>Ga0163163_10000247_pt1 | contig 55466 bp, 58 predicted proteins | sample S65metaG_FD_119766 | JGI IMG/M metagenome (GOLD analysis project Ga0163163, IMG submission 119766) | Switchgrass rhizosphere microbial communities from Kellogg Biological Station, Michigan, USA - S6-5 metaG | ecosystem: Host-associated > Plants > Roots > Rhizosphere > Soil | place: USA... | reverse complement strand
TCGTGAGAAGTGTCCCTACCGGGGCCGTCGGATTTTCCGACTTGAATCGACTGAACAAAGCGCCAGTTGCGAGAGAGGTGGTGTTTTAATGAAACCGTTCGAGCCGATGATACCGATGCGTATAAACTTCGAAATCTAGCACTTTGCCATACGACTCGTCCATAAGAGACACCGCCATCGCCTCATGCTTCTGGAATATTGCCTGGCTGAGCCCAATGCAGCGCCAGGAGTGCTCTGGGTTTGAAATTTGTTTGATCTGCCAGAGGTTCTATTTCCGGGCGGGCGTGCCAATGGAGTCTGTGGCTACATAGTTATAGGCGAAGCCAGCGCGAGGGAAAGTAGTCTTTCGTATTCAGCCAGTCGCCTTCAACCAGTTTCATGGGGGCAATGACAATCTTGTTGGGATTTCTTGCGAGCCAGGATGCCCACCAGCTAAATGAACTATTGGCGTTGACGAAATGTTCACATTGGCTCATGAGGCTGAAATCCCTCGTAGGATCGTCTACATCCGAATTCCCGGCGTATTGAGCGTCGGTAGGCAAAAGAAGGTTGGATTTACACCAATCCACATCATCCGAGAACACAAAGAATCTCGGGCTTCCGAGCCTTGCGATTAAGAGTGTTGCGGCTTTGAAGTAGTAGTCCAACGGACAGAGCCCATGTGCCGCAAATGTTTTGGGATCGCTGACAAAATCTCCTCTGCGAACGTGAATGGCAACAGCGGGTCGTGATGGAATATGTGTGATGCTTGGCAGGTCCTTTAAAGGAGTGTCGCCGCAAATTCTGAGTTCTGAGCTAATTTGATCTGCAAAATCGAGGAAGTATTTTTCAGACTGCCAGTATCCATCAAGATAGGCGTCCCCCTCATCGCTTCTCAGTTCTCCTTGAAATTCGAAAGAACTTTCCCTGATGATTTTCTGCCTTGTATTCGTTTGCCGTAAATCACCATTTAGAATCGGGGCTGACTTAATCGGTGCCAGATAATTATCAGTAGCAATGGACGCCTGAATCTGGAATTTATGGAGCAGGTAAGGACGTCGCCGCTCATTGGTATTTTCGCGGGTAAACCAGGACAAATCCAGCGCCAGGTCTTGTCGGCTACGCAGAGCCGCAGCGCGTGCTGCGGCATACTGAAACATTTGATTGCCAAGTCCACCGTAGAGTGCAGCAATTATCATGAGATTCCTGAATGATCAGTACCGTCATTCCGCAAAAGAACTAGAGATGAAGAATCTACTCTTCAAAGCGGCATAAACCCAGGTGAAGATCGAATCGCCGCCTCGCTAACCTATCTTGCACCCGGTTGTAATCCTTAATCGCGGATAACGTACCAAATTATCGACCGTAATAATTGACGCGCGAATTTGAAATGTGTCCATCTGGTGTTGCCGATGTTCGCGATGCGCGAATTCAACAGGACATCAAGCTCAGGCAGGTCATGAACGGTTTACTCGTTGACATCCGATGGGACGAACAAAGTATTTCTGCATGGTGACAGAATCGCTGGAACCCAGGCGGCCACATTACGTCGTTCTGACCTGGTCAATAGCGTTTCGTTGAACATGAATCGTGTTGATGTGAGTATCTGCAAAAACCTGGTAGCCGCGGTCCTCAAGGAATGCGTTTAGCTCGTGTCGTTTTCTGCCCTGACCGAGCCTTGGCGCATATTCGATAGTTTCGATGCAGATGACCACAGGGCCGTTTGATTGCAGGTTCATGCTCTCCAAGACTGGCAATTCCATCCCCTCGATATCAAGATTCAAAATTTGTGGGAAGCTATCGTAGCCAGCTGATTTCAAAACAGCGTCGACAGTTTCGACTTCGACTTCGATTGTTCGAATCAAGCGGTGCCCGAGTCGATGGTATGCTTGAGCATCCTTTTCTGAAAATGTGTTTAAGGTGGGGGCATCGAACTCATAATAAACCATAGTCCCTCGACTCGCGGCGATTCCAACGTTGAAATTCCTGTCGCGAGATCGGAGGTGATTGAATTCCGAAATGGCTGATGGATTCGGTTCTACATTAATTCCACTCGCCCCCTGCAGATAAAAATAATAGGTATTGTTGAAGTCAACCGGGTGATAGGCGCCGATGTCCAGGTAAGTGGGGCGTGAAATTAGGAGCGCCTCGAAGAGGAAAGCCATCAGCAGGTCTTCGCCCGTCTGAGAATAGCTGGTACGGCCAGAAAGATGATGTTCGCCCACGTCTTTACCTATATGCCAACAACACCAGATGCAAATCAGGTAGTCCGTACATCATCGCTGACTCCTGATGGGAGAACAGACCCATGACTCTCGTCTGCCAGTAGTGTCCGAAGCCTCAGCTCCATCATTCAATTTTGACAGTTGGAGACCTTTCGTAAGTGTTGAACTCACTTACAATTGCAACTCTCTGTTGTATTTGGTAGACCTTAACGTGATACGACCCGTCGGGTATTCTGGAATTCCCGGCCGTACACTTGATCCCGGACATTTCGATCGAAGGTATCTTCAACGATTTTGCTAACTCCGTCCGCTTGTATCTGGCAGCCTGCCAGTAGTAATGCATGCCGGTTGCGGAGTTAGTCAATTCGATCCACACCTCTTCGGGCGTGGAATTATTGAGTTCGTCGTAAGCCCAACCATCACAGGAATACAGGAATCCGCCATGCACGGAAAAGACTCTCATCCCCTGGTTTTCCTGCGGCAGGGCTCCATTTATCCATCCCAGCGCGGATTTGCCGCGATTTTTCACACTCGCCTGGGAAATAGTAATAGGAACCTGGTCCATATCCGGAATGGCCGGCACCACTGGCGTCGTTGGTTGAGAGTCGCTTGTAGCGGAATGAGGCGCATATTCAAACAGAAGAATGCCGCTCTCGTTTGTAAACGGGACTCGCCTGAATCGAGAATCCTCCTGCACGCGCTTTAGAAAAGGAACAGATACTAAGTTCAGGAAGTTGGGCGGTGCTATCTGATGTTGCTCCGCTACAGTAATTAAATATTGAGTTTGGAGCACCTGAAGTCGGTGCATTGCCACGTCGACATCTTTCTCTGCATAGCCAAGCGAGGTATACGGACTGTGAGCTCCCGTTCGCAAGCGCTCTTTGGCAGAAAAGAATTCCGCGGAATTCGCGTTCATCCACGGATACTCGACTCCTATGATGTTGTAGTGTTCTCCATTCTGAGAAGTCAATTGAACCACGCGAGTAAGTTCGTCGTATTGAGTTCTATCCGTCTCTACCGGCAATAGATACTCCGCCTGATTCGCCAAGCGACCTGCGAACCCGAAAGATACTGCATTCAACGTCAGCCACTGAACCGAGGCCAGGATGACCAGTGCATAGACAACATTGCGAGGAAGGAAGATGCAGATCTGCACGACCAGAATTACAACAGACGGGAGCAAAGAGTATATGAATCTGGAATCCACCCCGATGCTCATAGAAAATATTAGAAGCATCAGCCCTATCTGGAGAGCGCTCAGTATGGGCAAAATCTGGATACGGGGGAATTGGCTATTTGATGACTTCCGACGAAACAGAATCAATACTGTCCCGATTGCGAAAGCAAATAGCAATCCCCATGACAGGTAGGGAGCGAGGAATGAATCATTGAAAAGATGTGACCAGGTGATCAGCTTGTGAAGTATGGTGTCGCGTCCTCCGTAATTCAGCGCAAGGTCACCAAAAGAGGCGTCATGGGCATGTTGCCAGACGTTAGCAAAATTACGCAGATACCAGAGACCACCCAGGATTCCAAGTAACCCAAATATGGGAATCAGGAATAGTGTTGAGGTCCATTTCGCTTCGGGTTCGGTCCTGGGACTCGGGCGTTTGAAAACGAATAGAAATGCGGAGTACAACGAAGGCATCAGGCAATAGACCGGTGTTGTTGATTTCGCGAGTGCACCAAGAATCAATGCTGACATCAAGTGCACCGCTATTCGAAGCCTTGGCCATTCAGGGGCTTTCACGGCAACATAAAAACACCATGCAACCGCAACGGCCTGCAATGGTTCTACGAAAAACTGATGCGACAGACCTACAAACAGTTGAGCACTTGCCGCAAACAAAACTCCCGCGAAGGGGATAATTTGCGATCGAGGGGCCATGAGCTGTCCAATCTTCCACAAAACAACCAGCAGACTGAATTGCGTGATAAGAGTGGAGAGCAATAAAGCTGATTCGGTGGACGCAAAGAAGGCCCTGAGTGGAACGAAGAACTGGCCGAGCCAAACAATCCCGGGAGGCTTTAGAGGAAGACACTCGATCATCGTGCGGGACCACTGCCTGGCCGAGTGTTCCAGCCAAAACCATAAATCGACAGACACTTCTCCGTACCATGCCTGATCCCAGGGCCAGACACGCCGATCTTTGCATATCCAGACGAAGCTTGGAAGGAGGGTGGCTGCAATTATGAAATAATTCAAAACGGCTCTGAATGGATTCAGACGAGATTCATCGGGCATATGTCCGTAACGTTTATTCATTCAGTTCTCTGACCATTCGATCATCGCAATTTCTTCGACTTGGTATTTAACGCCGACTCTGCGCCAACCGTCAATGCATTGCCCGGACTGAAGACGACATTGTTTGAAACACAACGGTGATAGTATCGTGTCACGTCGATCATCACACGGTGTTCTGACGCCATATGAACATCCCGCACACACAGGTTTCTGAAGAATCAAAAGGCTCTTATCAGCCTTCAAAGCGCAAATTGGCGATACGCGATCTTGCGGACCTGCTGGCACCGGAACGTGATCGCTGGATCGCGCGAAATAAGTTTTACCATGAGGAAGATTCCCGATATTTGAAGTTTCTGATCGCCGAGGGATCCCGAGTTCTTGACCTGGGCTGCGGGACCGGGAAAACTCTCGCCGCACTGAATCCATCCAGAGGCGTGGGCATTGATTTCAGCCCGCGCATGATCGATATCGGTCGCAAGACCTATCCTAATATTGAATTTCATGTAGGCGATGTGGAGGATCCCAATGCCCTCGCGGGGATCCAGGGTCCGTTTGATTACATTTTGCTTTCGGACACTATCGGTTCGTTGGATGATTGCCAGTCCACACTTGAATCATTGCATCACCTCTGCAACCGCGATACGCGGGTGGTGGTGTCTTATTATTCCCGCATGTGGGAACCCATTCTGGCAATTGCCCGGCTATTAAGGCTTCAGATGCCGAGTGTTCAGCAGAACTGGCTGTCCAGCGAGGATATTGAGAACCTGCTGCACCTGGCAGACTATGAAGTTGTAAAGCGCGAGTGGCGTCAATTATTGCCCCGCCGCATGTTGGGTCTGGGTTGGCTCGTAAACCGAGTGATCGCTCCGTTTCCAGTGATCCGGCGAGCCTGCCTGCGCAACTACGTCATTGCGCGGCCCATGAGCAAAAGGGCTCATTCAAATCTTTCAACCACTGTATTGGTACCCTGCCGGAACGAGCGGGGAAATATAGAATCTGCTGTCCGCCGAATACCCCGGTTTTGTGATGATCTCGAAATTCTTTTTATCGAAGGACACAGCCAGGATGGGACGCTCGAAGAGATTCATCGAGTGATTGCGGCATTTCCGGAATTGGACATCAAGGTATCGGTACAGGATGGGAAAGGCAAAGGCGATGCGGTACGAAAGGGCTTTGACCTTGCCCGCGGGCAAATACTGATGATTCTGGATGCCGATCTGACGATGCCTCCGGAAGCATTACCGAAATTCTATATTGCTCTCGTTCAGGGTAAGGGAGAATTCATTAACGGGACCCGACTTGTATATCCAATGGAACAGGATGCCATGCGTGTCCTCAACTGGATTGCGAACCAGGCGTTTTCCTGGATGTTCACATGGCTGTTGAACCAACGATTTACCGATACGCTTTGCGGCACAAAAGTACTGACGAAACTTCAATATCAGCGCATCGCCGCCAACCGCAATTATTTTGGTGACTTTGATCCATTTGGTGATTTCGATCTGATCTTTGGCGCCGTAAAGCAAAATCTAAAGGTAGTCGAAATCCCAATTACTTACGCCAGTCGATCCTATGGTGAAACTCAAATATCAAGATTTCGCCACGGTTGGTTGCTACTGCGGATGGTGATGTTTGCATTCCGTAAGCTCAAGGCGTTTTGATCACCGCCACAAGTACCGCCTCAGTTGAAGTATCGGAGTAAAAGAGATGACTCCGATCGTCAGCGATGGCTTGCAAGACAATCAATGTTAGACAACCTGCAATCATGATTTACGTCTGTGCTGGTATGTATCGGTCCGGTAGTACCTGGCTTTTTAATGCGGTCAGACTAATTCTTTTTCGCGCCAATGTTCCCGGGCTGGTTGCAGGCTGGATCGCTGATAAAGACTCATTGCTGACACACGAAAATTCCGTTATCAAAGTCCACTCCTTTGACGAGGATCTCGCCGCCCGAAATGGGACGATTGTGCTGACTTCGCATCGCGATTTGAGGGATATTGTGGCAAGCCTTGACAGGAAATTCAAAACGGGATTTGCATTGGCGCTTCTGCGAGAGACGCTAGAAAGTCATACCCAATGGTCAAAAGTGGCAAAGCTTGATCTCCATTATGAGGATCTGCTCGTAGACCGCGTTCTCCAGGTCAAAAAGGTGGCGGAGGTTCTGCAACTTCCAGGAAGTATTCTGGGACAGCTGCCATACGATTCTCTCTTGGCAGAAATAGACTTCGAAAGGTTTAGTGAAACTCGAAAGCACTCCCTATTGCCACACGACTTGACCAATTTGTTGCACGACGGGCACATTACAGACGGTCGACACGGATCCTGGAAAGGTTATGTGCCCGCCGCCATTGTTCAAGATATTGAGGATGAATTCCGGCCTTGGCTGGAAGCGCGAGGCTATCCGATATAGATCTATTAATGGCCCCGGATAGGCTTCCGGCGTAATCGTCCGGTTGAGCTCTCAATTACCCGCATCTTGAGCTGCCGTAAAGCCAAGCCTTATATCGGTGAGTCGCAAAAGACCCCGCCACATAACGATGTTGCCTGGTGGAAGATCCGAAGTTCGAGCGAGATAGCCGCCGAGTCGGGCGAGTTTGGTGATATAGAAGGACAGGGACTTTTCCTGAGGACGATGTTGGAACGCAGATGATGGTGCAGTCTGGTCCTGACAATCTAGTGAAGTCGCTGGTAGCTTCAAATTGCTTCTTATTTACGAGAGCAAGACCGCGATCTGCCGCAAGGTGCCGGACATAGCATTCTCCACGGTTGAGCCGGGACACCTTTGAAGGATCGACATCGAATCCCATTACGGGAAACCCTTCTTCTTCGAATCGCAACACAAGTAGAACCGGCACAAAACATCGCGATCTACTCACCCTCTTGAAAAGGCCCGATCGCATCCTTGCTGCCCTGCAAACGTCAACTGCCAACAATAGAAATGTAACGGTCGCATTGAAAAATTGTTTTCGAAGGCGCCTTCCCGAAATTTTGACGCGGAATTCTATCGCAAGCGGACTGCGGTATTTCGTTCAAGGAATTCTCCGCTGGGAGAGTCGTCGAATGTACCCGCGTATCATATCGTTCCTACGCGTCGACGGTTCCACGTATGATCAAGACGCCATATGGATACCGAAGATGACTGAGAAAATCCTGCATGAACACCGGGAAACCTGGGCTCACAAGCCTGTTCTACGCGCAATCTATAATGACTTCTATAATCGAATTGCGAATGCGGCCAGGCCGGGCTTCTCCCTTGAAATTGGGGGAGGTTCCGGTAATTTAAAAGATTTCGCCAGTAGCGTTGTTTCGACTGACATCGTATTAACGCCGTGGCTGGATGCTGTTGCCGATGCGCAGGCTCTTCCTTTTTCCGATGCAGCCTTCAGCAATATCGTAGCCGTTGACGTACTTCACCACATCGAACGACCGAAACGGTTTTTATCCGAGGCTCGGCGCGTATTGAAGCGCGGCGGCCGGATCCTGCTGATCGAACCTGCGATTACTCCGGTAAGCTGGATCTTTTACAACTTCTTCCATCCCGAGCCGGTTGTTTTGAAGGCAGATCCTCTCGAGGACGGGCCGATCAACCCAAACCGGGACCCGTTCGACTCCAACCAGGCAATCGCAACTCTTCTATTTGGTCGCTATCGGCATCGTCTGAATGACCTATTTCCGGATTTAAGGGTGGTTCGAATGGAACGGCTCAGCTTCTTCGCCTACCCTTTGTCTGGTGGATTTCGACCCTGGTGCCTGATACCTTCCGCTTCGATTGAAGCGTTACTTGGTTTTGAAAATCGTGTTTCAAGCGTGCTGGGCAGACTGATGGCTTTCAGATGCTTCATTGTCATTGAAAAATCCGGAGTTTGATGAAACTGCGGACTCGCTCAAACCTCTTCCAGCAAGGAAAGGTATTTAGGAGAGTGTGCGCATGATAGCTGCTCATCTGTATGACCTCGACGGCATCGGTAGAGTGGATGAGCTTTCCGCTGTTAGCCACGTCCCCCGAATTCATGGGCCCTTTTTCCCAATTGTCAGTCCATGGGAATCATCTTCACCTCGACGATTTCCTTCTCTTGGCGGCAATTTGAGAGTTTGAGTTTGAAGCCGTCAGTTTTATGGGACAGAATCAGTGTCGAAAGAGCCTTGGAAAATGACCCAAACGGATATCCGGAGTGATTGCCTATGCCCAGCAATATCAATGCACTGTTGAGAAAAGTTGCCGGAACGATGGCGGAATGGCCAGTTGTTGGACGATTTGTGAGAATTAGTGCGGCGATTTTCAGACTTCCGGAGCTAAAGGCCGCCTGCCTTTCTCTCAACCACCGTCAGGACATTTTTGAGACCGAGCAAGTTACGGCGCTGCAGCAAACGATTTCAGTTCTGAGCCATCAACTTCAAGATTTGCAGCAAACGATGTTATCGCTGAACCACCGTCAGGACATTTTTGAGACCGAGCAGGTTCCAGCTTTGCACAATCTTCTTATTTCTGTTCCGGTCGTCTTGCGAAAAATTACCCGTGACTTGATAGACATCCGGTGCCAACTGGAGAGCGCAACAACTCGAATGACCAGCGAATCGGTGGGGCGTGAGGTCACACAGAGAGAGTAGCAGGTTCTGTGGTCGATCTTTCTGGTCGAGCGGGATTCGTATGTCGTGCGCTTCTGGTTGAATCGTTAGTTGCATCTTCATACCACTGTTTATGCGGGTAACAAGTTGAACGACCTTCTTCGGAGTGAGGAAAATGGCCCGAGAATCTTTGCGTGTAGCGCAGCTACACCGCACTACCGTCGACGTTGCAGTTTGGATATGGAACTGATGGCGCTGTTCGATTGATTTTAAGACAGCGCCACTGCGACACTGGAGAAGTCGGTCGATTACGGAGTGGAATGCTGTCAATTTCTATTGTTATTAATACTCTTAACCGCGCCAATCTGCTCCAGAAGACTCTCGAGTCGTTTCGCGGGCTCGACTATTCCGGTGAATTTGAAGTCATCGTCGTCAATGGCCCGTCAACAGACCAGACTGCTCAGATAATCGACTCCTGGATCCCTCAGATCAGGGCGGGATCGTGTGATGTTGCGAATCTCTCCGTTTCCCGCAACATTGGGATCTGTATGGCTAGCGGCGACATTGTTGCCTTCATCGACGACGATGCCATACCGGAGCCGGAATGGCTGACCCAACTGGCAGGGGCATATGATCGGGCCGAAGTCGCGGCGGCGGGGGGAATGGTGTTCGATCCGTCGGGCTGTACGTATCAATATCAGTATTCCACCGCCAATCGACTGGGAAACGCCAATTGGGCATCGAAGTCCAGCACCGAACACTTGTGTTTTCCTGGATCGTACGAGTTTCCATATCTTCAAGGGACCAATGCTTCTTTTCGTCGCTCGGTGTTGCTGGAAGTCGGCGGCTTTGACGAGGAAATCGAATTTTACCTTGATGAAACCGAATTGTGCTGTCGCATCGTCGATGCAGGCTATGTCATTCGACAGCTCCCCAATGCCTATGTTCATCACAAGTTTGCTCCGAGCCATGTTCGCGACGAAAATAAGATTACCCGCTACCGGTATCCCGTACTCAAAAACAAGATTTACTTCTCCCTAAAGCACGCACGGCCGTACTTCAAGCTCGAGGACATCCTTGAAGACAATCGCAACTTCATTCAGGGCCATGCCAATGAAGTGGAGGCTTTCATCAGCATGGGGCGCCTTCCGGAAACAGAACGAGGCCGGTTTGAGGACGAGTCGAAACGGGCCTGGGAGCGCGGTAACGAACGTGGACTTTCGTGCCGGCCTGAGATGATCAGTAACGAAAAACTGGCTCGCTGCGACGGTAGTTTCGTCCGATTCATTTCTGATTTGCGTATCGACAGGAAATCTATTGTCGTCATTTCCCGGGACTTCCCGCCTTTCCAAAGCAAAGGACTTGCGACCGGCACTAAGGATTTTGCTGAAGCTCTTGCTGAGACTGGAAACATCGTTCATGTGATTACCCAGAGTCCAGACATCAATCGCGTGGATTTTGAGAGCGGTGTCTGGGTTCACAGGGTATTACCGCGCGACATACCTTTGTCTCCATCCGCCCTGGAGAGGCTTGTGCCTATCCGTATATGGAACTGGTCGGCGACTGCACTGGAGGAATGTCGGAGGATTTCTTCTCATCGGAGTGTGGATGTTGTCCAGGCCCCGCTCTGGGAATGTGAAGGCATTGCTTTTCTGCTTGAAGGCGACTGGCCGCTCGTAACGAGTCTTAACGCAACTCTCCGTTCCTGGATGTCCTCGAATCCGAACCAGTCCGGCGACCTTGAATGGATGTCGAACTTTGGGCTTCCAATGCTGGCGCTGGAAAAGGACCTAATGACTTCAGTAGATGCAATTCGGGCCGAAAACGAGACAGTTACTCGAGAAATAGAATCCGCTTACGATTTCAAATTTGACCGGAGCCGCACAGATATTGTTTCTCATGGGACGTCGGAGGCAGAACGGAGTCTCAGTCTTTATGACCTGGCGGTGCAGCGGCATCGCAACGCCTTGTAAAGTTTGTCGACTTCGCGGCTGTGATCAATACTTCCGGGAGAATCGTTCTATCACGCGATGTATTGCCGATTTCTCCGGCACCAACCTTTGCAAATCATCGTGATAAAACGCCCCTGGGGCCCCAATAATACGAATTGCATGAATGCACAGTGACAGCGCCAGAAAGAACTCCTGTGCTGATCCTATCGACCACACTCCACTCGGCATTGATTCGACAACTGTGAAGAATGGAGGTACCAATTGAAATCCGCCTCGGCGGCCACTCCAAAACCGGCCATGTGAAACGACGTCCGGGGCAGGGTTACTCCTTCAAGTCTTTCCTAAAGCAACAATCGTTTCGATTCACGGTTAGAATGCGACTGACCTGAGCGGAGGATAGGGCAACGCTGGGAAACGACCCGAGCGCCGACTGGCGCGGTTTGGCAATCCTGAGCCCGCTTCACGACGATCACATTGATTTTGTGATTGTGGGTAGCCTTGCCGCGGCCCTACACGGAAGTTGCATCCCAAAGATCCTAGATAGAACAGACAAATAACCAGGTGCAAAAAAGCCAACGGTTCCACCGGTACTTTCGCTCGCGAGCCGATCGAAAAGCTACCGAAAGCCAAAAAGCCAATGGTATAGACCGTAAGCAACCATAAATAGGCAAGGAGGATGCCCTTTTTTAAGCTGGCTATAGTTCTTTTTCTTCGCAGAGCAAAGATGAAATAGCCAATGAGTGAAAGACCATTGACGATCAGAATCCAGGTGAGATGGAGGCTGAATATTTTCAGATGCTGCTGGATGTATTGAAGTGCAGGCGTAAACCACTTACGCCTCAAATTATCGATATTGATCATACTTAGATCGTAGCTATCGGTAATACTCTCCATCTCAATGAGGTTGCCCGTCACAAATGCAGTGGGTTGTGTGCGTATCATGTAACGCCCCCAGTCATCGAGGTGGGCATAGCCATTTTCCTGCAGATCCGGACGATGCGCCAGGAGATAGGCGTCTACCCGCGAGTAAAGTCCCATGTTCACCCCTTCATTGCGCATGGTCTGGAAGAGATCGCTCAACTCGCGCATATCCGGAGGCAGCTTTTCAATACTGCCAGGCTTCAGACTTTCTCCATCAAGATTCAACGTCACAGGGCGCATGAAGAGGTTGACGTTGCCCACTTCTGTGACGCCATAGAATCCGTGTCGCTTCATGTTTTCCGCACTAAAGAGATGCAGCATGCCAAAGAGTGCTGTCATGGCGAGGCTCGGCGTAACCGTACGCTGAGTCACGTGTAGCGAATCTGGACCGGCCCCTTCATCCTTCACAGCGGACGAATAAATGTCGAGCGGAGGATCGATGGGTGCAGCGCAGTCTGCCGAGAATGTGGTGACGTTGAAGAGCTGACGAACGCGATTGTTCCGTTCCAAGGAGGAGCGTCGCCGGATCGTCGAAGAGACGCTGAAGCCTGGGGCGGCGTCGGTGGCAGTTGTAGCGCGAGCAAACGGAGTGAATGCCAACGAGATCTTAGCGTGGCGGCGCATGTATCGCAACGGAGGACTGGAGACGGACACATCTGCGGCGTTGCTTCCTGTAAAGATCGCAGATGCGGTTGCACTCCCAACGCAACGGCGAGGAAAATCCAAACCCGTACGACGCGGCATCATTGATATCGACTTGGGTTACGCGCGGGTGCGTATCGAAGGTGCCGCCGATCTGGACTCGATCCGTTCCACATCGGAAAGTCTGCTGCGATGATTGCATTGCCAACCGGCACGCAGATCTGGCTCGCTGCCGGCGTTACGGATCTGTGGCGTGGGTTCACCGGACTGAGTGCCACCATACAGACGGCGTTGAAAGAGAATCCGTTTTCCGGTCACGTCTTTGCCTTCCGTGGACGACGCGGCGATCTGATTAAACTGCTGTGGTGGGACGGAGACGGATTGTGCCTGTTCTCGAAACGATTGGAGCGCGGACGTTTCGTCTGGCCGCAGGCCACCGACGGCACGGTATTGCCGACACGGGCGCAACTTTCCATGCTGTTAGAAGGTATCGATTGGCGCAATCCTCGAGGCGACATTCGACGTGTCAATTTTAATCAGATGCTGTCGTCCCCGAGTGGCTTTGCTTACGGGGGCTACGACACTGGCGACACTCTTGGCGTGGGGACTGCAAGTCGAGCCTCCGTCAACGTTGGGCGCCAAGGCGGGACGAACTTCGCAACGAGCACCACCGATTCACTGAATCGGACTACAAAGTATACCTGCAACGCGCTCGGCAACGTGACCAGCATCACGCGGCTCGCCGGTACACCCAACGCTGTAACGACCGCATTCACCTCCCGATTCAACGTTTAGCATCACCAGCGATACGGATCCTTTGGGCCGAGTGACGACTTCAGGCTATGACACGCATGGAAATCTCACGTCTACCACGGATCCTCTCGGCAACGTATGGACGTTCACATATGACAACGCCGGCCAAATCTTAACAGCAACCGATCCCAATGGCAGTGCAACTGCATTCGGTTACGCGTCGGGAAATCTGACTTCTGTCACGGATCCGGTTGGCCGCGTATCCACGCGATCCTATGACGGCTTAGGGAGAATAATCTCTTCGACGAATGCGGAGGGAACCACGTTGTTCGAATACTATGCGCTGAATCTGACAACTAGATTACGGATCCGGCCAATGGATTTACGACTCTAACCTATGCTCCAAATGGAAATCTCCTGACGGTAACCAACGCCCGCAACAACACGACAACATATACGCATGACAACATGAATCGGGTTGCAACGCGCAAAGATGCTCTGCTGCAGTTCCATAGGCGGAATAAGCTGCAGTCTGGCGAGGGTCGAGACGCAATGTCGCGCTTCACATACTATGTGGGAATGGTGTCGGGAGGCCTGGTGACCCTGCCCGTGGGCTCCGATCGAAATCCATCCCAATAGCTTCAAAATTCACTCTCTTATCCGCTCTGAGCCCTCGGATAGTGCCCGAATATAACGCTTCATATGCGAAATCGAATTTCGGCTACTTCAGTAAGGCCGCTTATGCGGACTATCCGTCGCCGATTTTGGTGTACATTTTCTTTGTGGGCAAAACTCCTCGTATTTTCTGGCTTTCGTTGCTGGTAAGCCTCTGCGCAATGCTGCTTTTTCTATCTCTGCGTGGATTCGGATGGGATGGCGATTCGCTGGTGAATGTCTCCCAGTTTAACAGAGTGCTTTCACACCACTACGGCATGGATGACGCGGGCACATACCCCAAGCTCGGTTGCATGGTCCTATTCGGAGTCTTCTACGATTTCGTGCCCGGCGGATTCTACACGCTGACCTTCCTCTGCATTGCCTTGAACGCGCTCGCCATCGCCTGCCTTTGTGCATGGGTTACGGACCTCAGCGGCTTCTGGCTCATCCCGCTTTGCGCCATCCTGCTCAACGTCGCGTGGCTGGGCATCGTCTGCTCGTGCGACAATCCGGCATTCTCAATTCCGCTGACGCTCATTGCGCTCTACCTTTACTTCCACCGCCAGAGGACCGGCGCCGGTATCTGGCTGGCCTTCGCCGCGGGTCTGTTCCGGCCGGGTGCGGAGTTCGTACTTGCTTTCATGATCGCCGCGGAACTCTGGCGTCATCGACGGATAAGCTGGCTGGCATGCTCGCTCCTGGCCCTGGGCCTGCTGCACACCGCCTTCGGATACCGCATGGTCTACGCCAGCCAGGAGCAATTCGTCCGCCTCGCCATCCTCTACGGACCCTACACCGCCGATCCCCAATACCTGCACAGCCCACGCGTCGTCATCCCGTTCCTCCACAGCGTCGAGGCCCTGCTGCAAACCATCACGGTCCTCCCCCTGCTCCTGCTGGCCCTGGTGGGCATCCTGAGAGCATTCCAGCAGCGCCTGTCAATCGCGTGGCTGCTGGCCGCACTCGCCCCGTCCCTGCTGCTGGTCGTCAGCGCCGCCAAGTTCGGCAGCGTTCACACCATCGAACCGGCGAAGATGATGGAGTTCACTTTTGTACTGCCCGTCATGGCCGGTATCTGCCTGCTGCGCCTGCCGCCGCCGGTGTGGCTGAAACAGACCGCGGCGGTACTCATCCTCTGCGGGCTGCTCGTCCAGTCCGCCCGCGCCGGTAAACTTCACCACGGGGATTTTGAAGCTGGGCCGAATGGTGGACAGCTGGAATTTCGGGAATTGGTCGTCGAGGGCAAGGCGGTGCCGATTGCTTCGCATGCAATCAACCCAACGCATTAAATCACATCCGCCGCACCTGGATCTCCGCAGCCTTTGAGCCCTCGGAACAGTGTTCGAACATAACGCTTCATATGCAAAATCGAATTTCGGATTCTTCAGCAAGGCCGCTTGTACGGACTATCGTGCGGGGCTTCCCAGCCGCGCGCCGCCGGTTGCTTCGACAGATGAAACGAAGTACGGTCAGGCTATTGAGGCACCGGCAAACGAAATGGTCGGCTACGGATAGGCCGAACCTAACCCACCGCGCCACATCTCGACTCTCCCGATCTCCAGATTTCCGTCACCGCAGTAACGTAACAAAGCAGGCCGACGCCCCAGCGCATAGTGGATCGCCAGCGTCACGTCGGACTTTCGTGAAAGTTTCGACAGTGATGCTTTGAACCACTCCTGCATGGATTCCAAAATCGGACGCGACCGTTCGTTACGAATTCTCTGTCGCTGGTCCGGAGGACGGCCGCGGATTTCTTTTTCGATTCCATACAGTGTGGCGACCCGTTCGAGTGCTTCTTTGGCGATCGGCGAGGCGTGTGCTTCATTCAGATCATGAAACTTCCGTCTTACACGCGCCCAGCATGCCGATTCGATGACCGATCCGGTTTCGTAAAGCCGGTTGAATCCGGCAAATCCGTCAGCCTGTAATGTGCCGCGGAAACTGGCCAGGTGATTGGCCGGATGTTCACCCTTGCGGTCCGGTGAATATCGATGACAGCTCGTCGTATGGGTTTGGATTTCCGCTGGGACTGCGCTGGAGTTGGAATCGCATCCGCGATCTGTACAGGAAGCAACCCTGCAGAGGCGACGGTTTCCAGTCCTCCGTTGCGATACATCAGATCTGGCGATCCCCCAGAACGCCCAGCCGACTGGATCAACGCTTCCAGGAGAATCGGTCCAACATACGATGGACCGCCGATTTCTCCGGCACCAACCGCCGCAAGTCATCAAGATAGAACGTCCCAGCAGCCATCCCAAGTATACGAATCGCATGAATGCAGAGAGACAAAGCCAGGAAAACCTCTGGGGGTTTTCCAAACAACTTTGCAACACCCACCAGACTGGCGTCCTGCGGACCAATCGGACCGAAACCAATCGGTAAGAACGAGGCAATCGCGATCAATGGCACGATAAACGCCCACATCGAAAAGCCAAAGTCTATGTCCAGAGACCTGCCGATCACCCAGAACTCGAGAAAAACTAAAAGGTTTGTTGCAATGGAAGTCGTTATGGCGACCAGCCACTGGCGCGGCCTGGCAAAGGTTACTGTTCCCAGGTAGAGCGTTCGCGCGAGTGATCGCCAGCTCCCATGAAATCGATGAACACCTCTTACGAGAATTCGGCGCGAGCTTCGTTGGACGAAAATCAAAGGCGCTGACGCCACGATCAGGCAACCCAGCATCGCGACGGGGAAGTTAATTGCGACCCTTACGGGCAGACTCTCTCGCACGAAATACAGCGCAACAGGTAGAATCGCTCCCATGGCAAGGAGCCCATAGACGCGGCTCGTCACCACTAAGAGCAAGGTGTAGAACTTCCGGCCTGGTTTGACCGAATCCAAAAGGAAGATTCTTAGAACGTCCCCTCCCCCTGAACCCGGAAGAAAATTGCCAACCAGAACAGAGGTTAGGCGGGACCGCCACAGGGCGTTGAACCCATAGTAGCGATTGGACAAGGCCCATATTCGAACGCATTCCAAAGCGTAAAACAACATCTCCGCACCCACGCAAAGGGCGATTGCGAGCAGAGACACTTTGTTAAGCTCGGCAAACAGTCGTTTGAGATCCAGGAAAGATGCTGCTGCAAGAATCAGGACTAAAAGCAGTAACCATCGCAGCCACGGTTTTCTTTGCGCGGCTGCTTTAGGTTCGGGGTCGTTCCGGCTCATAATAATGTCCGATACACTGCAGCGGTTTCTACTGCCATTTGCTGCCAACGGAAGGCGGCACTCTTTCCCAGGCCACGCCGTATCAGGCTCTCTCTCAATTCACCGTCCACAAGGCCCCGGATAATCTGCGTTGCAAGCTCTTCGGCGTCGTTAGGATCCGCCATTAATCCCGCATCGCCGATGAATTCCGGGGCGTCCAGAGTCCGTCCCGATACTGTTGGTGTGCCGCATGCCATGCTTTCAAGAGTCGCCAAACCGAAGCCATACCGGCTTGGAAATGCCGTGAGGTCCGCATGAACATATGCGGAGCGGAGCTGTCCTTCCGGGATAAACCCCACGAAACGGATGTGTTCCTTGACACTGCTCTTTTCCCATATGGGGCGCAAGAGAGGCGTGTCCCAACCACCGCTGCCGACGACAAGCTGAGCATCCGGTACGGATTTAACCACTCGGTCAAAGCACTGAATCAACGTGTCGATTCCTTTGCCAAAATTAACGGCGCCGACGAACAACACGACTTTCCCCGCAGGAAAAAAGACCGGTCTCGGCAAGTCTTCTTCCGGGCGCATCCCATAGAACTGATCATGGTCGACTCCGTAGGGAACAATATGAATCCGCTCGGCCGGCGTTTTCAGTTCGTTAACCAGAAAATCTCGCGTCGATGCAAAGGGCACAATCAGCGCATCGCTTCTTGCTGCGGCTCGCCGAATCGCATTCGTTTTGAGGAAGTATTTGATTCGTGAGTCATAGTGCGCGCCAACCGCAAACCATAAGACGTCATGAATTGTCGTAACCAGCGGGTGCTTTCGCGCGGTAATCGCGCTCTGCGCATTTACAGTCGCAGTTGCGTGATAGACGCGTTCCTTACCGCGCATGCAGGCCAGTCTCGCAACTGCTTTGACTTCAGCCATGAGTGCCTGCGATACGGTAGTCAAATGGCCGGACTCGAACAAGGTCGGCGTAACGCCAAGCGACGGCAATCGATTCAGCAGCTCATAGGCGTAGCGATCGTGACCAGCTCCGATGTCCTTTCGAGCGGTATAAGGATGAACGATAAGACAAGCCGACGCGCTCATTTCCGGCCGACGGCACGAGCAAGCGCTTCAGTCACCTGATCCGCTTCGGCGTCGGTAAGATCGCTCGAAGAGGGAAGGTAGAATCCGAAATTCCACAGGTCTTCGCTGACGGGTGCTCGAACCCCAGCTCCGTATTGGCTTAATACCGGTTGAAGATGTCCCGGGTAAAAAAAACGCCGCGTATCCACACCATCCTCCAGCAATCGTGCGCGCACGGCTGGAGCACTCATGCCGAGACTTTTGCGCAGGACAACGCCGAACATCCAGTAAACGTTTTTCGCCCACGGCTTCTCGACAGGAAGCTGAATGTATTCCGTCAAGTCCTTCAAACGTTCGATGTATTTTGTAGCCATCCCCCGACGCATTTCGATCAGCCGAGGGGCCGCTTCGACCTGTGCAAGACCGATCGCCGCCTGGAGATTTGTCAAACGGTAGTTGTAACCAACAGCCTCATGGATAAACCGCTTGTCCGGATCCTTGTCGAAGCAAAGGTTCAGATAGTATCGGCAGCGTTGGGCAATTTCCGAATTGTTGGTCGTGATCATTCCGCCTTCGCCGCAGGTGATGATCTTGTTTGCGTAAAACGAAAACGTTGCGACATCGCTCAGCGAACCAATCGGTTGGTTCTTATAAGTGGAGCCGTGCCCTTCGGCTGCATCTTCGATGACCACCGCTTTCCGAGCGGCCGCCCATTCTCGAATCGGATCCATGTCGCACGGATGGCCATAGATATGGACAGGCATGACGGCTTTTACCGGCCCTTTAATACTGTCCAGTTCATCTGGAGCCAAAGTCCAGGTTTCCGGATCGCAGTCCACAAATACAGGGACCGCCCCCTGCTGCAAAATCGGAAATACCGACGCCATCATCGTGAAAGAGGGCACAACGACTCGATCTCCGGGGCCGACACCGGCAGCTATCAATGCCAGGTGCACTGCAGCTGTTCCGTTGGAACATGCAACCGCGTGGTTGCAGCCAGCAAAGGAACCGAATTTTGACTCGAATTCTTTGAGGTATATTCCTGCGGACGAGATCCATCCGGTTTCCAGCGCGTCAAGGACGTACGTCTTTTCGGTGCCGTCAAGATAGGGTCTACATACAGGAATCATGAGTGACAGAGCCTCGTGTTGTCAGCCCTCGAAGAATACTTTGTCCTTGGATTGTCCGAGGTAGGGGCCCTGCTTCACTTCGATGATTCGGGTTGGCTCCAGCACCCGGAAGCCGTGCCCACCCTTCATAAGAACAACGGTATCGCCGCCATAAACCTGTGTTTCGAAAAATTTCTTCTGGTTCTCATCATAAATTGCCATCAAACAAGCGCCGCTGTCGAAGTGCAGCACCTCCAACGTATCGGTGAGTGCCCGTTCAACCGGCAAATGAAAATGCGGGCGAATATTGGCGCCGGAGTCATAGTGATTGACGCCGACCTGCATGGAATCCGTGCTTTCGCTTACAAAGTTATAACCCTTGTGAGGAAGAGTATTGCGGATGATTACGGCATATATTTCACCGCCGCAGACTACTTTTTCAATGTGCTCGGACCCTTCCATGCACGTTTCCCTTAATCGCGCCTTCGCGCTAACACGTAAAAGTTCCAGCTCGTCTCAGTCGTCGTTGCCTCGTCAAAATAAGGTCCATGCTCCAGCAGGGAAAAACCATGAGCCAAAAGGATATTCTCAACTTCGGGCACCGTGTGGTAGCGCACACAATGTTCTTCGTTAAAAGTCTCGCGAACTCCGGTCTTCTTTGTTAGAAGATCGAACGAAAATTTGACCCGCAAAGCGTTCTGTTTCGCTTCCGAAGAAACATCGGAACGACGTAGAACTTGAATAAACTCATTTTCCGCGGTCTTTTCGCGATGCGGCGAGAACTGAGTTGTCATCTTATGGCCATTCCAAAGGTCTGCGAAAAAAAAGCCTCCTGGTTTTAGCAGATTCTGTAAATTGCGCATCAGTGCATCGAGATCTTGAGGCGCTACGAGATAACCCATGGCAGTGTAAAACGCAGTGGCAAGATCAAACTGCTCTGGGGCGGGAGATTTCACGGTCAGGCTTTGCATCGGCGATTTGGAAAGAGAAAAAGATTTCGTCTTAGCCGCATCAAGACGCCGTTGGGTCTCCGCAAGCATTCCCGCTGAAATGTCGTTGCCATGAACGGTGATGCCGCGATTCGCGAATTCAAGCAGGTGCTTGCCGGTGCCGCAGGCTAAATCCACAACCGTTTCGGGACGAAGACTCGAATGTTCAAGACAACGGCCCAAAACAAAGTCAACTTCGGACGCATACGGCTTGGCCTCGTGAAAAAGGTCGTATATCCCGGAATAACGTCCCGAAAATGCATCATCTGAATTCATATACTACGGCGTTCTTTCGTTCTGAGTAGCCTCGGTTTGCGCGAATAGAAAACGGTAGAGACAGTATTTCTCCTCGCACAGTTCTTTCTTGAGATAGGGCGCCGCATCAAAAGCGACCTGGGGAGCTGCCACTCCATCCGGTGGCGGCTGGTTCGAATCCAGGAGCAGGTAACTATAACCATTGACCCGAGCAGTTTGAAGAGCATCAGGTCCGGGTTTTCCGCCGTTAAAGTCCGTTAATGTGTTGACGATCTTCAAAAACCAATCCGGCGGGGACCCATTGTATCCGGACGCCATCCGAACGCCGGTCCGGTACGCGTAAAAGAAATCAATGGTGTCTTCCCGTCGATTGGCGGGGCCGGAAGGTACGAGCAAAACAATATCCTCGGGTTTTGCATTGCGCTGAAGATAGGCGAAAAGTTGATTGGGGCCGGCATCAAGCCGTGTCAGCTCCATCGAGTTGAATCGGGACTTGAAAAGCCAGAAGAACTGGATCGGCTGCGCGACCATTGCCGCGAGAAGCACAAAGGCAATCCCCGATAAGGCTAGTTGATGCAGCCGGCAGAATTCCGGAGATTCGGTGCTTTTCCTGAGGTTTTCAAATAATACGGCCGCCAAAACAACAATGATTACCGCGACCAGGCCAAAAATTTTGTCAGGAACCCGTTGGTAGGAAAAAAATGGCAGGAACCTGAAAAGCAGCTCATAGAGGCCCGTTTTCTGCGTCCAGTGCGAGCCTACCCCGACCATAATTCCAGCGCAAACTGGCAACGCCAACGCGATTCCCAAAAACTGGCTCTTGAGTGTCCTCGTCAAATTCGTCCGACGGAACTTTAGGAGAATGGACAAAATGATGGAGGCCGCCAGAGTTTTGGCGATTATCGCACCGATATTCATGTAGCTCAGCGTGCGAAAAAATGTTGGCAGACTCCGTGAATAGCTTGCCACCTCGTCAAGCGAGCGCTCGACTTTAGCTGCACCGCCATCTCCCATCAGAACGAACCGATTCAGTATCAATCCATAGCCAATCGAACATCCAAGGCCAAGTAAGAGAAATCGCCATCGCTTCAGCATCCCAACAAAAACTGATTTGGCGTTTCCGAGTTCCACCAGATCTTGAACAGTCCAGGTAATGAAAACAATCGCCGAGAAAATTACCAGGTAATAAGACTGGTGCTCGTCGCTGATGGACACAAGCAAGAGTGTTACGCCCGCAACCGCGTCCGCGTATCGCGACTCCGGAAAGAGCCGCTGGCGCAAGAGACCCCATATATAAAGCGGCACAAGGACGTAGACGATCCCTCCCGAATGACCGCCCAGTATCTGCACAAATCGGAAAGGCAACATCGCCAAAGCCATCGCCCCAAAAAATCGAAACAAAACTGATTTAGTAACAGAACTCAACAGGAGGTAGGAGGTGAGGTACCCAATGAAAAGAGGCGCGAATGATATCGCGAAATTATAGCCGGCGACGTCCCCGAATAAAAAATCGGAAAGCGCGATCAATTGGAACTGAATGCCTATGTGCATATCAATGTTCGGAGAGATTCGAGAAGAAAACGTATAGGGATCAAAGAACGGCAGAAGGTGGTGAACGATATTTTGTTTTAACTTCCACCCGAGAAAGAAAACCTGCACATGGTCACCACCCCAAAATTCGGAGTGAATTACATCGCTGCCAGTTATGGCGCCGGGAATGGAGGTGGAAAAATGTTCGACAAAATTTGGGAATTGAAGAGAAATCCAGGCCGGAAAAATAATCAGCCCCAGGAGAATCACGATGATCGTTTCGCGATTCCTTCGGAAGAAAGATCGCGGTGCATCCGCTCGTTCAGCCGTTATGAGCATTTTAGTATCGAATCAGAGCCGTTCCCCACAATGGATTCCAATACATTAAGTCATGCCGGGTGGCCATCGCGGTAAAGCTTACCAGAAGAAGATCGAATTAGTATGTTCGGTGCCAGGGTTTGGATTCAGCTATGCCTGTGTACAAATCGCCCGAAAAGATCGGCACGTTCGATGTGGTCTTCTTTCTGGGGGTGCTCTATCACATGCGTCACCCCATGCTCGCTTCAGAAATTATGGCGAGCGTCACCTCCCCTGGCGGTATTGCGATCATTGAAGCCCATGTAGATATGCTCCACTTGGAACGTCCTGCAATTGCCTTTTATCCCGGCGGCGAGTTAAACGGCGACGGCAGCAACTGGTGTGGCCCCAACCCATCTGCTGTCGAGGGCATGTTAAAGGTAGCAGGCTTCAAAAGGGTGGAGGTGTATACAACGTCTGGCATGCAGAGCGTCGCACAGGTGGCAAAGGCCGCGAAACTATTGCATACTCAGAACCCCGAGGAAATCCTAAGCGATCGTATGGTCTTCCATGCGTAGAAGTAGCAGCGAGCCCGTACCTTCCGTCTTTACGACCATTTTAGTATTGGATCCGAGCAGTTCCCGACGATGGATTCCAGTACATAAGGCCGTACCTTGTGACCATCGTGGTAGAGCTTAACCATGAGTTCCGCCAATAGGCCGAAGCAGAAAAACTGTAACCCGGCCAAAATACAGGACACCCCCAGCAGAAATACAGATGAACCGATCGTGGCAAGCGTCGTGCCGAACCATAAACGCTGTATCAATATATAAATCATAACGGCACTCCCTACACCAAAGAGCGACGCACCGATGGACCCAAAAAGCTGCAAGGGACGCGAATAGAAACTCAAAAGGAATTTTAGTCGAATCAAATCAAAAAAGACGGTGAACGATCGGGAGATGCCGTAATTCGATTCTCCGGTGGGTCTGACGATGTTTTGAATGGGGATCTCGCAAATCTTAACCTTCATGACGCCGCGGCAAAGGACCGGAATAAATCGGTGAAATTGCCCGTAGAGTCGAACTGGGGCGATGACTTCACGCCGGTACGCTTTGAAGGTCGTGCCAAAATCGTGCAGGTCGATTCCGGAGAGTATCCGCATCAAACGATTCGCAATCATCGAAGGAACACGACGCAAGATAAGCCCGTCAACCCGCTTTTTGCGCCAACCACTGACGATGTCATAGCCCTCATCGATCTTAATTATGAAATTCGGAATGTCCTCTGGCGCGTGCTGAAGGTCGCCGTCCATGGGAATGATGATCTTGCCACTCGCGTGGTCGATTCCGGCGGCAATACCTGCGGTCTGGCCGAAATTGGAACGAAGCTTGACCAGTTTCAGCAGCGGATCCTTCATCGCCAGGGAATGCGCAATCTTGTACGTATCGTCGCGACTGCCGTCGTCGACAAAGACGATTTCATACGACCGGCCAAGTCCATCCAGAACCTTCTTCAGTCGAGAGTAGAGTGCGGCTACCGAACGCGCTTCGTTGTAAAGCGGTGCGACTACTGAAATTTCGATCATAGATTAACTTTCAAACGAGGGTCCGGAGCCAGGTGTCTGCCGCAGTGCCTTGAAAAGGTTATCGCCTCCGTCGCAAGCGCTGAGAATTACCATGAATCCCGCCTCGCCTCAAGTGCTATTGACTTCGCTACTTGTTGGGGAGTGATAGTTTGACAGCACTGATAAGAAACATGACGGCGAGAATGCCAAGGGCCGAAATCTTTTCCAGCGCTCCGTGCGGCCACATTCGTTCAGAGAGGGGCGATCCTCCATTCCAATGCAAAACGCGGTTGTCTTGAATACGATAGCCAGCGTTCAGAACGAACCGGCGGACATTGCGGCTTGTCATTGAAAATTGGCCCCATTCCTCTCTTCGGATGGCCGCTCGAGGATTTGAAAAATGGTGTATTGCGCCACTGACGTAGATCCCGTCGAAAGTTTGTTCCACACTGATTCGCTCGGCAGGTGAGCAATGTATTCTGTCTGGGGAAAGGTTTCGAGCCGAATCCTCGCTTGTGCGAGCATTTCCGGCGACAGGTCCGACAATACGAGCTTGCTGATTTGCTGACCGTGCTTCATGAGCAGGTGGTACGCGTGAATTCCGGTCCCTGCTCCGATCTCCAGAATTCTCAAACCGCGGCGCTCACCAAAATGCGAGGCGAATGTGTGTCCGATCTCGCGAATCTTATAAAGATGATTGGCATTTTCTCGATGGAATTTCCGATCGTAGTCACTGGCAAGTCCACCATAGTATCGTTCCTGAATGTGTTGTTTCTCGTCCATGTCTCCTCCAGGAACGGGGCTATCTCCCTCACGTGCTTTCGAACCTTAATCCTGTCGGGATGCGAGGGGTTGCTCAGACTTCGGTGCAGTGCGGCGCAAGGCGGCGGAATACCTTGAGTCCAATCACCAGAATTCCCAGGCAGCCTGCCACACCGACGATCAGACTTCTATCATGTAACGGCTGGCCCAGAAAGACGGTATGGGTAAACTCCACTATCCCGACCATCGGATTCAAGGCGTACCAGGGCCGCCATGGTTCCGGGACCTGATTAATGGGATAGACAATTGGCGTCATGAAGAACCACATCTGAAAAAGAACTTCAATGAGGTGCTGCAAATCCATGAAAAAAGGCATCAACGACGACAATAGTGCCCCGAGCCCAACAGCCATGAGCGTCAGTAGAAGAAAGGCGCAGGGCAGAAGCAGCAGGAACGCTGTCGGAGTTACTCCTGATAAAATTATGAACAAAAACAAGAGCGGCAACGCCACCAGGTAATTGACTGCATTTGCGAGAACAGCACTGATGGGCAATACAATGCGGGGGAATGTGGATTTGTTTACAAGCGATGCACCTGCAACCAGGCTAACCGATGCCTGAATCGCGGCTGTGCTGAAGTAATTCCAGGCGAGAATTCCTGTCATCAGGTAAACCTGAATCGGCACTCCAGGAGCAGTTTGTTTGAAAAGGTACTTAAATACAAATGTGTAAACGAACATCATGAGAATCGGATTGATCAGGGTCCAGACAAACCCGAGAACCGATCCCCGGTAGCGCGATGCGAGCGAGCGCCACGTCATGTGCTTGATCAGCGTGACGGTCTTGTTCCAGCTCTTCCAGTTGGCGTCTCCCACCACCTGATAGGCCGGTTCAATCATCTTGATGGTCGGGCTGATTTCGTACGGTGTTCCCATATTTCTATTCTTGAAAAGTTTCCGACTGCTCAGTCATTCGCTGCCACAAGATGGGGGGAGTATCTCTCCAATACCTCGGTGGGAGGACCATCCATCATGACTCGACCGGCGCTCAGCCACATGACGCGGTCGCATAACTCCGACAGCATGGGAAGTGCATGTGACGCGATCACCATGGATGTTCCGTTCCGCTGCATTCGCTTCAGCTCCGGAATGCACTTGCGATGGAATTCTTCATCACCAACGGCCAGAATCTCATCGATCAGCAGGATATCGGCATTGACGTGGATCGCAATCGCAAAACCCAGACGCATGTACATGCCTGCGGAATAAGTTTTTATTGGACTGTTGATAAAAGATCCGAGATCCGCAAACTCGATAATGGAATCCATATGGCTTGCAACCTCAGCGTTGCTCAAGCCCATGATGGCTCCGTTCAAAGCGATGTTTTCCCGTCCAGTCAGTTCCGGCAAAAAGCCAGTCCCAAGATCCAATAACGTCGTGATTTTGCCCCGGACCGTTACATGTCCGTAGGACATTGGGAGAATGTTGGCAAGAACCTTCAGCAACGTGCTCTTGCCCGAACCATTTCCGCCGCAGATGCCTAATGCTTCACCGCGCCGCAGCGAAAATGAAACATCCTTGAGCGCCCAGAAATCTTCATAAACCAGCCCGTTACGCTGGAAGAGGCGGACGAACGCATCCTTCAATGACGTAGGACGCCGCTCCCATCGTCGATATTTTCTCCAAACGCTTTCAGCTTCAAGAATCGCATCTGGGCCCGGACTCACGCTGTCGTACTCTCCTGGGGGGAGATTCCCCTGTCTTTGAAAGTCAGAATTGTACCACTATACGTTGGAGCCGCTGCGCAGGGAAAGCAGCTGCATTTGCGGATTCATGGGCTGGTTTGTTCGAATCATCTGTAAATTGAAGAAAAGACTCATAGGAATTCATGAAGAAGATCGACATATTGAAGGAAATGACGCGAGTCATCGACGTCGAGATTGAAGCCCTGCAGTCCGTTCGAGACAGCATGGGTTCCCAATTTGAAGCCGCCGTTCGAATGATCGCTGGAGCCAAAGGGCAGGTCGTTGTCACCGGCATCGGTAAATCGGGAATCATCGCCAACAAAATTGCAGCTACCTTTCGAAGTACCGGAACGCAGTCCATCTTTCTTCATGCCAGCGAAGCACTTCACGGCGACATCGGCGTGGTAGGACATCACGATGTGATGATCGCCATCGGGAAGAGCGGGGAAACCAGCGAACTCAATGACCTTCTTCGCTTCGTGAAGAAAAGCGGAGCACGAGTCATTTCCATCACTTCCAATGCGACTTCGGCAATGGCAAAGCTATCTGATATTGTTCTCGATCTCAAAGTTCCCAGGGAAGCTTGCCCCTTAAATCTTGCTCCCACTGCAAGCACGACTGCGGCTCTCGCGGTCGGCGACGCCATCGCCGTCACTCTCATGAAAATGAAAAACATCGGTCCCGCTGATTTTGCGCGACACCATCCCGGCGGCCAGCTTGGCCGGCGTCTGCTGCTGACGGTGGGCGATGTCATGCGAAAAGATGATGAGAACCCGATCATCGCCAGCGATCGTCCTGTTGAAGAAATGATTGTTCAGATGACGGCTTTCCTCGTCGGCGCGATCTCCGTCGTGAGTCGTCGTGGAGAACTTCTGGGATTGGTCACTGACTACGATATCCGTAAAGCGCTGGCCTCAAAAAAGGGCATCGCCTCCATGAGGATTACCGACATCATGAATCCATCGCCAACCGTCATCTACAACGACGAAATGGCCGTCGATGCGCTAGAGAAGATGCGAAGCCGGAAGAAACCGATTACCGTACTGCCGGTCCTCAATCGTAAAAGCAAAGTTGTGGGGATGGTGCATATCCATAATCTTATTGCGGCGGGCCTGTAGTGACTGCTTTGAAAGGGAAACACGTCCTCGTCACGGGCGCCGGAGGTTTCATCGGAAGCCACCTCGTGGAAGCACTTGTAGAATCCGGTGCGGAAGTCCGAGCGTTCGTTCACTATCGCGGAAACGGATCATGGGGATGGCTCGACCAGTCCGCGCATAAAACGCACTTCGAAGTCGTCGCGGGCGACATCACGGATCGTGACAGCGTCGCCAGCGCAATGAAGTCGTCACACACCGTCTTTCATCTCGCGGCACTCATCGGGATTCCGTACTCGTACCATGCTCCCGTTTCCTATCTGCGAACGAACATCGAAGGCACCATGAACGTGCTTCAGGCTGCACGCGAGGCCAACGTCGAACGCGTCATCCACACGTCGACGAGCGAAGTTTATGGCTCGGCCCAATACGTCCCGATTAACGAGGCGCACCCACTACAGGGTCAGTCGCCTTATTCGGCCAGCAAGATCGGAGCAGACAAGCTCGCCGAAGCGTTTCATCTGTCCTTCGGGTTACCGGTTGTCACGATCCGGCCCTTCAATGCGTTCGGACCGAGGCAATCCGCTCGGGCGGTGATTCCGACAATTATTTCGCAGTGCCTCGCCGGGGGGAAAGTAAAGCTGGGAAGTCTGATGCCGACGCGGGATTTTAATTACGTTTCAAACACGGTGGATGCGTATCTGCGATGTGCCGAATCTTCCAGCGCAATTGGGAAAACGATTAATGTCGGGTCCGGCACCAAGATTTCGATTGAGGAACTTGTTAAGAAAATCAGAACGGTCTTGGAACAGGATATAAGAATCAAGAAGGAGAACCTTCGCACGCGTCCCTCCAAAAGCGAAGTAGTTCGTCTTCTTGCCGACAATACGAAGGCACGGACAATTTTAAAGTGGGAACCGAAGGTGACCTTGGATGATGGGCTTTTGAAGACCGCGGACTGGATTCGATCAAACCTCGATGCATACGAAACGAATCGCTATTCGATTTGAACCCTCTCCCGAAGGGAGAGGGTGGCCCGAAGGGCCGGGTGAGGGGTGCAGAGAAACATCTTTTCACCCCTCACCCGGTGCTTCTCACCGCCCTCTCCCTTCGGGAGAGGACTTCGCCTCCGTGGCAGCGGGATTTTATGAGTAATTCCTGGCTGGCTGGGTATTTCAGGGAAACCAGCGAGATCGCGCAACAGCTCGACCTCGATGCGATCGACAAAATGATCATGCGGCTTGTGAGGCTGCGTGCGGAACGAGGACGTCTGTTTCTCTGCGGCGTTGGAGGCAGTGCCGGCAATTGCAGTCATGCCGTAAACGACTTTCGGAAACTGGCCGGCATTGATGCTTCCACGCCTGTGGACAACGTCTCCGAACTTACCGCCCGGACCAACGACGATGGATGGGACCGCGTTTTTTCCGACTGGCTGAAGGTTGCCAACCCAACTACTCGAGACGTGCTGTTTATCCTCTCCGTTGGGGGTGGCAATCGCGAGCGCGATGTCAGTCCAAACCTCGTCTCTGTCGTTGACGAAGCTAAATCGTGCGGCATGGACGTCCTCGGCATCGTGGGACGCGACGGGGGCTACACGAAAAGCCGTGGCGACATTGTCGTCGTCATTCCAACGGTAAATCCGGAAAGCATCACTCCACACACCGAAGCATTCCAGGCCGTCGTCTGGCATGGCATCGTCTGCGATCCCCGATTGATGGCATAATGAGCGGGGTTTTCTCACTTTCGCCTTTTCCGCCGGTCTAACTGCGGATGTATAATATCGCCACTATGAAACCCAAAATTCTCGCTTCGATTCTCCCGATTTTGATCCTGGGATCGGCGATAGCTCATGCGCAGGTACCTGCGCCCCCCATCCCTGTTGAGGAGATCATCAAGAAATTTTCCGAGAAGGAAAAGGAGTTCAAACTCGCCCGTGCCAACTACACCTATCGCGAGGTAGTGTCGGTCGAGGAACTCACTGCCGATGACCGGGTTCGGGGAAAATTCGAGCAGACCAGCGAGATTGGTTTCGATAGTAAGGGCAAACGCACGGCAAAGGTCATCTTCGCTCCGCAGCCCACATTAAAAAATCTTCAGATGACCCCTCAGGATTTTGCGGATATCGAATCCATTCAGCCGTTTGTTCTCACAATCGACGACATTGGGAAATATAAGCTGACATACGGAGGTCAGGAAAAAGTCGACGAAATTGGCTGCTATGTCTTCGATGTCGAACCCAAGAAAATTGAGAAGGATCAGCGGTACTTCCAGGGGAAGATTTGGGTCGATGATCGCGATTTCCAGATCGTCAAAACCTACGGGAAGGCTGTTCCCGACATCGTGGGGAAGGACAAAGATAATCTCTTCCCACGTTTTGAAACCTACCGCGAACAGATCGACAAGAAATATTGGTTTCCCACATATACACGAGCTGTCGATACGCTCAATTTCCAGACCGGACCACAAAAGATTCGGCAGATCATCAAGTACCAGAACTACAAACAATTCGGAGCCAACATTCAACTGATCTTCGGCGATGCTGTGGACGACACCGGCAAACCCATCGCTCCGGCAACAGATAACAAGGCCCCTGCGATCGGCCCGAAAAAATAATCCATGAAACAATCCATGAACGCCGCTCAACAACCCCTGTGGGCCATGCCGCAGCTGGGCCGTGCCGCATTGTGCCTGATTGTCGTGCTCAGCATTGGCGCCATTTTAATCCCACCATTCCGCCTCCTTGCTGCACCAGTACCCATGCAGCTGACGGACCAGCAGTTCTGGAGCCTGTCCAGGGAATGGTCCGAGGACGACGGCGTTTTCCGCTCAGATAATCTGTTGTCCAACGAAACCACGTTTCAATATGTCATTCCGAGTTTACTGAAGGCCTCGAAGCCGGGACGCGTCTACATGGGCGTGGGACCGGAGCAGAATTTTACGTACATCGCTGCGCTCAAACCCGCAATGGCCGTGATTGTCGATATCCGACACGGGAATCTGGATGTGCATCTGATGTACAAGGCGCTCTTCGAGTTGTCGAAGGATCGCGCCGAATTCGTTTCGCGTCTGTTCTCGCTCAAGCGGCCCGAAGGTTTGACAGCGAAATCTTCCGCACGCGAAATTTTCAATGCGTATCTGTCGGCGGATGGCAGCAAACAGCTCTTCGACGAGAATCTGAAAGCAGTCGTCGATCAACTTCGCATCAAGCACGGGTTCCCACTGACGGAGGGCGACCTCGATGGCATTACCTGGGCGTTAGGTAACTTCTACCAATATGGACCTGCCATCAATTACAACTCCAGCCTGAGTTCCAACGTTCCTCCGGCAATCGTTGGAGCGACAGGCGGATTCAACGGAGGCAGAGGGGGCGGTGGTCGCGGCGGGAACCAGGTGAATTACGCGACTTTGATGATGGCTGACAACGGAATTGGTCAGTACATGAGCTATCTCGCCAGCGAAGAAAACTTTGCCGTCCTGAAAGATCTCGAGACACGCAACATGCTCGTGCCCGTGGTTGGAGATTTCGGGGGAGACAAAGCAATACGCGCGGTTGGAAAGTATCTAAAGAGCGTGGATACGACGGTTTCGGCATTTTACTTATCCAACGTGGAACAGTATCTGGTGATGGATGGCAAATGGGATCGGTTCTGCGGCAACGCTGCCTCGCTGCCACTGGACGACGCCAGCATGTTTATCCGGACGGGAAATGGCGGCCCCAATACGACCAACGCCGGATTCGGCGGCGGAGTAACGAATTCCTCCATCGCGAACATGCTTCCGGAACTGAAGTCCTGCTCGAAGTAGGAGACCTTCCCCGTACGTTCCGCTGGACAACTATCTGGTATTTTCGCTATAAACGTAAGACTTCGGACACAGCGCTGTGCCCGGGTGCTGGCGACCAAAGGACTACGAAAGTCTTCGATCCTGAACTTCAGGCGAAGGCTTTTTTTGTTTGAGCCGCCTTCTATATTTCAGGCAATATAACGGACTCCATATCTAAACAAATCCCGATTCGAGAGAGGAAGAAACCATGACCCCAAAGGAAATATTCCAGACTATTAAGGATAAAGGCGTGAAATACGTCGACCTGCGCTTTACCGATACGAAAGGCAAAGAGCAGCATGTGAGCGTGCCGGTCGCGTCGTTTGGCGCCGACAAATTCGAGTCGGGCCACTTTTTCGACGGCTCTTCAATAGCGGGATGGAAGGGAATCCAGGCTTCGGACATGGTTCTGATGCCAGACCCAACATCTTCCTTCATCGATCCTTTCCGCGAACAGACCACGTTGGCGATAACCTGCGACGTAATTGAGCCTTCCGATGGCAAAGGCTACGACCGAGATCCCCGCTCCATTGCAAAGCGAGGTGCCGAATATCTGAAGTCCACGGGACTGGGAGATACCGCGTATTTTGGACCTGAACCCGAGTTCTTCGTTTTCGATTCGGTGGAATGGTCGGTGGATATGTCTGGCTCTCGCGTCAAGATCTACTCCGAGGAAGCCGCGTGGAACACGGGGGAAACCTATCCGAATGGCAACAAAGGCCATCGTCCGATCGTTAAGGGCGGTTACTTCCCGGTGCCTCCCGTTGATTCCCTTCAGGATATTCGTTCAGAAATGTGTTCGATTCTTGAACAGATCGGAGTGATTGTCGAAGTGCACCACCACGAAGTGGCCACCGGCGGTCAGTGCGAAATTGGCACCAAGTTCGCCCCGCTCGTGCAGCGTGCAGACTGGTTGATGCGATTGAAATATGTTGTCACTAATGTCGCTCACCGCCGCGGCAAGACCGCAACTTTCATGCCCAAACCGATTGTCGGCGACAACGGGTCGGGTATGCACGTCCACCAGTCGATCTGGAAAGGGAAGAACAATCTCTTTGCAGGCGATGGTTATGCGGGCCTTTCCGAATTCGCAATTCATTACATCGGCGGCATTATCAAACATGCCAAGGCCTTGAACGCGATTACGAATCCCGGCACCAATTCCTACAAGCGTCTGGTTCCTGGCTTCGAAGCTCCGATCAACCTGGCCTACTCCGCTCGTAACCGTTCGGCCGCCGTACGCATTCCACTCGTCACCAGCGCGAAAGCACGACGCATCGAAGTGCGCTTCCCCGATCCGACGGCGAATTCCTATCTCGCCTTCACTGCAATGATGATGGCAGGACTGGATGGTGTGCAGAACAAGATCAATCCCGGGAAGCCCATGGATAAGAATCTGTACGAACTTGAAGGGGAGGAAGCCAAGAAGGTTCCGCACCCGTGCGCTTCCCTTGACGAAGCCCTGGAGCACCTCGACAAGGATCGCGCATTTCTCACCAAGGGCGGCGTGTTCAGCAACGACATGATCGATGCGTACATTGCGCTCAAGGAAGAGGAAGTCACGCGCTTCCGAATGACCACTCACCCCGTTGAATTCGACATGTACTACAGCCTGTAGAGAGAGGGGAAAGTCCTGTCCCCGCGAGCACCCCTCCTGAGTCAGGAGGGGTGGCGCGAAGCGCCGGGGTGGTTCCAAAGTGGCAACCATGCAGGTTGGCGGCTCTGGAACCACCCCTCGCGGGATCCGCTTCGCGATCCCGCTGCCCTCCTGACTCAGGAGGGCAGTCTTCCTCTCCAATTTCAAAGTGACCCATCACCCCGCATTCCCCTTTTCGCAATCTCCCCAAATTTCCCAACCTTTGCTAAACTGTGGGCCGTCAAAAAGAATGACTTAAGGAGAATCTATGTCCGGCCATTCCAAGTGGCACAGTATCAAACACAAGAAAGCCTTGATCGATTCGAAGAGGGGACGTTCCTTCACGAAATTCATCAAGGAAATTACCATCGCTGCCCGCTTCGGTGGCGGCGATCCCGATGGCAACCCTCGCCTGCGTAAAGCCATCTCCGATGCAAAGGCTCTCAACATGCCGGCTGACAATATCAAGCGAGCCATCATGAAGGGCACCGGCGAACTCGACGGCGGACAGCTCGATGAGATCACCTATGAGGGATACGGTCCCGGAGGAGTTGCGATCATCGTCGATGTCGTTACGGATAACCGCAACCGCACCGTGAGTGAGATTCGCCACCTGTTTTCCAAGAATGGCGGAAACATGGGGGAATCGGGCTGCGTTTCATGGATGTTCAAGAAGAAGGGTTATATCGTTATCGATGCTTCAAAGGCGGACGAAGATTCGCTGATGAACCTTGCCATCGAAGCCGGTGCCGACGATTTTCAAAACGACGGCGAAACCTACGAAATCTATACGACTCCTGAAAACTTCGACCCGGTCCTCGAAGCGCTGAAGAAGAAGGGCATTGAAACGATGTCCGCGGAAATCTCCATGATTCCCGAGACTCAGATCAAGCTGGAAGGCAAGGCGGCGCAATCGGTCGTCAAATTGATGGAGCTGATGGAAGAGCACGACGACGTTCAACACGTTTACGCAAACTTCGATATCGAGGAAGACGAGCTGGCCAGCGCCACCTCCTGATCCCATGCGTGTACTCGGTATCGACAGCGGGTCCCGAGTCACCGGATACGGCGTCATCGAAGGCGATGGCGCCGATTGTGTTTATGTCAGTTGCGGAGTGATCCGTGTCAGCCCTTCGGAACCACTCTCCGATCGGCTGCACTCCATTTACTGCGGAATCATGGAAGTAATTTCCAAACTCCAGCCCGATGTCGCCGCCTTCGAAGGGATATTTCACGCCCACAATATTCAAAGCGCCTTGAAGCTGGGGCACGTCCGTGGTGTCTGCATGGCGGCAGTTGCCGAAGCAAAGCTGCCCGTACATGAGTATTCGCCCCTGGAAGTAAAGTGTGCCGTGACAGGTTTTGGCCGGGCGGAAAAACCGCAGGTGCAGCAAATGGTTTGCGCCTTGTTAAAGCTCAAGACTCGCCCTGAAGCATATGACGCGTCCGACGCTCTGGCCGTCGCGATATGCCATGCTCATTCGAACCGGCTGAAACAAGCCATTGCGGGGCACCGATGATTCCAATTGCCATGCTCTTCCTGCTGCTGACGTCTGCTCAGCAGGACTTCACAAAGTTCACCTACTGCCGGGAAAGCGCCAACGGCCAATTTGAAATGCTGTGCATTGAGCTGGATCCTTCCGCTGTTGGCCAGGCGCGATTCAAGCGTCGCGACGACGATGAACTCAAGTTCGCGATATCGTTGTCGCCGGGTGGTAAGAATCAGTTCATCTCCGCCCTGTCCGGGACGAAATTTCTGGAGAAGGCCAGTACCTACGAATCCAAAAGGAAAGTTGCAGATCTGGGAAAGAAGCACATGACCCTGGAGATGCCTTCCGGCCGCCGCGAAGCGGAATTCAATTATTCCGACATGAAGGATGTGAACGCGCTCGTTACATTCTTTGAAGGGTTGATCATGCAGGAAGCTATCGCCATCGATTTGGGATGGGCGCTGCAGTTTGACCGGTTGGGCATCCCGGAGCGCCTGGATCAATTGGAGAATGTGTTGAAGCAAGGTCGAATCGTAGATCCGAAAAGCATGGTGGAAGTGCTGGGCATGATCGATCGTGACGAACACATTGTGAACTATGCCCGGGCCCACGCCCGCGAACTCAGCGAAAAAATCACATCGGGCAAATAATCAGCTGACGATTACTCCCGCATAGCCAACGACGCGATTGAAATCCTTCGATACTTCCGCAGAAGTTGCATACTTCACCAGATCTGCCTGAGTGGCTCCAAGTATCCTTGAAGCCACAAGCATTGCCGTGGCCGGTCCCACGCCACACATTGAAATCTTCTCCCGACGAACGACCTCGTGGAGACCTTTGGCATCGAGCTTCAGCAGCGGCTCGATTGCCCTTGCGTCTTTCACTCGGGTGATGGCGTCGGATTCATAGTGATTCATATCGCTGGATGCGATGATCAGCGTTGTCCGGTCGACGCGTTGAATCGTCTCGGCGATCGATTTCCCCAGCCGCTCCAGCGCCTCCCAGCCCGACACGCCAACCGTGATGGGGACGAAGCTCGTGCCATTGCCAAGTTGTCCGCGCTGAATGAACGGCAACTGAACTTCAATCGCATGTTCCTGGCGATGGGCTTCGGAGTCTTCCTCCAGATCCGCATTCGCGGCCATCAGCGCATCCGCCATTTCGCCATCAATTGGCACGTTGCCCAGCGGTGTCTGCCATGCTCCCCGTCGCATGATGGAGAGCGGCACTCCGAAACCGGTATGGTTTGGACAAAGAATAATGGTTCGAGAAGGTACCGCGACGCGTGTGTAGATGGCTCCGGCAACATGCCCGGAGTAAATGTAACCCGCGTGTGGAACGATTATTCCGACAACAAGGAGGGGAACGTGTGTGCGATCGACGAAACTGTCGATCATCGTGGAAAGTTCAGCCGGGTTGCTGGGATAAAAACGTCCTGCGACGGCTGGGGGGCGTACATACATAGTGGAGGTATACGTCTGAAGAAAACACCCTGCTCAGTGAGGAGGGGTGGCGCGAAGCGCCGGGGTGGTTCCAAAGCAGCAACCTTGCAAGTAAGCGGTTTTGGAACCACCCGCCTTCCGTGATGTCGGATCCCGCTTCGCGATCCCGCGGCCCTCCTGACTCAGGAGGGCGTTTGTTCCCGGACCGAATAGTTTTCCTCCACCTAAGACTTTGGTGCGTAGTAGCCCTGTCGGGTATGCGCTTTTAATCCGTCCAGCTTGCCATCCTTGTTGACGTCCAGATCGGTAACCTCGACCTTGATTTTATGAAACTTGCCGTCTTTCTTCTGATTCGACGGGATGAAAGCCAGGTTGTACTGATTTCGCAATTGATGGCTTATGGCTTCGTAGTATGCAGGGTATTCGGTATCGAATCGAGGTAAGAACGTCGTTCCACCCGTTGCTGTTGCAAGCTGAGTGAGCTGATTATCCGCAGCCAGCAATTCGATATTCGCTTCCTGGCTCAGGCGGTTCTGGTAATACAGCTTATAAAGTTGAGTCATGCTCATACCGTAGATCATCGTGTCGGACGACTGAGCTTTCTTGAGCGCCTCTCCGTAGGTGTGCCGGCTGATGGTATCGAGCCCGGTGGCCATTAGAAAGATAGCCTTCTTGCCGTCGACTTTATCGAGTTTTTGCAGCGTGTCGTAGACAGCATCAAAGAGGCCGGTCTCCGAGGTCGTGGGATTCCGTAAGGTTTTCAGGCCATCGAAGATCAGGTTCTTATTTTTGGTGAAATCCGTAACTAACGTGGGATGTATGTCGAAGGCCACCAGCGCCGCCCAATCGTCGTCCCGAAGAGTTGCAACAAAGCCGCCGATCGACTGGTAGATATTGCTGATATAGAGCCCGAACTGGGTGAATTCAACGACGACAACGACGGTGAGTGGGGATTCCACCGTCGTGAAGTTCGTGATTGTCTGCTCGACATTATCGTCAAAAATCTTGAAGTGCTTTTTCTCCATTCCGCCGATCGGGTTGCCGCTCTTGTCGATAACAACGACATCGAGGTTGACCAGGTTAACGTCGAGCGAGATGGCGCCTGCTCCGGGCGGGCCGGATTGGCCGGATGCGGGTGCGGGCGTGACGGGAACATTGTTGCCGAGATCCCGATTGGGTCCCTGAGCGAGCACAAAAGTTGTAACCAGCAGCAGGCCGGTGGCAATAATGGCCCGTCCCGTGGATTTCATAGTGAACCTCGCCTTTCAGCCTAACCGAGCGTCCCTTTTCGACGCAAGATTTTGATCTCGCGCTTCCAGGATTGATTGATTCCGATCTGCATAAACGGTAAATTTCGCGGCAGTATCTTCAGGAGTCCATCCAGACTTCGATGAAATGCCAGCAGCGGCGCAACCACTATCAGAAGCGACGGTTCGTCGCGAATCGTCAGACCGTGAAAATAGCCTTTGGCCTGGAAGTCTCCCGCCTTCCGATGCCGTTCGACAGCCAGCCAGTAATCGAATGCCTGAAATGGAAGATCCGGATCGGCCGATGCTTTAACTTCGATGACGACCAGTCTTCCGGATTCTGTGATCGTCAGCAGATCGACAATATTGCGATCCTCGCCCACGAAACTGGGAACTTGGGGATAGATCCATCCGGGACGAACCGGAAAGAGATCGCCGACCTGACGAATTAAGTTGGACTCCAGCCAGCGCTCTTCGTAAGCGCGCGCCAGGGGATGACGGCTGCCGTGCCGGCGCTCGATCGCGAGAGTTTCAATCAGGGGTTGGAGCGGTTCCCCCATGGGATATGTCGTGCCCCTCTCCGTCACGTGAGCCACTTCGAGTCCGCGCATCCGGATGGAGACGGCATTTCCGGAAATATGCGGCACCGGCTGAAGCTGGTCCGGCGCGATCGCACAGATCCGCGACACTTCGGCCGAAACGTTGGGCTCGCGGTATTCATGAACGTGGGTTTCGCAGTCTGGCAGACTCATTTCAAGGGGTTCGACCGTTTCTCCATTCCACTGCATCCAGTCAAAATCAGCGCGCAGTGCCGGCATGGAGTGAAGACGGGTCACGATGGTTCGGCTGCGATTCGCCGGTACCACAACGGAAATCCGCAAGTCCACCTGCCTGGACCACGCGACTGCCGCGCGCATGACGCCGCAGATGACGGGTGTGGATTCATCCGGGTCGACGGCGATCACGGCGCGATTCCCAAGAATAAATCTGGGGTAGGTACCGGAGCGTCCGAGCGACTGCTTCATGGGTATTCGAGTGTCAAAATGAACGGCGAGAGCTCGAGCCAGTTGCTTTTGAAAAGCGCGGCGCCGGCGTCGAGTTTCTATTTTGTCAGGCAAAGCCCCGCCGGGGTAAAACGTCAGGACATCCGAGTGAGTCCGAATACGCGGCACGTTGGGACGCAACCAGTCGATGCCGAGGATCTTCCGGTTTTGCCGTCTGAATCGAAGCGTTGAATCATGGATTTCAATCTCCGCAGCGCTGGCGGGAACAAATTCGGATCCGTTGATTGAAACGGTCCAGGCAGGCTCCAGTGCGAAGAGAATTCTCAGATCTTCATTCAGCACCTGTTGATTATAGTGCGGAGTTTATGTTCGCTTGCAGTCGGAAGTTGGGAGTGACCTGGAGGTGAGAGACGTTGCCCTCCTGAGTCAGGAGGGCAGTGGGATCGCAAAGCGGATCCCGCGAGGGGTGGTTCCCATCACGAAACATTTCGGCTTTGGAACCAACCCAGCGCGCTTCGCGCGCTTTCCCCTCCTGACTCAGGAGGGGAGGTTTACTGCATTTGGGTTCATCACCTAATCCAATTGATTTGTATTTCCAACGTGGTATCGTCACCGAGTTCCAGTAGCAATTTTCGGAGGAGGCTTATGAGTCGGTACTTTCAGCGGCTAGCGTTTGGTACGGCGGTTCTCTTTGGTGTTCTGGTCGGTGTTGTCGGGATACGCGCGCAGGCACCACCCACACAGGCGCCTCCTCTTCCAGCCGCACCAGGAGCCGGAGCTGCTGCTCCCCAGGGTGGCGGCCAGCGAGGAGGAGGCTCTCCGGGCTCCGAGACTGGTTGGAACCTGTTCCAGACGCGGGGATGCGCACTCTGCCATCTCAATCCCACAGAAAAAGCCCCTACCGGCGAAGCGATTCGCGAAATGCCGCCGGAGCGGATTTACGCATCGCTCACCACAGGCTCGATGCAGATGCAGGCGCAGGCACTCAACGACGGCCAGAAGCGTGTCATCGCCGAATTCATGAGCGGACGAACGCTGGGAAGTTCCGCTGCGGGCGACGCGAAGAACATGCCGAACAAATGCCCCAGCAATCCGAAAATGTCAAATCCGGCGCAGGGCCCGGCATGGAATGGCTGGAGCGCGGATGCGGCCAATACTCGATTTCAGACAGCCGCCGGTGCGGGGCTTACCGCCGCGCAGGTGCCGCAATTGAAACTGAAGTGGGCGTTTGGTCTGCCCGCTGGGATGACTTCCAGCTCACAACCCACGGTCGTCGCCGGCCGCGTGTTTGTGGGAAGTGATAATGGGTTTATCTATTCCCTCGATTCGGCCACGGGATGCGTCTACTGGTCTTTTGAAAATGGAGCGATTGTTCGCGGCGCAGTAACCGTGGGGCCGATTAGCGGACAGGGCTCTTCGCGTTACGCTGTTTACTTCGGCGACGGCCTTGCCAATGTCTATGCCGTCGATGCGCAAACCGGAAAGCAGCTTTGGAATACCAAGGTGGATCCTCACGTTGTGGCGCGCATTACCGCCGCAACAAAACTCTACAACGGAACATTGATCGTTCCGGTTTCCTCATCCGAGGAATTTGCCAGCGGTAATGTCGAGTATCCCTGTTGCACGTCGCGCGGAAGCATCGTTGCGTTGAATGCAAATACGGGGAAGCAGGTCTGGAAATACTGGGTGGTAGAAGGCGAGCCAAAACCGGTGAAGCAGAATCCCAACGGCGTGAAGATTTACGCCCCCGCCGGCGGTTCGGTGTGGAATTCTCCAACGATCGATCCTGTTCGTGGCGCCATCTACTTTGGTACCGGTGACGCGACGACCGCTCCTTCGCCTTTGACAACAGATGCCATTGTCGCGATCGACATCAAGACCGGCAAGCTCCTTTGGACGTACCAGGCCGACGCCAACGACGTTTTCATGGGTGGCTGCGGAAATCCGCGCAGCGAAGCCTGTCCAACTCCGAATGGGCCGGATCTCGATATCGGAAACTCTCCAATTTTGAAAACCTTGCCGAACGGCAAACGGGTTTTGCTTACAGGAACGAAGAGAGGTCATCTCATCGCGTTGGATCCTGACAACAAGGGCGCGTTGCTGTACCGCGTTACCGCAAACAACGGAGCCGCCATCATTCCGAGTGATCCTCCTCCCGCTGGGCGTGGTGGCGGTGGAGGCTCCATCGTCTGGGGAGGCGCGGCAGATGCGCAGAATGCCTATTACGGACTCGGTGGAACGGGCCTCGTGGCCTTGAAGCCAGATACCGGACAAACGGTATGGACTTTCACTTCACCAGCCGGAGGCGGTGGACTTGGCGCCGCGCCGGCCGTGATTCCCGGCGTCGTTTTCGAAGCTTCGGCCAATGGCAGGCTCTACGCTGTTTCGACTGCGGACGGAAAGCAGCTCTGGGAGTTCAATACGAATCAGGAATTTCAGACGGTGAATAAGGTTCCAGCGCACGGCGGCGCAATCAATGTGTCCGGAGCATCGATCGCCGGTGGGATGGTCTTTATCAGTTCGGGTTACGCCATCAGCAGCGGCGCTTCCGCAGGGAACGTTGTTCTTGCGTTTTCTCTGAACTAGGTTAAAGAAAGAGGGGAAAATACCTGGCTCAACAACTGCTCCGGTTGCTGTAGGGGCGGTCTATGACCGCCCACAATGTCTCGTCGTGATGGTTCCTGGGCGGTCATAGACCGCCCCTACAGCATTGCTTCCTGATAGGAGAGGGATCATACCGCTTACCTGCAACTCTCAGCCCAATTCCTTAATCCCGCGTATATTCAATTTCCCCGACCTGCGAAGTTGCGCCAACTCGTCTTCGCTGACCACATAACCGCTGTACAGACCTCCGTCTGCAATATGCCAGGTGTTGTTTTGAATGCTGTGCAATCGAATCGTGAGGCCCTGTCCCTTGAGGTCCGCTAACGCGGCCTGGAATTCTGAAATCGGCGAATCATCGACTATCGTTTGTTCGTTATTCATGGTGCGAGTGTGGCCGAAGACGAACTCATAGACTGTGCACTACGGTACAGCTTGGGGCTTCAAAGTGGGCGATAGTTGAAACATGCCAAACACAGGAGAACGACGAGAAATCAAGCGCTACACAAACGCGAAGGAAAACGAAACCGTAGTCGAGGCGAAGAAGCTTGTTTCGAAAACGAAGCAGCGCTCTGCGAAAGTTGCCGGCGAAGAGTTGTCTCGAGAGAAGCGAAACGCGCACGCAGCGAAAGCTTCGTTGACAGACGCGGAAGCTTCCGATCGCATGGTCGACGAAGGCGATCCCAACGCGAAAGCAATCTCCGGAAAAGTCTAATTGTCGCCGAAGCCGCCGATGGTCTACGCACGATGTTCACAACTGAACATCTATTTTTCATCACGCTTGTCACAATCGGTGCCGGTATAGAAAGGCTGGAAACATTGGGTTATCAACTTCCCGAACTGGGTTACGACTATGACGCGCTGGAGCCTGCAATCGACGTACAAACGATGATGCTTCATCACAGCAAACATCATCAGGCATATATCCATCAACTCAACATGGCGATAGCGCCGTACAGCAATCTCCAAAACAGATCCATCGAAGACCTTCTGACGCACATCGATGATGCACCCGAAGAAATTCGTGGAGTGATTCGCAACAGCGGCGGTGGCCATGCGAATCACGAACTCTATTGGAAGACCATTGGTCCGCCGAGCGGAGACAAGCCATCGGGAGTCCTCGCCGAAGCAATCCGTCAGGGCTTCGGAACACTGGAGTCACTTCAGAAAGAGTTGACCGAAGCGGCAGTGAAGGTATTTGGTTCGGGCTGGGCATTCCTGGCAATCGACCCGTCGACTCGGAAGATGGAAGTCATGAGCCTTCCCAACCAGGATGTCGTCATTCTTCACGGAAAATCGGCGTTGCTGGCGTGCGATGTATGGGAGCACAGCTACTACCTCAAATACGAGAATCGGCGGCCGGAATATCTGAAAGCGTTCTGGGACGTCGTGCAATGGGAAGCCGTGAGCCGCCGGCTTGAAAGCGTGCTCGACCAGTCCCTGATATCGGCTGCTTAACCGCGAAAACTCAAAGGAGAAAACAAAATGGGTACCGTACTACTTGTCCTGCTGGTGTTGATGCTGTTGGGAGCGTTTCCCACCTGGAACCACAGCCGAAGCTGGGGCTATGGACCCAGCGGCGGATTGGGCCTTGTTCTGGTGGTCGTTCTGATTCTCATGCTCACAGGAAGAATCTAGATGACTCCGCTACGCTGGATCGGTGCTGTCGTACTGATCATGGGTATTCTGACCCTCTTTGTTCCGATTCCTCAACGCGAGAGACATGGCATCACGGTGGGTGATGTCTCTCTCGGAGTTGTTACTCAAAGCGATGCAAAGGTTCCGGCAGCATTGAGTGCAGTGATGATTCTCGGTGGACTCGGTGCGATGGCCCTGGGAGGGCGGCGTACCTCCTGATCGGCCGAACCAGTCAGCGGGCCGCAGGAGGTTCCATGTTTGTCGGGATGCCGGCCAGGTAGCGGTAGAGCGCTACTGCCCGGTTTACCGAAGATGCCTCGTGTCCGGTTATCAGCTTGCTGGCGCTCCTGCCGGTTCGCACGAGGCTGTAATACCGCCAGACATCGTTCGGCATGGACGATTCTCGATCGAGAAAATAAATGGACTGGAGATCGCCAGGGCCAAAAAGCGGGATCAGCAGATAGCGCATGGTGGAGATGTTTTCTGTTTCGAACACCAGGCGATTGGGAGACGCGGAAATGATGTGCATTCGGTACATCGCCTTTCCGGACAGGTTATCGGTCTGCTGATAGTAAAGAACACTTCCTTCCGAAATCTCGCCCGGCGAGAAATCCTTTCGGCGTTGACCCTTCGCACCGGTCACAGCATAAGCATCGACGATCATCGGCTGCCACTTCTGGTGCGTTGTGGACCAATACAGCACTCCCTTGAATTCGGAAATCGCCCCAATCCTTCGGCGAATGTCGCTGGTCTCGGTCCCGATGCGAAAGCGTCCGGCGGTGGCGACCAATGTGGAGTAGCCTCGCGTTGTCCAGCCGGTGCACACCGGCGGCGTCCAGTCGTTCCCCGCATCGTCACGCTCCCGGAAAACTGTTGCCGGTAGTTGATCCACTCTGGAGTACTCGGGAAACGGTTCGCGTTCACACGGAAGCTGAGGACCGGATTCGGGAACGCTCAATACCAGACGACTGCAGAAGAGCGCCGCAAGCAAAGTGAAAAATACCGCATGCCAAGGCAGGCGAGAGTGGAACGCGGGATGCCGACTATCATTTCGCATATATCAGCGATATAGGGGCTAGTTGGTGGACCGGGTTGCCAGAACCGGCCCTGGAGACTCAAGCTTCAGCTGATCCAGCGCACTCAGGACACTTTGCCAGCGCGCCCGATCGGCCTTTGTTTCGATAGCGGGAGCAAGGTCCGCATAGAAATTGAGAATATTTGTACGCAAGCCAGGCGTGGTCTTGTCAAACTTCCGATCGGATTGACGGAGCAACAGCTTTGCATAGGCGTCGTCGGCCAGTGAATACTCCGCAGCCCTGGTCAATTTCCCGCTATCCAAATCGAAATTCGGAAGCACCAGTTTGTTCACCCGTATCTGGTCGAGATAGACGCGATATTGGTCGACTGTTGAATTGATGCTCTTGAAATACATTTCCTCAGTAGCCGGAGTGGGGCTCTTGAACGCCATTGCCTTGAAGGGGCCCTTCTTCGGCATGTAGCGCAGCATGGTCGCCAGCATGCGTGACCCGATTCCCGGTTGGCGATATTCCTTCCCCCATTCCTTTTCATAGTCGGAGCGCGAGAGGCGATAGAGCAGCTTGTCTTTCGCAGGACTCGAAGTCTCACTTACGATTTCCTGCTTGTGTGTTTGCAGCGCAATCTGTGTCAATTCGGGAATCAGATTGGAAACAGTGTAACGATACGAGCCAATAGTGAGATCCAGGCGGGGAAGGACATTCTTCAGCTCTACCCCATAGACGACTGGAAAAGTCCGCTCCAGCAATTCTTTGGATACTTTGAATCCAATGAAGTCATGGTAGTGCTCTGAAGCATATCGATTCTTCGCAACCTGAACCATGTCGAACCCGAACTCGGTTTTCAAGTGAGCCGTTTTGCCTTCTGCAAATCGGACAGACTTTCCGTATTTTGCCTGCAGCTTTGGATATTCAATCGCGACTGCCATGTTCACCGCAGGGTGCCCGGCGATGTCCGAGGTGTAGTGCGACAATGCGCCCAGGGCAAACGCGAATTCGTTGACGTCCTGGCTCTGCAGCAGCAGTTCCCGGACGAAGTCTCCGCTGCGGACGTAGTGCACCAGGTCGCTGAATTCCACGCTTCCAAACGGGTAATAGCCCAGGTCCTGGATTACGGAGCCCCCGTATGCGTATGCATGCGCCTTCGTGATTTCGTCTTCCGATAAATTCGGAAAGCGCCGGACCAGCATGGGACGAATCCCGTCTGTCCACGCCAGATCCACGACTTCCATGTGCGTCAGTACGGAATAGGCGGAGACATCGCGATTGCAGAACAGAAGGACGATGAGAATGCTGGACATCGACACGAACCAGCGGCTCGGCGCATTGCGAGAGCGAAGTTCAGTGGCCATACCCGCCATTGCCGCGGCCCTGTCCGCCGGGCTCCTCGTATCGAACGAGTCCAAGCTCCACAGCAGTTTCCTGGTCGAGATCACCTGTGCCATGTTGATTGTTGTCGATCTGGAAATGAGCAATCGCGCGTCGTGTTCCCGTATCCAGTACGCCGTTTACCGGTCCCTGGTAGTAGCGGAGATGTGGCAGTTCTGTTTGAGCGCCACGAACAAGGTTGGAGGAAATATAGAGCGCGCGATCGTCGCTTCTCCGTTGACGGCCGGGCCCGGTGTTGTTGACGGTCACACGGATTTCCCTCAGGAGTTCCATTGCCATTTCGGATCCTGCGGGGACTTGAGCTTCGACGCCATTCGCAAGAAACGATCCGAGTATCCCGAGTCCACCGCCAATCGCGGCGCCCGCTCCAGCGCCCTTTCCTCCACCCGCCACTGCACCTATCACAGCCCCTGCGCCGGCACCGCCTCCAATAAAGACGGTATTGCGTCCGGCTGACGAGCCGCCCTGAACGACACCTTCCTGTTCCAGAATTTGCCTGCGCTCAGAATCTCTCAGGCTCGTGAGCGCGCCGTTGATCGCATAACGTCTGCCGTCAATCGTGATCTGGGGAAATGAGACCGCAATGACGCCCGACCTGGATCCGTGCGTTGCAGGTTGAACCATGGATACATGCCCGTCAACTTTGCTGTCTCTGGGGACCGCGATTCTTCCGTCGATCCAGACCGCTCGGGTCACCGTTGCCCTGAAAGCGTCGTTGACTCGTGCTCTTCCGGAATTCAATCCGGTGTCCATTCGCAAATCTACCAACGTGCCGGCGGGAATGTCGACTCGCTGAGCCTGAAGTTCGCTGGTACAGAACAAACCCACAACAAGTACCGCAGCAATCTCAAAGAGACTCCTCAACTTCTTCACGATATTTTCTCCTTGAATCATTGTGAAGTGAGTTGTGGTTCACGTCTGTGCTGTTCAGGACAAAGTTATGGGGACAGACCAGGGAACTGAGGGAGCCGGCTCCATATCGAAGCATTGGATGCTCTGTAGGCGCGGTCTATGACCGCGCACGCTCTATCATTCAAACCAAATCCGATTGAACGATTGTGCGCGGTCATAGACCGCGCCTACAGCTTGAAGACGGGAATGTCTTAGCCCCCACATCTTTCTCTACTTGCGAAGAAGAACCAGTGCGATGCCGTCTTCAGAAGTCAGCGGTACCGTGTGGGACTGAACCGATCCCATCGCCATTACGCCCACGTAGCCGGAGTTCAGCGCGAATTTGCGCTCCAGATAATCGCGCACAAGCAGGGAGCGATCGCGAGAGCGGATGAATCGTTCATTCTGCGTTCCCTTTGCGGAATACCCTTCGACCATCAGGGCAATGCCTTCGGTAAAACGCTGAAATTCGTCCATTGTGCGGTCGATGTTGGCGCGGCCGGCTTCGGATATTTCCTCAGAGCCATTGGCCATGACGGTAAACAGCCCTGCCGTTTCGACCCATTCCCGTTCCTTGTGCGCCTTCTTTTCGAAATCCTTGGATTGATAGTCGGCCAGAGTAATCGTAGTGAGATCGAAGTAGCCACGATTGTTGAAGAATCCTTTAAAGAAGAATCCATGCTTCAGAGCCTCCATGTTGTCGGCCAGGTCCGACATGGCTTCGCGCGAGTGCGTGATTGTCGCACGAAGATCGGCAGTCATTCCTTCGCCGGTGGAGAGTCCAGGCTGAAGAGCAGCAATCATCACCTTGAGTCTCTCCGTGGAATCGCGAACGTTCGCAACCGTCGCTTCGATGTTTTCGGGCACCGATCCGGATTGAAACTGAGCAACGAGTTCGTTGACGTGTTTTGATGTCTGGCGAAGATCGGCAAGAATCTCTTCTGCGCGCTTCGAAGTGTTCGCCAGGTTATTGAAAATCGTATCGTCCTTGAGGAGCTTTCCGACAGTGCCTTCACCAGCGCTCAATCTCGCCGTTATTACACTCATATCTCCAGTGATCCTGCCGGCTGCCGCGGTCATCGTCTTGATATCATCCTGCGCGCCAGTGACAATCTCGTTGAGGTGCGTTGCCGTTGCGGAGACGGTGGAAACTGCATCGGTGACGTCTCCTTTGACTTCGTTCACCGTTTCATCGAGGGACTTGACGGTTTCTCCAATTCTTGACATGAGATCGCCCATTTCAAACGGTTCCCGGCTCGGCAATACGCTTTCCAACGGTGCCTGCTCCTTTGTTCCGGTATTGATCAGTAGATATTTGTTTCCAAGCAATCCATCCGTCTGAATGGATGCAATGGAATCCGTACGAATCACCGGGAAGAGCTTTTCCATGACGCGGAATTTCACTCGAAATTTCGCGCCCGGCCCACTTGGTATTTGAAGGTCCAGAATCTCGCCCGCATCGATCCCGGCGACGCGTACCTTGTCTCCAACTTCAAGTCCACTGATTCCGGAATAGTCCGTGTAATAAGTTCCGCTACCGGAGAAAAGCATTCTCCGGTCGCCAATCAGAAAGAGTCCTACCGCAAAAAGCAGAACTCCTCCCAGAACAAATGCTCCCATTGCCTTCGTCTTTGTGGACGCCATGTTCAATCTCCTCTGGTTGCCGACATGAATTGCCGGACGACCTCGATGCTGCTCTGATCCAGTTCCCTGACCGAACCCTGAGCGACAATGTGTCCTTCACTCAGCACGATCAATTGATCGCCGATCCGTCGAGCGCTGGTCATGTTGTGGGTCACAACGACAATGGTGGTGTTGCCTGCGGATTTGAGACCCAGCAGAAGTGTGTCGATCTCTCTCGTCGTGACCGGATCGAGCCCGCTGCTCGGCTCATCGACCAGCAATATTGAAGGGTCGAGCGCAAGAGCGCGGGCGAGTCCGACTCGTTTTCGCATACCGCCGGAAAGTTCCAGAGGCATCTGGTCGAGGTCGTTTTCCAGGCCAACGGACGCGAGTCTTTCTCTCACTGCAACCTGAATTTCCTTCTCCGACATGGACGTGTGACGCCGTAGGGGAAATGCCACGTTCTCCGCCACGGACATGGAGTCGAACAGCGCGGAGTATTGAAACAGAAATCCCATCGCCTTCCGTGTCTTAACCAGGTGTGCGCTGTCGAGCGTCTCGATTTCCAGATCGTTCATGAAGATCTTCCCGGAGTCCGGTTTCAGCAACCCCAGAAGAAGCTTGAGAGTCACACTCTTTCCGGTACCGCTCCGGCCGAGAATGCAGCAAACCTCGCCCTGGGGCACGTCGAATGAGACGTTTTCCAGCACGTGTTTGCCGCCGAAGCTTTTCGACACGTTGTCGAATCGAATTGTGGGCAGGAGGCCGCTCACAATGCTCCTGCAGGAAATAGCAGGAAGATGATTCGAACCAGCAGGACGTTGATGAAAATCAGGAGCATCGACGACAGAACCACACTCATGGTCGAAGCGCGTCCGATTCCTTTGGACCCCCCGGTGGCCGTGTACCCGAGATAGGAGGAAACCGTACCAATGATGAATCCGAACACGATGGTCTTGAATGTCGGCAGTATGTATTCAAGAAGGTCGAGCGTTTCGAAAGCGTGATGGAAGTAGAGCTTCAGCGAAATTCCAGAGATGGCACTCTCCGCGAGAAAGCCACCAGCCAATCCGGCGAAGTTCATCACAGTGGTCAGAATCGGCAATGCGATCATGCAGGCAATGATTCGTGTGACCGCAAGGTAGTGAACCGAATCCACGGCCAGAGATTCGAGAGCATCGATTTGCTCGGTCACTCTCATTCCGCCCAACTCGGCGCCAATACCTGCTCCCACGCGGCCGGCGACCAGAAGCCCGGTCATCAGCGGTCCTGTTTCACCGATCAATGCAATCGCGAGCGCGGACGGAATGAGAGCCTCTGCGCCGAAACGTTCCATAACAGCTCGTGTATGCATCGAGAGCACCACCCCGATGGCCATTCCTGAAGTCACAATCAGAGGCAGCGACCGCCAGCCCACCATATACGTCTGCTGGATGATTTCACTGAATTCGAATGGCCGTCGAAAGGCGGCTCGAACTGCCTGCAACGCAAACCGGGAGAGCAGACCGGCCTCTTCAAGCAGCGGGCCAATCAGCCCGGATGATGTTGTTTCCAGAGTGCTCATAGCGACAACAATTATGATGCGACGGTGCATGGCGCGTCTGTTCAGAACAGCACAGTTATTTGGCAGGGCCGGCGGTATCTCGGATTTCTCCCATTAATGAGCATTCCGGGACAAACCGAAGTCTAATCAGCTGGTAGGCTGTCTTATGAGTACAAGCGCTATCCGATCTGTCAGCGATCACGTGAAGGACTTGAGGGATGCTCCCAGTCATTGGATCGACACCGCGATTGTAGTGGCGTTCCATGACCGATTCGAATTTGTTCGCGAAGATTGTCCCGACCCGTCTGGTCTGCTGCGTTCACTTGAAGCCCACGGCGGAGTCGCTATTGGGTTGGCAGGTATTTATCCGGCCGAATCCAGCCCAGGAGCATTTCTGGCAAAAGTGTTTCCTGAATTCGAGGGCCAGGCGTGGATGCATCGACACATGGACCGACTTCGCAGGATTGTTTCGAAGAACGTCGATGTAGCAGGTCCGGCTCACGTAGTTCCTTACCGTGCACAACGCGAATGAACTTTCAGCCCCGTCCAATCCGTATCGTCCGAATAGAGTCCAGAAGTCCGAATACATTCATAAGCCACACAACGACGACGATGACCACTACAGCATTCAATATCGATTTGATGGAACCGGCCATTGGTATGTACCTGTTGATGAGCCCAAGAAGAACCCCGACGACGATCAGCACAGCGACAAGTTGAAACAAAGGCATGATGTGTGGACCTCCAGATTGAGATGCAGTATGGCGCGGAGATTGCAGCCCGTCTGGTCAAGATTGCACCAGGGGTGAGAAAAGCTGGTCTTCGCATGGAGTGCCATCCACGACCGTCGATAAACATTCCCATTCCTGTGCACAATTGAACAGTTTCGGCCGATTTCCCTTGCCACAATTCCAGAAATTGTGGAAGGAGGACCGAATGCCATGACGACGTCCGCTACGCCTTCCGTGCAGACTCTGATCATGGCTGGAGGACGCGGTGAACGCCTCTATCCTCTGACGGCCTCGCGGCCCAAACCTGCCGTCGCGTTTGGGGGAGCGTTCCGGATTATCGACTTCACGCTCTCAAACTGTCTCAATTCGGGCCTGACAAATGTCTCGCTGCTCACGCAGTACAGGCACCAGGTGCTTCAAAGCTACATTCAGCAAAGCTGGAGTGGGCTTTGGTCTGGATTTACCCGGGAGCCTCTCGAGTGCCTTCCGCCTCGCGGAGGCTGCCAATACCGGGGTACCGCAGACGCCGTGTTCCAAAATATCGACGCGCTGCGTCTCCGGGGATCCGACGTTGTTCTGATTCTTTCGGCCGATCAGGTTTACCACATGGATTACCGCGAGCTTTTATCCCATCACGCGTTGACCAATGCGGATGTGACCATTGGTACCGTTCAGCAGTCGCTGACCGCTGCAAAACGTTTCGGTGTTGTTGAAGTGAACAGTGGCCACAAAGTCATTGGGTTTCAGGAAAAGCCGTTGAACCCCATTCCTTCCCCTTCGTGCTCATCCTGGGCACTGGTCAATATGGGGGTATATGCATTTCGGAGAGAGATACTTCTGCAGGCGTTGAGCGAGAATTGCAGAAAGGAGGATGAAATCGATTTTGGATATCACATCATCCCATCCCTTATTGGTTCGGCTTACATCAGGGCATATGAGTTTCGAGACAGGCAGAAGGACATGCCGGGGTATTGGCGCGATATCGGTACCATTGACGCCTACCACGAAGCGAGCATGGATCTTGTCCGTCCAGGAAAGCGGTTCGATCCGTTTTCGAATGCGATGTGGCCTTCGTATCCGTCACCCCGTTTCCGTAATTCATCGGACGTCCGTTCGCGCCTGCGGAGCAATTGTCGAGTACGTCATTCCATCCTTTCGCCTGGCGTTCACATTGAGGACGGCGGAATGGTGGAGTCCTCCGTACTCATGACGGGCGTGCGCGTCAGTCAGAATGCCAAAATTCGAAATGCCATAATTGAAGAAGGTGTTTGTATCCCCGCCGGTACGCAAATTGGTTTTGATCCTGATCACGATCGAAAGAATCATTTCGTGACAGAGTCCGGCGTAGTCGTTGTGAGTCAGAATCCTGCATTCACCCGGCCAGCCGCTCGGGATGCCCTCCGGCAAATCCAGATCACGCCACGGTTAACGCAATCGGTATAACGAAGACCCCCATTTTCGAGGAACAACGACCATGTCGAATCTCCTGCTCATCAACGTTCCCTATAACGTCTCCGATCGTGAAATACGTGAATGGATCGAATCTCGAGGTATCGGAACCAAATCGATCCGCGTCGTTCGGGATCTGGTGACTGGCGCTTCCCCATCGTTTGGGCACGTCGAGTTAAGGAGCAGCACTGCGTTGAAGGAGGCAATTTTTCTCCTTGACGGGAAAAGGATGCGAAATCAGACCATCCGGGCGAAAGAAGATCCGGCCTTCGCATCGTGACCGCGTTCCGGTCGTCCGTTGCTGTGCTTTATTGCACCGACACTTGCAACTGCGGAATGGCATAGTCGTTTCATATTTTTATTTCACGAAGCGAGGAGATTGAGATGAAAGCCATACAAGGAAAAGATGAAAAGCGTCCATTTCTGACGGACATCCAGGAACTACGGCGGCGGGCCAGGGAGCACATGGAAAAAGGCGCGGTCACGAACGGCTACAAGGCCGACCTGGAGACCGTTATCCAAATACTGAACGATGTTGTCGCGACTGAAATTGTCTGTGTACTTCGCTACAAGCGTCACTATTACATGGCAAACGGCATTCATGCTCATGCTGTCGCTCAGGAATTTCTTGCTCATGCAGCCGAGGAGCAGGGTCACGCGGATCTGGCGGCGGAGCGAATCGTTCAGCTGGGCGGTGCGCCGGATCTTAATCCTGAGGGGCTCGTCACACGCAGCCACTCGCAGTACGTCGAAGGCACTTCCCTTGTCGAAATGATTGAGGAGAACCTGGTGGCCGAACGCATTGCAATTGAATCCTACGGCGAGATCATCCGCTACATCGGCAATGACGATCCCACGACTCGCGCCATGATTGAAGGAATCATGGCCAAAGAAGAAGAACATGCCGAGGATATGAAGACTCTTCTGGCGTCAATCGAGAAGAAGTAGAGGGCACGAGTCTTCCATGAGATCAGATCAATCCGGATTACTGGAGCGCGAGAGAAAGCGGGATTTTTCCTCGATTACTCAAAGGCCGGTAAAAAGGCGCGTGGATGAAATCGAACTCCAGCGAATTCTTGAGCAAATCCAGCGCTCGACGCACCGGTTCGACAATGCGCTATCCGAAGTTGAAGCAATTCTATGGACTGAACTCGGCCTGAAAGTTCAGTAGCGGCCGTTGAGCCGTCTCCACCGGCCGGGCATACACAATAAATCTCTTTGGCGCCGATCCGACGAAGTAGAACGGTACAAGGTAATCAGCGCGAGTTCACGAAGCTTTCGTGATTCAGATGACCTGGAGGGCGGACGGAGAATTCCGCACGCCCTCGCAATCACCTTGCATGCTTCAGACGGCGCGTCGTCCGCCAATTAACTGTATTGCCACCGATACGAGCGCGAGCAGGAGCAGAATATGGATGTATCCGCCAATCGTATAGGCGGTCACCATTCCCAAAAGCCACATCACCATCAGGATTAAAAAGATTGTCCACAACATGACGCTATACCTCCTATTTACCCGCCCGATTTACGGCGGATTCGGCGCGTGAGACGTATTTCTGCAGAGCGAGAATGAAAGGCCCCACGGTGTTCATCTGGGCGGCACTCGCCTTACTTGTGGAAATTTTTGCGACGGTGAAGGGTTTCCCGTACACATTCTCGTTGGCGGAATCGTCAATCGAGAGGACAGATCCATCCAGAGAGATTCCGGCAAACAATCCCTTGGAGCGGGAATAGGAGTAGATCGCGGACTTCAACAGAACGTCGGTCCCGACTTCAGCTTTTCGTCCAACCGGTCCGGCTGCTGCCGAAGCGTCCGCGCCAAGTTTCAGTTTGCCTTTGAGGAGCGGCTGGATTCCATCATGGTTCGTAAATACCATGATCAGGTCTGTTGCCTGGACACCAAGCTGCAAGCCGAAACTTCCGCCACTGATTTCGATGAACACAGGTGCTCCCCAGCTGCCATCCGCATTTTTCTGAGAAACCAGTCCCTTGCCAAATTGGCCGCCAACTCCGAACGCGCCTTTCACGACATGCGGGATAACGGCGATTCCCACAGCGTTTCTCAGCAGTACTTCCGGTACGTCCTGATCCGGAGCCGCCATGATTTCGCCCAGAACGGCGCCGGCATTGGATGCGCGCTCGGCATCGTCGCTCAATTTGACCGCAGCTGCGCCGGTCTGCGTGAATAACAGCGTTGCGAGACAGCCCAGCGTGAGTACCGCAGTTGCGGTAATGACCGAGAATCTTTTCGAATTCATGAGTTTCCTCTTTTCCTTTAATTGTTTGTTCGATGTGCAAAAGTACCCATGGCCTCGGATACACGTTCGATCTGGAGTGTGGACTTATGTGCAGGCCGCAACTGTGCGTTAGTGCACAGCCGTCTCCGAATTCGCAGCACACTCGCACCATCGTGACTAGAGAGCTTCATACATTCGGGCTTGATCTCCGTTGAACCACCTTCCGCCTTTCACATCCACAATTTCGAATTTGCGCAGAGAAAACGGCCGATTTGTCTGTGAGCACGCTGGGGAGAAGCTCTATTTATATCGACGCTGTTGAGCAAAAGAACACAGCGTGAAGTGGCGATCTGCGAGATCCTCACAAACAGCCTTACGAATTGTCCACTCACAACCATCCAAAGACCGGGAGGTCACACTTGACGAAACTTACAATACCTATGACAGCAGCGCTTCTACTGGCCATTGCGGCGCCGGGCGGCGCAACCCAGGTTCAACAGAAGGACAAGCCGCCGATATACACGATCACCATCAATGTCGTGGATCGGACTACAAAGGCAATCAACTATCAACATCGCAGTGGCGCGACGAAAGTCGATTTTCGTGGAACTCCATTGCTTCCTGAATCGCGCGGCGAAGCCAAAGTGGAAAGCAAGCAGGGCTACATCGAGATCGAAGTCGAATTCGACAAACTACAGTCTGCAACCCGCTTCGGCCCGGAGTTTCTGACCTATGTGATGTGGGCCATTACACCGGAAGGCCGGGCCACCAACCTTGGTGAAGTGATTCTTGACGGACCCCGCAGCAAACTGGATGTGACGACCGACCTGCAGGCGTTCGGGCTTGTTGTCACCGCCGAGCCGTACTTTGGTGTGACGCAGCCCAGCGATGTTGTCGTCATGGAGAATTTTGTCCGGGCAGATACTCTGGGAAAAGTCGAAGTGATCGAAGCGAAGTATGAACTTCTGCCGCGCGGCCAGTACACCATCAATGTCTTGCCGGTCGACCTGAAGCCGATGACGCTGGACAAAAAAACGCCATTGGATCTTTATCAAGCCCGTAACGCGGTGCGCATTGCACGATGGGCCGGTGCCGATGTTTCGGCAAAGGAGAGCTACGATAGAGCGAGCAGCCTGCTTGCCAAGGCCGAGACTGCAAAGACAAGCAAAGCCGGGTCAAAAGCCATAGCAGAGAATGCCCGTCAGGCAGTGCAAACTGCCGAAGATGCACGCTTGATTACATTGAAGAGCCAGGCGGAAGCTCGCCTCGCGAAGGAACGCGATGACTCGGCCAATCGAGAAGCCGCAGCACGCGCAGAGTCGGCCGGCCGTGAAGCCACTGCGAACGCAGCTGCGGCAGATGCCGACCGCGGGCGCGAAATCGCGCAGGCGCAAACTGCCCGCGTCCAATTGGAAGCACAGGATGCTGCCCGGCGCGCTGAAGACCAATCCAGAGCACAAGCCGAAAAAACGCGGACGGATGCAGAACAGGCATTGCAACTTGCTGCGCGCGACAAACAGGCATTGGAAGAAGCCAATGCGCTGGCAGCTCGAGCCGCCTCCGCGAAGTCGGAACTTGAAAAGCAGGAACTTCGCAGCAAACTGATCATTCAGTTGAACGCAATTCTGCAGACTCAGGACAGCGCACGGGGGCTGATCGTCAATATGTCCGATGTTCTTTTCGACACAGGCCAGTATTCGCTGAAACCGGGAGCTCGGGAAAAGCTTTCAAAGATTTCCGGAATCGTCCTGGCGTACCCGACTTTGAAACTTGAGGTGGAAGGTTTTACCGATAGCGTGGGATCCGATGAGTCCAACATGGTCTTGTCCGAAAATCGGGCCGGCTCTGTTCGCGATTTCCTGGTGAAGCAGGGCATTGCGGTGTCTTCGATCTCGTCCAGTGGATTTGGAGAGGGTCGGCCGGTGGCAACCAACGATACGGCAGCCGGCCGACAGCAGAATCGACGGGTGGAATTAGTGGTTTCCGGTGACGTCATCGGAAGCAGTTCGACCTCCCAGGCGAAAGTGCAGTAGAGCGCTGGGCTCTCCAGATTGGAAAGTGTTTTGGGCAAATCCCTCTCCGAAGGGGAGAGGGTGGCCCGCGCCAGCGGGCCGGGTGAGGGGTACCACAGATATTCCTTCCATGTTTTCTAACTTGTACTCCTCGCCCTCCGCCCATCT
>Ga0163163_10000244_pt1 | contig 55634 bp, 54 predicted proteins | sample S65metaG_FD_119766 | JGI IMG/M metagenome (GOLD analysis project Ga0163163, IMG submission 119766) | Switchgrass rhizosphere microbial communities from Kellogg Biological Station, Michigan, USA - S6-5 metaG | ecosystem: Host-associated > Plants > Roots > Rhizosphere > Soil | place: USA... | reverse complement strand
TTTTTTGGCAAGAGGGGAAATGGGGGGATTGGGTTGATTGGGTCGATTGGGTTGATTGGGTTGATTAGGTTGATTGGGTTGATTGGGTTGATTGGGTTGATTGGGTTGATTGGGTTGATTGGGTTGATTGGGTTGATTGGGTTGATTGGGTTGATCAGTAATTAGTGACCAGTTAACCTAGTTAACCTAGTTAACCTAATCAACCTAATCAACCAATCAACGATTCAACAGCTCACCAATTATTCATCTGTTCCTTAATCACCCTTTCCGTGGTCTCTGTCTTGATCTCGTGCTCCTTCCAGTCTGGGTCGTATTTGACAAACCAGGAAAGCCAGAGGCTGCGTGAGAGACGCATGAAAATTGGTTGTAATAAGATCATCAGTACCGAATTGATTCCCAGCCACCAGAACAGCCGGTGGTCTCCATCGTCCAGCGAAAATCCAATGAGCACAAACCAGGCAAGAAAGGTGGCAACGCTGAATGCAACTGTGAGCGCGTAGCTAACATAGGCCGTTCCATAGTAAAATCCAACTTCCAGCTCGGTTGGCTGTCCGCAGACCGGGCAGGTTTCATTCATCTTCAACATGCCTTTCTTATATGGATTTCTGTTGTGGAAGATCTTGCCTATCCGGCACCTTGGGCAGCGGTTGTCAAATACAGAAATGAAATAGCCAGGCTTTGAAGTCCTTTCACTCATGGGTCTTCCTTTTGGACTGCAAAGGTACGCTGCAATCAAATAATTCCCTAAGAAAAAGCATCCATGAGGTTCTCCATCTTCATGCTGCGGGAGCCCTTGATGAGGATGGTGCTGCCAGCTGGTTTTTGCGCCGAAAACCAGTCGCGCGCCTCCGACGAATTAGAAAATTGAAGGAAAGGATGCTTGACTTTCAGAAAGTCGCCGCCTACAAGCGCTACCTGTTTCCAGTTGAATTGTGCAATAAGCTTTACAATGGCTTCATGCTCTTCGATACTTTCTTTGCCCAGTTCCATCATACCTCCCAGGAGAAGAATCTTGTTGTTGCCATCCAGCCTGGCAAAATTCTCTATGGCGGCTTTCATACTGCTGGGATTTGCATTATACGCATCGAGGATCACCTCATTGCTGCCTTTTTTCAAAAGTTGTGAGCGACTGTTAGACGGAGCATATGCTTCGATGGCATTCCGGATCATTTCGCCTGGTATTTTGAAATAGTTGCCTACACATACCGCGGCCAACACATTGGGCAGGTTATAATCGCCCACGAGTTGCGTTTGAATTAATCCCGCATCAGATCCGGTAATGATCTCTACTTCCAGAAAGGGCTCACTTCGCTTAGCCGTACCAGTTATATTTGCATTTTTGGTTCCGTAGGTAACGATGTCGTGGATACCCTCGCTCATCTTATGCAGGTAGTCATAATCCCACATCACGAATGCAGTGCCCTGGTGTTCACGCAAAAAATCAAACAGCTCGCCTTTTCCTTTTCGAACACCTTCAACGCCGCCAAAGCCTTCGAGGTGGGCCTTGCCTGCATTGGTGATGATGCCATGCGTTGGAAGCGTATATGCGCAATAGGATTCGATTTCCTTCTGATGGTTAGCGCCCATTTCCACAACTGCAATCTCAGCATCTTGTTTAACACTCAGAATCGTCAGGGGAACACCAATATGGTTATTTAAATTGCCAACCGTTGTATAAACGCGATACCCTGACGAGAGCACCGTGTGTACAAGCTCCTTGGTCGTAGTCTTTCCATTACTGCCGGTAATAGCAAGAAAAGGGATGTTGAATTGCCGGCGATGATGAAGCGCAAGTTGTTGCAGGCATATAAGTACATCATCAACCCTGATCAGGCGGTCATTGCCGGGTTGCAGGTCTTCATCCACAACGGCGAAGGAAGCACCGTGGTCAAGTGCACTTAAAGCGAAACTGTTGCCGTTGAAATTGTCTCCTTTCAACGCAAAAAATATATCACCTGGTTTAAGCTTGCGCGTATCGGTTTGTATGGAAGGATACTGCAAAAAAACCTTGTAAAGAAAGTCGATCGTCATGTTGTAAAAATACCATTAAAAGCAAAGCCTCCCGACACTAGTGTCGGGAGGCCCTTGTATTGCAAATACTATTGAATTATTGTTTGCGTGAATTCTGACGTTTCTTCGTCCATTGGTTACCGGTTTTGAAACCGTTACCTTCCTGGCTACCCACGCGATCCATTGCGCAACGGAAGCCGATGGTGTTGCTGGATTGGTCTTCTTCAAGGAACCTGCGTGTGCCGGGGCTCAGCCAGTAAGGCCTGTCATTCCAGCTACCACCTTTTACAACTCTTGACCTATCGCTGATCAAGGTTGAGATTCCGTAACCATAAGTTACCTGTGAAGTAGAGTCACCGTCAAGGAAGTTAATCACGTTGCCTTTTTGATAGTTGCGGCGGCTGCGGCTTTCTTCATCAGTAACGTCAACTGTCTTCATGCGGCCAAGGCTGTCTCTTTCGAATTCACCTTGTGCATTCTTATAAAGCTTCTGGTATTTGTTACCACGGTAGTAGTTGAAGTCGTCACCATCGATAGCCGTCAGCGGACGGTATACGTCACCAACCCACTCACTCACGTTACCACTCATGTTATAGATACCGAAACCGTTCGGGTAGAAATAATTTACGGGAGCAGAGATAGAAGCGTTGTCGTTCAGTCCACCTGCAACACCCATGTTGTCACCGGCGCCACGTTTGAAGTTGGCGAGGAATTTACCCTGCCAGCTGCCATGACGTGTATCACGCAAGCCATTTACGTTTTGGCTCCAGGAATAAACCTGCTTGTTAGCGATCAACTCTTCACCACGCTTTCCTTCTTTAGATTTAGGATTGGGGTTTTGGTTTACATAACCCAATGCTGCATATTCCCATTCTGCTTCTGTTGGCAGACGATAGTTCGGTAACAGGTAACCATCTTCAAAGGTTACATAGTTACGAGGCTTACCATTTGCATCCATCAGCGGATTTTTCTTGGCACTTGGTTTACCAGGTTGAGGAGAGTATTGACCCATCAGGTAAGACTTCGTTGTGAAGTTGTCCTGACCCTGGCCTATTACTGACTTCAACTGATTTTTGTTGATATATCCTTTTTCAACAAGGATCCTTTCGTTCACGCGGTCTGACCTCCAGAGGCAAAAATCATTTGCCTGCTTCCAGGTCACACCAACAACGGGATAATAATTATAAGACGGGTGGCGGAAGTAATATTCAACCAGTGGTTCATTGTAGGCCAGCTCGCTTCTCCAGCTGAGGGTATCGGGTAGTGCGCCCTGGCGTACAGCTTTGTACTGGTCATCATCAAATACCGCATCCAACCAGTGCAGGTATTCGCGGTAGTGGATGTTTGCCACTTCGGTTTGATCAATGTAGAATGAAGACACCGTAATACGGCGTGGAATATTATTCCAGTCGCTCATTACGTCTTCTTCCGTAGCACCCATTGTGAAGGTACCACCTTGTACAAACACAAGTCCGGGTCCGGTTTTTTGTTCCTTTTCTTTAGAAACATTATAACCTCCCATGTTCTTGTCGTTGTAGTTCCATCCGGTTACGGTGGATTTTTCCATCTTTTTCTTACCAAACAGTCCGTTTTTGCAGGAAGAGAATAGTACTGCTCCTGCGAGTAAGAAAGTGAGGTTTTTCAGGTTCAATAGTCTTTGCATTTTGCTGGATTTAAGCTCATTGATAACGGAACAATGACTCCAATATTGTATAAATCCCTTGATTACAGTCGAAAAACAAGCCTAAGATGCGAATTTACATGATTTATGAATTGGGTCTGTAGGCCTCTTCTCGAAAAATGTCCATATTAATTGTTAAGAGTTGAGAGTTGGCGGTTTTCTGTTGGCACCGCCAACCGCCCTCCTAATGCAATATGCAGGCCAATCCCTGCCTCTCTCTGTCCAATGCCTGCCCTGAATGGTCAATTTAGATACAATTATCATTACGATTTTGTTTCGGCAGGAGTTGCTGGACGTTTTCTTTTGTTAATGCGGTGAAAACCACCATTAAAAACAATAAAACAGAGGCCATTTCGTTAGCACAAAATCCAGCTTGATGACAGAGATATTGCTGCTGCAACAACTGAGAACGATCCGTTTAACCCGCCCCTGAAAAGAAAACAGCCGTATTGAATGCACAAAAGCTCTTTAAATAGGTACAATAATTGCCTATAGCCAAAAACCTTTATTTTTGCACGCAAATCCAAAAAGAAATTCATGAAACAATCCATGTTGAGACTAACCGCGGTGGGGCTAGTGTTGTGTTTTACAGTGTTAACATCCTATGGACAAGCTGACTCCATCAACGTTGTAACAACTGCTGTTCCTTTCCTTCGCATATCCCCGGACGCAAGAGCAGGCGGTATGGGCGACGTTGCGTTGGCTACTTCACCCGATGCAAACGCACAGTTTTATAACCTCGCAAAATATCCCTTCGCCAAAAGCAAAGGTGCCGTTTCTGCAACATACACGCCCTGGTTGAAAGACCTGGGTCTAAATGATGTGTACATGGCTACACTTGCTGGTTACTATAAATTCAGTGAACTGGAAGCAGTCTCTGCTTCAATGCGCTACTTCAGCCTGGGAAATATTCAATTCACAGATAATCTCGGGAATGATATCAGCACATTCAGGCCCCGCGAATTCGCTGTTGACGCGGGTTACTCAAGGAAACTGAGTGATCAGCTTTCACTTGGTATCGCACTTCGATATATTCACTCTAACCTTGCAAGCGGAACCTTTAATGGTGTTTCTTACAAGCCTGGTAATGCAGTTGCAGGTGATTTGGGTTTGTACTACACAAACGTGAAGGAAAACGGCCAGGGATGGACTTTCTCAGGTGCATTGACGAACCTGGGTACGAAGATTGCCTATACCACAGACGCTTCACAAAAAGACTATATTCCAGCTAACCTCGGATTGGGTGCGGGTCATACCTGGGCTTTCAACGAGGTGCACAAAATAACCCTGGCGCTTGACGTTAACAAGCTTCTGGTACCGACTCCTCCGAGCCAATATGATTCTGCCGCGCTTGCTGATTACCGTAGTAAAAGTGTAGTGGGCAGCTGGTTTAGCTCCTTCGGAGACGCACCCGGTGGCTTCAAGGAAGAAATCAAGGAATTCAGTTTTGGTATTGGTGGGGAATACTGGTATAATGATCAGTTCGCCGTTCGTACGGGCTATTATTACGAAGACAAGACCAAGGGTAACCGAAAATACTTCACGATCGGTGCAGGTATTAAGTATAGCATGTTCGGGCTCAACTTTTCTTACCTTATTCCCTCAGGAAATGGTGTGAACAGGAATCCGCTTTCTAATACCATACGCTTTGCCGTTATTTTTGATTTCGACAATGATTTGAGCAAGGAAGCACCGACCCACGAGCAATAAATAATATTAAGATAGAAGGAAAGCATCCCGCATGTGCGGGATGCTTTTTATTTTTATAAAAAACTGATGTCTTACAGAATCGGATTTGGCGTAGATTTTCATCAATTCGCGGATGGTCGTGAGCTCTGGATTGGCGGCGTAAAGATCCCTCATCCCAAGGGTGCCCAGGGGCATAGTGACGCCGACGTTTTATTACACGCCATTTGCGATGCCATGCTGGGAGCCGCTGCCCTTGGGGATATTGGCATACATTTTCCGAATACCAGCGCAGAATTCAAAAACATCGAGAGTAAGATCCTGTTACAAAGGTCATTTGATTTGATCAGCCAAAAGGGGTATAAGATTGTAAATGTAGATTCCACCATCTGCCTGGAAAACCCCAAGATCAAAAATTACGTTAGCGCTATGCAGGAGGGAATTGCAAAAATCCTCTCCATCACTCGTGACGATGTTTCCATCAAGGCAACCACAACCGAGAAAATGGGCTTTATTGGGCGGGAAGAAGGCCTGGCAGCGTACGCAACGGTCTTATTACAGCGCCGATAGTACTGCTTTGTTGCTATTTTCTTAATTTAGCCGACTAAGCCCTTAGTAAGCCCCGATATGAAGACCTGGCTAACATATTTACTCCTTTTCACCAGTCTCTTCGGGTACGCACAAAAAGAAGCAAACCACTGGTATTTCGGCCATTTTGCAGGGTTAGATTTTAGCAGCGGATCGCCTGTACCCGACACAGATGGAATGCTTATTACGGATGAGGGTTGCGCATCCATATCAGACAGAAATGGAAATCTCCTGTTCTACACCGATGGCAGCGTTGTTTTTAACCGCCAGCACAAGCTCATGCCAAATGGCAAAGGTTTGAAAGGTAATATCAGCAGCACGCAAAGCGCAGTAATTGTAAGAAGGCCGGGCACCGACAGCATCTACTATATTTTTACCATCGGAGCCGAAAATGAAACGACCGGATTCTGCTATTCCACTGTAAATACAAAAAAGGATAATGGTTACGGGGACGTGATTGAGAAAAATATCAATCTCTACCTGGGTGCTCACGAAAAGATCGGCGCCGTCTTGCATTGTAATCAGAAAGACGTGTGGGTGGTCATCAAGCAGTGGGACTCCGATGCATATCTCGCATACCTGGTAACAAATAAAGGTGTAACAGGCGCGCCTGTGATCAGTCATGGCGGAATCGCGGTGGGTGGCGATAATCCTAATTCCATCGGCGTGATGAAATTCTCCAACGATGGAAGCAAAATGGCTGCTGCCAATGGTTATGGCGGCAATTTTGTAGAGATAATGGATTTTGACAGTAAGAACGGTATCCTTTCAAATGCGCGTATACTCAAAGCGCAAGCAACTCCGAATGATAAGAATTGTGGCACTTACGGCACGGAATTCTCGCCTGATAATCATCAATTGTATGTCACATCATTTATGTTGAACCAGGGATTTGTTGACCAGTTCGATGTGACGCTCGGTACCCAGGCGGCGATCCAGGCTTCTCAAATAACAGTACTTGCAGATGTGGACGGAACACTTGGCGCTGCACAACTCGGGCCCGACAAAAAAATCTATATCGTTTCATGGAACAGCAACAAATTAACCGTGATCCAAAACCCCAATAACCGGGGCGCAGCATGCAATCTGAACTACAAGTCACTCGTGATTGGTGATTCGGCCACCAATTACGCATCAGGGGGCCTACCTTCCTTTGTTGGAAGTTTTTTTGCGGAAGAGTTATTTGCATTTGATTTCAGCAGAACCGGATCCTGTGCAACTACAAACGTCAATTTTTTAATGAATAAGACGAAGAACGCAGATTCCGTTCGATGGAATTTTGGTGATCCTTCTTCTGCAAATAATGTTTCAACACAATTCAACCCGGTACACAATTTCTCTGCAGCCGGAACTTACGCAGTCTCACTGATTGTTTACAAAAGAGATTGCACGGGCTTAAATGATACCATAAAAAAATCAATCTGGATTAATCCTGTTGCCAACAATTTGCTTGGTCCCGACCGAAAGCTTTGCGCGGGTCAACAGCTGCAGACGGCGATCTCTGATGGCAATACAGACATATTATGGAGCAATGGCTCTACATCACCCTCCATCGACATTCAGGCTTCCGGAACGTACTGGGTTAAGATTAGCCAGGAAGGTTGCACGCAATCCGATACCCTTACTGTGGATTATCTTCCACTCCCAAAAGTTTACCTGGGACCGGACAGCTCAATTTGTCCGGGGCAGACGGTAGTACTCGACGCCGGAAATCCGGGTTATCGTTATGCCTGGAGCAGCGGAGAAAGCGGCGAGACGATCACTGTTCTCCAGACAGGCGCCTACTCAGTAACCGTTACCACGCCCGATAATTGTTCCGCGTCAGATACCATTCAGATCAAGCCAGGTGTATGTGATGTATACATGGCTGGTGCATTTACACCAAACGGAGACGGATTGAATGACGGATTCGGAATTCTTACCTCCACGGCACTTGTTAAATATTCACTGCAGGTGTTTGACCGTTGGGGTGAGTTGATCTTTACTACCTCGGAGAAGCATAACCGATGGGACGGCACATTTAAAGGCAAACCTATGCCTGTTGGCACTTACACATGGATATTGGGATACCAGACCATAACCGATAATCAATATTACACGCGGAAGGGGACGGTGGTGTTGATTCGGTAGGTTAATTGGTTAATTAGGTTAACGAGGTTAATTGTATGTTGCAAATACCAGTTAACCCAATCAACCCAATCAACTTAATTACCAGCACTCTCACCTTTTGTCTTTTACCTTACTTTTGGGGGATGAGTAATGTCGTAGTCAAAATCATTAATCAGTCGGATAATAATTTACCTGCGTATGCAACCAGCGGTTCGTCGGGTATGGATCTGCGTGCGTACCTTGAAGAACCGATCAACCTGGCACCTGGTGAAAGAAGGCTGGTCCCAACGGGCATATTTATTGAGTTACCTGAGGGATATGAAGCCCAGATTCGACCGAGGAGCGGATTGGCATTGAAACAGGGTATAACCTGTGTGAATTCACCCGGCACAGTGGATGCAGACTATCGCGGCGAACTGAAAGTAATCCTGATCAACCTTTCACGAGAAGACCAGGTCATTCACTCGGGGGATCGCATTGCACAAATGGTTGTGCAAAAGGTTGAACGGGTAGAGTGGCATGAGGTTGAGGTGCTTGCCGAATCGGGCAGAAGCCATGGAGGGTTTGGACACACGGGCAAGAAATAGTTCAGAGTTCTGCGTTCAAAGTTTAGAGTTTTAAGTTTTGAGTTAGTTGAAACCCACACTCATACTATCCAGTATCTAGTATCTAGCATCCAGAATCTAAAAAAATATGCCCCGGCTACTTACAATCGCATTACTGGCAATTCTCATCTTCAGTTGCCGTTCTACGCGAAAAATAAATTCTGCAATGAACACCAAGGATTCCACAACGGTGTTCGTGAGACCCAGTGAATCTGACTCCCTCGCATTGCTTCACCAGGTAAAGGAAAAAATCAAGGCCAACCATATTGACTTCAAATCCTTCTTCGCCAAAATCAAGGTGGATTATGAGGACAGCAAGGGCAAGAGCTATGACTTCACTGCCTTTCTGCAAATGAGAAAGGATAGCGCGATATGGATTTCTATCAACAAGTTGGGCATCGAAGCGTTCCGCGTGCTGATCACGCGCGACAGCGTGAAAGTGATGAACAAACTCGACAAAGAAGTTAAGCTCAGGTCAGTAAGCTTTTTGCAGGAGGTGGCTCAACTTCCCTTTGATTATTTTACCCTCCAGGACCTGATCGTGGGCAACCCGGTCTACCTCGACAGCAATATCGCCGCATTAAAGAAAAGTGGTACGTTGGTATCAATCATTACAACCGGGAACGTATTTAAAAACCTGGCCACCTTCGACACACAAAATTATTTCCTGCAACATAGCAAGCTCGACGACTTGGACCCGCTCAGGAGCAGAACGGCCGATTTGGCCTACGACAGCTATGACCAGGAGGCCGGCAGGCCCTTCGCCAATTTGCGCGAGATCACCATCACTGAAAAAAACAAACTCACCATCAACCTTAAATTTAACCAGGTCAAATTTGATCAGCCGGTTAGCTTCACGTTTAACATTCCGAAGAGTTACTCAATCAAGTAATTTTAACAAAACGGCTAAAAATTTAGCTGCATATTTACCGTTATAACAGCGTTCCCTTTCAAATCCATCCTTTATTTTTGCAAATCATCAAACGCACAGAATGCGGCAGTTTATCCGTTTCGTTATTCCAATACTTTTTGCCCTGACCAGCTTCCACGTCCAGGCCCAGGGCGGCGCTTCACAAACGAAGGATGACCTGGAGAGAAAACAAAAGCAGATCCAACAGGAAATAGAGGAGCTCCGTCAGTTTCAAAACGACATTAAGAAGAACAAAAAGACCAGCCTATCAGAGTTGAAACTGGTGCAGGCCCGTTTGCGCAAGCGCACGGCAGCCATCGAAAATATCAATGACCAGATTCAGCTGATTAATAATAATATCTTTCAAAACAACCGCGAAATTTATCGCCTTCGGAAAGAATTGGACACGCTTAAGGCGCAATACGGAAAAACCGTGGAGTATGCGTACAAGAATCGGAGCAATTACGACATGCTCAACTTCATCTTCTCTTCCGCCAGTTTCAATGATGCCATCAAACGTATTGCTTATCTAAAGTCTTACCGCAATTACCGTGAACAGCAGGTGGCGAATATTATGCGCACCCAGGATTTGTTACAGAACAAGACCACCGCACTGAGTGAAAACAAGAAACAAAAAAGCACTATACTGATTGTACAAACCAAGCAACGAGAAGTATTGGAGGATGAGCGAAAGGAAAAGGATGAAGTGGTTTCAAAGCTTAAGTCAAGAGAAAAAGAAGTGGAGAGGGAATTGCTGGTGAAGAAAAAAACGGAACGCGACCTGAAGAATGCCATAGCTGCGATCATCCGCAGGATTGCCGCGGAAGAAGACGCAAAGGCGAAAGCACTTGCCAAGGCAAACAGTGCAACCAAGGCTCCAAATACAAGCACTTCGAAAACTTCCACAGAAACCAAAAAGAGAGCAGCGAGCGTGTTGGAATCTACGCCTGAGGCCGTAAAACTCTCCGAGAATTTTGAAAGTAACCGGGGCAAATTACCATGGCCGGTTGAAAAAGGCAAGATTACAGAGCAATTCGGAAGGCAATTCGATAATGAATTAAGGATTTGGACCGATAATATCGGAATTACGATTGCAACTAATATTGGCCAAAATGTAAAAGCAGTCTTTAACGGAAAGGTTGCCTCAGTAAATGACATTGGAGGCAACTGGGCGGTTACTATCAGGCACGGGAAATACCTTACAACCTACAATAACCTTGCTTCAGTTTCCGTGACCAAGGGTGATGAAGTTTCTACGGGCCAGTCAATAGGGAAAGCCGGTGAGAATACAGACGGTGATGGTGAGATCAATTTTGTAGTGAACAATGGCCCCACATTCATCAATCCTGAATCCTGGATTATTAGAAGATAACTAACGGCAAATCGATTTCAAAGGGGCCCTGTTTTATTGAGAAACCAGGGCCTTTTTGCTTCTAGCAATGCACTTTGCATAAAGATCTTCGTACTGGGGAACAATATTGCTGATATCAAATTTCTCAGCCTGCCTCAATGCCCCTGTTCTGAAATGTTCGTAATTAGCTGTGTCCTTTAAAATAGTGATGGCATTCCGGGCCATATCTTCCACGTCGCCCACATTGCTCATGTAGCCGTTTTCTCCCGGGATCACAATTTCAGGAAGACCACCTGCATTAGTACAAATGACAGGCGCACCTCCAGCCATCGCTTCAAGGGCCGACAAACCGAAGCTTTCATATTCAGAAGGAAGTAAAAACAAATCTGCAACAGCGAAAATGTCTTCCATATCCTGTTGTTTACCCACGAAGCGAACATCATCACAGAGGTCGAGTTGGCGAACCAACTCTTCCGCCATAGGTCTTTCCGGCCCGTCGCCTACCAGCAACAATTTTGATGGAATAACTTCATTAACGCGGGCAAAGACTTTAATCACATCATCCACTCTTTTCAGTTTCCTGAAGTTTGATGCGTGCAACATGATCTTTTCGCCATCGGGTGCAATAACTTTTTTGAAAGCATCGATTGGCTTCTTGGAGAATCTTTGTACATCAACAAAGTTGTGAATCACTTCAATGTCTTTGTCTATATGGAAATACTTATAAGTTTCCTGTCTTAGGTTATGTGACACGGCAGTTACTGCATCACTTTGGTTGATCGAAAATGTTACCACGGGTGCATAGGTCTTGTCGCGGCCAACTAGTGTGATGTCGGTTCCGTGCAGGGTGGTGATCACCGGAATATGTTTGTTTTCCTGCTCAAGGATTCTCTTGGCCATGTACGCGGCGGCGGCGTGGGGAATGGCATAATGCGCGTGCAGGAGATCTACATTTTGATTTCTGATCACGTCTACCATCGTACTTGCCAGTGCAGACTCATAAGGGGGGTAATCAAACAACGGATAACTCGGAACCCTTACTTCGTGATAAAAAATATTCGTGCTAAAGCCGTTCAGCCTGACGGGCTGCTGGTAGGTGATGAAATGAATTTTGTGGCCTTTGTCGGCAAGTGCCTTACCCAATTCGGTAGCCAGCACGCCGGATCCGCCAAACGTGGGATAACATACTATCGCAATATTCATAGGCAAACTTTAAAGTCAATTAACGAAGTTAGTTATTAAATGGTTTCGATCCAGATGACTATAATATTACATTTTTGGTGCCGTCTTTTTTCGCCGGTGGTGTAAATTCCTAAACATTTGGTAATTTGGCTTTTAACAATCAACGACTATGGGTAAGCTTCTCTGGTGGGTGACCATCATCATCCTGGTTATTCTCGCCGGGTTCATCTACTGGAAATATTTCTTCGTTTTTGGCGAAGGCGTAAAATCCGGAGAGCTCAATTATGTGGTTAAAAAAGGAGTGATGTTTAAGACCTATGAAGGAAAACTCATCCAGTCAGGCCTACGCTCCAAAGCCCCTAACACCATTCAGTCATACGATTTTGAATTCTCGGTGGCCGATGAAAAGGTAGCCCGGCAGCTTATGTCGAACGGGGGCAAAACCTTTGATCTTCATTACAGGGAATACAATGGCGCACTTCCCTGGAGGGGATATAGTGAATATGTGGTAGACAGCATTGTTTCCATGTCGGAGCCCGTCAAGTAGATTTCACCAACAACAACCAGATACAACATGAGAAGAATTTTCTTCGCGGCGGTTCTTTTTTGTACATCCGCCAGTCTCCTGGCTCAGGATAAGGATTCAGTGATGATCAAACGCATCTCTGACGAAATTCTAACTAACGGTACGGCCTACTCTAATCTTCGGTTCCTGTGTAAACAGGTAGGTCCCAGGCTCTCCGGCTCTGCCCAGGCAGAAAAGGCAGTTCGTGAAACCGCCCGCATGCTGAAAGAAGTAGGAGCCGATACGGTTTGGCTACAGGAATGCATGGTGCCCCATTGGGTAAGAGGTGAGAAAGAGGAAGCGATTCTGAAAATGGCCAATGGTGTCAAGAAACCGCTAAAAGTCACGGCCCTGGGCAATTCTGTTGGCACGTCCGCCGCTGGCATCACAGCTTACGTGGTTGAAGTGCGCACGATGGATGAATTGAATCAGTTGGGAGAAGCTGGTATCAAGGGTAAGATTGTATTCTTCAATCATAAAATGAATCCCACATTTATTCGCACCTTCCAGGCTTATGGCGAAGCAGGCATATACCGTTTCCGCGGCCCGTCCATGGCGGCCAAGTACGGTGCGGTGGGCGTGATCGTGCGTTCGCTTGCTTCAAATCTTGACGACCATCCCCACACGGGCGCGACGGGATACATTGATTCATTTCCGAAAATTCCGGCGGTTGCGATCAGCACCAATGATGCAGAATTGCTGAGCCGCACCCTGAAGTTAAGAATGGCGCCATCCATGGTTTATTTCAAAACGAACTGTAAGATGTTGCCCGACGTGAAGTCATACAATGTTATCGGCGAGATCAGAGGTAGTGAATTCCCTAACGAGGTCATTACAGTAGGCGGGCACCTTGACAGCTGGGACCTTGCCGAGGGCGCAAATGACGATGGATCGGGCTGCGTGCAAAGCATCGAAGTGATACGTGCTGTTAAAGCCCTTGGTGTTAAGCCCAGGCGGACGATTCGTGCTGTTATGTTCATGAACGAAGAAAACGGATTGAAGGGCGCAACTCAGTATGCCGTGGTGGCCAGGACAGATGGGAAGAAACATATTTTCGCATTGGAGAGCGATGCCGGCGGATTCACACCCCGTGGATTCAGTATTAGCAGCAACGATGCACAAAAGGCCAAACTGGCCCCATGGAAAAACCTTTTGTTGCCATACGGTTCGTACGAGTTTCACGATTTTGGCGGCGGAGCCGATGTTAGTCCGCTGAAAGATGTAGGCGCCGTTACAGCGGAATTATTACCGGACAGTCAGCGCTATTTCGATATTCATCATGCAGAGACTGATGTTTTTGAAAACGTGAGTCCAAGAGAATTACACCTTGGCGCAGTGAATATGGCGGCGCTGGTGTGGTTGATTAGTGAATATGGATTGTAGAAAAGTGGACCGCCGCCTTTGGCCGGGCAGGCCGTAGACAGTAGATAGTAAGTTATGGTTTTTTTAATACCATGTTATATTGCCGAAGATGCAAAGGAAACCATTCCTGCATATGTGCTTGACGCGGTTAAACAGTGCCAGGTTTTTTATGTGGAAAATGAGCGGTCGGCCAGAAGATTCCTGAAATCTTTATGGAAGGAAATGGTGATTGATGATTATGAATGGCACACTATTCACAAGGCAGAAGAGGAAGTGAAGCGGTCTTTCATCGCTTCCTGCCAATCCGGTAAGAATATTGGAATTATAAGTGAAGCGGGTTGCCCGGGTGTTGCAGATCCCGGACAGGTGCTGGTTCAGGCTGCACAGCGTGCGGGGGTCCCGGTTAAACCCCTCGTCGGTCCCAGTTCGATTTTACTGGCACTGATGGCGAGTGGACTCAATGGTCAGCAATTCCAGTTCGTGGGTTATTTACCGATAGATGGTAAAGAAAAGGTAGATACGATAAAGGCCCTGGAAAATGAGTCTGCAAAGAAGAATTGTACCCAGATCTTTATTGAAACACCATACAGGAATAATCAGTTGATTGATACGCTGCTGAAAACTGCACAAGCCAGTACGCTACTCTGCATTGCAGCCTCAATAACTTCAACCGAAGAATTCATCAAAACAAAATTGATCGGCGATTGGAAGAAGGAGAAAGTGGAGTTGGGGAAAGTGCCGGTGATTTATTTGCTGTATGCGGGGGGTAGTTAGTGGGCCAGTGGGCCAGTTAACCAGGGTAATCGGCAACCTTTTTAGGCCCACTGGTTACTAGCCCACTGGTTATTGGCCCACCGGGCCAGTTCAAACAATATCCTTCTGATGATAGAGACTAATGGTTGCTGCAACCACGGCATAAGCCGGTGCGAAGATCCAGCCGACAACCAGAATCCCATGCAGCGCATAGAAGACGAGACCATTTCCAATCGCTAGACCACGATGCTTCCCAACAAATTCAATGCTTTGCTGCGGAGAAAGTTTATGCCTTTCACAACTGTAGTCGAGCATCGAAAATCCATAGTAATAACATTCCACAAACAGCGCCAGGATTGGTGTGGCCCATCCCACAATGGGGATCAGGGAAAGTAAGAGAATAGAAAATGTATAAAGTGTTTGCCAGAGTGTATTTCTGAGCGCGAGCCGGATACCCCGAATAATATCTTTGCCCAATTGTTTCCAGCTGAAAGGATATTCCTTTCCATCAATAATAGCTTCTGTTTTTTCACTCAGGTAGGCAAATACGGGCGAACCGATGATGAGGAATAAGTATTTGAATAGAGAAAAATAAAAGAACAGCAGAAGAATTCGTAGGATCAACTCACCGATGATGAAGAAAAAACTTAGCCATCCATTTTCCATTTTCTGCAGCCAGATTTTCAACCCAATCAGGTCACTCAGGTAATTAATCGCTGCATTGGAAGATTTCCAGAAGACATAAATGCCCACGGCAAACATCAGGCAGTAAATCAGGCCCGGGATAATAATCCATTTCCACAAGTTGTGTTGCCTGATGAAACGGTGCGCCTTAAAATACGCTTGGATAGCTATGACGATTTCTTTCAGCAAGCAAGCGGAAATTTATGTATTTAAGGTATAATTGCCAGTCATAAGTCGGGTACCTGGCTTCAAACATATAAAATATTCATCGCATTGCGATCATGAAAAAGTTGCCTTTGGATTTTTACACGCGCACAGACGTCATACAAATCGCAAGAGAATTGATTGGAAAAATATTGGTTACACATCTTCCCGATGGCATTACTTCAGGGAGAATCGTTGAGACCGAGGCCTATATTGGACTCACCGACCGGGCGTCTCACTCTTTTGGCGGGAGAAGAACTGCACGCAATGAACACATGTATGCTTCAGGGGGGTCTTCGTATGTGTATATCTGTTATGGTATGCATCAAATGTTTAATGTGGTAACCAATGAAAAGGGTATTCCTGATGCAGTATTGATCAGGGCATTGGAGCCGCTTGAAGGCATTGAGATAATGCTCAGCCGTACTGGCAAGAAGAAACTTGATCACACCCTTACAAGAGGACCAGGCAATCTCGGCAAAGCAATGGGTATTCACAAAGGTTTATCAGGACTTAATTTGCGCGATGAACATTTATATATTGCCGAAGATGGATTCCACCCCAAGCCAGACGACATCGTAGTCACCAGTCGCATTGGCGTAGAACCCGCAGGCAAAGATGCGCTCTTGCCTTACCGGTTCATCCTCCGGAACAACAAATACGTGAGTGCCAGGAAAAGTTAGATTAGAATTTAGGACAGTTCAGCTTCTTTTTGGAACGGTCTACCGGTTGCTGTACATAAATCAGTGAGATCTCATTTCCGCCACGGCTATTCGAAGCCGTATTCAGGGATGAGTTATTGATATCGTAGGAATATCCTATTCGAAGGTTGGCAATTTCTATCGCGATATAGGGAATGAAGGCGTCATTCACACGGTACCAGAGACCTCCATATAAATTTGTGGGCTTGTTTTGATCTTCATTCAACATGAAGGAGAGTGCTCCGCCAAACACAATCTCATTTGCACCTGCCTGCGTCTGGTAAATAAAGCTGGTATGAAACATCTTGTTGTCATCAATCGGCAGGTATCCGCCGCCGTGAATCGTATATCTAGGGCTCAATGAAAAATCGCCGCCTTTAAAAGATTCTTTTGGATGATTGATATGGTACATGGAAGCACCCAGGTAAAATCCGTTCGCGCCGTCCGTCGTCATGCTGTACATGATACCCGTGTTGACGTCAAAATAATTAAGGTTCACACCATTTTGATTGCTGAACACTTCTGCGGTAACGCCGGTAAAGCCCAGCGCCGTTAATTGGTCTTCGAAAGTTGCCTTACTCAGATCGAGCCGTTTTTGTCCGTATGTGGCCTGGAACCCCAATGTCAACTGATTGTATCCGTCTTCGTCCAGTGCTTTATGATATGCTGTCGAGAATGCGAGGTAATTATTCTGGAGGATCTTGTTGCCGCTTCTGTCGCTCAAAGCCAGGAAGCCGATGCCCCAGGTGTCAAAATCAGGCAGTTTGTTTTGAATGATGTCAAAATCAACGGAAGCGGTGAATGTGGTAAAGGCATTGTTGATCGTTGGCCATTGATTGCGGTAGTTACCTGCAACGCGCCAGAGTCCGTCGAACTTACCAGTATAAGCCGGGTTGAGTGTAAGAGGTGAGGAGAAAAATTGAGAAAAATGCGGATCCTGTGCCATCGTTTTTGCAAAGGCAAGGCTGAAAACTAAGCAGACGGTAAGGATCTTCATGTACGAGATCATTAGGGTACACAATATACAAAAAAACGTTCTACGATTGCGCTTTGACGCCAAAGGCCAGGTCTCCCGCGTCGCCTAATCCCGGCACAATGTAGCCTTTGGCAGTGAGTTCATCATCGATGTCGCCACACCAAATCTTTACATGTGGTTCCTCTCTCCGCACGAATTCAATCCCTACTGTGCAGGCGATCGCTGCAACGATATGAACTTCCCTGGGCTTGCCTTCCTCACGAAGGAACTGAATGGTTTTGACCAATGAAGAACCTGTTGCAAGCATCGGGTCTGCGATAATCAAAATGCGATCATCAAGAGGGGGACAACTAATGTATTCCATGCTGATGTCAAAAGAACCATCCCGGCGGTGCTTCCGATAGGCCGATATAAACGCATTGTCTGCCCTATCGAAATAATTTAACAATCCCTGGTGTAAAGGCAGTCCAGCTCTTAGTATTGTAGCCAAAACTGGTTGTTCGCTCAGTATAAATTCCGGAGAGGTTCCTAAAGGTGTAGGTACTTCTTCTTCCCGGAAGGGCAGGGTCTTACTGATTTCATATGCAGCCACCTCGCCAATTCGTTCCAGGTTTCTTCTGAATCTCATCCTGTCTGTCTGAACATCAACATGCCTCAATTCACTGATCCAGTTGCCAATCAAAGAGTGATTTTCGTTGAGGTTGATGACCATAGGAAGAAGTCTTATATTGAGCCGAAAATTCTGCAACAAATCTAAGTTTTAAATCCAAAAAAGGAAATGAATTATCGTGTTATCGGCCTGATGAGTGGAAGCTCCCTGGATGGTTTGGACATTGCGTTTGCGGAATTTGAGGAGCAAGCCGGCAGATGGACTTTTGAGATTAGGAACACATCCTGCAATGCATACCCGCAGGACTGGGTAAAAAAGTTACAAAATTCTTCCACCCTGAATGCACATGAATATCTCCTGCTTCATTGCGATTACGGTCATTGGCTAGGCGAACAAGTTAACGAGTTTGTCAGGGCAAACCAGCTGGAATACCAGGTCCAACTCATCGCCTCACATGGGCATACTGTTTTTCATGCGCCAGATCGACGGATGACCGCGCAACTTGGCGACGGGGCCGCCCTGGCGGCCGAAACCGGATTGCCCGTCGTAACAGAGTTGCGTTCAATGGATTTGGCTAATGGCGGGCAGGGCGCACCCGTTGTTCCGATTGGTGAAAAATTGTTGTGGTCTGACTACGATCTCTTCCTGAACCTGGGAGGTATTGCCAATCTCACTGCAAGCGAACGCGTATCGGCCAGTGGAGAATGGCAGGCATTTGATGTTTGTCCGGCCAACCGGGTTCTCAACCTTATCGCTGCCAAAGTGGGAAAGGTATATGATGAGGACGGCAAGCTCGCATCGGATGGAAAGTTGGTTGCGCCATTGTTCAATAACCTGAATTCCCTCGATTATTACGGCAAGGCCTATCCGAAATCGTTGGCAAATGAATTCGGCAATGATATCGTATTTCCGATGATCATGAATTATGACATGTCTATCGAGGACGGTTTGTTTACTTATATTGAGCACATCGTTGAGCAGGTGAGCAGATCAGTGAAGGCTGTTGTTGAAACCGGGAAACTCGGTAACGCCGAAATGCAAATGTTGGTAACAGGAGGCGGGGCATTGAATCTGCACCTGGCAGGGAGACTGCAGGCGATATTGGCGCAACAGAAAATTAACGTCGTTATTCCGGATGAAAAATTAATCAATTATAAAGAAGCCCTGGTTATGGCGCTGATGGGAATTTTAAGATGGCGAGATGAGCCGAATACGATGGCATCTGTGACGGGTGCCAGTCGGGATAGTATTAATGGCGCTGTTTACATGGGATGATAGTTTTGAGTTTAGAGTTTAGCGTTTTAAGTTGAGCGAATAATCAATACAACTTGTATCAGAATTCAAACTCAAAACTCATAACTATAAACTCAAAACTCAGGAATGTATAACAAAGAACAACTACAACTCGCCCAAATCCTATTTGACTACCTCAACGCGAGGGATCCGGTAGAGCCATCCGATGTAATCATCGGCTTTGGTCATTTTGACCTTGCCATTCCTGAGAAATGCTACCAATTGTACAAGCAGGGATATGGAAAGAAAATCATCTTCAACGGCGGCGTAGGGTCGGGAAGCGGATCCTTTACAAGACCCGAAGCGATTGAATTTCGAGAGTATATCAAACAAAAAGACGAGACCGCGTTAAAAGATATTGTTGTTGAACCTGATTCAACGAACACGGGCGAAAATGTGCGCTATAGTGTAAGGGTCATGGCAGAAGCATATCCGGAATTTAATTTCAGCAACAATATTCATTCTGCAATTCTGATTACTAATTCCTTTCGCCAAAGAAGAGTGGGTCTCACGATGATGAAACTTCTTCCCCATATAAGGATCTATAACGCCCCACCGGCGACGACCATCGAGGAAGAAATCGAATTGTTTGCGAAAGAAAACCAGGACATCATTCCACAGATGCCCGCCGAGTTGGACCGTATTCTTTTATATCCGAAAAAGGGATTTACAGCTGAAGCAAATACACCACATCATGTGATTGAGGCTAGTGAAAGTCTGAAGCAGTCATTGTTGGCGATGGGAAAATCCGTGTTGAAGATCGCCTGATCATAATCCAAGCACGACTTTCAATTTTGCATACCCCGTCTTGCTCACCGGCACTTTCTCGCCGGAACGAAGAATAGCGAGCCAGGTTTCCTTTTCATATGGCTCAAGCCTGGTAATTTCCTTCACCTGCACCATATTTGAACGATGCACACGCACAAACTGATCCGCAGGCAATGATTTCTCAAAATAGCCCATGGTCTTATTCTTCAGGAACGCACCGTCCCTGGTGTGAAGTTTTACATAGTCATCTGCGGCCTCGATCCACCTGATTTCCTGAATCGGGATTATCTTGATCTTTCCCGCATTCCTGATCACAACGCGTTCCCTTTGCAGTGGAGACAAGGCTGCTTCTTCAAGTATTTCACTCGTCGCTGCCTGTCTGGTACCACCTCCACTTTGATCAATCCATTTTTGAAGCGCCTTTGAAAATCTTTCTTTGCTGAATGGCTTCAACAGGTAGTCCACCGCATGTGTTTCAAAAGCGCGAATCGCAAATTCATCAAATGCCGTCGTAAAGATTACGGCAGGAGGTTGATCAATCAGCTCGAGCATTTCGAAACCATTAATCTTTGGCATTTGAATATCCAGAAAAATGAGATCGGGCTGGTGCTGTTGAATGGCTTTAACGCCCTCAAACCCATCATTGCACTCCTGCAGGATTTCGACCTGCGCAAATGAATCCAGGTATTCCCTGATTATCAATCTGGCCAACGGCTCGTCATCTATCAAAAGTACCCTGATCATGATGGCTGCGGAATTTTTACCGATGCTGTGAATATTTGTTGATCAGTTGAGGTTTCCAACAGATCGTTTCTTGCGAACAAAAGATAAAGCCTTCTTCTCACTGAACTCAGACCAAAACCCGTCCCGGTTTTTGGAACATGCGTGGACGGGTCATATGGATTTTGCACCTTCACTACCAGCAGACTTTTTTCAGTGTAGGCCTGAATCGGAATTTGTATCGCTTCCGTGGTATCGTACAATCCAAATTTAATCGCGTTTTCCACCAGGGGCTGCAAAATCATCGCCGGTATCTTCATTTGTGGCGTTGATTCTTCGCAAGTAATGCTGGCGTCTAGTCGATGCCCAAACCGTACTTTTTCGATATCAAGATAAAGCTGAAGGCTCTGTAATTCTTCCCCCAAACTGACCCACTGGTTTTCTTCTCTTTTCAACACCGTTCTGAGGAAATCAGAAAGCTGTTGAACCATGTGCCTCGCTTGTTCGGGCCTTGATCCAATTAATGCATTGATTGAATTCAGGCTGTTGAAAAGAAAATGCGGTTGCAATTGTTGCCTCAATTTGAACAGCTCCGCATCGCGTGTCATCTTCTCCGACTCCGAATTACGCTTTTGCAAATCTTTCTGATCCTGCAGGATATAATATAGTAAACTGGCCAGTGCCACCGATCCTGTGACCAGCAAGCCGATGCAGAAGCGGATAGTTATCGACCGTAAGACAAAGTCGCCATAGCCAGGCATATTGTCCATCGTCTTTAATAATGCCCACTTCAAATAGACTGCCCAAACGACTGCCAGGAGAATACTCCACCCCAGCAAATAGTAGTATCGATTTTTTTCGGGGAAATAATATCTCAAACTACCAACCATGAACAAACATCCCAGGGAGAGCGCGCAAATTGAGATAAGACTATCCAGCAATGCTGTTTGAAAAGAGAACCCCAATGAATATACAACCTGCACCTGCAGGATCACGCCAATGACCCAGCAGGTGCTGAAAACAAACCAGAATTTGCTTACTGATAATGGTGATGTTGCCAAAACCGGAATTTAAAACAGTTGCAGGATTTTGTGCGTCGTGCTTTCTTTCAGGAAGGCCGCCTTACTGTTGATCATTGCCAAATACCTGTCGCCATCCTCGTGCTCTTCAATCTTCGAATACATTTCCGCTCCGTCAATCAATTCCGTCATCTTGTACAATTCCACTACGTTGATAAATTCCCACCTTACTAATTCCTGTCTTTTGTTTAAAAAACTGTCTTCTTCTCTTCTTCCTAATTCCTGTGCTTTTTCAAAAGCCTGCCCTTCATTGCAAGCCGCAATTAATCTCAACTGCTCATCAAATTGTGGTGTGTGATCTCCGTCACCGACCACGATTCTGAAAACGATCTTTGACAAATACCAGCTCATAGCAAATATAGGTTTGAATGGTTGTATATAATGGTTACTGAATACTTAGAAATTCTTGATCTCAATGCCGCCGAAAATGGACGTGCCTCTAAGTATCACCACTTTTTCAGGCGGCTCTGAGGAAACGCGTGGTTGACGCTTGTCATCAATTCCGCCGAAAATGGATGTCATTTCAGATTTCACTTCCCAATCTGCGGGTACAATCAATTTGGTGCCTCCAAACATCTGGGTGATATCCATCACGGGGGCTGTTTTGAAATCAGCTTGCGACAGGTTCAACTCCGAGCCACCGAAAATGTTCACGATGTCGGCACCCTGAAAATTTTTGGAGATGATAATTTTCTTGCAACCTCCAAAAATGGATACGCTGTCCAAAAAATCTTCGGGGCCACTTTTAATGGATGTTGAGCTTCCAACATTAATGTTCATTGGTCCTTGATAATTGTTTGAAATATTTTGATCTGTTTCCTGGGTCGGGTGATTTGACCTGATTTTCCTGCTTCTCAACTTAGCTCCAAAAATCACCAACAATCCCCAGCCAATGATCGCGATCGGCCAAAAGAACTTTTTCCATTCATAGCTGAAAGGCACGATCTTATCTGTTAGAAAAAATGCGCCTATAGCAATAATGATAATCCAGGCGAGGTCATTGAAACCGCTTTTCACACCGATGAACAGACCCACCACGATCAGGATCATTGGCCAGCTCCACAGCCATGCCGGTACCGGGATGTCCATATTCTGGAGCAACCAACCCGTTCCGAAGACGATGATGAGCAGGCCCGCTACGACTCTTCCCCTCAAGTGTTGCCTTTCCGTATTTCCCATGACTAATTTTTTACCAAAAATATTCCGCCCATCTGTTTAAGACAATCTGATTTAGGCAAAAGGGACAGCTGCTCCGGTAAAAATGGTGATATGGTCGGTGAATTCGACGAAGACCGGCTGAAAACGGTAAATTTGGTTTAATTTGGAGGACGAAAGCCCTACTTAACTACAACAATCCTGCATGGCTGCCAACCCCGGGAATATTAAAACCAGCCTCAATCGCCCTGAACAGGCTCTCCCGCGTGCACTTACCGCGCTGGAAGAGGAGAAGCAAAAATTCAGATTACTGCAAGAGCAACTGGCGCATCAATTTCATGCCGCATTTCCTGATCGCCTCGCACCCAAGACGGTACTGATCATTCCTTCATTTACACTTGACCAGGAAATCCTTTCAAAAGTTGAAGGCATTGTACATTACGAAGAGCGCTTGTTATGCCTGCTCATGCTTTTGCGTATGCCAAGAACGCAGGTGATCTATGTAACCAGTATGCCCATTGACCCGGTAATCATTGACTATTACCTGCACCTTCTTCCAGGCATTACCGGATATCACGCATTGAAACGTCTCACTTTACTTAGCTGTTATGACGCTTCTTCCAGGTCACTCACTGAAAAAATATTGGAAAGACCGAGGTTGATGGAAAGAATAAAAAATTGCATCCCTGACGATCATGCAACGCATATGGCTTGCTTCAATGTTACGCCGCACGAGAGAACACTTGCAGTAAAATTGGGCATGCCGATATTTGGTTGCGATCCGGATCTTTTTGAATTGGGCAACAAGAGTAACAGCCGGAAGATATTCAGAGAATGCGGTTTACTTGTGCCTGCGGGCTTTGAGGATCTACAGTCAACCGAAGAGATTGTCCGCTCATTATACCAGCTTAAACATGATAATCCTGCATTGAGAAAGGCCGTGGTGAAAATGAATGATGGATTTTCGGGTGAAGGAAATGCCATTTTCACTTTCAAGGATATTGATAAGAAAAACCTGGAGTCGGCTATCCGGAATGAATTCGCAAACCGAATGCAAATCGTTGCGGCAAATCTCAAGCTTGAAACTTTTCTGCAAAAATTTGAGGAGATGGGAGGCGTCGTTGAGTCTTTTGTGGAAGGAGAACCGAAGGAATCTCCCTCGGTACAATGCAGAATTACGCCAACAGGGGATTGCGAAGTGGTGTCAACACACGATCAGTTGCTGGGTGGTGAAAGTGGTCAGGTTTTTATAGGTGCGAAATTTCCCGCAAATCCCGAATATGCTGTTGATATTGGAAAAGTAGGCAGGAAAGTGGCTGTGGCGATGAAGAAGAAGGGTGTGTTGGGAAGATTCGCTATTGATTTTCTCTCTGTTCCTGAAAATGGCGCATGGAAAAATTATGCGATTGAAATCAACCTTCGCAAGGGTGGTACCACACATCCATATTTGATGCTACAATTTCTTACAGACGGTGAATATCACCCCGACCAGGGTTGTTACCTCAATGCCTCGGGGCAAAAGCGCTACTATTTTGCTTCAGATAATCTTCGCAATGCCAATTATGTCGGCATCACACCGCCCGATTTGATTGATATTGCCATGATCAACGAGCTTCATTATGATGGCACTGCACAGGAAGGAACCATGTTCCATCTGATTGGTGCACTATCACAATTTGGAAAGCTTGGCGTTGTTTGTATCGGCAGTACGCCCGATCGCGCGCAATTTTTTTACAATGAAACAGTGAAGGTGCTTGATAGGGAAAGCAGGAGGTGAATTCAAAAGTCAAAAGTCAAAATTCAAAAGTCTGAATTGAGCATCTGATTTCAACGTTACTTTTGATTTTTGACTTTTGATTTTTGAATTATTTCGAATTTATCTCCATCAAACATTCCCTTATCGCTTAGCTTGAGATGGGGAATAACCAGCAGCGCCATAAATGAAAGCGTCATAAATGGCGCAGACAACTTACTTCCCAGAGATTTCGCCATTTGATCAATGGTTGTATAAGCGGAGGCAACCTTGTATCCATCGTCGGTGCTCATTAGTCCGGCAATGGGGAGACCCAAAACCAATTCGGTCTGCGAACTCACGCAACTCACGCCGCCTTTTGTTTCGATCACCAGGTTGATAGCGCGAAGCAAACTTTCGTCGTCTGCGCCAACAGCAATTACATTGTGGGAATCGTGTGCCACGGAAGACGCGATCGCCCCGGTTTTGAAACCGAAGTTCCGAATGAAACCCAAAGCTACCGGGGCATCAGCATAGCGGTTGACCACTCCTATTTTCAAAATATCATGCTCGGGATCACTCACCACAAAACCATTCTCAATTTTTGGTGCAACCAATATTTTGTTGGTGATCAATTGCCCGTCCAGCGCAACGATGACGGGCATTAGTATGTTTTCAACGTTGCTTTTTAGTTGCAAGTCAGAAAGCGTGATAGAGCCACGCCTGAAATTGTTAAGGGTGGATACGGCGGCCGCGTCAATTTTTGAAATTCCTTTTTCTGCAACAAGCGCTCCGTTGACATAAGTTTGAATGACCTCGAAATTTTCCATGTCTTTTACCAAAATCAAATCTGCTGGATCATTTGGGCGCAGCAGACCCACGTCTAATTTGTAATGGAGTACAGGATTGACGCAAGCAGCACGAAGCACATGAAACAATGGAATGCCTTTTTTAATCGCACGGGAGCAAAGCTGGTTAATATGTCCTGCAACCAGGCTGTCAGGATGTTTGTCGTCACTGCAAAACATCATTTGATCCGGATAATCTCGAAGTAAGGGAATGAGCGCATCGAAATTTTTCGCTGCACTTCCCTCGCGGATGATAATCTTCATGCCAAACCTTAGCTTATCTAATGCTTCTTCGGCTGTAAAGCATTCGTGGTCGGTGGAAATACCGGCATCAATATATTTTTTTGCCAATTCTCCCTTCAGCCCCGGTGCATGCCCATCCACAGGTTTACCCAACTCATGTGCAGCCTTTATTTTTTGTAACACTACCGGATCGCCATTAAGTACACCGGGGAAATTCATCATCTCACTCAGGTAATAAATTTCCTTCATTTCAAGCAATCGTTTCACTGCCCCCGCATCCAGTGCATTGCCTGCGGTTTCAAAATTGGTGGCTGGCACACAGCTCGGCGCGCCGAAATAGAATTTGAACGGGACTGACTTTCCGTCTTCAATCATAAACAGGACGCCCGTCTCACCACAAACATTGGCAATTTCATGTGGATCGCTAACGGTGGCCACGGTACCGTGCACGGTAGCCAATCTCGCAAATTGCGAAGGGGTAAGCATTGAACTTTCAATGTGTACATGGGCATCGATAAAACCGGGAAGTATAAAAGGAAGGTCAGCCACATTCCCGGGTTCGGCAATTCTTTCGATGTCAGCAATGCGGCCATTAACAATTTTTATCCTTGCGGGATAAACTAATTGTTGCAGAATATCTACTAATTTTCCTGTAAGGATCGACGTATCCATAACCCCTGGATTAAGCGAAGAATTGAAGGTACTGCATTATGCGGCCACCTGCTATGGCGTCTATTATTTTATCATTGTACAAAATGTTTTCAACATGAAAAAGCTCATGATGGCCCTTGCGGCCTTCTTCACTTTCATTTACGGCATGTCGCAAACCGTAGATGAAGTCATCAACAAACACGTTGAAGCGATGGGTGGAAAAGACAAACTCGCATCGCTGAAATCTGTGTACATGGAATCCGTTTCAGTCATGCAAAATGGAAATGAAATGACATCCAAAACCTATCGTGTGGACAAGCAATTGTTCAGAAGGGACATCGATGGTGGTATGTTCAAGTTTACAACCATCGTGACCGATAAGGAAGGCTGGGCCAGCGATCCGAGAAACGGTGGTTCGTTTAACCAGCTGCCTCCCGAAGACGTGCAAAACCAGCAGTATACGCTTGATATAGCCGGACCCCTGGTTGATTATGTGGCAAAAGGTGAGAAAGCCGAATTACTCGGCAAAGAGGCTGTTGACGGAAAAGATGCATACAAAGTGAAGGTCACTTTAAAGAACGGAAAGGATATCACCTATTGGCTGGATGCAACGACCTACTACATTGTCAGGACTTCCACCAAGGCTTCTGGTTTTATGCGCAGACCCGGCGCTGATCCAAATGCAGAAGTGGTGATGAACTTCACCGATTATAAAAAAACGCCGGAGGGTTATGTATTTCCTTATGCTACTTCCATCCAGGGAATGGGAACATCCACTAACATCGAAAAAATAGAAGTGAATAAAGCCATAGACCCGAAATTATTCAAGCCAGATAAATAGGTAGGCGTTTTCTGGACTGGCAGAAAATCCTATCTTCCAAGGCTAAAATAACCCGGATATGAGAATATTAAAAACACTAATGCTGGCAACAGGTTTGTTGGCGTTTGGAATGCTTCAGGCTCAAAATGCAGATGAAATTATCAATCGTTATCTAGACAGTTTGGGAGGAATGTCGAAAGTTGGTGCTCTTCAGTCGGCCGTATATTATGGCAATTTGGACTACCAGGGCAGTTTCTTTCCGGCCACCGTTTATCGCGTTCAAAACAAGGGCTACAAATTCATGGTGGATGCGCAGGGCGTGAGCAACTATGTGATGGTAACGGACAAGGGCATGTGGACATTTATTCCTTCACAGGGACAGGCTGCACCAGAAGCTGCTCCGGCAGACCAGGCGAAGTTATCAATGGCAAACCTCGACCTTCAGGGTGCACTATTCAATTACAAGAAAAAAGGATCAAAAGTGGAACTTGTCGGCAAAGACAGTGTGGAAGGCAGACTCGCGAACAAGATCAAGCTTACAACCAAAGAAGGTCTTGTTACCACGTATTATATCGATGCCGAAACGTCTAAATTGGTTATGACAAGGATGACCGTTTCGCAAAATGGTCAATCTGTTGATGTGGACAGAAAGTTCGGTGACTACAGGAGGGTTGACGGACTTCTGTTTCCATTCAAATTCGATAACCAATACGGTAACGTATTAATAGATAGGGTGGAAGTGAACAAGCCGATTGAAGACTCGGTGTTTAAGAACAATTAGAAATTCAAAAGTCTACCTGCCTGCAGACAGGCATGTTTATTTTTGACTTTCTTGAAAGCCCAGCGAAGAAATCAAATCTTTCGGCAATGCCGGAAGATTTTTTCTTTCTATGAGAAAGGTATTAAGCCCTGCAAGGTCCTTGAACACATAGTGGCGTTGCAACGCACCCTCCAGGTAGCCGGCGCCGGTAGTGTTTCCTGTTCCAACGCGCATACCAATCATCCTGCGAACCATCATCAGGTGTTTGTATCGCCAGGTAGAAAGCGTATGGTCGATTTCAATCAGTGTATCCAGAATCCGAAATGAATTCTGAAAGAATGGAAAGTCACGATACAACATGATAAACAATCCTGATTTCAACGCATCCGGAGACAATGCAGGATTTAGCTCACTGCCTTCTTCCGCGGGTTCTCCAAGAAACAGGTGTCCAAAATCCCTGACCTTTCCGGCCTCTTTTTCAGACAGGCTATTGGTGTATAAATGCGCATAGTCGTTCCAGAAAGGATGAACTCCGGTCGTATTTGGGAATCGTTGCGGATAATTTTTCCAGTATTGCAATTCGAAGAATGGCATCCTTTCGAGCCAGTTGTTGACCAGCTCGAGCACCGAGTTTTCCTTTTCAATCTGGTTAATGTTCTCGAAATCGCTTGCGGTGAAACCGCCTTCTCCGGTTCTTTTGTAGTATGCAGCCTGGTGCCGCTGATCGGTCCGTAATCCAAGCTGGGCCTCAATCAGGCGGAATTGAAGGCTTTGAAACCCCGAGGAAGGGATCAGCAGGTTTCGAAATTCCAAAAAATCCAGGGGCGTCATCGTGTCTAAAATACTAACCTGCTCATTCAGCAGGTCCAGGATTTTCACAACCCTGTTTAACCTGTGTGCAACAAGGTTCAGATCTTCAGAATTATCGTTTATTTTTTCTTTCCTGAAAACTTTGCATACGTAATCCAACTCAAACCTGATTTGCTTGAACCAAAGTTCAAAGGCCTGGTGAATAATGATGAAGAGCATTTCATCGTGTGCGGGCTGATTGGGAATTTCAAAACTTTTCGGGTGCTGACTATCAAGGATTTTATTCAATTCCAGGTAATCACTGTAATAGAGCGATGAGTTTTGCATGACTGATCTGTTGAACTCGCCAAATGTAAGTTAATTGCCCATTTCAGGAAGCGCTGACAATATTTCAGGGGGATTTGTCCGGGTAAATTTTACAGGAATCCTTCGTATATATCCTATTTCTCCGGGACTGCTTTGGCACCATTTTTTATATATAAGGGGCGACGTTGATCATCAAATCCAATTTATGAAAAAGACTATTGCAATCGTCATTATGATTTTGCTTGGTTTTTACTTTACGTTGTTACTTCTTCTCCATGTGTAGTTGGATTGCTGGCTTTTCATGTATCAGAGGTTGAGCCAGTAATTCATCTTAAAAACCAACGCCCTGTTTTTATTCTTAAATAATGGATCCGTGTAGTAATTGTCGGTATACACGAGATAGATATCACTCATTGGCTTGAATCGCCACTGCAGCCTGCTGTTAATATTGAAGTTATTCTTTTGCGTATTGTATTGCAGGAATGTTGTCCAGAATAAATTATTGCTGAAATTAATTTCCAGCCGTGGAGCAATCAGGAATAGTGAGTTGGAGCCATAAGGCTTTGGCAATTGGATGTCTGCATTCTGTATGCTGAATGTGAAATTGCCCCAGGGCTGTGCCCGAAAAGTGACGGCTGCGCTATATTGCAACAAGGTTCCGTTGTAAAAACCACCGTATGTAAATCCGCCATTGAAATAGATTTTCTTTCTCGTATCTGAAAAATAGAGAACGCTTCCCTGGCTGTAATTGTAATGTCCAGGCGGTAATGGATCGCCGTCAGTAAAGCTGGTGTAGAATTTCAAATCAACCGCATTGTTTTGGGCTACCAGGTTCAGGTAGCTGTTGTTGCGGAAGTTCATGTTATAAATCAGGCTGTTGCTTCTTTCGTTAAAGGTTCCGTCCGGATTAAAAACCACGAAACTTTCAAGACTAATAATGTGCTGGCTAAACCAGCCTCCCGAGGGGTAGAAACGAACATCAGACTGGTTGAAAATTTGTTTAAATCCCAACCTTATGGTTGTATCGAGCTTTGCATCATAATTCTCAATTCGCTCAACATATCCCATGTCTGTATAGTAGTCGGTATTGACATCGCCCAGGTCAAGCAATGTTGTGAATTTTTTGGATTGATAACCGGCACCCACATCGAAGTACTGATTGTTTTTGTTGATACCGGGTTTGAATGAGAGATGATATCCTCCCCAGCCATTCCATTTGCCTGCCTTATCTGTAAACTGCAATTCTACACCTGCGTTTCTGCCATACGCATCCATTGGCGTTTGCTGCTTTTTGTCCGGGTCCATGAATCCCTGCCGGTTCAGAAAGTAAGCCTTGATCAGGGAACGACTCATGACACGTTGATTGACTGATACTGCGGTATAATTCTGCGCAGCGAAATCACCCTTTTCAAGCGTCTGCATATTCATCAAACCTATCCTGGTTTTCTTGTTTAAATTCCCCGTTAGTCTCACCCCGCCGATGATCGGAATGGTATTGCCGTCCTTGTCCAGCCCGATTGCTCTTGAATAAAATGGGCGAATTGGATCAATACCATAAGTTGAAAACAGATCGCTGTTTTCAAGGAAGAAAGTTCTTCGCTCGGGGAAGAAAATATTGAACCGCGTCAAATTGGTGACCTGCCGGTCAACTTCAACCTGGGAGAAATCAGGGTTCACCGTAAGATCCAGGTTGAGAGCGGATGACAGCGCAACCTTTCCGTCAAAGCCCGCATTCAACTTCGCTTTGGTGGGATCGCCATTTTCTTTGTCTTGCGAAACCGATGTTGTGACGTAGGGGATAAAAGAGATATTGCTTCCCGGTTTTGGCGGAGGCTGGTCCCAAACTAACGATCCCGTATAACCGAGATCATAGAACGGAAAGTTGGTGGGTACGTGGGTCCAGGCCGAGAACGTATAAGATTTGGTTTCGGTTCTCAGGAAGTTTACGCCCCATGTTGTTTTGCCGTCCGCATACCGCAGCGTCTTAAAGGGTATGGCAATTTCAACAGTCCACCTGTCTTTATACCGCTGCGTGGCGCTGATCCATTTGTTGTCCCAACTAAAATTTAGCTGGTTGTAGGAACTCGCGCTGATGAGGTCTTCGGATTGAACATTGTAGGCATTGACAGAAAAGATAAAGCCATTGGTACGTTGGTTAACGGGATCAAGCATGAGGGTAAAGGCATCGCAGTCGAACCAACCATAATCACGCTTAAGCGTTTGCACTACGTATTTATTGGTATCATAGGCAACCGCAGCAAAGTAAATGTAGTTGTCGTCATACATCACTCTTACCTCGGTCTTACGCACCGCCTTAATATTGTCGTTAGGATATTTCTGCCAGAAATCTTTAGCTACTTCTGCGTGTGACCATTCCGCTTCTGACAGGTTGCCGTCAATAACGGGCGCATTTTGCGTTTTTTGAATGTGCAGCTTGTATTCGTCCTGAAAATTGCTTACTGACTGGGCCTGGGTAGTGTGCAATGAAACCATCACCCCCGGCAAAAGGAGGGCTAAACCTATGTTGTTGAATAGTTTGCCAGCCAGTTTTGGATTATTTACGGGGCGCAAAATCGTTCAGAACCGGCTTAGCAAATTGTTAAATTATGAATTGAAATAAAAAAAGAGGATAAATGGTAATAACGGTGTCGACTACTCGCTCATTAGGCCCGGCCTTCTGTCACGTGTCCTTTTGATCGACTGTTCCAGTCGCCATTCTTCAATTTTCCGGTGATCGCCGCTGAGGAGGATTTCGGGAACCCTCCAACCCCTGAATTCTTCAGGCCGGGTATAAACTGGTGGGGCAAGCATGTTATCCTGGAACGAATCAAACAGCGCAGAGGTTTCGTCATTCAAAACACCGGGTATTAACCTGCCGATAGCATCTGTAACCACTGCTGCCGCAATTTCCCCTCCGCTCAATACGTAATCGCCGATTGAGATTTCCATGGTTACAAAATGTTCACGTACGCGTTCGTCAATGCCTTTATAGTGCCCGCAGATGATGAGCAGATTTTCTTTGAGTGAAAGCATGTTGGCCGTGTGCTGATTGAACAGTTCGCCATCAGGCGTCATATAAATGACTTCGTCAAATTCCGTTTTTGCTCTTAATGCTTCAATGGCATTGACAAGCGGTTCTATCATCATCACCATACCAGCGCCACCACCAAATGCATAATCGTCCACCTGCTGCCGGGGGAGGGGAGTATACTCACGCAGATTGTGAACCGTAACTGACAAATGGCCCTTCTGAACAGCCCGCTTCATGATGGAATGCGAGAAGACACTGTCCAGCAATTCGGGAACAACGGTCAAAATGTGAATTTGCATTGTGCGAAGGTAAAAGGTAAAAGGTTAAGGGTGAAAGGTCCTTTCACCCTTAACCTTATACAATTGACCTTTTTTAGAAAGAATAACTAACATGCAGCAACCCTCTAAGTTTTGCCTCGGTTTGTCCCTCGGCATAATCCTGTGCCACGGGAGCAAAGACACTGGCGCCCAGTGAAACACGCTTGATACCTATTTCCACGCCGCCTGACACAAATAGCGACCAACCGCCGGTTTGCGCTACAGCTGTATCGTTATAGTGATTTATGGCAGAAGTTTGATAGAGACCTCCAACATTTGGAGAAACATCCAGCCCGGCAACTTTGAAATGATAATAGCCGATGCTGGTTAACATGAACCGATTCCCGAAACGATAGTGATCGCTATTCGTTGTATTCATTTTATAGTTAGCAGAACTGCTCATGCCGAATCTGCCCAGCATTAGGTTATGCGTTGCATTGATCATGAAGTCAACGCTTCCGGTTCCCATTTGCGAATTCACATCACCAATATTGGCGTCGGGATTGTTCAGGTCCAGTTGATATTTGCCGGTTGGCAACTTGATCCCGGCACCCAACCACAATTCCTGTTTACGAAGATTATTGTCAGAACCCTCAGAGCGATGTTGCCAAAGCTTGTAGTTGCTTAACAATGTAATGTCTCCAAGGCCGGATTGTTGCTTTTTTCCGTCGTCGGTATTTTGTTTGTTGATCTGGTAAGGGACAAAGGCCATCACCTGCCATCTCTTTCCAATATTCCAGCCTGACCAGATTTCGACTGTTTTATAATAGTCGTTGCTGAATTGGGACTCGTCTGTCTTCAAACGGGTCTTGTATTGCATAAAATGGTAACGAACTCCTACAAACTTGTTTTTGAAGTTGGGTAGCATGCCCAGGTAAAAATTTCCTGCGCCACAGCCACAGATTTCACAGGCATCGGCATAAACAGCTAGTCCGAGCAGTATACAGGTAAGCGCTAAAATTCGAATTTGTCTCATCGTCGTAAATCTTTTTTTCTTTGAATGAATAGAATCGGGGGCGTTCAAACGCCTCCGGCATTGGACATAATAGCCAATACGAAAAAAATCACGACAAGTTGGTGGGCGGATGGAAAAGAGAAGTGGATCTTTGAATTGGCTTACCGGAATTCAAGGCCAGGAAATCATTTTCGAGCTGAACAGGCGTGTAACAGTCTTCGTGGTTGAGTAGGAAGCTCGAAAATTCCAGTTTGCCTTCAAATCTACCTCCAGAATTACTTTCCTCTTTCCTGCTGTCCTCCTTTAGTTTCTTGCTCAGTTGACAAAGTCCGTCACATTTAAGCCTCGGCCGGCTACGGTTGATGCATAGATTTCTCGCAACAAAGTTACGATTTGCATAAAACTGCACAACCAGCAGTCTCTGACCAAAAACCTGAAGAACCACTGAAAATAAAAGAAAGGCGGCAGTAATCCTCATCTTCACAATGCGAAGGTAGTTGAATAGGATATTTGGACACTCAACTTTTTGCATGATTCTTATCATGTTTAATCCGTCTCGAGCATAAATGTGATAGGCTGCTTTCGGTAAGCTCTGACCTTTCTGCTATCCTGCTCGGTGGGACTCTACAATCGCGAGTTACTAATCAGCCTTTCGGCTTCTTTTCGGAATACAGGAACAATTTCATCAGGATTCAGGGTTTCGATGTCTGTGAGAAGTGATCAGTGTAAAAAGAATTTTCATGAATGGGGGTGTGGTTTAAAAACGGGGGCCAATATTTAACGGAAGGGAATTTGATTTTAGTATGTTTGGTTATAGTTCATAGTTCAAAGTTCAAAGTTCAGAGTTCCGGGTTTGAGTCTTTTTCAATTTAACTCTGAACCAGAACTCTGAACTATGAACTTTCAGTAAAGTCGTCAAGGTCCCGTCTTTCTTTTTTTGTTGGGCGGCCAATTTTGCTTTGCCGTTTTCCGGTGTGAAAGGAAGCGGCCTGGTAATCCAGTCTTTCCTTTTCTTCAGGAGGTGTGAGATCTTCATAATGCAGAATGGCTTCCTGGTACTGAACGCGCTTGGCCAACATACTTTTTACCCGAATCACCCATTTCCTGGAAGAAGTCTTGACCTCATAGGTGTCCCCGATTTTAATGTGCCTTGCGGCCTTTACGGGTAGCCCATCTATTTTCACTTTACCCTTCTCACATGCTTCAGCCGCTTCCGCACGGGTCTTAAAAATGCGTATTGCCCAAAGCCATTTGTCCAGTCGTAACTTCTCCTTTTCGTTCATGTATTAAATTTAAGGAGTAAGAGTGAATTGGTTATTTTCGCACCTCAAAATTTAAACATGAGGAGAATCAGTGGTTATTTCCTGTTTTTGTTAATCTCGATCACTGCTAACTTTGCGGATGCTCAGGTTCGAACGAATGATATCCGTTGGACCAAAGACGGCAACTGGTATCAGAGAGTGGAGCAGGGTAATATTTCCAGTTTTGATCCGATTTCCGGCGATGCCAAAATTCTTGTAAAGTGGCAGCAGCTTCAGCCCGAGGGATCACCGCGTGGTCTGGAGATCGCCGATTACGAATTTTCTGAAGACAAATCCAAAGTTTTAGTTTTTACAAATACAGCCCGGGTATGGAGATACAATACCAGGGGTGATTATTGGATCCTCGACATTGCCAGCAATAAGTTGCGCCAGGTTGGTAAAGACCGCCCTTCCCAAACCCTGATGTTCGCTAAGATTTCTCCCGATGGAAATAAGGTCGCCTATGTTAGCGATAGAAACCTCTACGTGGAAGACGTGGCCTCAGGCGCCACTGTTCAACTAACGACAGACGGTACCCGAAAATTGATCAATGGCACATTCGATTGGGTATATGAGGAAGAATTTGGATGTCGCGATGGTTTCCGCTGGAGTCCTGATAGCAAGAACATTGCTTACTGGCAGGTAGATGCGAATAAAGTGAAAGATTATTTGATGCTGAATACCACGGATTCTAATTATTCTTTTGTAGTTCCTGTGGAATATCCAATGGTAGGAGAGTTCCCGTCTCCGGTGAAGATCGGCGTAGTTTCGGCCAATGGTGGTGCCACTACCTGGATGAAAATCCCTGGCGATCCGGGAAATAATTATTTGCCAATCATGGAATGGGCGGCAAATTCAAACGAGCTGGTGGTACAGCAGCTGAATCGCAAGCAGAACGAAACCAATCTTTATTATTGTAATGCTGCTACGGGAGCCGCGCAATCGTTTTATGCTGAGAAAGACAAGGCATGGATCGATATCAAGTCACGATGGAATGATGGTGATCCCGAAGGTTGGACCTGGTTATCGGGCGGGAAGGAATTTCTTTGGGTAACCGAGAAAGATGGCTGGAGACATATTTATCGTGTGAGCAGAGATGGTAAGAAGGAGACACTGGTAACGAAAGGTAACTATGACATCGACAATATTTCCTGCGTTGACGAAGCCGGCAATACCGTATACTTTATGGCCTCTCCTCAAAATGCCACTCAACTTTATTTGTACAAAACCAGTTTGGACGGAAAAGGAAAGTTGGAGCTGGTAAGTCCGGCAAGTCTGAAGGGTATGCATAGCTATAAAATCTCACCAAATGGTAAAATCGCTTTTCATCGCTTCAGCAGTCATACGGTTAGTCCGGTTGGAGAATGGGTTACCCTTCCCAATCATCAGCCGTTGAAAGGCATGACTGCCATTGAAGCTTCTGTAAAGCCTGTAAAAAATAATATCGAATTCTTCACGCTCACAACCGAAGATGGAATAACCGTTGACGGATGGCTGGCGAAGCCGGACAATTTCGACAGTACCAAAAAATATCCGCTTGTATTCACGGTATACGGTGAACCGGCCGGTTCAACAGTAAATGATCATTGGGGTGTTGGGAGAAATAGTTTGTTTGACGGCGATATGGCAAAGGCAGGTTACGTGTACTGTTCGGTTGATAACAGGGGAAGTCCCTCACTCAAAGGCGCCGAATGGAGAAAATCCATCTATCGCAAAGTGGGCATTCTGAATATTCGCGACCAGGCAATGGCCATTAGAAAGCTATTGCAAACAAGGCCCTGGCTCGATACGGCGCGGGTGGCTGTACATGGCTGGAGCGGTGGCGGTTCATCAACATTAAACCTTATGTTCCAGTACCCTGAAATATTTAAGGTGGGCATTGCCGTGGCGGCCGTGGGCAACCAATTGCTCTATGATAATATCTACCAGGAAAGGTACATGGGCATTCCACAGGAAAACAGGGAAGATTTTGTGAAGGGATCGCCGATCACCTATGCAAAAAACCTGCGCGGAAAATTGTTGTACATCCATGGAACGGGTGACGACAATGTGCATTATGCAAATGCGGAACAGTTGTTAAACGAATTGATCAAATACAACAAGCAATTCCAGTTCATGCCTTATCCAAATCGTTCGCACGGCATTTTCGAAGGCCAGGGAACGAGGAAGCATTTGAATACCTTATTTACTCAATTCTTGCTTGCTAATTGCCCTCCCGGGCCGAGATAAGTTCAGAGTTCATGGTTCAAAGTTCAGAGTTATGGACGCATACGCGTTTCAACTTTGAACTCTGAACTCTGAACTATGAACTATGAATCGGCGAAGCGGTCATTTCAGAAAAATACTGATGAAAATAAGGGATCGTTTCAATTCCCTTATAGAAGTTCACCAGATTGTATTTTTCATTTGGTGAGTGCAGGTTATCGCTGTCTAAGCCGAAGCCCATGAATACGATTTTAATGCCCAGTTCTTTTTCGAATACTGCGCAAATGGGAATGCTTCCGCCACCTCTCACCGGGATCGCCTCCTTGCCAAAACTTTGTTTGATGGCGGCGGCGGCAGCTTTGTAAGCCGTGGAATCGATTGGCGTCATATAAGGTTCACCACCGTGCAGGTCTTCTGCCGTTACCTTCACACCTGCTGGTGCGATGGATTCAAAATATTGCAGTAATTTTTCGGTGATTTTTTTAGAGGATTGGTTGGGCACCAACCGGGCAGAAATTTTTGCATATGCTTTTGATGGCAAAACTGTTTTCGCGCCTTCGCCGGTATAACCGCCCCATATTCCATTCAATTCGAGTGTAGGCCTGATGCCGGTCCTTTCATTCGTGGTAAAGCCTTTCTCTCCCCAAAGCGCGTCAACACCAAGGTCTTTCTTGTATTCTTCTTCATCAAAAGGTGCCTGGGCCATGAGCTTTCTTTCTGCCTGACTTGCTTCAACAACATCATCATAAAAACCCGGAATGGTGATATGGTTGTTCTCGTCGTGACATGCGGCAATCATCTTAGCCAGCATCGTAATCGGGTTGGCTACCGCGCCGCCATAGGTACCACTATGCAGGTCGCGATCAGGGCCGGTCACTTCCACCTGGATATAGCTGAGTCCACGCACACCGATGTCAATTGAGGGTGTGTCCATGCTTAACATCGAGGAATCGCTGATCAGGATCACATCTGCTTTCAGAAGTTCCTTATTTGCACTTAGAAATTTGGCGAGATTGGTTGAACCAACCTCTTCTTCGCCTTCAATGCAGAACTTAATATTAGTGGTGAGGGTGTTGGTCTTTGACATCATCTCCAGGGCCTTCACGTGCATGTAGAACTGGCCCTTATCGTCAGCAGAGCCGCGTGCAAATATCTTTCCGTCTTTGATGACGGGCTCAAAAGGTGGACTGTTCCATAAATTGAGGGGCTCCACGGGTTGCACATCGTAGTGACCATATACCAATACAGTGGGTTTGGAAGGATCGATGAACTTTTCCGCGTACACCACGGGATGACCATCGGTAGCAAATACCTGCGCTTTGTCGGCACCTGCTTCGAGTAGCCGCTGTTTAACGGCTTCTGCGCATTTCACCATGTCTTGTTTGTGTTCTGATTTTGCGCTCACGGATGGGATGCGCAGCAGTTCTAATAATTCTGAGAGAAATCTGTCTTTATTTTTTTCCTGATAATCTTTCCAAGCCTGCATCGTGTTTGATTTAAAGGGCGAAGATAATCTAGATACTGGATACTGGATGCGGCCTGCCGCATGCAGGGATGCTGGATAGTGTGAGTGTGGGAGTGAGTGTGGGTTTGCATGATCTATGAAAATTTTTTTTCATGTCTGATTCGATCGGAAAAACTTTTTCACAAATAAGCATTTATTAATTCCTTAACATTTTTGATAAAAGCCCGCCCTTTATATTTGCCCCCGATTGTAAGCCATATCAGCCTTTGTTGGTTCCACCGCATGAGCGGACGATACCGGCAAAGGCTGAGCCTATTATAGGAAGTTCACAGTTCATCGTTCAGAGCCTTTCTAACCTACTAATCATTAAGATCCACGCACCAATAAATACATAAATCGTCGCTAATAGGAGCAAAAAGAATTTTAAAGATGCAAGCGTTGTTGTAGCGAGTAAACTGAACGAAGTGTAATTCCCACTCAGCGTAAACAACAACAGGATATTTTCAAACACGTTGAAAAGCGCTGCAAGCATGCTTCCAATGGCCAGCAGCACACCCACCCGCGACCAGCCCTGGTCCTGCCGCACGGCAAAGTTTCCGCAAAGTGTATAATACATCCAGCTGTAAAAGAAAATGAAAATAAATTCAAGCAGGACATTTCTCCGGGCCACCTGGATATTGGGGCCATCCCAGGCATTCAACACCTGGCCTGCAACTGCAGGCGTGGCGCTCAATTCAAGAGACACGATACCGGCCGGGCTGTGCTCAGGGATTTCGAGCGACCTGCCTTGCCAGCGCAATAAGAGATACATCACCGTTGTTCCCAAAAACAAAACGATGATGATATTTCGGTTGGTCATGAATTCAATCTTTCTTCCACCACGTCCCAGTTGATTAGCTTCCACCAGTTCTCAACGTATTCGGGACGACGGTTCTGGTATTTCAAGTAGTATGCATGCTCCCAAACATCCAGGCCCAGGATAGGAACGCCTTTTTGTTCGGCAATATCCATCAGGGGATTGTCTTGGTTGGGTGTTGAAGATACTTTAAGTTTTTTGTCGGGCCCTACTAACAGCCACGCCCAACCGCTACCGAACCTGGTCTTTGCTGCGTCACTGAATTGAGTTTTGAAAGCCTCGAAGGAGTTGAAGTCCCGGGTAATGGCAGCCGCCGTTTTGGCCCCGGGTTGCGTGGCGCCGCCCGTTTTCATGGTCTTCCAAAACATTTCATGGTTGTAATGGCCGCCACCATTATTTCTCAGCTTTGGCGAATATTTGGAAATTTTGGCCAGCGTTTCTTCAAGCGGCTTGCTCACATCAACAGATTCGGCGGCAGCCGCTTCCTTCAGGTTTTTTGCGTAGGCCGCGGCGTGCTTCGAGTAATGCAATTCCATTGTCATCGCATCAATGACGGGTTCCAACGCATTGTATGCATACGGAAGCGCGGTCTGGTCAAAGCCTGTAAACAATCCTGAGCCGCTTTGCGAAAACGAAAAATGTTCACCAGCGGCCATCAGGTTACCGGGAAGACCGGCTCCCAGGCCCAGTGCCAGTCCGGTTCTTGCTGTATTGGTCAGAAAGGATCTGCGAGATGAAGTGTTGCGTGACATAACAAAAGATTGTGAGACTAAAGTTAAGCGAATTCCCTATGCAGTCGCGGGTTTAATTTTCTCGTTTGGTGTCCTCATTTTTTGCAACATACTCCTGACACGCCTGAAGGTTCTGAAATAAAACTCCTGGTTGAAAAGGTTGGAGTCGTGCATGGCCTTGTAGGTGAAAAAAATGCCAATTGGAATCAGCACGAGCGTAGAAAGCCACATACCAATGACAGGCAATGTCACATCCTGTTTCACGAATTTTTCGCCAAACATATTGAGCAGGTGGAAGATCAAAAAGAATATAACGGCAATGACCAGCGGCATTCCTAATCCGCCCTTCCTGATGATGGAGCCCAATGGCGCGCCAATCAGGAATAATACCAGGCAGGCCAGTGACAGCGCGAACTTTCGATGCCACTCAATCATATGGTTACGTAGTTCCTTTGTTTGACGTTCATAGTCTGAATACAATACGCCCATTGAATTTTTGGCAAGATTGATTCGCTCCAGGCTTCTCGACATCACGATATCGCGCAATGAATCCGGAATCAGGTCTTCATAACGCTTCACACTTGGCACAGGCACTGCTTTGACTTTCACCCAACCCGTATCGCCCCATCTTGAAAACGCAAAATTCACGCCCACATCGCGATCAATCCTTCGTCCAAAATCGGTAGTCGTAGAAATATTTAGAGAATCGATGTGTTTTTGAAGCTGCTTCACATTAAGCATCCGGTAATTGTCTTTGAATGCACTGTCGGGCGTTTTCATTCTGTCAAACGTGCTCAGATCAAATACCTTTTTGTAATCTTTGAAACCCATGCGGATGTATTCGTTGGTCATGGGTTGGAAGGAATTCCCTCTTTCTGAATAACGCCAGCCATTGTGCAGGTTAAATTCCAGAAATTTTTTGTCGGAACTGATTTGCATTTTCCCGTCCTGCGCAATGATGATATTGTCCTGGAGTGAATATTGCCTCTCGTAGATGATTACATCGCGAATGGTCGCGCCGTCTTTTTCTTTTTTACCAATCTTGATCACGTATCCTTCCAGCTTATCGTAAAAAACACCCTCCTTGATGTCGAATGCCGGCTTGGAAACCGTGATATCATAAAGCAGGGTGTTAAACTTCAGGTTCGCAACCGGGATAACATAGTTCGCGAATAGAAAGGCAATGCCGCAAATGAAAATGGTCACAAAGAAAAGTGGCCGCATGAAGCGAAGCAGGGGAATACCGGAAGATTTGATAGCCACCAGTTCAAAACTCTCTCCCAGGTTGCCGAACGTCATGATAGATGCAAGCAGGATACCCAATGGTAATGCCAGCGGCACGGCAGTCGCTGTCACATAGCTCATCAGCCGCATAATGGTAAATACGTCTAATCCTTTGCCCACCAGGTCATCAATGTATTTCCATACAAACTGCATCACCAATACGAACAGCGAGATGAAGAAAGTGGCAATGAAGGGGCCGATGAAGGCTTTGAGAATGAGCTTGTCTAATTTTTTAATCACGGACTGAACGTTCAATAAAAATAACCGGTCTGCTTAAAATCACTGAGATTTGTGCCGGCATGGAATTGGACCCGGCAAAAATACAATTTTCAAGAGAGGAACTGTTGCTTGCATCGGATGCGGCTTTGATTTTAACAAAGAATCGCATTATGAAAAAGGTGGTTCAGCAGTTTGCTTCACTATCGGCATCGTATCAATGGATCGTTGATGCTGCGAAATTGGAATTGCCCACCGCAATCACTCAAACCGAGCCGCGAATTTCGAGGGGAGAACAATACCATGAATTGCCATGGGTGATGCTCGACTATCCAAGAATTTTCGGAAAGGAAGAAATCTTTGCCATCAGAACCATGTTTTGGTGGGGACATGAATATAGCATCACACTGCACCTGCGTGGTGACCTGCTTTCGAGGTTTCGGCCGGCGCTTGAAAATGCAATCTTAGAAGGCAAACTCGCGGGATTCCTGGTCAGTGGCGTGGCGGATGAATGGATGCATCATCGCGAAGCCGACAGTCATTTTGAAACCGATGGCATGGACATTGGGAAGTTAAAAACCCTGCTTCATCAGCGGTCTTTTTTGAAACTCAGGCGCGGATTTCCCCTGACCGACTGGCCCGAAGCCGAAGCGAATCTCCGTTCGGCATTCACCGTGCTGATTCAGGTATTCTTAGCCGTTAGTTCCCAAGGCGGTGAAAGAGTTCCTTGACCTGAGATTCCCAAAGTTGACTTTGGTCCGCTATCTCTCTCTTTTCAGCAAAATCCTTGATGATCAAAATGGTGAGATTTGTCACTTCTGATTTCTCTATTCTGAATTCGAAGAATTCTTCTTTGGGCGCGTGGAGCCAGTGAAACTTTATTGCTTTGTCTTCTTCCGTTTCTAATACTTCTGCTTTATCTGTAGAACCGTTCCAGGTAAAACTAAAAACGTGATCCCGCTCGTCAACTCTGTCAGCAAACCATTCCTGGAGTCCGGCTGGTGTCGAAAGGAATTCGTACAAAATCGAAGGAGAACATCTAACCGGGTATTCCAGCGTATACAATGTCTTTTTGCTCATCTCTCAATCAACTATCAATGATCAATATTGTGTGGTTGCAATTATACCAAATTAATCGAAGGCTCAAAATAATTTCACAAGTATTTGGAAACTATTTTCAGCGTATTGTAATGGCGCGAATAACCACTACCGGGTATGTTTTTTTGAATGTTTAAACGCTGCTTTCGGAGTTGTTAAATTTATTTGGGTTGCATTGGGTAATTGGTTAAATTGCTATTGATAGACAATATTTTAAGCCCAAAACCGTTTTAAATGGGAATAGCCCGTACCCAGTGAAACGATAACCCTTTAAATGAACCTGCTTTATGAGTATGCGTCAACTCAAGATCACGAAGTCAATTACGAATCGTGAATCGCAAAGCTTGGAAAAATACTTGCAGGAGATAGGAAAAGTGGAGTTAATCAGTCCCGAAGAAGAGGTAAAACTGGCCATCCGTATCAAACAAGGTGATCAGTTAGCCCTCGAGCGGCTTACCAAGGCCAATTTGCGCTTCGTGGTTTCTGTTGCCAAGCAGTACCAAAATCAAGGTCTTTCTTTGCCCGACCTTATCAACGAGGGCAATCTCGGACTAATTAAAGCCGCGCAGCGCTTTGATGAAACGAGAGGTTTCAAATTCATTTCTTACGCAGTTTGGTGGATTCGTCAAAGCATTCTACAGGCTTTGGCTGAACAATCCCGTATTGTTCGACTACCGCTGAACAAGGTTGGCCTTACCAACCGTATTAACAAAGCATACTCTCAGCTTGAGCAGGAATATGAGCGTGAACCTTCCCCGGAAGAGCTAGCTGAGATTCTTGACATTGACACCGAAGAAGTAGCTGCTACACTTGGTGTTGCCGCCAGGCACGTGAGCATGGACTCACCGCTTGCCGAAGGCGAAGAAAATACACTCATAGATGTCCTTGAAAACCCAAATGCCGAAAGTACTGATGGTCAAATTATACATAATGAATCTTTAAAGCTTGAAATTGAACGTTCTCTCCATACGCTGACAGATAGGCAGCAGGATGTGATCCGCTTTTTCTTCGGAATTGGCGTAGATCACCCAATGAGCCTGGAGGATATTGGTGAGAAATTCAACCTGACCCGTGAACGCGTTCGTCAGATCAAGGATAAGGCCATCACTAAACTCCGCAGCACTTCCCGCTGCAAGTTGCTGAGAAGCTATTTGGGTACCTGATTTGATCGGTATTTCTTACCTTCGCCAAAATTTATTCAGAGTGAATATCAACTTGATATTCACTTTTTGTTTTTAATCTGCTCAAAAGCCTGGTTTTATGTTTGAGAATTTGAGTGAAAAGCTGGATTCCGCGTTTAAGCAACTCAAGGGACAGGGAAGCATTACAGACCTCAACATTGCAGCAACGGTCAAGGATATTCGCCGGGCGCTGGTTGACGCTGATGTCAACTACAAGATCGCCAAAGAATTTACGGATAGGATCCGCGAAAAAGCAGTTGGTGAAAAAGTCATCAACGCGATAAGTCCGGGTCAGCTCATGGTGAAAATTGTGAAGGATGAGCTTGCCGAATTGATGGGAGGTTCCGAAACCGAATTCAACGACAAGGGCGCTCCAGCTGTCATCCTGATTGCAGGTTTGCAGGGTTCGGGTAAAACCACATTCAGCAGCAAGCTTGCTTATTACCTTAAAACTCAGCGTGGAAAATCTCCCTTGTTGGTTGCGGCAGATATCTATCGCCCTGCGGCCATTGACCAGCTGAAAGTACTTGGTGAACAAATCAATGTTGAGGTATACAGTGACCCCGAAAACAAAGATGCGGTTGCCATCGCAACGCAGGCTGTGAAGGAAGCGCGTTCCAGGAATAAGAATGTTGTGATCATCGATACAGCCGGCCGCCTTGCTGTTGACGAGGTGATGATGACCGAGGTGGCGAATATTCGCAAAGCCGTAAATCCCCAGGAAATCTTATTCGTGGTGGATTCAATGACGGGACAGGATGCCGTGAATACTGCAAAGGTGTTCAATGATCGTCTCGATTTTACCGGTGTTGTACTAACAAAGCTTGATGGCGACACGCGCGGTGGTGCGGCGCTTTCAATCAAGTACACGGTCAACAAACCTATCAAGTTTATCAGTAGCGGCGAGAAACCAGAAACGCTTGATGTGTTCTATCCCGAAAGGATGGCGCAAAGAATTCTGGGTATGGGTGATATTACCACCCTGGTTGAAAAAGCGCAGCAACAATACGATGAACAGGAGGCGGCACGTCTGGAGAAAAAGATTCGGAAGAATCAATTTGATTTTCAGGATTTTCTGGATCAAATCCAGCAGATTAAAAAAATGGGTAACCTGAAAGACCTGATGGGCATGATTCCGGGTGTGGGAAAACAGATTAAAGACCTTGATGTGAGCGATGATGCTTTTAAGGGCATTGAGGCAATGATCAAGTCAATGACACCCACCGAACGGTCTAATCCGGATATCATCGATCAAAATCGGAGAAAAAGAATTGCGAAAGGCAGCGGGAAGGACATTTCTGACGTAAATCAATTCATGAAGCAGTTTGAACAGATGCGGGATATGATGAAAATGATGAATAAAATGCCGATGGGCGGAAGATTTGGCTTGAGTAAAAGATGATTTTTTAGTATATTTGTTTGGAAAATAGTTTGCAATACATAACTTCGCAAACCTTAGAAAAGCAAACCCTATTTATTCACAACCCACAAAAAATGTCTATTTTTTATGGCTGTTAAAATGAGACTACAGCGTCATGGGAGCAAGAAAAGACCATTCTATTTTATCGTAGTCGCCGACGCACGCGCCCCCAGGGATGGTAAATTCATCCAAAAAATCGGTACCTACAATCCTCTTACTGTTCCTGCCACCGTTCAGATCGATCGCCAGAAAGCGCTTGATTGGCTGCACAAAGGTGCTCAACCCACCGATACTGTTCGCCGCATCTTGTCGTTTAAAGGTGTGTTGTATTTAAAACACTTACTTCGTGGTGTTAGCCTTGGCTTATTTGACGAGGCAACAGCAATGGAGAAATTCCAAAAGTGGCATTCAGAGCACGAGGCACAGGTAACTAAACGCCAGACTGAGCACAAGAGAGCTCGTGTGGTAAGGAAATCCGGACCGCCTGTTAGAAAGGTAGAAAGCAGCGAAGATCAAGCAAAATCAGAATAATTCGTTTGAAATGAATGGCTTCTTAAAGCCTTGTAGTGAATGCTGCAAGGCTTTTTTGTTCTAGATACTAGATACCAGATGCTGGATGCTGGATGTTGAATGCCCCGAATTCCTAAATACGCTAATACCTCAATACCTTTAAGAGCAGATGCCCCAATACTATAAAATAGGAAAATTAGTGTCGGTTTTTGGACTGAGAGGCGAGTTCATTCTCCAACATAACCTGGGGAAAAAGACCGCTTTAAAAGGTCTCGAAACCATTTTCGTTGAAGAAAAGAAGGATAGTTTTCTGCCCTATTTTATCAAGGGTGCAAAGGCTAAAAAAGACGACGAGATATATCTATTGCTGGAGGAGTTTGACAGTCCTGAGAAGGCCAGGAAAATCCTGCAGAAAGAGGTCTGGCTTGATGCCGATGATTTCGCAAAGTTTGCCACAAAAGGTACTCCCATCTCGCTGCTTGGATATCATATGATCAACGAAGGGGAAGACCTGGGCGAGATCATTGAGGTGATTGAACAGCCCTTGCAGGTATTGTGTAAGATTATGGTCAAGGGAAAAGAAGCCCTCATTCCAATTCACGAAGACACACTTGAAAAAATTGATCAGAAGAAAAAGCAGGTGTTTGTCCAATTACCCGACGGTCTGCTTGAGATTTACGGATGACCCTGCATGAACGGTTTCCAGTGTTCTTCTGAGTTGAATAAAATGCCTGCGTTGGTGTGCAATGAGAAAATTAAAAGTATCCCCCAATTTTAATTTGATGAATTTGCTGATGGATATGGGAACGCGTACACCGCCAATGTTAATGGTAGAAGATTCCCTCAACAACTCCTGCAATAAATTCTCCTGCCTGTAAAATTCATCCAGCACTTTTTGTAAGTCGAGATTAACAACAGGCCGATGATCTTTCGGCGCCTGCATCTTATGCGCCACTGCGCCCTGTGCTGTGGGCTTCATGATGCGTGTAAAGTAAGCACCCAGCCATCCGGGATTGAATTCTGATTTGGCCCCGAGATTCTTCCTTTTTGCGTTCAAAATGGCAAGTTGAATTTGGGGCAGGTAATAACGGTTATAGCTATTGAGGTGTTCTATAACCTGTGCTGCATTCCATTTTTCCGGGGTAGGCTGCATAAGCCAGGAAGAATTTTTTGTCGCTCCCTGCAATTCATTCAATTCCTCCAGCAGTGATTGTACATCCTTTTCCAATCCTTTGAGTAAGTTGCCTGCGTTCATCGTTTTCAATTTTAAAACAAAGCTATCGAGGACAATTTTGAAAATTCTTTGCGCAGACAAAGATTTATATCCTCACCGTACCCAACAACTTGCTGAAAGTAGCCGGATCCAGGCCAAGGTAGGAAGCCAGGTATTTGTGCGGAATGATATTCAAAACCTGGGGACTTCGGTGCATCAGAATGCGAAATTTTTGTTCTGCGGTATAGCTGGTAAGTTCAATCTGTCTTTCGAGCAATCCCGCTACGACGTGCGATAAAGCTTTGCGCATCCAATTTTCAATTGCAGGAAAGCGTTGGGTGAGCGCGTCCAGTTGCTGGAAATCTGTTCTGAGAAACTGGCTTGGCGTAAGCGTTTCCAGGTAATATTTAGATGGTTGTTGCAACAAAAAAGAGTCGATGATTCCGGAAAAAGAGGGCGGATAGGAAAACACGAGAGAAGTGTCTTTTTGGCTCTCGTCGGTATAGAAAGCACGTTGGATGCCGTCAACGACGAAATATAAGTATCGTTCAGTTTCGCCGGGTGCAGTGAGGATTGTTTTGCGCTTCACGCTGAACGGCTCCCAAATCGCAGAGAATGCGGTCCATTCGGTCTCGTCAAGCTTGCGAATGGCGAAGATGGTGTTTTGTAAGGAAGTGAGAGCGTCCATTGGTGATTGGTTATTTGGAATCAGGTTAATTGTGTTAATTAGGTTAATTGAGTTAATTGAATGAATAAGGACCTCATACGTAATTAACCAAATTAACCTAATCGACCCTACTTAGCTTTGTCCCTAATAAAATCCGCCAGCAATTTCATCCTGAAATAGAGATTGCTCATCATCAGCGAAATATTATTCTTCGTTTTTTCCACGGTGCCTCCGTTCATTTTTTTGATCGCCTTCAATTCTTCAATCTTTTCGTCAATCTTGTCGGCAAGTTTTTCAGCGGTCCAACCCTGGTAACGGCGATTTCTTTCGTCGTAAATATGATAGGGCTCAATCACCCCTGGTTTCAGTTTTTTGTATTTGAAATTAGCCGATATCGCTTCTTTCATGGATTCGTTGCTTAGCAGATCGATCATCACGTCATTGGAGCTGCTGTTGATAAATCCATTCTTAAAAATATTCAGGTTATTCTGCAGCTCCCGGATCACCTGCCGCTTGTGCACGTCATTGGTAACCGACTTCTTCTGCAAGAAGGAGATCAGGTCCTTGAGCGGCTCAATTCCTGTTGTAAACCATTCCATTATTCTAAATTAAGTTATTCCACGGCCCGGAAAAGGACACAAAAGAATTTGCGATATTACTAAATAATTTAGTATTTTTGATTCATGCAAAGGCAACGCATTATCGCCCATTTCGATCTGGACGCATTCTTCGTTTCTGTAGAATGTTTAAATGACGCGTCACTGAGAGGCAAGCCATTGATTGTAGGTGGCAGCAGGGAAAGAGGAGTAGTTGCCGCGTGCAGTTACGAAGCAAGAAAGTATGGCGTTCACTCCGCGATGCCCATGAAAACAGCCATGCGTTTATGTCCGCATGCAACCGTGATTGGCGGGAGTAGGGGAGAATACAGTAAATATTCCAGGTGGGTTACCGAGATCATCGGTGAACGTGCGCCGCTTTTTGAAAAAGCATCCATTGATGAATTCTACCTTGACCTAACGGGCATGGACACCTACTTTCAGCCATTTCAGTGGACCGTCAGTCTTCGCGACGAAATCATGGACAAGACGAAGCTGCCGATTTCATTCGGACTGGCTTCGAATAAGATGGTTGCAAAGATTGCCACTGACGAGGCTAAGCCAAATGGTTACCTGCAGGTGCCAAACGCCAGGGAAAGGGAATTCCTGGCGCCGCTGAACGTGAATAAAATTCCTGGAGTGGGAGAACAAACCTACCAGGCATTGCTGCAGTTAGGCATACAAACCATCGGTGACCTGGCTCTTTTCAATTTGAAGGAACTGGAAGACCGGTTTGGAAGATATGGCTTGGAATTGCATCACAAGGCTCATGGCATTCATCATGGTGAAGTGGTGCCCTATTACGAAGCCAAATCAATTTCAACTGAAAATACTTTCGAAGAAGATTCGCGCGACATAGAATTCCTGATGACGGAGCTGGTGCGGATGACAGAAAAAATTGCGTACGAATTGAGATCTGAAAATAAAATGGCGGGTTGTATTGCAGTCAAAATAAGATATCCCGATTTCGAAACTAATACAAGGCAAACCACCATGCCTTATACTTTTTGTGATGACGAGCTCATTCCGAAGGCTAAAGAATTGTTTAACAAGCTATATCGCCAGGGTGAGCCCATCCGGCTCCTCGGAGTGAAGTTAAGTGAGCTAACCGATGATGCCCTGCAAACCAATCTTTTCGACAATATTGAAAGAAAGACAGGACTTTACAAGGCCATTGATGATGTGAAAAATCGCTTTGGCAGGGACGCTCTCACCCGTGCAGGTACCCTCTAAATTTTTGCTTTAGTCCATAGGATTAGTGGGGAATTAATGTTATCTTCACAGCCTGTCTTTTTTCTTAGAACCTTCATTAAAAATTATTTTATGAGCTTACGTTTAGGGGATACTGCTCCCAATTTCCAAGCCAATACAACTGAGGGCCAGATTGATTTTTATGAGTACCTGGGTAATGGCTGGGGCGTTCTGTTTTCTCATCCTGCCGATTATACACCGGTTTGCACAACTGAACTTGGTAAGACTGCATTGCTGAAGGAAGAATTTGCCAAGCGCAATGTGAAAGTACTTGCTGTGAGTGTTGACCCGCTTGACAAACACCTGGGATGGCGTAACGATATTAATGAAACACAGAATTGCACGGTTGATTTTCCAATCATCGCAGATGAAGGCAGGCTGGTTGCCGGTCTTTACGGTATGATTCACCCCAATGCATCAGAAACCTTTACTGTTCGCTCACTCTTTGTGATCGGCCCGGATAAGAAGGTGAAACTAATGATCACTTATCCCGCTTCAACCGGTCGTAACTTCAACGAAGTGTTGCGTGTGATTGATTCGCTGCAGCTGACTTCAAACTACAGTGTGGCAACTCCAGCCGACTGGAAATCCGGAGAAGATGTAATTGTTGTTCCTGCAATTTCAACAGAAGACGCAATAAAGAAATTCAGCAAGGGCGTGAAAGTGGTGAAGCCTTACCTGCGCTACACGCCGCAGCCCAATGTTTGATGTATTAATTTTTGGAGTCTCCAGATTAGTTCATAGTTCGGAGTTCAAAGTTCAGAGTTGAAGCGCATATGTGTCCATGACTCTGAACTTTGAACTTTGAACTATGATGAACTCCACTTATGGAGCTGCTGCAACGTTGCGCGTAAATCCTTTGGCAGTGGCGCTTCCAGCGTATTCAATTTACCCTTCTCGTCCTCGAACTCAAGCCTTAAGCTGTGTAAAGCAAGACGATTTAACAACGGCGTTTCTTCCTCAGCATTTTTGGACAGCTTGAAATTTTTCTTGATCGAAGAAAGCAACAACGGCTTTCCATTGCTATATAACTCATCGCACACAATCGGATTACCCAGGTGTTTCATGTGAACGCGAATCTGGTGGGTGCGTCCCGTGTGAATTCTGAACTGCATCCAACTGTACCTGCCAAATTTTTCAATCGTTTCGTAATCCGTAAGGGCTGCTTTGCCTTTGCGGTTGGTAACCATCGTACCGTTTTTTGACGGATGTTCCATCATGGGTATATCAACTGAACCTCTTTCAGAGGCTGTTGAGCCATGCACCAGTCCCTGGTATAGCTTTAATACTTTTCTTTCTTCGAAAATGCCGGAGAGAAAACGGTGGGTGTTTTCGTCTTTGGCAAATACAATGAGCCCGGATGTGCCCCTGTCGAGCCGGTGAACAGTGAAAATGCGTTTATATTTTTTGATGAGCAGATCTTTCAGCGATGTTTCTTTTTGCTCGCGATCGGGCACAGACAACAGGCCTGATGGTTTGTTGAGTGCAACAAAGTATTCGTTCTCAAAAATGATTTCGGGAAATTTCATGATAGTGAAGAAGGATCAGGTGTAGCTCTTGTTCATAAATTTCAGGATCCTGATTTCTTTTTCCGAGAGGAGGCGCCATTTGCCACGCTGGACATTTTTTTTGGTGAGGCCGGCGTACATCACGCGGTCGAGGCCCTTTACATCATATTGAAGATGCTCGAATATCCGTCTCACAATCCGGTTCCTTCCGCTATGAATTTCCAGTCCAACCTGGGTTTTGTCCTTTGTGTCCGTATAGGCAAGCGCATCTACCTGGGCAAGTCCGTCTTCCAGTTTCACGCCTTCCAGTATTTTGTCGAAGTCTTTTTTGGTGAGGTCCTTATTCAAAACAACGTGATAAACTTTTTTCACCTCATGTTTCGGATGAGAAAGTTTTTGCGCCAGTTCACCGTCATTCGTAAGCAATAATACGCCCGATGTATTTCTATCAAGTCTGCCAATGGGGTATACCCGCTCATTGGTAGCATGGCGAATCAGTTCCAGTACGGTGTGTCTTCCCTGGGGATCGTCAGTCGTAGTAATGTAGTCCTTCGGTTTGTTAAGCAGGATGTATACAAAATTGCGCGAGGGCGTAAGTTTCTTTCCGTTTGCTTTGACGAGATCATTGGTGCTCACTTTAAACCCAGGCTCAGTGATGACGGTACCATTCACCGAAATCTTTCCTTCTTTTACCAGGGTTGCAGCATCTCTACGGGAACAAATGCCAGCGTGAGCGATGAATTTATTCAGGGGCATTGTTGGCTCTGCTTTGTCCGTCGAAGCTTTAGCGAAGGCGGACTTCTCTGCTTTGTTTACCGAAGCCTTAGCCCCACCTGTGGCCGGGGAAGACTTCTTCTCTACAATTTTATTTCCACCTGCAGCTGCAGGCCTTGCCGAAGGTTTAGGGCTATTTTTTCCAAAACGGTCATCAGCACCCTGAGGAGCATTGCCGAATTTCTGCTGCCGTTTTTCTGCGAAGCGCTTTTCAATGGCTTCCTGGCGCATTTTCTTTTCTTTCTTCTTCTCCTGCCTGATCTCCTCTTTTATCGCACTGTTTTTTTTCTGCGAAACAAATTTGCCGAAGTTGTCCGTACGTTTAGCCATTGGATGTTAAAAAGTCAAAAGTAAAAATTCAAAATTCAAAAACGTCAACCTTTGTTTGCAAGCTGTCCACATGCGGCGTCTATATCCTTTCCACGGCTCCTGCGCAAGTGTGCATTCACGCGATGTTTTTCGAGATAAGCCATGAATTTGGCAGTCGTTTCTTCATCGGGCTTTTCAAACTGCGCAAACTGTATGGGATTATACTCAATAATATTTACCAGGTCAGCAGGCACCTGGCGGTATATCTTAATCAGTTCATCGGCATCCTTGAGTGAGTCATTAAAATTTTTAAAGAGGATATATTCAAACGTAATTTCATTACCCGTTTGTTGATAGAAATAATTTAAGGCTTCTATGAGTGAGGCAATATTATTGGTGTCATTGATAGGCATGATCTCGTGCCGTTTCTTGTCACTTGCGGCGTGCAGTGAAAGGGCGAGCTTGAATCGCACTTTATCGTCTCCCAGTTGTCTGATCATTTTTGCCACACCTGCTGTAGAAACGGTGATTCGCCTTTGACTCATTCCAAGTCCGTCCGGAGCGCTGATTCTTTCAATGGCTCTCAGTACGTTTTTATAATTGAGCAATGGCTCGCCCATGCCCATGAATACAATATTCGACAGCTTCTTCCCGTACACTTTCTCCGATTGCTGGTTGATGAGTACTACTTCGTCGTAGATTTCATCGAACTCAAGATTGCGCTCGCGTTCCATATAACCTGTAGCGCAGAATTTGCAGCTCAGGGAACATCCAATTTGGGAAGAGACGCAGGCGGTATATCGCGATTCAGTTGGAATCAATACACCCTCCACCAGGTGGCCATCAAATGTCTTAAACCGGCTTTTAATAGTTCCGTCGGAGGAATATTGGGTGGTGTCGATGCTAAGTGCAGGCAAAGAAAAATGGATGCTCAGCTTCTGGCGTAGTTCCTTGCTCAGGTTGGTCATGGCATCAAAATGATGCGCATGCTTCTGCCAGAGCCATTCATAAACCTGCTTTGTGCGGAATTTCTTCTCTCCCAGACCTTCAAAATATTTCTCCAGGTCTGGCAACGCCAACTGGCGAATATTTGGGTGTTCCGTTTTTAACATGGCGCAAAGATACCATAAATTGCGGGGGTTAGGCGAAAGTGAAAGGTGAGAGATAAAGGATAAAAAGGCAAAAGGATTAAGTATGAAAGCAGTATACATTATAGATGCATTGCGCACGCCCATTGGCAAGTATGGCGGGGCGCTAAGTACCATCAGGCCAGATGATTTATTAGCGCACGTCGTCAAGAGTTTATTGTCGCGCAATTCTTCCATTCCCGCAGATGCGATTGAAGACCTGATTGCGGGTGATGCTAACCAGGCAGGTGAGGATAACCGGAATGTGGCGAGAATGGCGGCATTGCTGGCCGGATTACCCGTTTCGGTGGCCGGTAATACGGTGAACCGGCTTTGCGCATCGGGATTGCAGTCCATTATGGATGCTTCCAGGGCAATTGCCTGTGGAGAGGGAGATGTATTTATCGCCGGGGGCGTAGAAAGCATGACCAGGGCACCATTTGTATTGTCGAAGGCGGACGGCGCCTGGGCCCGCAAGTCCGAGATGTATGATACCACGATTGGCTGGCGCTTTACCAATCCAAAGCTTGCTGAAAAATATTATCCCTACAGTATGGGAGAAACTGCAGAAAATGTGGCGAAGCAATGGAATATTTCGCGCGTGCAACAGGATGAGTTTGCATTCTGCAGCCAGGAAAAATATTTCGCCGCATTGAAAGACGGAAAGTGGAAAGATGAAATTGTGTCTGTGGAGATTACACCGAATAAGGAGGAAAAAGTAATTTTTTCACAGGATGAACCACCGCGTAAATCTTCAATGGAAAAACTGAGCGGCCTGAAGCCGGCTTTTATCAAGGAGGGTACTGTAACTGCTGGAAATTCATCCGGCATCAATGATGGTGCGGCTGCATTAATACTCGCAAGTGAAGAAGCTGTAAATAAATATGGTCTCAAGCCGATGGCGCGTGTTGTATCGCGCGCGGTTGCCGGCGTTGATCCGTCGATTATGGGCATTGGACCGGTTCCCGCTTCCCGCAAGGCATTGGATCGGGCAGGCCTTACCGTTAGTGACCTGGGCCTTGTTGAACTAAACGAGGCATTCGCGAGTCAGTCGATTGCCTGCGTGCGCGACCTGGAGCTGGATCAGTCGAAAGTTAACGTGAATGGAGGCTCAATCGCGATCGGCCATCCCCTGGGTTGCAGTGGCGCGCGGATTTCCACCACGTTGTTGCACGAGATGAGAAGGCGGAAAGTGAAGTACGGCCTCGCAACGATGTGCGTTGGGGTGGGACAGGGTGCGGCGATTATTTATGAAGGGTTATAAAAACTCAATAATATGTCATGGGAACAAGAAGGATTTTTGACTGACGCAGTCAATGTCCCCGCTTCAATGAAGAAGCTTGAAGGATTGTTAGATGAGATTTCTGCGCATATGAGAGGTCTCTCAAAAGGAGAATTGCTCACGCCACGCGCTCCCGGAAAATGGTCGAAGCAGCAGGTCATCGGGCATCTTGTTGACTCGGCACTTAATAACCTGAAGCGTTTTTGTGAAATTCAATTTTTACCACAGCCATACGTTGTACAACGCTATCAGCAGGATGAATTGGTAGACGTGAACCATTACCAGGACATGCCGCTTGAACAATTGCTGAACCTTTGGCAAACGCTCAACCGACAGATCATTTTCATGGTGGGATTTATCCCGAAGGAAAAACTTTCAATTCCGGTTGATCCTGTTTACGATAATGGTGAAATGAAAACCCTTGGCTGGATCATTGGGGATTACGTAGAGCACATGGAGCACCACAGGAAGCAGCTATGATCGTATTATTTTTTCCGGAGGGTAACCACTCTCGCTATGGTACAATTTCCAGTCGACCTTCTTCCCATCAGAAGCAAAGAAATAATAAACGCATTTAACCTTTTTAATTGAACTGATAATTTCGTAACTCCTCAAAACTCACAGCCACTTGTTCTCCCTTTCTCAAGTCCTTTACCATACAGGTGCGCGTTTCAAGTTCCTTGCTGCCAATAATAATGGAGTAGGGGATGTTTTTCTTTTCGGCGTATTTAAATTGTTTATCAAACTTAGCTGATTCATGGTATAGCTCAGCGCTGATGCCTCTTGCGCGCAGTTGTTGCATCAATGAGAATGCAACCTTAGCTTCTGCCTCGCCAAGATTGAAGAACAACACTTTCGTGCTCACCTGCAATGTTTCAGGAAACAGGTTCAGCTCTTCCATTACATCATAAATCCTGTCCACGCCGAAAGAGATGCCCACACCAGGAATATTCGGTACGCCGAAAAGACCTGTGAGATCATCATACCTGCCGCCACCTCCAATACTGCCTATCTGAACATCCTTCGCCTTCACTTCGAAAATGGTCCCGGTGTAATAGTTGAGGCCCCGCGCCAATGTGAAGTCCACAATTAAGTTCGGCGACTGACCTGGTAAAGCTGCTTCGGTCAGAATTGTTGTCAATTCTTCAATTCCTTTTTTTCCTGTTTCTGATTTT
>Ga0163163_10000243_pt1 | contig 55738 bp, 59 predicted proteins | sample S65metaG_FD_119766 | JGI IMG/M metagenome (GOLD analysis project Ga0163163, IMG submission 119766) | Switchgrass rhizosphere microbial communities from Kellogg Biological Station, Michigan, USA - S6-5 metaG | ecosystem: Host-associated > Plants > Roots > Rhizosphere > Soil | place: USA... | reverse complement strand
GACCCTCGACGATGGCCGCAAGGTGCGCGTGTATCGCGCCAGCGGCGAAGTCGTGGACGCCTGAGGATATGGCCATGGTACGACTGGAAAAATTCTACAAAGACGAAGTGATTCCGAAGCTGATGCAGCGCTTCGGTTACGCCAACGTGATGCAGGTGCCGCGTCTGACCAAGATCACGCTCAACATGGGCGTGGGCGAAGCGACCGGCAACAAGAAGATCCTCGAGAACGCGCTTGCCGATATGACCAAGATCGCCGGCCAGAAGCCGGTGGCTACGCTGGCGCGCAAGTCGATCGCCACGTTCAAGATCCGTGACGGCTGGCCGATCGGCTGCAAGGTGACACTGCGCCGCGCGAAGATGTACGAGTTCCTCGATCGCCTGATCAACATCTCGCTGCCGCGCGTGCGCGACTTCCGCGGCGTGTCCGGACGTTCGTTCGACGGCCGCGGCAACTACAACATGGGCGTGAAGGAACAGATCATCTTCCCCGAAATCGATTTCGACCAGGTCGATGCGATGCGCGGCATGGATATCGCGGTCACGACCACGGCGAAGAACGACGAAGAAGCCAAAGGGCTGCTCGAAGCGTTCGGCTTCCCCTTCCGCAATTAACTCGCTGCACTGATTTACAAGAGACGAAGCAATGGCCAAGACCTGCATGATCATGCGCGAGAAAAAGCGCACGAAGACGGTGAAGAAGTATGCGACGAAGCGCGCGGAGCTGAAGGCGATCGTGCTCAGCCCGAAGGCTTCGTACGAGGACAAAGCGGCCGCGCAGGCCAAGCTGCAAAAGTTGCCGCGCGACGCGAGCCCGACGCGTCAGCGCAATCGCTGCGAACTGACTGGCCGTCCGCGCGGCGTCTACCGCAAGTTCGCGCTCGGCCGCCACAAGCTGCGTGAAGCGACCATGCGCGGCGACGTGCCGGGTCTGCGCAAAGCCAGTTGGTAACGAACACAAGAGTTGACCGAGATCCATTTTGGATATCGATGCTAAGGAAATGAATCAATGAGCATGACTGATCCCATCGCCGACATGTTTACGCGCATCCGCAACGCCCAGGCCATGGCCAAGGCGACGGTGAAGATGCCGGCGTCCAAGGTGAAAACCGCCATCGTCAAGGTGTTGAAAGACGAAGGCTATGTCCGCGATTTCCAGGTGAGCAAGGCGGAAAACAACAAGTCCGTGCTCGAAATCGCATTGAAGTATTTCGAAGGCAAGCCGGCGATCGACAAGATCAGCCGTGTCAGCCGTTCCGGCCTGCGCGTGTATCGCGGCAAGGACGAGTTGCCGAGCGTGATGGCAGGACTCGGCATCGCCATCGTTTCGACCCCGGCCGGCATCATGAGCGATGCGCAGGCGCGCGCCAAAGGCGTCGGCGGCGAAGTGCTCGGTACCGTCGCCTAATCGATTTGGAGCTAAGCAAATGTCTCGTGTAGCAAAAAAACCGATTACGCTGCCGAAAGGCGTCGAGTGCAAGGTCGCCAACGGTGCGGTCACGGTCAAAGGCCCGAAGGGCACGCTGTCGTTCGCGCAGGCGCACGGTGTCGAGATCGGCATCGAGGGCACGGAAGTGACCTTGACGTCGGCCGATCCCAATACCACCAAGTACGCAGGCACCGCGCGTGCGCTGATTGCGAACATGGTCAAGGGCGTCAGCGAGGGCTATCAGAAGAAGCTCGAGCTGGTCGGCGTCGGTTATCGCGCCGCGCTGCAGGGCAAGGACCTGAACCTGACACTCGGCTTTTCGCATCCGGTCGTGTTCCATGCGCCGGAAGGCATCACGATTACGGTGCCGACGCAGACCGAAGTGCTGATCGCAGGCGCCGACAAGCAACGCGTCGGCGAAGTGGCCGCAAAGATCCGCGCCTTCCGACCGCCCGAGCCGTACAAGGGCAAGGGCGTGCGCTATTCCGGTGAACGTATCAGCCTCAAAGAAGCCAAGAAGGCGTAACACCGCCAATCCGCTTCAGGAGAAAGACAATGGACAAGAACATTGCAAGACTGCGCCGCGCGAAAACCACGCGCAGCCACATCCGCAAACTCGGCGTGCCGCGTCTGACCGTGCATCGCACCGATCAGCACATCTACGCGCAGGTCATTTCGGCCGAAGGCGACAAGGTGCTGGCAGCGGCGTCGACCGTGCAGAAAGCGGTTGCCGATGGCCTCAAGGGCACCAAGAACAAGGCCGCGGCCGCGGCGGTCGGCAAGGCAATTGCCGAAAAAGCGAAGGCCGCCGGTGTCGAAAGCGTCGCGTTCGACCGCTCCGGTTTCCGCTATCACGGTCGCATTGCGGCGCTAGCGGATGCCGCGCGTGAAGCGGGCCTCAAGTTCTAATTTGTAACAAGAGATTTATCCACAATTCTAAGCGGCACTGCCGCAAGTAAATGTCCGCCGCACCGCGGCGGCAAACAGGTGAAAAGATAATGTCAAGCAACGAACGAGATAACAGCGACGGCATGCTGGAGAAACTCATCGCCGTCAACCGCGTGGCCAAGACGGTCAAGGGCGGTCGGCAGATGAGTTTCACCGCACTGACCGTGGTCGGCGACGGCGATGGCAAGGTCGGTTTCGGTTACGGCAAGGCGCGCGAAGTGCCGGTCGCAATCTCGAAGGCGATGGAGCGTGCGCGTCGCGGCATGGTCAACGTCAAGCTAAATAACGGCACGCTGTGGCATGCCGTGAAGGCCAACCACGGTGCGGCGCGCGTGTTCATGCAGCCGGCATCGGAAGGCACCGGCGTGATCGCGGGCGGCGCCATGCGCGCAGTGCTCGAGGTCGTCGGCGTCAAGAACGTGTTGGCCAAGGCCGTGGGTTCGCGCAATCCGATCAACCTGGTGCGCGCCACGATCAAGGGTCTGCAACTGATGGCGACGCCGGAGCGCATCGCTGCCAAGCGTGGCAAGAAAGTGAATGAGGTGGGCGGTTATGGCCAAGGCTAAGACAAGCAAGGCGGCGGGCACGATCCGCGTGCGCCTGTACAAGAGCATGAACAGCTGCCAGTGGCAGCATCGTCTGAGCGTGAAAGCGCTCGGATTGAACAAGCTCAATGATGTGCGCGAGTTGAAGGATTCGCCGCAGGTGCGCGGTCTTGTCAACAAGATCAACTACCTCGTGCGCATCGAAGAAAATGCCTGACCGCTGGGCGCAGTGAACAGCGCCCCTACGAAAGATTTTGGAGCACAGACATGCGTCTCAATACACTCAAACCGGCCAAGGGATCGCGCAAAGTTCGCGTGCGCGTTGGCCGCGGTATCGGTTCAGGACTCGGCAAGACTGCAGGCCGTGGCCACAAGGGTCAGTTCGCGCGTACCGGCAAGGGCAAGGTCAAGGCTGGCTTTGAAGGCGGTCAGATGCCGATGCAACGCCGTCTGCCGAAAGTCGGCTTCCGTTCGCGTATGAAGGGCGAAACGTCTGAAGTCCTGCTGTACAAGCTCGACTCCATCAAGGGCGACACGATCGATTTCGCCGCACTCAAGAGTGCCGGATTGACCGACACGCGCGCATTGCGCGCCAAGATCGTCAAGAAAGGCGAGATCAAGCGTGCGATCAAACTCACGGGTGTGGCGGTCACGGCTGGCGCCAAGGCAGCGATCCTCGCCGCCGGCGGCAGCGTGGAGTAATTGATGGCTGCACCCCAGGCCAACATGCTCGCGGGACTCGGCAAACTGACCGAGCTCAAGCAGCGCATCCTGTTCGTGATCGGCGCACTTGTCGTCTATCGCCTCGGCTCGTTCATTCCCGTGCCGGGCGTGAACTCCGACGCGATGACCAAGTTGATCCAGGGCCAGGGCGGCATCGTCGACATGTTCAACATGTTCTCCGGTGGCGCGCTCGCGCGTTTCTCGCTGTTCGCGCTCGGCGTTGTGCCGTACATCTCGGCCTCGATCATCGTGCAGATGTTCGCCTCGGTGATTCCGAGCTGGCAGGCGTTGCGCAAGGAAGGCGAATCTGGCCGGCGCAAGCTGACGCAATGGACGCGCTTTGGCACCGTCGGCTTGGCCGCGTTCCAATCCTTCGGCATCGCCACGATGTTGCAACACCAGGCCGGTGTCGTTTATGCGCCAGGTCCCAGCTTTGTTTTCGGTGCGATGGTCGGCTTGACCGCCGGCACTATGTTCCTGATGTGGGTCGGCGAACAGATCACCGAACGCGGCGTCGGCAACGGCATTTCGTTGCTGATCTTCGCTGGCATCGTCGCCGGGCTGCCGAGTGCCGTCGTGCGCACGCTGGAAATGTCGCAGCAGGGCGAGCTGAGCCCGCTGCGCGTGCTGGCCGTGCTGCTGATCGTGCTCGGAGTCACCGCCGTCGTGGTCTTCGTTGAGCGTGGCCAGCGCCGCATCACGGTCAATTACGCCCGCCGCCAGGGCGGTGCGCGCGCATACATGAACCAGAGTTCGCACCTGCCGCTCAAGCTCAACATGTCCGGCGTGATCCCGGCGATCTTCGCTTCGTCGTTGATCATGTTTCCGGCTACGGCGTCGTCGTGGTTCGCCAGCGGTACGGACGTCCGCTGGTTGCAGCAGGTCACCGCAGCGCTGTCGCCCGGCGAGCCGCTGTACGAACTGCTCTACGCCGCCCTGATCATCGTGTTCGCGTTCTTCTACACCGCGCTGGTGTTCAACTCTAATGAGACGGCGGACAATCTGAAGAAGTCCGGTGCGCTGATTCCGGGCATCCGTCCGGGCCGTACCACGGCCGAATACATCGACGCGGTGCTGACGCGCCTGACCGGCGCCGGCGCACTGTATCTGGTCGGCGTGTGCCTCATTCCGACAATGATGAACCAGAGCTGGCACGTGCCGTTCTACTTCGGCGGCACTTCGCTGCTGATCGTGGTCGTGGTGGTGATGGATTTCACCGCGCAGGTGCAGGCACATCTGGTGTCGCATCAGTACGAAAGCCTGCTCAAGAAAGCGAATCTGAAAGGTTACGGTCGCAGCGGCGGTGCGCGCTGACGGCTAAAAGAGGTTGAATTCCGGGATTTGGACTACAAGTCCCGGTGAATTCGGTATATAATTTGCAGTTCACTGCGCTTTTTGGCGCACAGCGTGTTTTGGAGACGTAAAGATGGCGCGCATTGCGGGTGTCAACCTGCCGGTACAGAAGCATGTCGTGATCGGCTTGCAGAGCATTTTCGGCGTCGGCCGGGCCCGGTCGAAGCAGATCTGTGTGGCCGCCGGCGTGAATCCGGCAACAAAGATCAAGTCGCTGACCGAAGCCGAAGTCGAGAAGCTTCGCTCGGAAATAGCCAAGCTCACGGTCGAAGGCGATCTGCGCCGTGAAAACGGCATCGCGATCAAACGCCTGATCGATCTCGGCACGTATCGCGGCCTGCGTCATCGCCGCGGCCTGCCGGTGCGCGGCCAGCGTACGCGCACGAATGCACGTACCCGCAAGGGCCCGCGCCGCGCGATCAAGAAATCTGGTTAACCCGATCCACCGCAATATTTTCCGGAACCCCTGACTCATGAATAAACCGGTCGTTGCTGCCAAGACCAAGAAGAAAGCCAAGCGCGTCGTCACCGACGGCGTCGTGCATGTGCAGGCTTCTTTCAACAATACCGTCGTGACGATCACTGATCGCCAGGGCAATGCACTGTCGTGGGCTACCGCCGGCGGCGCGGGCTTCCGCGGTTCGCGCAAGTCCACCCCGTTCGCAGCGCAGGTTGCGGCCGAGAAGGCCGGACGTGCCGCGCAGGAATACGGCGTCAAGACCGTCGAAGTGCGTATCAAGGGTCCGGGTCCGGGCCGCGAGTCCGCGGTGCGTTCGCTGAATGCGCTCGGCATCAAGGTCACCAACATCATCGACGTCACGCCGATTCCCCACAACGGCTGCCGTCCGCCGAAGCGTCGCAGGGTCTAAGTCATGGCACGTTATATTGGTCCGAAACTCAAACTGTCGCGCCGCGAAGGCGCTGATCTGAGCCTCAAGAGCCCGGCGCGCGCGATTGATTCCAAGTGCAAGCTGGAGCAGAAGCCCGGTCAGCATGGCGCTTCCGCAGCGAAGAAAGGCCGTCTGTCCGACTATGCGGTGCAGTTGCGCGAGAAGCAGAAGGTCAAGCGCATCTATGGTGTGCTCGAGCGCCAGTTCAGCAATTACTACGGCAAGGCCTCGAAACTCAAGGGCAACACCGGCGAAAACCTGTTGCGCATGCTCGAAGCGCGCCTGGACAACATCGTCTATCGCATGGGCTTCGCGGTCACCCGCGCGCAGGCGCGCCAGCTTGTCTCGCACAAGGCGATCGAAGTGAACGGCAAGAAGGTCAATCTGCCGTCCTATCAGGTCAAGGCAGGTGATCAGGTCGCCGTGGTCGAGAAGTCGCGCGCGCAGCTGCGTGTCACCGAGGCGCTGAACCTCTCGCAGGAGATGGATCTCGCTCCGGCCTGGATCGAAGTCGACGCGAAGAAATTCGCCGGCAGCGTCAAGGCTCTGCCGGAGCGTTCGGATCTGCCCAGCGACATCAACGAAAGCCTGATCGTCGAACTGTACAGCAAGTAACAGACAGGCGGATTGCTCCGGTGTAGGCCTGCTTTCGAGCGCGTACACCGGCAACCGCTGATTCCACCCCAAGTGGAATCGATGCCCCGACCGGGCATTGCAATGCCGGCGCACACGCGCCGGCGATTTTGAAAAATTTATACTTTTATCCTTATTGGAGAGTGTAGTTCATGGCAAATTCGCCTACTACCATCCTGCGCCCCCGCGGCCTGCATGTTGAACGTACCGGTGCTAACCGCGCCCGCGTCGTCGTCGAGCCGCTCGAACGTGGTTTTGGTCACACCCTTGGCAACGCGCTGCGGCGCGTGCTGTTGTCGTCGATTCCGGGCGCGGCAGTCACCGAAGTCGAAATCGACGGCGTGCTGCACGAGTACACGACGCTGGAAGGCCTGCAGGAAGATGTCATCGAAGTGCTACTGAACTTCAAGGACGTCGCGATTCGTCTGCACAACCTCGACGAAACCACGGTCACCCTGTCGAAGAAAGGCAAGGGCGTGGTCACGGCCGGCGACATCAAGGTCGACCACAACGTCGAGATCGTCAATCCCGAGCACGTGCTGTGCCATTTGACGAAGGACATCGCGCTGAACATGCGCATCAAAATTGCGCGCGGCGTCGGCTACGTGCCGGCCACGGCGCGCCGCCGTCCGGACGAGGAAAGCCGCCCGATCGGCCGCCTGCAGCTCGATGCGTCGTTCTGCCCGGTGCGTCGCGTCGCTTATGAAGTCGACAGCGCTCGTGTCGAACAGCGCACCGACCTCGACAAACTGATTCTCGATATCGAGACCAACGGCACGATCGATGCCGAGGAAGCAGTGCGCAAGTCCGCCGAGATCCTCATGGATCAGCTCACGGTGTTTGGCGATTTCACGCGTCGCGAGAGCGCCGACACCAAGGCCGAGAAGTCCGGCGTGGACCCGGTGCTGCTGCGTCCGATCGACGATCTGGAACTTACCGTGCGTTCGGCGAACTGTCTGAAGGCCGAGAGCATCTACTACATCGGCGACCTCGTGCAGCGCACCGAAGTCGAGCTGCTGAAGACGCCGAATCTTGGCAAGAAATCGCTGACCGAGATCAAGGACGTGCTGGCGCAGCGCAACCTTTCGCTCGGCATGAAGCTGGAGAACTGGCCGCCGGCCGGTCTGCAGCACGGTATGCAAATGCATTAAGATTTACCCGCACACCCGTACCACTGAACCAAGAGTTCACGTTTTTCGGAATCGTCCGCAAAAACGCTACAATTATAAAGTTATACGAAGGAGTTATTTATGCGTCACATGAATTCCGGCCGCCAGCTCAGCCGCACCTCGAGCCACCGCAAGGCGATGTTCAAGAACATGGCAGCGTCGCTGATCAAGCATGAACTGATCCGCACCACGCTGCCGAAAGCGAAAGAGTTGCGCCGCGTTGCCGAGCCGCTGATCACGCTGGCCAAAGCCGACAGCGTCGCCAATCGCCGTCTCGCGTTCGCGCGCCTGCGCGACAAGGTCGCCGTTGGCAAGCTGTTCGTCGAACTTGGCCCGCGCTACCGCGAGCGCAAGGGTGGCTATCTGCGCATCCTCAAGTGCGGCATGCGCGCTGGTGACAACGCGCCAATGGCATACGTCGAACTCGTCGACCGCCCGCATGCGGACGCCGCGGAACAGTCATCTGACTGATCAGCGTCTTCCAGAAAACCATGAGCCCCGGCAAGTCCGGGGCTCTGTATTTTTGCACCCGGAAAGTTGGCGGTTGCCGCCGCCGCAATTCGATCCGTGGGCATGGATTTTCGGCGTCGGTCTCGGCGTTCTGTTTGTTGCGGCGATTGCGCTAGCGCTTGCTTCCCGCCCGCAAAGCGATGAAATCTATCATTTCGCGCAACTGCACCTCTTCCTGCGCGGTGACTTTCGCATCCTCATCCAATACCTGACCACGCTGCCCGGCTATCACGTCCTGGTGGCGGCACTGATGACACTCGTTGGCGCCGATTCGCTCGGCGTCGCTCGCATCATCAATGCACTGTTCGGCCTGGCTGCGGCGACTGCGTTTCACAACATACGACGGGAGCTATGGCCCGGCACGCAGACCATTGGCACAGCCCAGTTTCTCGTCGTGCCTATCCTCGCGCCGATGTTTTTCCTCGTGTACACGGACGTGCTTGCGCTGGCGCTGCTGCTCTGGGCGGTATACCTGGCCTTGATCGAACGGCACCGCTGGTCGGCACTTGCACTGCTCGTCATCGTGTTCGTGCGTCAGAACGAAATCATCTGGACGCCGTTCGTCGCGTTGCTGGCCGCATCGCCGCAGCTGCGCACGCAGCACGATATCCGTGCATTGCATGGGCTGATCGTAAAATTGTGGCCGTATGCGTTGCCTGTGATTGCCTTTTGCATATTCTGGATCTGCAACGGCACGATCTCGTTGTCGCATGAACAAGCCTTGCTGCATCCGCTGACATTCCGCTCGGGCAATCCGTGTTTCGCCTTGGCGTTGACTGCGGCGTTATTGCCCCTGCAGACGGTTCTCGGCGTCGCCGACTTTATTGCCGCGCTGCGTACGCGGCCATGGCTGCTGTTGATTCCAGTCGGTGTCGCGGCGGTGTTCTGGTGGACCTTTCACGCCGACAATCCCTACAATTTGTTTGGCCCCGAAATCTACCCGCGTAATGCGTTGCTGCTGAAGATCGATCATGCGAATCTTTGGCGTGCGGGGGCAACCGTGCTGGCGATGCTGGCGGCGAGCGCGTTGGCCGTCACCCGGCTGCGGCCAGTGGCCGCATCCTGGCTTGCCGTATTCACGCTGATCGCACTGGGCGCGTCCTGGCTGATCGATCAGCGCTACGCACTCGTGCCGATGGTATTGTGGCTCGCCTTGCGCGAGCATCGCGGACGCGCCGTCGAATTCGCGACTTTCGCACTTTGGCTTCCGATTGCGGTCTACCTGACGCTCGCCATCCTCCAGGGCCGCATTTCGCCATAGGCATCACTGAAAACTCGCCATTCCCACCAGGTTTTCGCCAATGAATCCCAATCCCTTCGCCTGGCCGTTCCGCGCACAGTACGCAGCCGGTTTTCTCGTTTGCGCGGCGCTGTACGCTTATGCGCTGTTTGTGCAGCTGCAGCTCGGCATCGAGCCGTGCCCGCTGTGCATCTTCCAGCGCATCGTGTTCATCTTCATGGCGCTGTTCTTCCTGGCCGGCGCGATACACAATCCACGCGCGGTGGGTCGACGTGTCTACGCGATGCTACTGCTGCTCGCAGCCTGCATCGGCATCGGCATCGCGGCGCGCCACATCTGGGTGCAGCACCAGCCGCCCGATCCTTTGGCTGGCTGCGCTCCGGGATGGAACTACATGGTGCAGAATTTCCCGCTTAGCAAAACCTTGAAGATGGTCTTTACCGGGGAAGCGGACTGCGCGCAGATCACCTGGACGTTTCTCGGCTTGTCGATGCCCGGCTGGACATTGATCTGCTTCGTGCTGCTCGGCGCAGGCGCGGTATGGGCTGGTTTCCAGCGGCGCTGAAGCTCGCTGGCATTTAGCCATCCGTTTGCGTCTGTGGCGGGTTGTGGCATCATGGGATGCCGCAGTGCACAAAAGTGAGCAGATGAACGCCGACCCGCGCAATCTCAAGCCCGTCCGCGAGGCGCCGAACTGGACGCCCGATTCGTGGCAGCGCAAGTCGGCGGTGCAGCAGCCGACCTATCCGGACGCGGACGCACTTTCCGCGGCGCTCGCCCAACTCCACGAACTGCCGCCGTTGGTCACCTCGCTGGAAGTGCTCAATCTGCGGCGTCGGCTCGCCGAAGCCGCAGACGGTCGCTGCTTCCTGTTGCAAGGTGGCGACTGCGCCGAGAGTTTCGCCGACTGCAATTCGACGATCATCTCAAACCGGCTCAAAGTGCTGCTGCAGATGAGCCTGGTGCTCGTGCACGGACTCAAGCTGCCGGTCGTGCGCGTCGGCCGTTTCGCCGGTCAGTACGCGAAGCCGCGTTCGACCGACACCGAAACGCGCGATGGCGTGACGCTACCGAGCTACCGCGGCGATATCGTCAATGCGCCGGGATTCACCGCGGCAGCGCGGCGCCCCGATCCGCAGCGCCTGATCGAGGCGCATTCAAAATCCGCGCTGACGATGAATTTCACGCGCGCACTCATCGACGGCGGTTTTGCCGACCTGCATCATCCCGAGTACTGGGATCTGGCCTGGGTCGACCATTCGCCGCTGCAGGACGAATACCGGCGCATGGTCGAGTCGATTGGCGATTCGGTGCGCTTCATGGAAACGTTGGCCGGCCCGATCGGCAGTTTCGGCAAAGTGGATTTCTATACTTCGCATGAAGCGCTGCTGCTGCATTACGAACAGGCGCAGACGCGTCAGGTGCCGCGGCAGTGGGGCTGGTTCAATCTGGGCACGCATTTCCCTTGGATCGGCATGCGTACGGCACAGCTCGACGGCGCTCACATTGAATACTGTCGTGGCATCCGCAACCCAATCGGCGTGAAGGTCGGACCGGGCGTGAAGCCGGATCAACTGCTGCGCGTGATCGATGCGCTGAATCCGGACAACGAAGCCGGTCGCCTGACGGTGATCACGCGCATGGGCGCCGGGAAAATCGATGCGGAACTGCCGCAGCACCTCAGCGCCATCAAGTCGGAAGGCAAGCGCGTGTTGTGGTGCTGCGATCCGATGCACGGCAATGGCGAGACCTTGAGCAACGGCGTGAAGACGCGCCGCTTTGAGGCGATTCGCGGCGAACTCGACCGTGCTTTCGACATCCATGCCGCGTGCGGTACGCGCCTGGGGGGCGCGCATCTGGAACTGACTGGCGAGAACGTCACCGAATGTCTGGGTGGCTCGCGATCTGACCGAAACCGATCTCGCGCGCTCCTACAGGTCGACCGTCGATCCGCGCCTGAACTACGAGCAGTCGCTTGAGATCGCGATGCTGATCGTGCGCAAACGCGGCGGAATCGCCGCCTAGGCGGATTATTTCGCCGAGGCAGTTCTACCCGTCGATGCGCCCGATGCGTTCTGGGCGATCGCGCTCGTCGCATTCTGCCAAGGGCCGGCTTGTGCCAGTTGCGTCTTCAGTGCATCGACGTCGAGCTGACGCACGTAGCGGACGAGATCCTGAAAGAACGGATGGAAGCCATAGCCGCCTTCCACCATTTCCTTCAGCGCATCATCCTTGCTCCAGCCCTGCACGACGATGCGATAGATAGCGACCATCATGCCGGTGCGGTCGGAACCTTGCGCGCAATGCACGAGCACCGGTTGCGAAGGCTTGTCGGTGACGATGCGCAGGAACGTGAGCACGTCCTGGTCCTTCGGGCTGAACGGGCTGAACTTGAGCCACTCGTAATGCACGGTGTCGGACCTGCCGAACACCGCGCCATCACCGCCGTCCTCGACGCGCAAAGCGATCACGGTACGAATGGGTTGCGCGCGATCCGTGAACGGATGCTGCGCAAGAATATTCTTCAGCGCCCCCGTGGAGGGCTGCCGCGAGCGGTATAGCTCGGGCGAAACCTGGAACAGGTTGCCCAAGCCCTCCACGCCGGCGACCGCAGTGGCCCAATTCGCCGGCCGCTCCGGAGCGTCCGCGAAGACCCCATGCGAGGTACAGAAAGTGAGAAGAATCGCGAAGAGACTGCGCATTATTCGACCGCTGCGCAGCGTGCCGGTACTAATGAACATGTATACACCTGAAGGCCGTCAACGCGGACGGCGGCTGAACCAGAACAATGCCGATCCTGGGCGCGAGATGCCACCCAGCGACGCCGCAGAATGCGCCAATCGCCGTGGCCAAAAAGTTGGAATCCTGTTAAGAAATCCAGCACGCGCATCGGTTCGGCGCGCTCCAGCTATCTGGTGCACCGGGGGCTTGAATTCAAGGGCCGGATTGCCGCCGGCCCGCCGACCCTTATGCTGCCTGCCGCGAAGCGCGTTTGCGGTCGTTTTCGGTCAGGTGCTTCTTGCGCAGGCGCACGGCTTTCGGCGTGACTTCGACGAGTTCGTCGTCCTCGATGAACTCGAGCGCCTGTTCGAGCGACATCTTGATCGCCGGCGTGAGCTGAACATTTTCATCCTTGCCGGCGGCGCGAATGTTGGTCATCTGCTTCGCGCGCAGCGCGTTAACGGTGAGGTCGTTATCCTTGGAATGGATACCGACGAGCTGGCCTTCGTAGATTTCCGCGCCTTCGTCGATCAGCAGACGGCCGCGTTCCTGCAGGCTGACCAGCGAATACGCCGGCGCCGAACCGGTGCCATTGGAGATCATCACGCCGTTCAGGCGTTTGGCGATGGCGCCTTCGGAGCGCGCGGCGTAGTGATCGAACACGTGGAACAGCAGGCCGGTGCCGGCGGTGACGGTGCGGAATTCGGTCTGGAATCCAATCAGTCCGCGTGCCGGAATCAGGTATTCCAGGCGCACACGGCCGCGGCCGTCGGACTCCATGTTCTTGAGCTGGCCGCGACGCGTGCCGAGGCGCTCCATCACACCGCCCTGGAATTGTTCTTCCATGTCGACGACGAGTTGCTCGTACGGCTCGTGAGTTTCGCCGTCGACTTGCTTGAGAATCACTTCGGGCCGCGAGACGGCGAGTTCGTAACCTTCGCGACGCATGGTTTCGATAAGCACTGAGAGGTGCAACTCGCCGCGGCCGGAAACCTTGAACTTGTCCGGATCCTCGGTTTCTTCCACCTTCATTGCGACATTGTGCAGAACTTCGCGCATCAGGCGCTCGCGGATCTGGCGGCTGGTGAGGAACTTGCCTTCCTTGCCACAGAACGGGGAATTGTTCACGCAGAACGTCATGCTGATCGTGGGTTCGTCCACGGTCATCACCGGCAATCCTTCCGGCGCATCGACAGCGCAGACCGTGTCGGAAATACTCAACGACTCGATGCCGGAAATCGCGACGATGTCGCCGGCTTCGGCTTCCGGAACCTCTTTGCGTTCCAGGCCCATGAAGCCGAGCACCTGCAGGACGCGTCCGTTGCGCTTCTTGCCGTCGCGATCGACGATGGCGACGGGCATGTTCGTGCGCACCTTGCCACGCTGGATGCGGCCGATGCCGATCAAGCCGACATACGAGTTGTAGTCGAGCTGCGACAGGCGCATCTGGAACGGACCATTCGGGTCGACCTGCGGCGCGTGCACGTGCTTCATGATCGCTTCGTACAGCGGCGTCATATCGCCTTCGCGCGCATCGGGATCCAGGCTTGCATACCCGTGCAGTGCAGACGCGTAGACGACCGGGAAGTCGAGCTGTTCGTTGGTGGCGCCAAGGCGGTCGAACAAATCGAAGGTCTGATCCAGCACCCAGCCCGGACGAGCGCCGGGGCGGTCGACCTTGTTGATGACCACGATCGGCTTGAACCCCATCTGGAACGCTTTCTGGGTGACGAAGCGCGTCTGTGGCATCGGCCCGTCCATCGCATCGACCAGCAGCAGCACCGAATCGACCATCGATAGCACGCGCTCGACTTCGCCACCGAAATCCGCGTGTCCCGGCGTGTCGACAATGTTGATGCGGTTATCACGCCAGGTGATCGCGGTGTTCTTGGCCAGGATCGTGATGCCGCGTTCCTTTTCCTGGTCGTTGCTGTCCATCACGCGCTCGGCGAGCACGGTGCGCTCGCTGAACGTGCCCGATTGCTTGAGCAGGCAGTCGACGAGCGTGGTCTTGCCATGGTCGACGTGGGCGACGATGGCGATGTTGCGCAGATTTTCGATAGACATGGCGAGGAAGCTGCCGAGGGCAGGGAACCGGTTCGGGGGATCGGCCATTATACTGCAAACCGCTGATTACTGCCGCATTGCAGCAACTTGGCGCGCGGCTTGGGCTATGATTCCGCGCAGTCAATCACGGAAGCGATCCATGACCCTGCATCCCGACATCCAGGCCCACATCACCATCGCTCGCGGCACGATCAACCTGCACCTGTTCGCCGAGCAGGCGCCGGTCACCGTGGCGAATTTCGTCAATCTCGTGCTGCGCAAGTATTACGACGGCCTCACGTTCCATCGCGTGATTCCGGATTTCATGATCCAGGGCGGCTGTCCGGAAGGCAGCGGACGCGGCGGTCCGGGTTATCGCTTCGAAGATGAAATCGTGCCGACGCTCAAGCACGACAAGCCGGGTGTACTGTCGATGGCAAACGCCGGTCCGGCATCCAACGGCAGCCAGTTTTTCATCACGCACGTGCCGACGCCTTGGCTAGACGGCAAGCACACCGTGTTCGGCCAGATCATCGATGGCGAAGACCGCAAGATCGTCGACGCCGTGCGCGCCGGCGAAAAGATCGGCTCGATCACGATCACCGGCGACTGCCAGCCGCTGCTCACGAAGATGCATCGGCGCATTGAGCAGTGGAATCAGGCGTTGGACGCTAGGACATAAGCGCAGCCAAAAGGCGCTTAACTGGATTTGCGGCCCGTGCAGGACGGGCCATCAACTTGGGGAAAATTCATGATTCGCTGCTCACCCTCGCGCCACTTGGGCGCACGGCTTTTTGCACTGTTACTGATGGGTTTATTCGCGTCGATCGACGCGCCGGCCGGTTCTTTGTACAACGGGGTGGCCGCCAGCGACGTTCTCAGCCACTCGTTTGGAGCTTCCAGTGTAAGCCGTGCGGTTGGCGCGGCACCGGATGGTTCGATCTACGTCGGGTTCTTTTCCGCGGACTCGACGCAGCTTCGCGTTGCGCGCAGCAGCGATCGGGGGGCTACGTTCTCGCCAAGCGTTCTGGTCGATACAGCCGCCGCCGGCACTACATTCTCTGCCGCCTCCGTCGATGTGAGTTCGACAGGCAACGTGGTTGTTGCCTATGCCGATTCCTTGTCAAATGTATTTGCAGCACACAGTTCCAACGGCGGTGCCACCTTCACCGTCGTCTCCGGCTTGGGCGCGGCCCCCTCTACCAGCGCTGGCATCCAAGTGCAGACGCAGGGAAACTATGTGTACGTTGGTTACATAATCGGCGGTGGCGTCGCCGTCGTAGCCAGTTCTGACAGCGGCGCAACCTTCGCCACGCCGGTGCCAGTGACTAATAGCGGTGGGTATTTCGGCCTGCTCGTGGACCGTTCCAACGGGGACGTCATCGTCGGTGGCGAGAACGCCGATCTCTACGTCAGAGTAAGCCACGACCATGGGGTCACTTTCGATTCGGCGCAAAATCCCTCCGGCAAGGCGTACTTCTCCAACTGGACCATATCGAGCGATGTGAGTGGCCGCTACCTGTGGGTGGGCGGTTCTGACATAGGACTACCCGGGGGCGGCGTGGTCAATCAGATCGACCTGTCCAATTGGGCTTCGATTGGGAGGTCAGCCTTCCTCCCCACAGCGACGCCGCAGGCGCGTTCGATGTATGCCGGAAGCTGCGGGGACGTCGTGGATAGCGTCGGCGGCAGCCTGGCTGTAAGTCACGGTTTCGGAACTTCTCTCGGGACCACGCATGCCGTCAGCGGCGCGAACCAGACCACGTCCATCAATCCGTTTACGAATGACGTGCTGGTGACTTATCAGAACGGGTCGACCATCCGATTGGATGTCTATGACAACGAACTGATTGGCTGCACCCCGCATTTGAGCCTTGCCGTCAGCGATGGCCACGACTTCGCACGCTACGGTCAGACAATGAATTACCTTGTCACTTTGTCTAGCGACGGTTTCCAGACGGCAGACAACGTCGATGTGAGCCTTGGCACACCGGGGAGCGGGCTCGATCTGGCCAATTCGACTTGGACGTGCGTCGGCAGCGACAACACGGCGATCTGCCCCGCAAGCAGCGGAACCGGCTCAGCGCTGGGTAGCGTGACGCTGCCGTCGGGTACGAGTATGACCTGGGTAGTGAGTGTTCCAGTGCTCGTCAGCACGACGGACGACACGATCGAACTCGATGTGAGCGCGACCGGTGCAACGATGGCTAGCGACGTCGACGTGCTCGTGATCTTCCGCGATAGCTTCGATGTTACGAACGGCGACGGCACGAACGCGCCGCAGTGATTCTGACCTCGGAAAAGCGCAAATAGAAAAAGGCCGCCTTCGGGCGGCCTTTATCTCTAAGACCGTAGTGCTCTTGGCTTAAAACCGCACGTGTTGCATCGCGTAAAGCAGGATGCACGCGCCTACGATCGACAGAATGAAGCCCGCAGGATGGAAATACGCGCCCGGTGCCGGACGTTTGATCACCATGCCGATCAGGCCGCCGACGAGCGAGCCACCGATGCCGATCAGCGAAGTCATCCAGAAGCCGAGGTGATCCACTCCGGGCATGACCGCGCGAGCGATCAGGCCAATGACAAAGCCAACGAGAATCATCCAGATCAGGTGCAACATACAGCCCTCCTTAGTTGTTGACGTGCGTCAGGAACCCAGCGGAGGCAGCTTAGCATTCGCAGTTCGTAGCGGCATCCGCTCGCTTGCGGCAGCGCAACACAAGCGGCGGCATATGTTAGAATTTCGCGATCCCGCCCGCCCTTCGAGGAACCTTCGATGCTGAAGCTTGCGCAGCGCATGAGCCGTGCGAAACCCAGTGCGATCATGCTGGTCGCGGAGAAGGCGAAGCAGCTCAAGGCCGCGGGCCGCGACATCATCAGCTTCTCGATCGGCGTGCCGAATTTCTTGCCCGGCGAGCACGTCTACGCAGCCGCGCACGAGGCACTCAAGCACGATAGCGGCCAATACGGCACGAACCGCGGTTCCGACGCGCTGCTCGATGCGTTCCTCAAGCATCTGCGTGAAGGCGGCTTCGAAGGTTACGAGCGCAGGAATCTCGCTTGTGGCGTCGGTGCCAAGCATGTGTTGTTCAACCTCATGTACGCGCTGCTCGACGAAGGCGACGAGGTGCTGATCCCGACACCGTACTGGACGAGCTACGTCGACATCGCGGAAATTCTCGGCGCGAAGATCACGTTGCTGGCGTGTCCGCCGGAGCAGAACTACAAGCTCACGCCGGCGCAGCTGGAAGCCGCGATCAAGCCGACGACCAAACTGCTGCTGTTCAACAATCCGTCGAACCCGACCGGCATGGTCTATACGCCGGAAGAGGTCAAGGCGCTCGCCGATGTACTCGTGCAGCATCAGCTATGGGTTTTGTCGGACGATATCTACAACCGCATGATTTTTGACGGCCTGCCGTACGCACATTTGGTCAAGGCTCGGCCCGAGCTGCGCGATCGCGTGATCCTGATCGACTCGATTTCGAAAACCTATGGCATGCCGGGTTGGCGCTGCGGCATGATCGCGGCGCCGGAAGCCGTGGCGCAGTCGCAAGTCGTCTTGAACTCGAATCACATCACTAACCTGCCCGAAGTCGTCACGGCCGCAGCGGTCGCTGCGTTCGACGGCCCGCAGGACGTGCCGCAGGCCAAGCGCGACGATTTTTCCAAACGCCGCGATGAGGTGATGGCCGCGCTCAACGCTATTCCCGGTTTGCGCTGTCCGCGTCCGCAGGGTGCGTTCTATGCATTTCCGGATATCTCCGTCGCGTTTGGCAAAAAACACGGCGCGAACGCGATCACCAACGACGTCGATTTCTGCAGCGCATTGCTCGAGGCCAAAGGCGTCGCCTGTGTGCCCGGTTCGGCGTTCGGCGAACCGCGAGCGATCCGTATTTCATATACGTGCAAGCCAGCGGAACTGACTGACGGCTTGAAGCGCTTGCAGGCGTTTTTTGCGGAACTGGTTTAGATCGGCGCGCAATAATCTCGTCATTCCGGCGAAAGCCGGAATCCAGTTCTGTTTTCATCGCGGAGCAAAGCTGGATCCCGGCTTTCGCCGGGATGACGATCAAAAGGCAATACAGTTCCAGTTCCTTCTACTGAATTATCAGATTGGAGTCCGCCGCCATGAAATCCCCCGTCCGCGTTCTCGTCACCGGCGCCGCCGGCCAGATCGGCTACGCCTTGCTATTCCGCATTGCGTCCGGCGACATGCTCGGCCCGGATCAGCCCGTGATCCTGCACCTGCTCGAGATCACCCCGGCGCTGCCGGCGCTGCAAGGCGCGGTGATGGAACTCAACGACTGCGCGTTCCCGACACTCGCCGGTGTCGTCGCGACGGATGATGTCAACGTCGCCGCGAAAGACGTCGATTACGCGCTGCTCGTTGGCGCACGCCCGCGCGGTCCGGGCATGGAGCGCAAGGATCTGCTCGAAGCGAACGGCGCGATCTTCGCACCGCAGGGCAAGGCGCTGAACGCGCATGCAAAGCGCAACGTGAAGGTACTCGTCGTCGGCAATCCGGCCAATACGAATTCCCTGATCGCGCAGCAGAACGCACCAGACCTCGATCCGAACTGCTTTACTGCGATGGTGCGGTTGGATCACAACCGGGCGCTGGCTCAACTCGCCGAGAAAGCCGGAGCGCACACGACCGATATCAAGCATGTCACGATCTGGGGCAACCATAGCTCGACGCAGTATCCCGACCTGCATCAGGCCACGGTCAACGGCAAGGCTGCACTGAGTCTCGTCGACGACAAATGGTACAAGGATACGTTTATACCCACCGTGCAGCAGCGCGGCGCGGCGATCATCAAGGCGCGTGGTGCATCATCGGCTGCCTCAGCCGCTTCGGCGGCGATCGACCACATGCGTTCGTGGGCGCTCGGCACCGCCGACGGCGACTGGGTCTCGATGGGTATTCCAGCGGATGGCAGTTACGGCATCAAGCCCGGCGTGATCTACGGTTATCCGGTCACGTGTAAAAATGGAAAATTCAGCATCGTGCAGAACCTGGAGATCAACGCGTTCTCGCGCGAGCGTATGGATGCGACCGACAAGGAATTGCGCGAAGAGCGCGCCGGCGTGGAACACCTGTTCGCGAAACGCGCATAGCCAACTTTCAGCATCGCGCCGCTGAGTGATGTTCTGGCAATGTGATTCATGGCCGTCTCCAACTGGACACTCACGACATTAGATTTCGCATGTCTCGGTTGCCGGTTTAGGTCCAGGCGTGCAGGCCGCGTTCAGCGTAATGTTCATCTGCGGTTTGGCAGGACTGCCATGCTGGCGGTTCACGCTACAACGGCGCCGATGCTGGAGGACGATGGCGGGGTACGCGCGCGATCGACCGGCAAGAAGTGGGAACCGGAACGTCGCGCAGCCGCCGCCTTGTCGGTGCGACAGCATCGGCGTATAAAGTTGGGAAAGCATGCCGCGGGGTGCGTGTATGCGTTCGTCACGTTCTAGGGGGCCTACATGTTTACCTTGAAGCAGCGCAAGCTCTGTTGCGCAGTTGCGTTCGCGTTGGCGGCGCCCGTCATTGCGCAGGCGCAAAGCGTGTTTTCCGAGACCTTCTTCATCCCGCCATACACGCCGGGCGACCCGGGCGGCTGCCCGCCCGGTTGGCCCGGCGGCGCAGGCACTTATCCGTTCCCCGTGGGTTGGTTGTTGCGCAACGTCGACAATCGCACACCCGCAGCAGCGGTTTCGTATGTCAATGATGCCTGGGAGGATCGCGAAGACTTCAACTTCAATGTAACCCAATGCGCCGCATTCAGCACTTCGTGGTATACGCCTGCGGGCGCGGCGGACGACTGGGCATGGACCCCCGCGATCGCGCTGCCGGCCACCGGAGCGACGCTGACCTGGCGTGCTGTCACTTACGACCCGTCCTACCGCGATGGCTATGAAGTACGCGTGATGACAAGCCCCGATGCGCCGACTGGTGGCACCGGCGTCATCGGCAATCAGCTCACTAACAGCACGCAGATCTTCTCTATTGCCCAGGAGGCCACAGCCTGGACCCAGCACAGTTTCGAACTTGCTGCTTACGCCGGCCAGACCGTGTATGTCGGCTTTCACAACAATTCCTTCGACAAGTTCCTGCTGCTGATTGACGATGTCAACGTGATCGATATGACGCCTGACGTCGTTGCGCAGGCAAGCACGCCGTTCGCGAGCGAATATTCGCGCGCGCCGGTCGGGTTCTCGGTGGACTCAATTCTAGGTTTCACGGCCTATAACGGCGGTGGCGCGACACTGACCAACGTTGCCGGCACTGCGACATTCGAATTGAATGCGACACCGGCCGGAATTCCGCTCACGGCACCGGGACCGGCGACGTTGGCGATTGGCGCCAGTGCACCGATCGCGTTTGCTCCGGGCAGTCAATTCAGCGGAGACGGGAGCTGGTCGGTCAGCTATGCCCTTGCGTCCGACCAGGACGCCGGCGAGGTCAACACGGCGAACAACACTGTCGTCGCCTCGGGTCCAACGATCGGTGGCAATGAATATGCGCGCAGCGAAGGCAGCGCCACCGGACAGCTTGGCATTGGCGCCGGTAATGGCGGTGAAATGGGTGTGCAATTCACGTTGTTGGCGGACACTACCGTGGAAGGCATCCGCTTCGGAATGCTGCCGCAATCGCCGACGATCGATGACCCCGCGAATCCGGGCAACCAGATTCCGAACCCATGGCCGGGTCTGCCGCTGATCGCGAACCTGCGCGGGTTCGATACGACGACGCCTCCGGGAAAGCCCGGCGCACTAATCGACACTACCGTTGCTGTGATTTCCACGCTTGAAGGCGGTGAATACGATGTCGCTTTCACAGGGGGTCCACATTTGTTGACCGCGGGCACCTACGTGGCGACGGTGTCGGAACCGGTCGGGGCGAACGTAGTCATGTCATTGCCGTTGCACGACAATCGATTCACCCCGGGAACGACCTGGACGAATTGGCCGACGAGTCCAAGCGGAGACTGGGCGACCTTCGAAAGTTTTGGCGCCAGCTTCGCCAAGACGCCGGAAGTATCACTGCTCACCGAAATGTCGCTGTTCAAGGACGGCTTCGAGGTTCCGGCGCCAGGCCTCAAGGGTCCAACCCGGGCTTGGCATGCGCCTGCGCCAGTGGTTGCGCCGTCGCGGTCGTTACGCAAGGCGCCACCCACCAGGCTGGTAACAGGCCGCTAAAACCGATCTGACGCCGGTTGATGCAGCCCAGTCGTTACCGGCGACGGCTCGAAGGCCATGTCGCTCAAGGGCGCATGGATGCCGCACGTGCCACGCTAGCCGCGTGGCGCGCGCAGGCACCGGTCGCGCTCGAGCCGGAGCTGTTGCTCGCCCGGCTCGAGCTGACGGCTGATCGCTACCGCGCCGCGCATGTGCGTGCCTTGGCCGCGATCCGCGAGCGCGCATGTCCGCCCGAATTGGCGATGGAGGTAGTCAACTGTCTGCGCTTGTTCGTGGCTCACGATGGACTCATCTCATGGGCCGCCGCGTACCCGCATTGGCGAGAAGTCGCGTCCGCAGATCGTGCGCGAGTGGCGGGAGCGTTGAGCGCAATCGGTGCGATCTCACCGGCTCGTGCCTTCGCGGATGCGGCGTTGGCCGATGCGCCGAACGACGCCGTGTGCCGGGTCAATCGCGCCATGATCCTGACCTACGTCGGCGAATTCGACGTTGCGTGCGCGGATCTGGAACGGGCCATCGACAGCCCGCAGAATCCGGCCATGGCGCACTGGCTGCTGGCGCGTTTGCGACCGCAAAGCGCGCAGAGCAATCATGTGCAGCGCCTGCGCGAACGGAATGCCGCCGGCGACGATGCCCTGGACAAGGAGTATCTGTATTTTGCTTTGTTCAAGGAACTTGATGACCTCGGCGATTTCGCCGGTGCCTGGCAGGCATTGGATCAGGGCTGTCGTTGCGTACGCACGCGCCTAACTTATGATCGAGCGCAGCAGGAACGTCTCTTCGCGGCGCTGCGCGCGCGATTTCCTCTGGAACAACCGGCTGCGATGTTCGGCGGTGATGCGCAGATTCCAATTTTCATCGTCGGCATGCACCGCTCGGGCACGACGCTGGTTGAAAACATGCTCGCGACGCACGCCGACGTTTGCGCGCATGGCGAAACGCAGCGCTTGAGCGCAGCGTTGCGCTACGCCGCGGATCATTATTGTCAGGCGCTGCTGGATGACGTACTCGTCGATCGGGCCGCCACGATCGACTATCGGCAGGTTGCCGAGATGTTTTTAGCCGCTGACCGAACGAGCGTCGGCGACACGCGCTACCACACTGAAAAGATGCCCGGCAATTTCCAGATGATCGGTTTCATCCGTCATGCATTGCCACAGGCCAAGGTCATACATTTGCGGCGTAATGCGATGGATTTGTGTTTCGCCAACTTGCGCGAACTATTCGCCGACGGCGTCAGTTACAGCTATGCGCTCGAAGATTTGGCGCATTTCCATAGTCTGTACGAAGACTTGATGCGCCATTGGCACGCGCTATACCCCGGGTTCGTGTTCGACATCGACTATGAAGAACTGGTCGCCGAACCGGCCGCAACCTCGCGCCGGATCTTCGAATTCTGTGGATTGGAGTGGTCGGCTGCGGTCATTGATCCCGCGCAATGGGCTGCGCGCAGCATCAATACGCTAAGCGCGGTGCAGTCGCGCCAGGGCGTATCGACGTCGAGCGTGGGACGCTGGAAGCCGTATGCAAACTGGCTCGAGCCGCTGCGCAGAGCGCTTGAAGCCCGGCGTTGTGATGTGGCATAGCGACTCGCATTAGCGACGCGGCGGACGGTTTTCGCTAAAATTGCAAGCTTGCCCTGGCCACGGAGGCCGCATGCCAAATCCTTCTCCCGGCGCGCGCTTTCGCGCTGCGCTTGCCGCCGAACAACCGTTGCAGGTGATCGGCGCGATCAATGCGAATCACGCCCTGTTGGCAAAACGCGCGGGCTATCGCGCGATTTATCTTTCCGGCGGCGGCGTCGCCGCGGGTTCGCTCGGGCTGCCGGACCTGGGCATCAACACCCTCGACGATGTGTTGACCGACGTGCGCCGCATCACTGATGTCTGCGACCTGCCGCTACTGGTCGACATCGATACCGGCTTTGGTCCCAGCGCGTTCAATATCGCGCGGACGGTGCAGTCGTTGATCAAGTTCGGCGCGGCGGCCTGTCACATAGAAGATCAGGTCGGCGCAAAACGTTGCGGTCATCGTCCCGGCAAGGAAATCGTCAGCCGGCAGGAAATGGCCGATCGCGTGAAAGCCGCCGCAGATGCGAAGACCGATGCAGATTTTTTTCTGATCGCCCGCACCGATGCGATCGCGATGGAAGGCGTCGACGCGGCGATCGAGCGCGCGATCGCTTGCGTGGAGGCAGGCGCCGACGGCATTTTTGCCGAGGCGGCCTACGACCTGCCGACGTACAAGAGATTCGTCGACGCGGTGAGCGTTCCTGTGCTCGCGAACATCACCGAATTCGGCAAGACGCCGCTGTTCACGGTCGAGGAACTGCGCAGTGTCGGCGTCGGCATCGTGCTGTATCCGCTGTCGGCGTTCCGCGCGATGAACAAGGCGGCGGAAAACGTGTATACCGCAATCCGCCGTGACGGCCACCAGAAAAACGTGCTCGATACGATGCAGACGCGCGATGAACTGTACGACCGCATCGGCTATCACGAATACGAGCGCAAGCTGGATGCGCTGTTCTCCGCATCGCAGAAGAACGGATGAGCGAAGAGCGCATGCCGCCAGCTGCGTCCGAGTTCGCGCCGCGCAAGCGACGTGAGTGGGATGGTGTTGCTGCGGTGATCGCGGCCATGGTCGGCCTGCTCGCACTCGGCGTTTCGGCCTATACCGCGTACATCCAGCATCAGCAGGTGCGCGCCCAGGTATGGCCGTACCTTGAAGCTGGCAATGACGACGGCAATCAAGCCATTTTCGTTTACAACAAGGGCGTCGGCCCCGCGATCGTGAAGAGCGCGCAAGTCTTCATTGATGGCAAACCGCAGACCGGCTGGGCACAGGTCCTTACAGCGCTGGGCTTGCCGCCGCATGATTACGTTCAGTCCACGCTCAATCCCGGGGTGATCAGCCCTGGCGAGCAGGTGCGAGCGATCAAGGTCAAGGACGAGGAGCGTTGGAAAACCTTTCGCAGCGCCGCGGTCGCACGGATGACGATGAACATCTGTTTCTGTTCCACGTTGGACGAGTGCTGGATGTATAGCGACGAGCATCCGGTCGGTTACAAGACGACTGCGCAACTGGTGCATCCGATCGAGCGGTGCCCACGTTTGCCGGATGCCGAAGTGTTCAACAATTAACGAGGTTCGATGCAATGAACGACAACGCCGCAGCTACACCCTTCAAGCCGAAAAAATCCGTGGCACTCTCCGGCGTCGCCGCTGGTAACACGGCGCTGTGCACGGTCGGCCGCACCGGCAACGATCTGCATTACCGCGGCTACGACATCCTGGATTTCGCCACCACCGCCGAGTTCGAGGAAATCGCCTGGCTGCTCGTGCATGGCAAGCTGCCTAACGTGGCGGAGCTCGCGGCATACAAGACGAAACTGAAGTCGTTGCGCGGCATTCCGGCGTCGGTAAAAAGCGTGCTCGAACAATTGCCGGCATCGGCGCATCCGATGGACGTGTTGCGCACCGCGGTGTCGGCGCTCGGCTGCGTGCTGCCGGAGAAAGACGATCACAACCAGCCGGGCGCGCGCGATATCGCCGATCGCCTGATGGCCTCGCTCGGCAGCATGCTGCTGTACTGGTACCACTACGCGGTCAACGGCAAGCGCATCGAGGTGGAAACCGATGACGATTCGATCGGCGGCCACTTTCTGCACCTGCTGCACGGCAAGGCGCCGAGCGCGCAATGGGTGCGCGCAATGCACACCTCGCTGATCCTGTACGCCGAACACGAGTTCAACGCGTCGACGTTCGCCGCGCGCGTGATCGCCGGCACCGGCAGCGACATGTATTCGTGCATCGCCGGCGCGATCGGCGCGCTGCGTGGGCCGAAACACGGTGGTGCCAACGAAGCCGCGTTCGAGATTCAGAAACGCTACGACTCAGCGCAAGAGGCCGAAGCCGACATCCGCGCACGCGTCGCGGCCAAGGAAGTCGTGATCGGCTTCGGCCACCCGGTTTACACGACCGGCGATCCACGCAACAAAGTGATCAAGGAAGTCGCGCGCGAACTGTCGGCCGCGCAGAAGAATATGCGCATGTTTGAAATCGCGGAGCGCCTGGAAAGTGTGATGTGGGACATCAAGAAGATGTTCCCGAACCTGGACTGGTTCAGCGCCGTGAGTTACCACATGCTCGGCGTGCCCACAGCGATGTTCACGCCGCTGTTCGTCATCTCGCGCACATCCGGCTGGAGCGCACACGTGATCGAACAGCGCATAGACGGCAAGATCATCCGGCCGAGCGCGAATTACACCGGTCCGGAAAATCTGAAGTTCGTGCCGATCAACGAACGCTAAGCAGAGCGGCGCTCGATCAGATCCCAGCGGTTGCCGTATAAATCCTCGAACACGACGACAGTTCCGTACGCCTCATACCGTGGTTGTTCGATGAATTTCACGCCGCACGCGGAGTACGCCGTGTAATCGCGCTGAAAATCGTCGGTGTGCAGGAACAGGAACACGCGGCCGCCAGTCTGATTGCCGACGCGAGAGGACTGTTCGACATTCGCCGCTTTCGCCAACAATAACGATGTGCCGCGGCTGCCGGGCAGGCCGACGACGACCCAGCGCTTACCGGGTTCGCGCGGCGAATCTTCGAGCAGTTCGAAGCCGAGGACGCGCGTATACCAGTCGATCGCTTCGTCATAGTCGCGTACGACGATGGCGATGTGGGCCAGGTTCTGCATCAGCGGGTTCTCCTGTCATCGAGTTGTTCGAATGTGGCGTTCTGGATCGCGTAGGCTTTCCAATCCTTGTAGTCGTAATGCCACCACTCGGAGGGATAAACGCTGAACCCTTCTGCTTCCATGTGCGCGCGCAGGTAATCGCGCAGTCGGCGCTCTGCCGCAGCACCTCCGGCATAGGTTGGATACGCGCGTTCGGACATTTCGTCGTACAGGCTCGGCATTTCTACCGGACGACCATCGCGCAGCGTGTACAAAGTCAGATCGACCGCACAACCGCGATTATGCCGCGAGCCTTTGGCCGGATCGGCGACGAACTCGTGTTTGTCCGGCGGCGTGGCATCCCAGAACACCTTGGTTACGTACCACGGCCGATATGCATCATGTACGAGCAGGCCATAACCGTCGGCCGCGATCGTCCGTTGCACCCGCACGAGCGCTTGCGCGGCCGGCCGCTGCAGGAATGCGCGTGGTTCGCTATACAACGGTGTACCGAGGAAATTGCGCGCCGTCGCGTAGCGGATGTCGAGCTTGATCGTCGGGTCGAGCGCGGCAAGTTCGACGAGATCGGATGTGCGGAATTCGCCTGGCTCGGCCGGCGGCGTTGCGGCGAGTGCCAGTGGCAGCAGCTCGGCGACCGGCCGCAGCGGCTCGATGTGAAAAAATGCCGGCGGCTTCTGCGCCGCCGTCGCGCAGGCAGCCAGCAGGAAGACACCGATCGACAGCAGCCAATGGCGCATGTACCGTTTCCCTCAAGGAGTCACATCATACTGCCATGAAACTTCGCGTCCTCGCACTGTGCACCGCGGTCGTTTTGGCCGGCTGTGCCGACCTGCCAGCGCGGCAGCGCTGGTCGACACAGTTGCAGACGCTCAACACAAATCTACTCAGCGAGGCCAGTGCAACGCTGACGCTCGAGCGCTGGTGCGCAGACCATCATCTGGCTGATCCGCCGCGCGTGTTCGTTCGGCGTCTGCGCGATGCCGACAAACCACTGCCGGACGAATTACGCGCGCAACTCGCGATCGACGCGGCGGAACCGATCGCGTATCGCCACGTGCAGCTCGTCTGTGGCGACCATGTCCTGTCCGAAGCCGACAACTGGTACGTGCCGGGTCGGCTGACTCCGGCAATGAACCGGCAGCTCGAAACCAGCGACGAGCCGTTCGGCAAAGTGGTGAAGCCGCTCGGATTTCAGCGGCGGACGCTTTCGTCACGGGTTTTATGGGCTTCTGCGCAACACCCGGACATGCCGCGCGACCTGCTGCGCCATACCGCCGTGCTGTACACCTCAGTGCAGCCGTTCAGCGCCGTCATCGAAACCTATCAGCGCGGGTTGTTCGATTTACCCTAGAGCGTGATCGCCAGCCGCGTCGCCTGTTCGATCGCGCGCTTGGCGTCGAGCTCCGCGGCGACATCCGCGCCGCCGATAAGGTGCACGTCGATGTTCACGGCTTTCAGCGCGTCGAACAAATCGCGACGCGGCTCCTGTCCTGCGCAAATCACGACATTGTCCACATTGAGCACTTGTGGATTTCCGTCGATTGTGACGTGTAGGCCCGCATCGTCGATGTGCTCATACGTCACTCCGCCGAGCATCTTCACCTGCTTCATTTTCAGCGCGGCGCGGTGCACCCAACCCGTGGTCTTGTTCAGGCGCTTGCCGGGCGAGCCCGGGGTGCGCTGCAGCAGCCAGACTTCGCGTTCTGCGGCTTCCGGCGCCGGTTTCGCGATTCCGCCGCGGTTCGTGTACGTTTGATCCACGCCCCATTCATGCGACCAGCGCGCGATGTCGGTGCTCGGCGACGGCTCGGCTTGCGTAAGGAATTCGGCGACGTCGAAACCAATGCCGCCGGCGCCGATGATCGCCACGCGCTTGCCCACAGGTTTCCCACGCTGGATGACGTCGACATAGCTCAGGACTTTCGGGTGATCGGCACCACCAATCGCCAGTGCGCGTGGCGTTACGCCGGTCGCGAGCACGACGCCGTCGAAGCCGCGCAGCGCCGCAACATCCGCCGACGTGTTCAGGCGCAACTCGACGCCGGTGTCGCTCAGGCGATGCGTGTAGTAGCGCAGCGTCTCGTGGAATTCCTCCTTGCCGGGAATGCGCTTGGCCATGTTGAATTGGCCGCCGATTTCGTTCGCGCTCTCGAACAGCGTCACGGTGTGGCCGCGCTCGGCGAGCGTCGTCGCACAGGCGAGACCCGCGGGCCCGGCGCCGACGATTGCAAAGCGCTTGCGGGCCAGCGCTGGTGCGACGATCAATTCGGTCTCGCGGCAGGCGCGCGGATTGAGCAGGCATGAGGCCAGCGCGTTTTCGAATACGTGATCCAGGCATGCCTGATTGCAGGCGATGCAGGTGTTGATGCGCTCCGCGCGACCGGCTTGTGCCTTGCGTACCCATTCCGGATCGGCGAGCAGTGGTCGCGCCATCGACACCATGTCGGCTGCGCCGTCGGCGAGTATGCGTTCGGCGACCTCGGGCATGTTGATGCGATTGGTCGTGATCAGCGGCAGCGCGATCTCGCTCTTCAGCTTCTGCGTGACCCATGCGAATGCCGCGCGGGGGACGCTCGTGACGATCGTCGGCACGCGCGCTTCGTGCCAGCCGATACCGGTATTGATCAGCGTGGCACCGCCGGCTTCGATTGCCTTGGCGAGCTGCACGATCTCCTCCCAGCTTTGCGCGTTGTCGACGAGATCGAGCATCGACAAGCGATAGATGATGATGAAATTCGAGCCCACGGCTGCGCGTGTGCGCCGCACGATTTCCACGGCCACGCTCTGGCGTTTTTCGACGCTGCCGCCCCAGGCGTCCGTGCGCGTATTCGTGCGTGCGGCGAGGAACTGGTTGATCAGGTAGCCTTCGCTGCCCATGATTTCGATGCCGTCGTAGCCGGCGTCCTGTGCAAGTTTTGCACAGCTGACGAAGTCACGGATCGTGCGCTCGACACCTCGCGCGGAGAGAGCCCGCGGAGTGAATGGCGTAATCGGCGACTTGATTTTCGAAGGCGCGACCGACAGCGGCTGATAACCGTAGCGGCCCGCGTGCAGGATCTGCAGGCAGATGCGGCCGCCGTCGGCGTGCACTGCGTTGGTCACCTTGCGATGGCGCGCGACGTGCCATGACATCGATAGCCGGCTTGCGAACGGTTTGAGCCAGCCGGCGATGTTCGGCGAGAAGCCGCCGGTGACGATGAGGCCGACACCGCCGCGAGCGCGCTCGGCGAAATAGGCGGCGAGCTTGTCGAAGTCGCGCGCGCGATCTTCCAGACCGGTGTGCATCGAGCCCATCAGCACGCGGTTGCGCAGCGTGACGAAGCCGAGGTCGAGCGGTGCGAGCAGATGCGGGTAGGGCGAAACGGCGGCGTCAGCCATGGTGTCGAACGGGCGTTTGAATGCGCGCACGATGCCCGGAATCGGCCGAACTCGCAACCTATCCGACGATTTTCAATACCACCAGCGTCTGATCGTCATTGCCAACCGGCCCGTCCTGGTGCGCCTGTACTTCGGCGACAACATTGTGCAGCAGGTCCTGCGGATCTTCCGCGCCGTGCGCGACGAGCTGGCGCAGGCGCTCGATGCCGAACATCGTTCCCTGCGCATCACGCGCTTCGATGACGCCGTCGGTGTACAGCACGAGCGTGTCGTCGCGCACGACCGAGATCTCGTTGTTGCGGTATTCGTGATCGCGCAGCACACCCAGCGGAATCTGATCGCCTTCGCCGACCAGTTCCACCGCATGACCGCGCCGCAACAGCAGCGGCGGGTGGCCAGCGCTGAGATAAAGCAGTTTGCGCAGATCCGGCCGGTATGACGCCGCGAACGTCGTCATGAAATGTCCACGATTACGCCGCGAGAAAAAATATTTGTTGACGTAGGAGATCACCGGCGCCGGACCCGGCGCGCCGTCGCCCTGGTAGGTGCGCAGGATTGCATCGAACTGCACGGTCTCCATCGCCGCCGCTGCGCCATGCCCCGACACGTCGCCGACGATCACGCCCCACATGTCAGCGCCGTCGCGTGAAAATTCTGGCGGAGCGAAACGCGTGATGTTCGTGAGTTCGTAATAATCGCCGGCGGCCGTCGCCGCCGGTTGCCAGTGCGCGGCGTATTGCAGGCCTTCGATTTGCGGGTTGTCCGGCAACAGCAGCCGCTGGATATCCGCGAGGTCCTCGATCTCGCGACGCTGGCGCTCGGTTTCCTGGGTGAGGGCACGCAGCGCGAGCGGGCGCACGATCAGGTTCGCGGCGAGATTTACATGCAGCAGCACGCGTTCGAGATCGGCACGGTCGAAGCGATGCGCGACCGTGCTGCCAAAAGCGAGCCAGTGACTGAGATCGCCGCCATTTGCGATCGGAATCGCCAGCACCGTAGCGGGCCCGAACAACACTTCGGCCAGCGGCGATGCACGCCGTACGGGAGGCACTTCGATCACATGCGCCGTGGTGCCGCGCACGATGCGGGAGGCCAGCTCATCGTCGAACAGCGGCAACGTACGATGCTCGCCGAGCGGATCGATATTGGGTACGTGCTCGGTGCCGTCGGGGCCGATCAACCCGGCGAGACGGCAATGTCCGGAATTCTGGCCGCGCACGAGCAGCAGTGCCAGCGAGCAGTCTGGGAAATCGCCGGCGAAATGGGCGTGCAGGGTGCGTAGCGCCGCGCTCGAGTCGGCGTCGAATGCGCTGAGATTGAGAACGCGCTCGAAAAGATGATTCGACATGCTTGGATTGTGGCGTCGTACGACGGAACCGTCCATGTTTTCACCCCCGCTCGGCTCCTGCCTCGCCCTCAGCGGCGACAGGCGATGCCATTCCAGGCATCGCCTCGGCGTCGCCGCTGCGACCGCGCAACAACTTCGATTTCGCCGCCCATTCCGCCGCGGCATCCATCGCTTCGAGCGCCGTGAACACACTCCCGACCAGCGTCGCCACCGGCACGCCGTCGCGATACAGCACGCGCACGCTGGTCAGGCTCGGCACTTTGGTGCCGGCGAGCAGCTGGCCGGCCTGATTCAGCGGATCGGCACCCGACACGGCGACCAGCGTTCCATCCGGCGTGCGCTGGCGCACGCTGCGCAGCAGGCCTACGGCTTCGGGCAGCGCGAATTGTTCGCCGGTCAGGCCGGCAATAAAGCGGCCGCCGCGAATCTCGCCGCGTGCTTCCAGGCGCTGGTACACGCGCAGCAGCTCGCGCCATGGCGGTAGCCACGGCGCCTCGCGCGCGAGCAGGCGCCAGCACATGACGCCGTAACGCTTGAGCAGCGTGCGCGCGATGTGCTCCAGCGCTTCGGCATCTGGGCTCTGCCGATTGCCAACTTTCGGTTCGCGATTCGCGGCGCGACGCAGCAAACCCCACCGTCCGGCATCGGCAATGCCGAGCAGCGCGGTGCGGCGGCCGCGGCGTCGACTCGGCGACGGCCGCTTCGATGCCGGCACCAAGAGTGCGCGCAGGCCGGCATAGCTGTCGGAATTGATCATGCCGGCGGCGACGAGTTCGGCGAGCGCGTCTTCGAGTTCGACATGCAGCAGGTGTGTGCCGGTGGCGATCTCGTCGAAGAATGAAGCGCCATGTTCGCGCAGATAATCGGCCACTGCCTGCGCTCGCGAGGACAACATCGGCGTGCCGTCTTGTTGGGTTTTGCTCAAGCCCGACCACGACGCCATGTTGCGCCGTTGCAGCAGCACGATCGGCGTGGCCCGAACCGGGCCCATTGCGCGGTCGCGCGCGTCCTCGCCTGCGCGTGCGGGCGCGGGTGCGCGCAAGCGCGTCCACACGAGGCGTCCGGCGAGACACAGATCATCGAGCCAGGAAATCTCGTAGCCGGCGACGCGCGCCGGCAGCAGTTCGGATTCCCACGCTGCGGCCGGTGCTTCGAAGCCCTCCAGTTGCGCGAGGATCGCCGCGAGCGCATCCGGGCCACTGACCTGCGTGCCGGGTGCGACGCGCTGCCAATCGAACAGGAAGCGCATGAAGTCGCGCGGCTCGACCGGCTCGATTTCGCGGCGCAGTCGCTTGACGGTATAACGATGGATACGCGCAAGCAGGTGGCGCTCACACCATTCGGTTTCGGTCGTGCCAGGACTGAACTGTCCGCGCATGACGTAGCCTTCGCGTTCCAGCGCGACCAGGGCGACGTCGATGTCCGTGGGTGGAACGTGCAGCATCGCCGCAAGCGTGTCGGCGCGCGCGGGACCGATGCCGGTCAGGCGGCAGCGCAGGATTTCGGCGAGCGCATCTTCGCGCGTCCAGGAGATTTCAGCGAATTCCGCTGGCGCGGTGACCTGCGGATCGAAATCTGCTCCGGCGTAGATCGCCTGGAACTGCGGCAGGCGTTCGGCGGCGATCCAGATTTTCTTTTCGTCGCTTTCGCCGGAATGATAAATAAATGTAGCCCGCCGTTGCGCGACGAGTTCATCGAGCAATGCGGCCCAAGCCGCATTCGTCGCGATTTCTCTCTCCGTCAGGAAGCCAAGGCCCATCAATGCTTCATGCAATTCGTCCGGCGTGTTCGCCTGCGGCCACGCCTCCTCGCACACGGCGGCGATCGCGTCGGCGTCGAGCTTGCCGAAATCCTCTGTTGTTTCGAAATCGCCCCAGCGTCGCGACAGCACCGCTTGGGTGCGGCGTTCTTCCAGCGGCGCATCGTCGAGGAACGAGTACGGACGCGCGTTGAGCACTTCGGCGGCGAGCGGCGACGGCGCGGTCAGGTCGCGGCAGACAACACGGATTTCCTCGTTTTCGAGCCGGCGCAGCAGCGCCTCGAGGCCCTCGATGTCCATCGCCTCGTGCAGGCAGTCGAACAGCGTCTGCGCGACCAGCGGGTGGTCGGGAACCTGGCGCTCGCCGACAATGTTTTCGGCGCAAGCGACCTGGTCGGGGAACACGGTCGCGAGCAGATCTTCGGATTTCATGCGCTGCAGTTGCGGCGGCACTTTTGTGCCGCCCTGGAAGCGCGGCAGTGCGAGCGAGGTCGTCGCGTTCCAGCGCCAGCGCACACCGAACATCGGCGCGTCGAGCAGCGCCTGCGTCAAGACCTCGCGTACGTTGTTCGAGTGCAGGTAGCGCGTGACTTCATCCAGCGGAAAACTGTGGCTCGTCGACAGTGACAGGATGATCGCATCTTCGGTCGCCGCGGCCTGCAGTTCGAAATTGAACTTGCGGCAGAAACGCTTGCGCAACGCCAGTCCCCAGGCACGATTGAGCCGGCTGCCAAATGGCGAATGGATGATCAGCTGGGTGCCGCCGGATTCGTCGAAGAAACGTTCCATGGCCAGCACAGATTGTGTCGGCAGAATGCCGAACGCGGCTTTCGCGCCGCCGAGATAATCGACGATCTGCTGGGCGGCGCTCTCGTTCAAGCCGACGTCGTTGTGCAGCCAGTCGTGGGCAGCGGTTGGCTGCGAGCCGCCATCGAGCCGCGAAGAGATTTCGTCACGCAGGCGCGACACGGAGCGCGACAGTTCATCGGTGCGCCCGGGCGCTTCACCGAGCCAGAACGGCAGCGTCGGCGGTGCGCCTTGCGCATCCTCCACCCGCACTTTGCCGCGCTCGACGCGCAGCACCCGGTACGACGCGTTGCCGAGCTGAAAGATGTCACCGGCCATGCTCTCGACGGCGAAATCCTCGTGTACCGTGCCGATCTTGAGTGCCTGCGGTTCGAGCACGACTTCGTAATCGGCGGTGTCGGGAATCGCGCCGCCCGAGGTGATCGCGGTCAGGCGCGCGCCGCGGCGTGCGCGCACAAAGCCGTTGACGGCATCGCGATGAATGTACGCCGCGCGCGTGCCGCGCCGTGTCGAATAGCCTTCGGCGAGCATGCGCACGATTTCGTTGAACGCGTCGCGGCCGAACTGCGCGTACGGATACGCGCGCGTGACGAGTTCGAATAGCTCGTTCTCGCTCCATTCGCGGCAGGCAACTTCGGCGACGATTTGCTGCGCGAGCACATCGCGCGCATTGCGTTCGACGTGCAGCGTATCCAGTTCGCCGCGGCGCACCGCGTCGAGCAGCGCGGTGCATTCGATCAGATCATCGCGCGAACTCGGAAACAGGCGCGCTTTCGGGGTGCCTTCGACCGCGTGATTGGCGCGGCCGGCACGCTGCAGGAACGTGGCGATCGAGCGCGGCGAGGAGAGCTGGCAGACCAGATCGACGTCGCCGATATCGATGCCGAGTTCGAGCGATGCCGTCGCCACGAGCGCGCGCAATTCGCCGCGCTTCAAGCGCTGCTCGGCAGCCAGGCGTTGCTCGCGCGCGAGGCTGCCATGGTGCGAGGTCACCGCTTCCTTGCCGAGGCGGTCGCTCAGGTTCTTGGCCACGCGCTCGGCCATTCTGCGCGTATTGACGAACACGAGCGTCGTGCGGTGACTCTGGATGAGTTCGGCCAGCCGGTCGTAGACCTGCATCCACACATCGCCGGACATGACGGCTTGCAGCGGCGTCGGCGGCAGCTCGAGCGCGAGATCGCGCTCGCGCGTGTAGCCGACATCGACGATTTCACATTGCTCGGCCGGATTCGCGCCGAGCAGGAACTTCGCCACCTCGCTGATCGGTTTTTGCGTCGCCGAGAGGCCGATACGTGTCAGCGGCCGCCCGCACAGCGCTTCGAGACGTTCCAGCGACAGCGCCAGATGCGCACCACGCTTGCTCGGCGCCAGGGCATGGATTTCATCGACGATCACGCTGCGCGTCGTTGCCAACATTGCCCGGCCGGATTCGGAACCGAGCAGGATGTAGAGCGATTCCGGCGTCGTCACCACGATGTGCGGGGGGCGCCGGCGCATTGCGTCGCGCTCACTCTGCGGTGTGTCGCCGGTACGCACGCAGGTGCGAATCTCGACGTCGGGAAGGCCAAGTTCGAACAGCTTGTCGCGGATACCGGCGAGTGGCGCGTCGAGATTGATGCGCACGTCGTTCGACAGCGCCTTCAACGGCGAGATGTAGACGATGTTTGTCGTATCGGTCAGCGTGCCGTCGACACCGCGACGCACCAGATCATCGATCGCGGCGAGGAACGCGGCGAGGGTCTTGCCCGAACCGGTCGGTGCGGCAATCAGCGCGTGGCGGCCGGACTGGATCGCCGGCCAGGCGCGCAGCTGCGCCGCTGTCGGCGCAGCGAACGCGCGGCGGAACCAAGCCGCAACGGCCGGGTGGAAATTGTCCAGGGGCATGGGCGAATTGTGCTCCCGCGTGGGTTAAATCGCGATAATCCTGCTGACACTATGTGGCAGCAGTGTCGCGCCGACTGCGACAGCGGTTTTCTGGCAAAATGCGCGGCCCATTTCCCCAAGCAGCAATCCCATGAGCCATCACGATATCCGCTCGGCCGTGCGGCCGTCTCCCGATCAGCCGATGGTCGACATTGCCGATTACGTCGTCGATTACCAGATCGATTCGAAAGAGGCGTATGACACGGCGCGCCACATGCTCGTGGATTCGCTCGGCTGCGCGATGCTGGCAATGCGCTTTCCCGAATGCGTCAAGCATCTGGGACCGCTGGTGCCGGGGGCGACACTGGCCGGCGGCGCGCGCGTGCCGGGCACGAGTTGGGAGCTGGATCCCGTGCAGGCCGCATACAACATCGGCGTGCAGGTGCGCTGGCTGGATTTCAACGATACCTGGCTCGCGGCCGAATGGGGCCACCCGTCGGACAATCTAGGGGCCATTCTCGCCGTCGCCGATTATGTCTCTCGCCGCAACGTGCGCGAAGGCGGCAAAGCACTGACGATCAAGGATGTGCTGACCGCGGCGATCAAGGCACACGAAATCCAGGGCTGCTATGCGCTGAAGAATTCGTTCAACCGCGTCGGCCTGGATCACGTCATCCTCGTGCGGCTGGCCTCGACTGCCGTCGTCACGCAGATGCTCGGCGGCGGCAAGGACGAGATCATCAACGCGATCTCGCACAGCTGGATCGACAACGGCGCGCTGCGTACATACCGGCACGCGCCAAACACCGGGCCGCGCAAAAGCTGGGCTGCCGGCGACGCCTGCCGCCGCGCGGTCACGCACGCACTCAACGCAACGAAGGGCTGCGTCGGTTATCCGTCCGCGCTGTCAGCCAAGACCTGGGGCTTCTACGACGTCGCTTTCAAGGGCAAGCCGTTCGAGTTCGAGCGTCCGTTCGGCAGTTACGTGATGGAGAACGTGCTGTTCAAGATCAGCTTTCCGGCCGAGTTCCATGCGCAGACCGCCGTGGAAGCGGCAATGCAGTTGCATTCGCAGGTTGCCGGCAAGCTCGATTCGATCGAGCGTATCGAAATCGAAACCCAGGAAGCCGGCGTGCGCATCATCGACAAGACCGGGCCGCTGGCGAATTATGCCGACCGCGACCATTGCATCCAGTACATGGTGGCGGTACCGCTGATCTTCGGGCGGCTCACGGCCGAGGACTACGCTGATGTGGTGGCCGTTGATCCGCGCATCGACCTGCTGCGCGGCAAGATGACGGTCAAGGAAAATCCGCAGTTCACCAAGGATTATTTCGACCCGGCCAAACGCTACATCGGCAATTCCGTACAGGTGTTCTTCACCGATGGCAGCAAGACCCAGAAAATCTCGATCGATTATCCGATCGGTCATCGCAAGCGCCGCGTCGAGGGTATCCCGGTGCTGCAGAGTAAATTCGAACAGGCGCTCGCCGACCATTTGCCGGAGCGCCAAGTTGAACGAATTTTGGCCGCTGCCAGCGATCCGGCCGCGTTTCAGGCCATGCCGGTCACGCGCTGGATGGAGTTTTTTACGGTTTGAACGACGAAGAAAAGCAGTACGCTCAACGAGTTCTGGCGAGGAAATCGGGGTGTTCCCTCGCTGACCCTTTCCTGAACGAATACGGCTGGAGGTTAAAAATTGATTTTGCTAGACTGCTCCGGCTCGCGTTGCCGCTGTGCTAACATATAATTAACGCGACGTGGTCGTTCGGCCGTGAAGGCGATGGACATGTGTGCCGCGTGGGTGGAGCGCACGCCCTGAAAGAAAAAACTAAGCAGAGGAGATTCCGATGAAACGTAACATGATGTTTGCACTGATTGCCCTGGGATTGGGCGGAGTGAGTGTCGCGAACGCCCAGGACTTTGGCGGCTGGTATCTCGCTCCGCGCATTGGCGCGGATTTCCCGGACAGCAACCGCACTACCGATACGACCCTGTTTACGGGCATCGGCCTTGGCGCGTGGGTCAATCCGAACCTCGCCGTCGATTTCGAATACGGCATCAACAATGCCGATTTCAAGGACAGCTCGCCGCGCGCGGGTCATCAGTGGGAAAGCGTGCAGCTTGACGTAGCGGGCCGCTGGTTCTTCGGCGAACTCGGCTCGGGCTGGCGTCCGTACATCATGGGCGGCCTCGGCGCGGTGCGTCACAAGGCTTATTCGGGCTTCCTGCTGCATACCATCGTCGCCAGCAACCCTGACCAAGGCGGCTATGCCTCGGGCGGCGGCTGGGATCCGATGGCCACGCTTGGCATCGGTGTGCAGTACAACATGTCCGATCGCCTCGCATTCCGCGGTGAACTCGCGGCGCGTTACGACCATGACAACAACTCGCTGAACTCGCCGCTCGCGGCTTCGTACGGCTTTGAGAACCACTCCGGATTCACCGATGGACTGGCCACGGTCGGCCTGGTATGGACGTTCGGTGGCCACGCGACAGAGAAAGTCGTGGAGAAGCGTACAACCGAAACCACCCCGCCGCCGCCGGCTCGTGAAGACGTGACGCCGCCGCCAGCCGTCGCGATCGACCTGCGTGGCGTCGAGTTCAAGTTCGACCACCCGAAGGTCGGCGAGAAGCTGGTGCCGTCGCTGAAAGCGCCGACTGCCGACTCCGTCGCGATCCTCGACCAGGCCGTGGATACGCTCAAGCGTTATCCGAATGTCCGCGTCGAAGTCGATGGTCACACCGACTCGAAGGGCACCGATGCTTACAACCAGAAGCTGTCGGAGCGTCGCGCCCACGGCGTGTTTGAGTACCTGACCTCGCACGGTATTTCGTCGAGCCAGATCTCCGGTGAACGCGGCTTCGGCGAAAGCCAGCCGATCGACACGAACGACACCGCGGCTGGTCGTCAGCGCAACCGTCGCGTCGAACTGAAGGTTCAGCAGTAATTAGTTCGATCAGCAAGTAACAAAAAGGGCCCGGAGCGATCCGGGCCTTTTTCGTTTTCGGAGCTTCAGATTTTCACTTCCACCTGCGTCTTCACCGAATTGGCGATGAAGCACGCCTGGTGCGCGCGCTCCTGCAGCTTCGCGTACTCCTCGGCGGTCGGTTGCTTGGCGCCGGAGAACGTCACTTGCGGCGCGAGGATGGCCTTGACGACCGCGATCCTGCCCTCGGCGTTCTTGCCGAGGATTGCCGTCGCCGCGTCTGTGTAGCCATCAATCACGTAGCCGCGATTTGCGCACACCGCGAGAAATGTCAGCATGTGACAGCTGGACAGCGCTGCGAGCAACAATTCCTCGGGATTGCTGGCGTCGGGATTCCCCGCGTATGCGCCGGGGGCGGCAGAGTTGCGTAACAATTGGCCGCCGGAAAAACGCACGTCATGGTCGCGATTGTAATTGTCGCGTGCAAACGGGCCACCGTTTCGCGCCCACTCGAGATTGATGTGATGTTCCGACATGTGCGCTGCTCCTGCGTCAAGTTTGCGCGAGGGTACGGCTTGCGTATGATCCGGTGCAATCCTGATCAGCGGAGCAGCTCATGGCCGAAGACATGTTTGCGTTCGATGGCGGCTGCACCTGCCGCGCACTGCGTTATCGCATGACGAGCAAACCGCTGTTCGTGCACTGCTGCCATTGCACGTGGTGCCAGCGTGAAACCGGCAGCGCGTTCGCTCTCAATGCAATGATCGAGGCGGACCGCGTGATATTGCTGAGCGGCGAAGTCGACGTCGTACACACACCATCCAACAGCGGCAAAGGGCAGAAGATCACGCGTTGCCCGCAATGTCGCATCGCGGTCTGGAGCAACTATTCCGGCGCCGGCGATTCGATCCGCTTCGTGCGCGTCGGCACGCTCGATCAGGCGTTTCGGCTGCCGCCCGACATCCACATCTTCACTTCGACCAAGCAGCCGTGGGTGATATTGCCGGCGGGTATCCCGGCGACGCCAGAGTATTACGATCGCAACACGCACTGGCCGCCAGAAAGTCTACAGCGTCGCGCCGCGCTGCTGGCGGGGAAATAGGTGGCGAAGGTCAGGAAGGCGCACGTCTCCATCGCCGACATGCGTGGCTATGGCCGGCTTGCCATTGACGCGACGCTGGGTCTGACCAGCCTGATCGAAACCATGCATCACAACATCCTGCGCACGCCAGGAATCCTCGGCGTGTCGACGCAGAAGCCGGCAGGCGGTATTACGGGATTTGTATACAAATCCGTTCGCGGCGTGACGCGACTGGTCGGCGGCGGCATCGACGTCGCGCTCGGTCAGCTCGGGAAGCTGCTCGGGCGCAGCGAATCGTCGCCCGAACGCGAGGCGGTGCTGGCTGCATTGAATGGCGTGCTCGGCGATCATCTGCAGGGCAGCGCAAATCCGCTGGCAATTTCGATGTGCTTGCGCTGCGACGGTAAACCGCTCGAGCTGACGTGCAAGGCATTGCACGCGGCCATTCCCGATGCGAGCGGAAAAATTCTGCTGTTGGTGCACGGCTTGTGCATGAACGACCGGCAATGGCGGCGCAATGGACACGACCATGGCGCGAACTTGGCCGCCGATGACGGATTCACGCCGGTGCATCTGCACTACAACAGCGGCCTGCACATCTCCAGCAACGGCCGCGAATTAGCAGCGCAGCTCGAGAAACTGCTGCACGCGTGGCCGGTGCCGATCGAAGAACTGGTAATTCTCGGACACAGCATGGGCGGCCTGGTCACGCGCAGTGCCTGTCATCACGGCGCGCTCGCGGGTCACCATTGGCTGCGGCATCTGCGCAAGCTGATTTTTCTGGGTACACCGCATCTGGGCGCGCCGCTCGAGCGCGGTGGCAATTGGATCGACCTTATTCTGGATGCGAGCCCATATACGACCGCTTTTGCGCGCCTCGGCAAAATCCGCAGCGCAGGCATCACCGACCTGCGTCATGGCAGCATGGTCGATGAAGATTGGGAACATGACGATCGCTTTGTCCGTTCGCAGCGCCGCCCCGCTTTGGTGCCGTTGCCGAGCGACGTGGCGTGTTACGCGATGGCCGCCTCGATCGCGAAGAAAACCGGAGAGCCGGCGAAGGCATTGCTCGGCGATGGGCTCGTGCCGCTCGCCAGCGCGCTGGGCCAGCACAAGGATGTGCGCAGAAGTCTGGCGTTCCCGAAATCGCGGCAATGGATCGGTTACGGCATGAACCACATGGATCTGCTGGATCGCAAGGCTGTGTACGCGCGGCTGCAGCACTGGTTGAGCGCTTGACGTTCAAAACCGCAGCGACAAACAGCTCAGCGCACCGTCCATCTTGCGGAATTCCGACATATCGAGCGCAACGACCGCAAGACCCAGTTCGCGCACATGAGATTCGAATCGCGCAAATCCAGCCGAGATGATCAGCTGATCGTTGATGCGCAAGAAATTCGCCGCGTAGTTTTCCTCGAGCTGCAGGCGTACGATTTCATAGCCACGGAACGCCGCGTGATCGGCGAGCGCGTCGATCACGGCCATGCGTTTGTCGCCGAGATACGAGATGCCGCTTTTCAGATGCAGGATGCCGCGCACGCCGCGGATATCGATCCGCGCCGAGGTGAAGCCTTCCTGCGCCAGGATGTCCGCGAGCTGCTGCGCACCTAAGGCATTGGTGCGTTCGGACAGACCGATGAGGAAGTGGTCGTCGGCCTGGCAGATGTCACCGCCGTCGACCGTCCCCGGCGCTGTGATCCGATGAATGCGCGAATAGAATTCCGGCAGCACGGCGCCGATAGCCGTGACCTCACCGAGGCGGCTCGGCGCGCCGGGACGCGTCAGCACCGCACAGCGGTCGGTCAGAATGGCCGTGTCCTCCACGAACGTCGAATCCGGACGCGCCGCGTCGGCAGGTAGATGCGTCAGCACCAGTCCGCAGTCTTCCAGCGTTGTGCAATAGCGTGCGTGCTGCTCGAGAGCCCGGTCCAGATCAGGCGCCCCCAGATCGGCGCTGGTCAAACCCTGCGCGAACGACGCGGAGGGCGGTCTGACGATCGCGCGGGTGAACACTGGGAATCTCCGGTAGCCAACCCGAATTCTCGCAGTTTCAGCATTCCGCTGGTAGACAAAGTCGCGCTTTGAACATGATGAGCCCCGCCGTGGCGGGGCTCGTGGTATCTGCCGATGACTTGCTTTTTTACTTTTGATGCAGGCAAGCCGCGTCGTACTGCGAAACGCTGGCCGTGTTGCGCGAGTTCTGCGGCTGCGTGCCGGCGTATTTCGAACCCGCGACGCCGTCCTCATTGAACGCCGAACCCGGCGCCGTAGCCGCATTGCCTGGCGTATTCGGTGCGGTAGCGCTGCCGCATTCGGCACCCGGTTGTCCGGTTGCGTGGGCCGGGCTGCGCACGGTAGTCGACTGACTGGCCCGAGCGGTCATCGTCGGCCGGGTCGTAGTCATCGTCGGCCGAGTCGTCGTCGTTGTAGTCGTCGACGCGCTCGCGCGCGTGTTGACTTGGGCGCGAGTGCCCTTTTCGCCAGCAGCGAATGCGGAACTCGCAAGCGCCAGTGTTGCGATGATTAAAGGTGTGAATTTCATGGGACCTCCTTACTTTAGTTAGCTAACCCCCTTTGTGCACAGCGTGCACATCCAATGTAGAGCCGCGATAGCGCGCGAAGATTTCATTGCATCATTGATCGGGAATCTTGCGTTTACGGAAGCTTCATTCAGTTCAGTGCGTGAGTTGGACGTGGGTGGGTTGCACGAGCCGTTCGAATTCGCGATAGGCAATACGCATCACGTCGGTATGCGTGCCAGCATTGAAAGCGATCTTCGCATCAGCAATCGCGAGACTATCGTCCACGTAGACATCGATATCGTAGAGATTGCCAAATGGCGGCATGGCTCCGACTTCACAGTCCGGAAAGCGATCGGAGAATTCCGTTTCCGTTGCGAGTTCTGCGCTGTTCGCGCCGGTCACCTTGCGCAGCAGGTCAATGTGCACGCGATGATCGGCGGGAATAACGACCATGGCGAGACGTCCATCGAGTTTGACCATCACCGTCTTGGCGAGCTCGCTGCCGCGGATGTGTGCGCTCGCCGCGGTTTCCTGTGCGGTGAGTGCGCGCGCGTGGTGAATCGTTTCGAAAGGGACGTGCTGCTCGTGCAGATAATGCTGAAGCCGTGGTTCGGTCATGACGGCGCCTCCACGAGCCGCGTCTAGTTCCGTCGGCACGGCCCGGCATAGTTAACGGGCGCGGTGCGGCCCCTCGACCGCGACCGGAACCGCATTGCGCGATTCCACAGTCAAGATTACTCCCCCGGGCGCAGCGTGCAAGTCGCCGGTTCAGCTTTTCAGCACAGCCAGCTTTTTGCCGACCTTGATAAATGCTTCCACCGCGCGGTCGATCTGCGCATGCGTATGCGCCGCACTCATCTGCGTGCGTATGCGCGCCTGGCCTTGCGGCACGACGGGGTAGAAGAAGCCGATGACGTAAATGCCTTCATCGAGCAGATCCTTCGCAAACTGCTGCGCGAGCTTGGCGTCATGCAGCATTACCGGCGCGATCGGATGCGTGCCGGGCCTGATCTCAAAGCCGGCTTCGGTCATGCGCTGGCGGAAATGCAGCGCGTTGTCATTGACCTTGTCCCGCAGCGCCGTGCTCGAAGACAGCATCTGGAATACCTTGATCGACGCGGCGACCAGCGGCGGCGGCAGTGTGTTCGAGAACAGATATGGCCGCGAGCGCTGGCGCAGCAGGTCGATGATCTCCTTGCGCCCGGTCGTGAAGCCGCCGGAACCGCCGCCGAGTGCCTTGCCGAGTGTAGAAGTGAAAACATCCACTTTGTCCATGACGCCGTGCAGCTCGGCCGAGCCGCGCCCGGTCGGGCCTACGAAGCCGGTCGCGTGCGAGTCGTCGACCATCAGCATCGCGCCATAGCGTTCCTTGAGCTTGACGATCTCATCGAGCTTGGCGATATAGCCGTCCATCGAAAACACGCCGTCGGTGGCGATCAGGCGCGTGCGCTTGCCGCGTGTCGCCTTGAGCTGCTCTTCCAGATCGGCCATGTCGCCATTCGCGTAGCGCCGGCGCTCGGCCTTGCACAGGCGGATGCCGTCGATGATCGACGCATGGTTGAGCGCATCGGAAATCACCGCGTCCTGCTCGCCGAGGATCGTCTCAAACAAGCCGCCGTTTGCGTCGAAACACGACGTATACAAAATGGTGTCTTCCGTGCCGAAAAACTTCGAAATCGTCGCCTCGAGCTGTTTGTGCAGGTCCTGCGTGCCGCAAATGAAGCGCACGCTCGCCAAGCCGAAACCATGCGTGTCGAGCGCGTCCTTCGCCGCCCTGATGATTTCCGGGTTGTCGGCGAGTCCGAGGTAATTGTTCGCGCAGAAATTCAGTACCTCGCGCCCCTCGTCGGTCTTGATTGTTGCCGATTGCGGCGTCGTGATCACACGTTCGGTCTTGTACAAACCTTGTTCGCGGATCGAGTCGAGTTCGGCGGCGAGACGGTCGCGGGCGGCGTAGTCCATGGCAGAATTCCCAGATTGGCGGCGACGCGCATTCTATCGGCTTCGCGAGCCATCAGTCGCGGTTTCCGCGGAATTCGCCTTCGCGCGCATACGCCGGCGCTTCGTCGAACGGACTGCGCAAGGCCAGACCCCAGCCGCGCTCGGTGAGCTTGCGCTGCGCCAGTGTCGAAGCCTCGCCCCCGATCAGCGCAACCTTGTCGTGTGCGTCGAACGCGGGTTGCGCGAAGAATTCGCCGAGATCGCCGCTCCACGTCAGGTAATCGATGGGCAGCGGCAGCAGCAAGCGGCCGCCGCGTGTGCGCCACGCGATGGCCGCGCCGGTGACGATCAGCTCACCGCCGGTGGCATCGGGCTCACGTTCGATCAAACGCAACGCATCGACAAGGTAACGCGCTTCGACTTCGCCTCGGGTGGTCGCACCGAGTTCGACCAATTGCTCGCAACCGCTTTGCGGTTTCAGCTTTTCCAGTGCGTCGGTCAGCGCCGTGCGCAGCGTGTCATTGAAACCACCGCGGCGCAGGAACTGACGCACGCTGAATTCGTCGCTGCAGAAGGCGAGCAGGCGTTTGCGATTGATCTCACGCAATTCGTCGGGCGTTTTCTCAAGCACGTAAGTATTGAGCTTGCCACTCCAGGAAACGACGTTCGCCGCGGTACCGGTGATTTCGCCGAGTGCCTTACCAGCGGAAAAATTTCCCCACACGGCGGCCCAGGCGAGCGTATCGAGTTTGTCGTCGAGAATCGGGTTCGACGAATACGGATCCACGCCAAGCAGTTTCGCCATCTCGCGGCGCTGTTCGCCGTATTTGAGGTAACGCTTCGCCTCGCGACCGGTCTCGCTGGCGGCGCGTGCGTACCAGGCGTGATTTTTCTTGTCGTCGGCTACAGCAGGATCACGCGGCGCATCGCGCGCTGCCGTCATCGGGCCTGGCGGCGCGTGGAACGGATCGCCTTCGTTTTCGAATTCGCGCGAGGCGCGGTCGCTGACGGTTTGCGCGCGTCCCGTCCAGGTGCCGATCTGCTTGCGCAGATAGCGCACGACGCCTTCGGGCAGACCGGTGATCGTATCGATCGGGTGCTCGACGACGTGCGCAATCGCTGCACCGGTCTTGCGCGCGCGCGTCGCGATCGCATGCGCGAACGCCTCTGAGCGGCTCGCGCGATCGAGCGCTTCGATTGCCGGAACTTCCGCTTCGCGCACGGCCAGCATCTCGACGCTATCGGCAAGCAGCGGTCCGAATTTCGTGTCGATGAGGAAATGCGCCATGTAGCCGCGTACCTGCACTTCCGGCACGACGCGGAAATCCGGCCCGCTCAGCAGGACCGGCTGCACGAGCGCGGCGGCGGGAAGGAACGGTTCGGGTTCGCTGTCCTGGGCGTGCGCCAAGGCGCAGACAAGCGCGAGAGTGACAACGGGAAAACGCATCCAGCGCTATTTGCCAGAAAGGCGTGGAATCGCAGATGAACGCAAGACTTTTTTCGACGCGAGAGTCAATTCCAACTGCACACCACCTTGCCGCAATTGCCCGAATCCATCAGCTCGAAGCCTTTCTGGAAATCGTCGATGTGGATCTGGTGGGTGAGCACTTTCTGCAGCGGGAAGCCGGTGAGCAGCATCTGCGTCATCTTGTACCAGGTCTCGTACATGCGCCGACCATAGATGCCCTGCAGCACGAGTCCCTTGAAAATTACCTTGTCCCAGTCGATCCCGGCGCCGTTCGGCAAGATCCCTAGCAGCGCAATCTTGCCGCCGTGATACATGCAGTCGAGCATGTCGTTGAATGCGCGCGGATTGCCGCTCATTTCCAGGCCAACGTCGAAGCCTTCCATGTGCAGGTCTTTCATCACCTCCTTGACCGACTGTTTCGACACGTTGACGACGCGCGTTGCACCCATGTCCGCAGCGAGCTTGAGGCGATAGTCGTTGACGTCGGTAACGACGACATTGCGCGCCCCGACATGTTTGGCGATGCCGGCAGCGATGATGCCGATCGGTCCCGCGCCCGTAATCAGCACGTCTTCGCCGATCAGGTCGAATTCCAGCGCGCAGTGCGCGGCATTGCCGTAAGGATCGAAGAAGGCGGCGAGTTCGGACGGAATCTGGTCCGGAATCGGCCACAGGTTGGACGACGGCATCGCGACGTATTCGGCGAACGCACCGTTGCGCGTGACGCCGATGCCGACCGTGTTCGGACACAGGTGCTGCCTGCCGGCGCGGCAGTTGCGGCAGACGCCGCAGACGATGTGGCCTTCGGCAGAGACGCGCTGTCCCAATGTATACCCGCGCACACCGGGTCCCATGTCGACGATACGGCCGACGAATTCGTGGCCGATGACCAGGCCCGGCTTGATCGTGCGCTGCGACCACTCGTCCCACTTGTAGATGTGCAGGTCGGTGCCGCAGATCGCGGTCTTCTCGAGCTTGATCAGCACCTCATTCGGGCCGATCTCGGGCACGGGCACCTGTTCCATCCAGATGCCCTTGGCGGCTTCGCGCTTGACCAGGGCTTTCATCATCGACTGCGACATGGGAATCTCCGGGCGAGGCGCGAATTATAGTCGCAGCCGCCACCAGCCGGATAAAATCCGGGCCGATAGCAGAGACGGGCAATGCTCAGCGCAGACGACAGACAGCAATACCGCACGCAGGGTTACCTGATCCGGCCGATCCTGTCGGCGGCGGAGGTCGGCCAGTACCTCGATGCGATCGATGCCGCGCTCGCGCCGCGCAATGCTCGTGCGCGCATGATCAACCTGCAGTTTCTGCAGCCCGGCAAGGATGTGCGCGCGATCCAGACCATCATCTGCCAGCCGACGATCCATGCCGTGATCGGCGACCTGCTCGGCGGCGGCCAGATCGTCATCGACGGTGCGTCGCTGTTCTGTGCGCAAGCCGGCGTCGATTACCGGCAGGGCTGGCATCGCGATCTGATGCAGATTCCCGACGAAGAAATCGATCCGGCATGGTTCTCTGCAGCACATCTGCACAATTACGTGCAGGTGAATCTTGCGCTCGGCATCGATCGCTGCCTGTGGCTTGTGCCGGGCAGCCATCGCCGTCCATTCGACGCAGCCGAACGCGCATTGTTCGGCAACTCGCAGAAGATGGCGTCGCTCGATGCCGGCGAGTTGCCGGCGGGCAAGCAGATCGTGCTGCAGCCGGGCGAAGCGGCTTTCTACAACAATAATGCGGTGCATCGCGGATACGGCGGTGTTTTGCCGCAGCGACGCGTCACGATCCATCTCGGCTTTCATTCCACCGCGCACGCGCCGACGCCACATTTCGGCGTGCTCGACCGCGACGAATACACGCCCGAATACCTGGCGAGCCTCGACGCGAACGTGAGCGCGATGCTGCAACGGCACCTAGCCGAACGCGCACGGCATCCGCGCATGGACTTCTATCACGCACGGCACCAGGAATTCATCGCCAAGGAATTTGCGACCAAATGACCTTCGATACAGTGCGTTGGGGCATCATCGGCTGCGGCAACGTCACCGAGGTCAAGAGCGGCCCCGCGTTGCAAAAAGTTGCGCATTCCGGACTCGTCGCAGTGATGCGCCGCGACGGCACGAGGGCACGCGATTATGCGCGGCGCCACGGTGTACGCGCATGGTATGACGATGCCGGCAAACTCATCGACGATCCGAACGTCGATGCGGTGTACGTGGCCACGCCGCCGTCGACGCACAAGCACTACGCGCTGGCCGCGGTCGCCGCCGGCAAACCGGTGTACATCGAAAAGCCGATGGCGATGAATGCTGCCGAATGCGCTGAGATCGTGCGCGCGGGCGAAGCCGCGAACGTACCGGTGTTCGTCGCTTACTATCGCCGCCGATTACCGCGTTTCCTCAAGGTGCAGGAGCTGCTGCGCGAAAATGCGATCGGTACGCCACGTATCGTCAATGTGCTCGTACATACGCCGCATGAAGCGCGCTATCGCGATCCAGACAACCTGCCGTGGCACGTGCGCCCGGAGATCTCCGGCGGCGGACTGTTCGTCGACATCGGCTGCCACACGCTGGATCTGCTGGATTTCCTGATCGGACCCGTAACATCCGTTGGCGGCCACACCAGCAACCAGCAGCGCGCCTACCCAGCGGAGGACGCGGTGGCCATGTCGTTCGCATTTGGCAACGGCGTGCTTGGCACTGGGCTATGGAATTTCGGCAGCTATGCGAATGAGGATCGCATAGAAATCATCGGTGACGCCGGGCGCCTGGTTTTCGCCACGTTCGGCGCCGCGCCGATCCGCTTAGAAACGGCAGCTGGCGCTCGGGAGTATGTTTTGACCAACCCGTTGCATATTCAGCAGCCGTTGATCGAAACGATCGTAGCCGAGCTGCGTGGTGACAAGGGCGCGTGTCCATCGACGGCAGTTTCGGCGGCACGAACAAACTGGGTGATGGATCAAGTGGTGGCCGAAAATAAATCCCCGCTGAAGCATTCTCCTTAGTACAGAACGGGTTCATCCACGCGCGATTACGTTGGCGTTGATGGAAAATCGCTGACAAGGAGAACGACATGCTCGAAGCCATTGCTGTCATCCTGCTCGTACTTTGGCTGCTAGGACTGGTGAGTTCCTACACCCTTGGCGGCTTCATCCATCTGCTTCTGGTGCTGGCGATCATCGTGATCCTGCTGCGCGTGATCCAGGGCCGACGCGCCATCTGAAGGAGTCGCTGATGAATTCTGTACGTGTCATTGCGTTGGTGCTGATCATCGGCGGCGCGCTCGGCTTGGCCTACGGCGGCTTCAGCTATACCAAAGAAGATCACCAGGCGAAGATCGGGCCGCTCGATATTTCTGTGCAAGAGAAGCAAACCGTCAACATACCCATGTGGGTCGGCATCGGTGCAATCGTGATCGGCGGCGCATTGCTGTTGAGCCCGCGCAACTGACGATCAACGTTTGGGCTTGTACCAATAACGGTCGGTAAAGGTCGTGCCATCGCGATGCCATAACATCGGCAGGCCTTCCTTTATTAGTCGGAAGTAATGCCAGTCGCCGAACTCGTCGAATTTGCGCGTCGAGCCCAGAGCTTTCGCTGACCTTACGCGCATCAGGCGCTGCCCGCGAGTTTTGCCGAGCTTGCGTAGCGCCCAAAGGAATGCGACGTCCTCGGCGACCGGTCGCGATTCGTCATAGCCGCCGACGGCGTCGAAATCCTGCTTGCGGCAGAACACAACGCCAGTGTCCATGCGCATCAGCCAGACGAAGGGGACGATCAGCGCATAAGTAACGGCGATGCCTAGCGACCAGCGTTCCATGCGTATGCCGGTAGCGCCGCCGATGCAACGCCCGGTCGCGAGCGCCTTGTCGATCTCGATGAAGGTCTGTGGATGCAGCTGCGAATCGGCATCGATGAAACAGACGATCTCGCCGAGCGCCGCACGCGCACCGCCGTTGCGCGACGCCGCGATCACGCGCTTTTCCACGTTAACGACGCGGCAGCCGTGCGCTGCCGCGATAGCTGCAGTGCTGTCGGTTGACATGTTGTCGGCGACGATGACCTCGATTGAATCAGGCTCGCCGTAAGCTGAGCGCGCCGCAGCCACTGAATCCAGCAGTCTCGGCAGCAGATGTTCTTCGTTGTACGCCGGAATGACCAGCGAAAAGCGTGGCGGCATTTGGCGCGATCTCCCCGCGGGGGGATGATCGCGCCAGCTCCGGTCATGCGCAAGCGCCGGACAGTAGGATGCTGTCGGCGTAGGGTTACTGACAGCTCGTCAACGGGTTCGCACAGTACGGCACGTTGTTCCAGCTGAAAGGTTGCGGCTGGCGCGTGTCGATGGTCAAACGCATCGACGTGGAGATGGCCGGCAGGATGCCCGCGCTCGTGCACGGCATGCTGCCGGAATGGATGTCGCCTACGTGCACGACCAGACTCACCGCCGGGTCGGCGTTGACCGAGTTGGTCAGTAGCGCTGCATTGTCGAGCAGCAGCTGGTTATACGGCCAGTCGCCGAATACCGCGATTGTGATCGGCGTAGTGGAGCTGTTGCCGTTCGGGTTTGTGTCGGTCGCGAGTGCCGAGTGCGTCGCGATGAGGCCGGCGATCGTGGCGCAAACAAGTCTTTTCATGAGCGAGTCCTTTGCTGGCGAAGGCGTGAATCTAGGCAGTGCCTGTTGCAGTCCGATGACTATGCCCGGGCGCTAGAATTGCTGAATGCCCATCGACCAGCGACCGCTCGCGATTTTCCTCATGGGCCCGACCGCGTCGGGCAAGACCGCGCTCGCGTGCACGCTCGTCGATCGCTTCGACATGCAATTGATCAGTGTCGATTCGGCGCTGGTCTATCGTGGTCTGAATATTGGCGCCGCCAAACCCGATGCGGCGACGCTCGCAAAATATCCGCATCGTCTCATCGACATCCGCGATCCGGCGCAGCCTTATTCGGCAGCGGAGTTTCGCGTCGATGCGCGGCGCGAAATGGCGACGATCACCGCCAGTCGGAAAATTCCGTTGCTGGTTGGCGGCACCGGTCTGTATTTCCGCGCCTTGCAAAACGGCCTTTCGGTTTTGCCGGAAGCCGATCCGGAGTTGCGCCGCAGGCTCAAGGACGAAGCGGCAGTCCATGGCTGGGCCAGCTTGCATGCACGCCTCGCCGAACTCGACGCTGTCGCCGCCACGCGCATTGGCCCTGGCGATACGCAGCGCATCCAGCGCGCGCTCGAAGTAATCGAACTGGCCGGCCGGCCGCTGTCCGCGCTGCAAGGCGCGCCGCCGGAACGGTTTGCGTATCGCGTGCTCAAGCTCGCTTTGATCCCGCGCGAGCGCGCGCTGCTGCACGCGCGCATCGCGCAACGCATGGACGCGATGCTCGCGGCCGGTTTCCTCGACGAGGTTCGCGCGTTGCGTGCGCGCGACGAACTGCACGCCGATCTGCCGGCGCTGCGCGCCGTCGGTTATCGCCAGGGATGGCAGCACCTGGACGGCGAGTTCGACGCTGCGGAATTGCGCGATCGTGCAATTTTCGCGACGCGCCAGCTCGCCAAGCGCCAATTGACCTGGCTGCGGGCGGAGCTGGATGCCTTGGCGGTTGATCCGTTCGATGGTAGTCATGTCGAGCAAGTCGCGCGGACCACGGACGGCTTTCTCGGCAGGTAGCCGGTGGCCTTGCAAACGCGTATAGTTTCAACACATTGAATCGGAGCGCTCAGGCCATATCTGCTTAACGCCTACGTTCATTTTTCCGGTTCGAGAATAACAAGTAGGAGAAGAACCATGTCCAAAGGTCAGTCGCTGCAGGATCCTTTTCTCAACGCGTTGCGCCGTGAGCGCGTGCCCGTGTCGATTTACCTGGTCAACGGCATCAAGTTGCAGGGCACGGTCGAATCGTTCGACCAGTTCGTCGTGTTATTGCGCAACACCGTGAGCCAGATGGTGTACAAGCACGCGATTTCCACGATCGTGCCGAGTCGCAATGTGCGTATCGGCGTCGAACACACCGGGCATGCCGAAGCTGCCGTGGAAACCGAAACCGCAGAAGGTTAGTGTTCGAACGTTCCCGCAAAGGCGAACGCGCGCTGCTGTTGCAGCCGCAGTGGGTGGGACAGCACGACCCCGAGGCGTTGCCCGAATTCCGCGAACTCGCGCGTTCTGCGGGCGCCAGCGTCGTCGGCACATTGAGTGCGCGGGTCGAGCGCCCGAATCCGAAATTCTTCGTCGGCAGCGGCAAGGCCGAGGAGCTGAAAGTCCAGAAGCAGGCAACCGACGCCGACCTGATCCTCGTCAATCACGCACTATCGCCGGTGCAGGAACGCAACCTGGAACAGTTCACGCAGTGCCGCGTCGTCGACCGCACCGGTCTGATCCTCGATATCTTCGCCCAGCGTGCGCGCTCGCACGAAGGCAAGCTGCAGGTCGAGCTCGCGCAGCTCAAGCATATGGCCACGCGTCTCGTGCGCGGCTGGACGCACCTGGAGCGCCAGCGCGGCGGCGCGATCGGCCTGCGCGGGCCGGGTGAAACCCAGCTCGAACTCGACCGCCGCCTGCTCGCCGGGCGCGTCAAGCAACTGACCCAGCGCCTGGAGAAAGTCCAGACGCAGCGTTCGACCGCACGTCGCGCACGCGAGCGCAATGCGCTGCCACTGGTATCACTTGTCGGTTACACGAACGCCGGCAAGTCGACGTTGTTCAACACGTTGACGAACGCGGATGTCTATGTTGCCGATCAGCTGTTCGCAACCCTGGATCCGACGCTGCGCCGCATCGACGGGCTCAATTGCGGCCCGTTCGTGCTCGCCGACACCGTGGGTTTCATCCGCGACCTGCCGCACGATTTGATCGCCGCGTTCAAGTCCACGCTCGCCGAAACGCGCGACGCCGACCTGCTGCTGCACGTGGTCGATGCCGCCGATCCCGAGCACGCGCAGCGCATCGTCGAAGTGCAGCAGGTGCTCAGCGAAATCGGCGCCGAACAGGTGCCGCAGATCCTCGTTTTCAACAAGCTCGACAAGCTCGCGAGCGATGCAGGCCCGCCGCAGCCACGTTTCGAAACGGTCGATGGCGGACGCACGTCGCGCGTCTGGGTTTCGGCCGCGCAGGCCATCGGCATGGATCTGCTGCGCGAGGTGATCGCGCGCACGCTGCAGGGCGAGCGCGTGCACCGTTGGCTGCACGTGCCGGAGTCGGCCGGACGCCTGCGTGCGCGCCTGTTTGCGCAAGGTTTCGTCGCCAGCGAACGTCCGGCCGAGAGCGGCTGGGAACTGGAAATCGATGCACCGCGCGCGTTGCTCGAACCACTGTTCGGATTGCCGAGCGGCGAGGGCGAATGGCTGCGCCGGCAATTGGCGGCGTAGGACGTTTTCAACTCGCGCCGGCGCAATGAATTGCGCCCCTGCACGTTGCTCTCTACAATTCCGCAGCAACCCCTTGACTGTTTCGAGCGGCGGTTGCACAACGCGACTGCTTCGTGCCGTCGCGTGTGCGCTCAACGCAACGGAGATCAACGATGGCCTGGAACGAACCCGGTGGCGGTAAGCGCGACCCCTGGCAGGGCAAGCCGCAGCCGCCCGACCTGGAAGCGATGTTGCGCCGCCTGCGTGACGGCGTGAGCCGGCTGTTCGGCGGCGGGGGCGGCGGTGGTGGCGGCTCGCACGGGCTCGTGCCGATCATTGTCGCCTTCATCGTGCTGGTCTGGATCGTCATGAGTTCCTGGCAGTCGATCGATGCGCGTCAGATCGGCGTCGTGCTGCGTTTCGGCCAGTTCAATCGGGTGCTGAGCTCGGGTTTGAACCTCAAGTGGCCGGCGCCCATCGAACGCGTGATTCCGGTCGATGCGACGACGGTGCGCACGGTTTCCGACGAAGTGCGCATGCTGACCAAGGACGAGAACATCGTGCTGATCGACTTCAACGTGCAGTACACAGTTACCGACGCGCGGGAATACCTGTTTTCGGTGAATCAGCCGGACCAGACGCTGAAGCTGGCTGCGGAAAGCGCATTGCGTCAGGTTATCGGTACCAGCGACATGGATACGATCCTGTCCGGACAGGGCACGCAGCTTGTGCAGCAGACCGAGAAGGCGCTGCGCGCGACGCTGGATGCGTATCACATCGGTTTGCAGGTGCACAACGTCAACTTCCAGAAAATCCTGCCGCCGACCGAAGTCAAGGCGGCATTCGATGATGCGAACAATGCCGGCAACAACCAGCAGGAAGTGATCAACAAGGCGATCGCCTACAAGGCGCAAGTGGTGCCGGTGGCCGAAGGCGAGGCCGCGCGCGTACGCGCCGATGCCGAAGGCTACAAGGCGGCGCAGATTGCGATCGCGACCGGCGAGGCCTCGCGGTTTTCGAAGATCGAAGAGCAATACCGTGCCGCGCCGGAAGTGACGCGCAAACGTCTGTATCTGGACACGATGCAGGGTGCGCTCGCCAACTCCGTCAAGGTGCTCGATTCCAGCAACGGCAAGAACCTGATCTACCTGCCGCTGGACAAATTCAAGGACGAGGCCGCGCTCAACGCGGCTGCAGCCGAAGCGCGCAAGGCAGGCAAGGAGGGTGGCCAATGAAAATTCTTGCTCCCATCGCAGCGTTTATCCTCATCGTATTGGTCGCGAACAGCGCCTTCATCGTGCCGGAAGGTCAAAGCGCGCTCGTCCTGCAGTTCGGACGCATCCAGGGTGCCGGCAGCGAAAGCGCCGACCTCAAGCCGGGTCTGCATTTCAAGCTGCCGCTGATCCAGCAAGTGGTGCGCTACGATCGACGCATCCTCAATCTCGAGGCGCAGCCGGCCCCGTACTACACGGCGGAAAAGAAAGCGGTGCTGCTGGATTACTACGTCAAATGGCGCATCGAGAACCCGGTGACGTACTACCAGTCCAACGGCGCCGACGAGATGCAGAGCCAGGCCAACAACCGCCTCGCGCCGATCATCAAGGATGCGCTGCGTTTCGAATTCAATTCGCGCTCGCTCAACGACCTGATCGCCAACTCGCGTTCAGACATCACCGAGCACGTGCTCAAGCAGGCCAACGAGCAGACGCTAGGCTCGCTCGGCATCCGCGTCGTCGACGTGCGCATCATTCGCATCGAGTTTCCGGAAGAGGTCGTAGGTTCCGTGTACAAGCGCATGAGCGCCGAACGCAACCGCCTCGCCAACGAGCAGCGTTCGAACGGTCAGCGCGAAGCGGCGAAGATCGAGGCCGATGCCGATCGTCAGGTGCAGGTGATCAAGGCCGAAGCCGAGCGCGATGCGCAATTGTTGCGCGGCGACGGCGACGGCAAGGCCTCGGAAATTTACGCCGCGGCGTACGGCAAGAACCCGGAATTCTATGCGTTCTACCGCAGCCTCCAGGCTTATCGCGAGGCATTCAAGAGCGGCGGCGTGCTCCTGCTTGATACAAAATCGGAGTTCATGCGTTATTTCGAAGCGAGCAAAGGCGAAGCCAGCAAGCCCTGATGCGTCACGAATTCGTCGCTGCATTGTGCCTGGTGCTGGTGTTCGAAGGCTTGTTCCTGTTCGCCGCGCCGAACGTGTGGCAGCGCATGGCCGAACAGATGCGCCAGCTCGAACCGCGCCAGCTGCGTCTGATCGGCGGGGTGATGATGGCGGTGGGAGTGTTGGCGTTGCAGCTGGTGATGTAATTCAACCGACGAGAATCGCATGGGTAAGTCAGTTGTAATCCTTGGGGCCCAATGGGGCGACGAAGGCAAAGGCAAGATCGTCGACCTGCTCACTGAGCGGGTCGGCGCGGTCGCGCGTTTTCAGGGCGGGCACAACGCCGGACACACGTTGGTCATTCGCGGCAAAAAGACGGTGCTGCATCTGATTCCGTCCGGCATCCTGCGCGAAGGCACCCTGTGCCTGATCGGCAACGGCGTCGTGTTGTCGCCGGCCGCGCTGCAGCAGGAAATCGGCGAACTCGAGACGACCGGCGTCGAGGTGCGTTCGCGGCTGAAGATCAGTCCGGCGACGCCCCTGATCATGCCGTATCACATTGCAATCGATCAGGCTCGCGAGAAAGCCGCCGGCAAAGATGCGATCGGTACCACCGGGCGCGGCATTGGCCCCGCATACGAGGACAAGGCCGCGCGCCGCGGCGTGCGCGTCGCCGATCTGATGTATCCCGACGAGTTGCCGGAGAAGTTGCGCAGCGTCGTCGATTATCACAACTTCGTGCTCAAGCATTGGCTCAAGGCCGACGAAGTCGATTATCAGAAAACGTTGGACGAAGCGCTGGCATTCGGCGACTACGTCAAGCCGATGATCGACGACGTCGCCGCGACATTGCATGAGCTGCGCCGCAGCGGTGCGCACATTCTGTACGAAGGCGCACAAGGTGCGCTGCTCGATATCGACCATGGCACCTATCCCTATGTGACCTCGTCCAACACGACGGTCGGCGGTGCTTGCGCCGGCACCGGCGTCGGCGCTTGCGACATCGATTACGTGCTCGGCATCTGCAAGGCGTATGCAACACGCGTTGGTGGCGGGCCGTTCCCGACGGAGCTCACCGATGCCACCGGCGACGCG
>Ga0163163_10000242_pt1 | contig 55874 bp, 51 predicted proteins | sample S65metaG_FD_119766 | JGI IMG/M metagenome (GOLD analysis project Ga0163163, IMG submission 119766) | Switchgrass rhizosphere microbial communities from Kellogg Biological Station, Michigan, USA - S6-5 metaG | ecosystem: Host-associated > Plants > Roots > Rhizosphere > Soil | place: USA... | reverse complement strand
TTCCGCATGGATGGAGAGCTCGAGGACTACATCGAACTGCAGCCAGCTTACCGCTCTGCCCTGGTTTCCCGCATCAAGGTGATGGCCGGCCTGGACATTTCGGAGCATCGGCGCGGACAGGACGGCAAGATCGCATTCAGCAAGTTCGGGCCCGTGGCGATCGAACTGCGAGTGGCCGTTGTGCCAACCACGAACAACTTGGAAGATGTGGTGCTGCGCATACTCGGTGGAGTCGAACCGCTGCCGCTGGAAAAACTGGGTCTTTGCGCGCGCGACCTGGCTGAATTGAAGAAGATGGTCACGCACAGCTATGGACTTATCCTAGTGTGTGGACCCACCGGGTCCGGCAAAACAACGACTTTGCATTCGGCCTTGCAGTCCATTAATCGGCCCGATGTCAAAATCTGGACCGCCGAGGATCCGGTAGAGATCACCCAACCTGGATTGCGTCAGGTCCAGGTCAATGCGCGCATCGACTGGACGTTTGCCGCGGCGATGCGCTCGTTTCTGCGCGCCGATCCCGACGTCATCATGGTCGGCGAGATGCGTGACATCGAGACCACCAAGATTGGCATCGAGGCGTCGCTCACCGGGCACCTGGTGCTGTCGACGCTGCATACGAATAGCGCTGCCGAAAGCATTGTCCGCCTGCTGGAATTGGGCATGGACCCGTTCAACTTTGCTGACGCGCTGGTCGGCATCCTTTCACAGCGTCTGGCACGCACGCTGTGCAGCCAGTGCAAGAAAGCGCGTGTCGCCACGGATGCAGAAATAGCAGCGCTCGCGCACGAGTACTGTATCGGCTCCAAGCTCGACGCTGACACCGTTATCGACCAATGGCACCAAACCTTTGCAGGTAGCGGCCATATACAGCTGCACGAGGCGATCGGGTGCGAGAAGTGCGGTGGGACCGGGTACCGCGGCCGGATTGGGGTGTACGAACTGCTGGTCGCGACGCCGCGGATCAAGGAAATGATCCGCTCGCGCGGGAGCGTGCCGCAGGTGGAGGAAGCCGCACAGAACGGCGGTATGCGCCTGTTGCGCCAGGACGCGATTGAAAAGGTGTTGAGCGGCCTGCTCGATCTGCCGAACGCCCGCTCTGTATCGACCTAGGCATCAGACGGCAGACCCCACAACACCAACTCGGCGCCCAAGCTCCGCATAAATGCCATCTGCGGGCCCAGAGGGCGCGCGTTGCCATCGACTGACGGGCGGGTTCACCTACTAGGGGCTATTCCACCGTCACGCTCTTGGCCAGATTGCGCGGTTGATCGACGTCGGTGCCACGCAGTACGGCAACGTGGTAGGCGAGCAACTGCAACGGCACGGTGAACACGATCGGCGCGATCATCTCGCCGCACGGCGGCAGCGCGAGCAGGTGATCGTCGCGCTGCGGCATGTGTTTGGCGACTTCGGCGTCGGCGAGCACATAAAGTTCGCCGCCGCGCGCACGCACCTCTTCCAGATTGGATTTCAATTTTTCCAGCAGGTGATCGTTCGGGGCGACCGCGATCACCGGCATGTTCTCGTCGACGAGCGCGAGCGGGCCATGTTTGAGCTCGCCGGCCGGATACGCTTCGGCATGGATGTAGGAGATTTCCTTGAGCTTGAGCGCACCTTCCATTGCGATCGGAAACTGCGTGCCGCGGCCGAGGAAAAGCGTGTGATCCTTGGCGACGAAACGTTCGGCCATGCGCTTGATGTTCGCGTCGAGCGCGAGCGCATCGCGCACGGCGCCGGGCAGGGTTTCCAGCTGCTGCACCAGGTTCGTGTAACGCGTGCCGTCGAGGCCGTGATGACGGGCGAGTTCGAGTGCGAGCAGCGCCAGCGCGGCCAGTTGCGTCGTGAATGCTTTCGTCGAGGCGACGCCGATCTCTGGGCCCGCGCGCGTCATCAGCGTCAGCGCCGATTCGCGCACGATCGATGACTCCGGCACGTTGCAGATCGCGAGCGTAGTCAGATAGCCGCGCGATTTGGCGAGCTTCAGCGCGGCGAGCGTGTCGGCGGTTTCGCCGGACTGGGTGATCGTGACGAACAGCGCGTCGGCGGGAACAACCGCGTCGCGATAGCGGTATTCCGAAGCGATTTCGACATTGCACGGAATGCGCGCCAGACTTTCTATCCAGTAGCGCGCGACCAGCGCGGCGTGATAACTCGATCCGCACGCGATCAAATGCACGCTGCGCGTTTTCGTCAGCAGTTCGCGGGCGCCGACGCCAAAAATTTCGGTCAGGATATGGCCGCCGCTGATGCGACCTTCGAGCGTATCGGCTATCGCCTGCGGCTGCTCATGGATTTCCTTGAGCATGTAATGCCGGTATTCGCCGCGCTCGACCGCATCGGCGCCAAAATGCGCGAGCTTGACCGGGCGCTGCACGGCGGCGCCGTGTTCATCATAAATTTGTATACCGTCGATCGTGGCGTCGGCGATGTCGCCTTCGGCGAGATAGATGAAGCGCCTCGTCACCGGCAGCAGCGCGTGGATATCCGAGGCGATGAATTGCTCACCGTCGGCGAGGCCGGCGACCAGGGGGCTGCCGCGGCGCGCGCCGATCACGCGGCCAGGCTCGCGCTTGCTGATCACCGCAATCGCATACGCGCCACGCAGGCGCGGCAGCGTCTTTTGCATTGCGGCGAGCAGGTCCGCGCCTTCATTTTGATAGTGCTCGATCAGGTGCGCGATGACTTCCGTGTCGGTTTCGCTCGCGAACTCGTAGCCGAGCGCCTTGAGTTCGGCACGCAGTTCCTCGTGGTTCTCGATGATGCCGTTGTGCACGACGGCGACATTGCCGCGCGAGGCGATCGGATGCGCGTTCATTGTGTTCGGCGCACCATGCGTGGCCCAGCGCGTGTGCGCGATGCCAGTGAACCCCGCAATGGGTTGCGTCGCATGCAGAGTTTCGAGTTCGTGCACCTTGCCTTTCGTGCGCACGCGCTCGAGACCATGTTCGGTCAATAACGCGATGCCGGCCGAATCGTAGCCGCGGTACTCCAGTGCCTTCAGGCCGGCGATCAGCGTGCCGACCACATCGCGCCGCGCGGCGGCGCCGACGATTCCACACATGGGTATGCCCTCGTTCGAGACGCGTATTTTAGCCGGTCTGCGGCGACAACGCGGGCTACTTCGGGGCTTTTTGCGGGCGCTTCCAGCCGCGGATCGTGGCCTGTCGAGCGCGCGCGACGGTCAACTCGGCGGCGGGCGCGTCGCGGCCGATCGTCGACCCGGCGCCGATCGTCGCATCCTTGCCGACGGTTACGGGCGCCACAAGCGCCGTGTTCGAGCCGATGAAGGCGCCATCCTCGATCGTCGTGCGGTGCTTGTTCACGCCGTCGTAGTTGCAGGTGATCGTGCCGGCGCCAATATTGACGTTCGCGCCGATCGTCGCGTCGCCAAGATAGGTCAAATGATTGGCTTTTGAATTCGCGCCGAGCGTCGAATTCTTCACTTCGACAAAATTGCCGACATGCGCGCCTGCGCTGAGTTCGGCACCCGGGCGCAACCGTGCGAAGGGCCCGATCACGCAGGCGCCGTGGGTGACGACACCGTCGAGATCGCAATGCGCGCGCACCTGCGTGCCTGCGGCGAGGCGTGAGTTGGCGATGCGGCAGAACGGGCCGATGCGCACGCCTTCGCCCAAGTTCACCTCGCCCTCGAACACAGCATCGACGTCGATCTCGACATCGCTGCCGCAATGCAATTCGCCGCGCAAATCAAAACGCGCCGGATCGGCGAAACGCACACCTTGCGCACACAACGCTTGCGCGGCGCGGCGTTGGAACTGGCGTTCGAGTTGCGCGAGCTGCCACGCATCGTTCGCGCCGGCGATTTCGCCGATATCCGCGCACGGCACGGCGAGCGCCGGTTCGTTATCCTGTGCAGCGAATTCGAACACATCGGTGAGGTAAAACTCGGCTTGTGCGTTGCGGTTGTGCAGGCGCGTGAGCCAGCCGCGCAGCGCTCGCGCTTCGGCGGCGATCACGCCGCTGTTGACCGTGTGGATCGCACGCTGTTCGGCGCTGCAATCCTTGTCCTCGACGATGCTGCGCACGCGACCTGAGTCGAGCACGATGCGGCCATAGCCGCGCGGATCGGGCAGGTCGGCCGTGAGCACGGCGAGCGAGCCTTGTGCTTCGACCAACGGGCGCAGCGTCGCGTCACGCAGCAACGGCACGTCGCCGTACAACACGAGCACGCGCGCCGCATGCGGAATGTCCCGCATCGCCAGTTGCATGGCGTGGCCGGTGCCATGCTGCTGCGCCTGGTGCACCCAGCCAAGATCGGCCTGGTCGGAGCACGCCGCTTGCACCTGTTCACCGCGATGGCCATGGACGACATGGATTCGCGCTGGTGCCAGCGCGCGCGCGGTCGCTATCACGTGCGCGAGCATTGGTCTGCCGGCGAGCGGCAGCAACACTTTCGGCAGCGCGGACTTCATGCGCTTGCCTTCGCCGGCGGCGAGGATGACGACGTGCAGCGGTTGCGTAATCATGCGCCTACGATAGCGCACAGCGAAGGCTTGAATCGAGCTTTTGTCTGGCACGCGCCCAGCAGCCGGAGTGCTCCTGCATTTCCGGCATACCGGCCGACCATGGCCATAATACCGGCACGCGCCGCCTGGGATTGGCAAAGTGCGTCAGTGCACAATCGGCAAGTGGCGCAAGATCTTCTGAACGATGTTGTCGTCAAGTTTGCCCGTTCCCCGAGCAAAGCCAATCACTTGCCCCTGGATACGGATGATCTTTCTCTCTTTCCCGTCGTAAGCACCGCTGAGCACGACGTAGTAGTTGCGGTCGCCAGGAGGAGCGGCGTTGCTGGCCTGCCAAGGTGGTTGTTCAACGTAGCGGTAGTCGTCCGAAAACGAGTAACCTGCGGCATAGAGGCATACTGCAGTTTCGTCTACTGAGTCACCGACGTGGCCGCAGCGCTCGATAGCTGCCCGCAGCTGTGCTTCGGCGCTCATTCGCTCCTGCTCTGCCGCCTTGGCCGCTGTTCGAGATTCTTCGCAACCGGAAAGTCCCAGCAGGCATGTGAGCGCAAGGCTCCTCAGGGTGGCTGTTATCAGGGCCGGCACGACAGTTTGCTGCTGGCAACGAGACCTCGGTTTTGGACGCCAGAACATGATAGGCACCTACCCGCCGGTGTAGCTCGGTGGATGCGTGGCGTCCACACAGGACGGGTTCCAGTAGGCCTCCTCGAACACGGTGGCCTTGTTGGCAGAATTTGCTGATCGGACCGTCGCCACTCTCATGTTCGGTGGTTCGATCGCGACGATGCGCGGCCACGTTGTCTTCAACACGTGGTTCTCGCTCTGGTCGACCATGAAGCGGGCGTTGGAAGATTGCATGCCGTTGGCCGCCTGAGTCTTCACGTATCCGCAGGTTGCCAGGGCTGGAACCCCCGCGTTGGTCATCGCACCGTGCACAACAAACACACCGCTGAAGTCCAAGGAATCGTGCAGCGTCGGAAACCGCTGTTGAACCGCCCATTTGGCGTTGTCGATAGTTTTCTTGTCCGCACAGCCGCAGACCAGGCAAAGCGCGACGAGCCACAGCAGGTTTCGCATAAATGTCCTTGCCGTCCCAATCGTCGAGTTGGCAGCCACAGTTGCGTCGGGACAGCACGGTAGCCCGCATATGGCACGTTGATGATATCGCGTAAACGTCGACGAACAAACGAAAACGCCGGCATTATGCCGGCGTTTTAGTTTCGTAGACTGCGTGTGTGTTCAGTGCTTGAGATGGCGGCGCAGACGCTCGATCGCTTGCAATTGGGCGATGGCCTGGGCGAGTTCGGCTTGCGCCTGCGCGATTTCCATGGCGTCGGCGCGGTTGGCCAGCGTGCGTTCGGCTTCTTCCTTGGCTTTGCGCGCGGCGGCTTCGTCGAGGTCCTTGGCGCGAATCGCGGTGTCGGCGAGCACGGTCACGACTTGCGGCTGCACTTCGAGGATGCCGCTCGAGACGTAGAAAAACTGCTCGTCGCCGTTCTCCATGATCACGCGCACCTGACCGGGTTTCAGGCGTGTGATCAGCGGCGCGTGGCGCGGCGCAATGCCGAGTTCGCCCGCTTCACCGCTGGCGATGACCATTTTGGCCTCGCCGTGAAAGATCTCGGCTTCGGCACTGACGATGTCGCAACGGATTGTGGTGGCCATTCCTCTCTCGCTTTGGTTCGTAGCCCGGCGCTTACGCCGCCTTCTTTTCCGTCATGGCCTTGGCTTTCTCGAAGGCTTCTTCGATGCCGCCGACCATGTAGAACGCCTGCTCCGGCAAGTGATCGCATTCGCCATCGACGATCATCTTGAAGCCGCGAATCGTGTCTTTCAGCGATACGTATTTACCCGGCGAGCCGGTGAACACTTCGGCGACGTGGAACGGCTGGCTGAAGAAGCGCTCGATTTTGCGCGCACGCGACACGGTTGCCTTGTCTTCTTCGCTCAACTCGTCCATGCCGAGGATCGCGATGATGTCCTTCAGTTCCTTGTAGCGCTGCAGCGTGGCCTGCACGCGGCGCGCGGTTTCATAGTGTTCGACGCCGATTACGTTCGGATCGAGCTGGCGGCTGGTGGAGTCCAGCGGATCGACCGCCGGATAGATGCCGAGCGAAGCGATGTTGCGCGAGAGCACGACGGTCGCGTCCAGATGCGCGAACGTCGTCGCCGGCGACGGATCGGTCAAGTCGTCCGCGGGCACGTAGATCGCCTGCACCGAGGTGATCGAACCGGTCTTGGTCGAGGTGATGCGCTCCTGCAGCACACCCATTTCCGCCGCGAGGGTTGGCTGGTAGCCCACCGCGGACGGCATACGACCGAGCAGCGCGGACACTTCGGTACCGGCCAGCGTGTAGCGATAAATATTGTCGACGAAGAACAGCACGTCGCGGCCCTTGCCGGAAGCGTCTTTCTCGTCGCGGAAATATTCGGCCATGGTGAGGCCAGTGAGCGCGACGCGCAGGCGGTTGCCAGGCGGCTCGTTCATCTGGCCGTACACCATCGCGACTTTGGACTCTTGGAGATTGTCGAGCTTGACGACGCCGGCTTCGATCATCTCGTGATAGAAGTCATTGCCTTCGCGCGTGCGCTCGCCGACGCCGGCGAACACCGACAAACCGGCGTGCTGCGTAGCGATGTTGTTGATGAGTTCAAGCATGTTGACGGTCTTGCCGACGCCGGCGCCGCCGAACAGGCCGATCTTGCCGCCCTTGGCGAACGGGCAGACCAGATCGATCACCTTGATGCCGGTCTCGAGCAGGTCGTTGGCGGCCGCTTGTTCGTCATAGCTCGGCGCCGAGCGGTGGATTTCCCAACGGTCTTTCTCGCCGATCGGACCGCGCTCGTCGATTGGGCTACCAAGCACGTCCATGATGCGACCGAGCGTCGCCGTGCCGACCGGCACCTTGATGCCCGCGCCGGTGTTGGTGCACAGCAGGTTGCGCTTCAGGCCGTCGGTGGAGCCGAGCGCGATCGTGCGCACAACGCCGTCGCCGAGCTGCTGCTGCACTTCGAGCGTGATCGGGGTCGCCGTGCCTTCCACTTTCAGCGCGTCGTACACCTTCGGCACCTGATCGCGCGGGAATTCGACGTCGACCACTGCGCCGATGATTTGGACTACTTTGCCCTGGTTCATTTGTGTGTCCTCAAAACTGAATTCTGATCAAACCGCGGCAGCGCCGCTGACGATTTCCGAGATTTCTTGCGTGATCGCAGCCTGCCGCGCCTTGTTGTAGACCAGCGTCAGCGAATCGATAGCTTTTGTCGCATTGTCCGACGCGCTCTTCATCGCGACCATGCGTGCGGCGTGTTCGCTGGCCAGATTCTCCAGCGTCGCCTGATAGACCAGGGACTCGATGTAGCGCGTCAGCACGTGCTCGAGCACGGTTTCCGCATCGGGCTCGTACAGATAATCCCAGTCGTGCGCGGTGGTCAGCGTGTCCGACGGTGGCAGCGGCAGCAGCTGATCGAGCGTCGGCTTCTGCGTCATCGTATTGACGAAGTCGTTGTAGGCGAGCACCAGACGATCGACCTTGCCGGCGCTGTAGCTGTCGAGCATGATTTTGATCACGCCGATCAGCTGTTCGATCTTCGGCCGTTCGCCCAGATGCGAAGCACTGCCGACGAGGTTGACTTTCAACCGCTTGAAGAACGCGTTCGCTCTCGTGCCGATCGCGACGATGTCGACTTCGACGTTCTGTTCCTGCCAGCCGCGAATCTCTGCAAGGAGCTTGCGGAACAGGTTCGAGTTCAGGCCGCCGCACAGACCGCGATCGGTCGAGATGACGATGTAGCCGATGCGCTTGACACTCTCGCGCTCGTTGAGGAACGGATGCTTGAACTCGGTGTTCGCCTTCGCCAGATGGCCGATGACTTGCTTCATCGCGCGCGCGTACGGGCGCGAGGCGCGCATGAGGTCCTGCGCCTTGCGGATCTTCGAAGCCGAGACCATTTCGAGCGCGCGCGTCACCTTGCGCGAGTTGCCGACGCTCTTGATCTTGGTTCGTATTTCGCGTGTGCCTGCCATGCTTTTCTCTTCTTCGTCGGCTGGACTGCAAAACCCAGCATGCCGATTCGTCGGACGCTGGGCTTGTCAGCCCAGCCTACCAATCACCAAGATCCCGTCTTCTTGAACTCTTCGATGCCCTTCTTGAGCGTCGCTTCGATCTGATCGTTCCAGTCGGCCTTGTCGTTCGCGGCTTTCACCCAATCGGCATAATTGGCGGCGAAATGATCGTGCAGCCCTTTCTCGAAGGTGAGGATCTGCGCGATCGGCAGATCGTCGAGGAAGCCTTTCTCGGCTGCGTACAGCGACAGTGCGAGCTGCGCGATCGACAGCGGCGCGTACTGCTTCTGCTTCATCAGTTCCGTCACGCGCTGGCCGCGCTCGAGCTGCGCGCGCGTCGCCGCGTCGAGGTCCGAAGCGAACTGCGCGAACGCCGCGAGTTCGCGGTACTGCGCGAGCGCGAGCTTCACGCCGCCGGACAGCTTCTTGATCATCTTGGTCTGCGCGGCGCCACCGACGCGCGACACCGAGATGCCGGCGTTCACGGCCGGGCGGATGCCGGCGTTGAACAGGTCGGTCTCGAGGAAGATCTGGCCGTCGGTGATCGAGATCACGTTGGTCGGCACGAACGCAGACACGTCGCCGGCCTGCGTTTCGATGACCGGCAGCGCGGTCAGCGATCCGGTCTTGCCTTTGACGGCGCCGTTGGTGGCTTTTTCCACATATTCTTCATTGACGCGCGCGGCGCGTTCGAGCAGACGCGAGTGCAGATAGAACACGTCGCCCGGATACGCTTCGCGGCCCGGCGGACGCTTGAGCAGCAGCGAAATCTGGCGGTAGGCCCAGGCCTGCTTGGTCAAATCGTCATAGATGATCAGCGCGTCTTCGCCGATGTCGCGGAAGTATTCGCCCATCGCGCAACCCGAATACGGCGCGATGTACTGCATCGCGGCGGAATCGGCGGCGGCGGCGGCGACGATGATCGTATGCGCGAGCGCGCCGTTTTCTTCGAGCTTGCGCACGACGTTCGCGATCGAGCTCTGTTTCTGGCCGATCGCGACGTAGATGCACTTGATGCCGGAACTCTTCTGATTGATGATCGTGTCGATCGCGAGCGCGGTCTTGCCGGTCTGGCGGTCGCCGATGATCAGCTCGCGCTGGCCGCGACCGATCGGAATCATCGAGTCGACCGACTTGTAGCCGGTCTGCACCGGCTGCGACACCGACTTGCGCCAGATCACGCCCGGCGCGACTTTTTCGATCGGCGAAGTTTGTTTGGCGTTGAGCGGGCCCTTGCCGTCGATCGGATTACCGAGCGCGTCGACGACGCGGCCGAGCAGTTCGCGGCCGACCGGCACTTCGAGAATGCGGCCGGTGGTCTTGACCGTGTCGCCTTCGCGCAGGTGCTGATAGGCACCGAGCACGACCGCGCCGACCGAATCGCGCTCCAGGTTCAGCGCGAGCGCGACCGTGTTGCCCGGCATCTCGATCATTTCGCCGGACATCGCATCAGCGAGACCGTGAATGCGCACGATGCCGTCGGACACTGAGACGATCGTACCCTCGTTGCGCGCTTCGGCGGCGAGTTTGACCTTCTCGATGCGATTGCGGATCAGGTCGCTGATTTCGGACGGATTGAGTGTGGTTGCCATGATATTTCCTCAAAGCACGTGCAGGCTTAGCGCACGTCGCTGGCGGTTGAAGTCAAAGATCAAAAGTCAAAAGCCGCATGGCTTTTCACTTTTGCGCTTTGCGGATTCGCGGCGCGAACGCCGCGATCCATTAATTTGCCAATGCGCTTTCGAGGCGCGCCAGTCTGCCGCGCACCGAGCCATCGATCACGACGTCACCGGCATCGATCACCGCGCCACCGATCACGCTTGGGTCGATGCGCTGCTGCAGGTCGATTTCGCGGCCGAAACGCTTCTTCAGCGCGACCTTGATTGCATCGGCCTGACCCGCCGGAATCTCGTTCGCGCTGCGCAACGTCACCTGCAGCACGCGCTCGGACTCGCGCTTGAGTTCCTCGAACAACGCGGCGATGTCGGCGAGCAAACTCACGCGACGATTGTCGACGAGCAGCCCAAGGAACCCGGCGAACGGCGAATCGGCCGGCTCGCCTTGCGGCAGCAGCAGACCGATCAGGTCGGCGTTCGACAGCCTTGGATCGCCGACGATCGCGTGCACGCGCGCGTCGCCGATCACCTGCGCCGCGAACGCGAGCTTGCTCGACCACGCGGGCAGCGCGTTGGCTGCACGCGCGGATTCGAACGCGGCACGCGCGTACGGGCGGGCGAGAGTGAGTGTTTCACTCATCGTCAGATCTCGGTCACGAGCTGATCCAGCAGCGCCTTGTGCGCGTCCGGATTGATCTCGCGCTGCAGGATCTTCGACGCGCCCTGCACGGCGAGCGTGGCGACTTGGCCGCGCAATTGCTCGCGGGCCTTGCCGACCATGCCTTCGACTTCCGCCTGGGCGGTGGCCTTGACCCGCGCGGCTTCGAGCAGCGCGTCGGCCTTGGCCTTGTCGACAATCTGGTTGGCCTGGGCGTGCGCCTTGTCGATGATTTCGGCGGCCTGCGCGCGCGCCTTCTTGATTTCCTCGGCGACACGCGCGTCGGCATCCTTGAGTTCCGCCTTCGCACGCTCGGCTGCATTCAGGCCGTCGGCGATGCGCTGGGCACGCTCGTCCATCGCCTGCGTCAGCGGCGGCCAGATGAATTTCATCGTGAACCAGATCAGGATCGCGAACGACAGCGCCTGACCCAGCAAAGTCATGCCGATTTCCATGACGTCCTTACCTCAAATGCGAATGGGTGCCGCGCGCGAAACCGCGCGCGGACATCGGGTCTTGCTCAGCCGAAACGCGACAGCAGCGGGTTGGCGAACGCGAAGAACAGCGCCATCGCCAGACCGATGATGAACGACGCGTCGATCAGGCCGACGAGCAGGAACATACGGCCTTGCAGCATCGGCATCAGCTCCGGCTGGCGCGCGGCGGACTCGAGGAACTTCGAGCCCATGATGCCGATGCCGACGCAGGCGCCGAGCGCGCCGAGACCGATCATGAGGCCGATACCGACAGCGGTGTTGGCCTGGATGAGTGCGATGAACTGATGCATATCCATTGGGGTTTCCTTATCGAACAGTAGTAGTGGAAATATGGAGGTGAAAACGTTTTTTGGAACTCAATGATGCTCGTGCGCCATCGCGATGTAGACGACCGACAGCACCATGAAGATGAAGGCTTGCAGCAGGATGATCAAAATGTGGAACACGCCCCAGGCTGCGCCCGCCAATACGCCAAACGGAAACGTGACCCACGAGGCGAGCAGGCCGGCGATCAGCATGAACACCAGTTCGCCCGCGTACATGTTGCCGAACAGTCGCATCGACAGCGAGACGGGCTTGGACAGGTACTCGACGAGGTTCAGGATCACGTTCGGGATCACCATCGCGATCTTGCCGACCATGCTGTCGCTGTGGAACGGTGCGGTCAGCAGCTCCTTGCCGAAGCCGCCGAAGCCCTTGGCCTTGATCGAATAGAAAATTGTGAGGATAAACACGCACAGCGCCATCGCGACCGTGGTGTTGAGATCGGCCGTCGGCACCATGCGGAAATACGTGTGATGGGCGACTTCGTGGCCACCCACCAGCGTGACCAGACCGTTGCCGATGTCCAGCGGCAGCAGATCCATCGCGTTCATGAAAAACACCCACATGAAAATCGACAGCGCTAGCGGCGCCAGAAAGCGCCGGTCGCCGTGAAAGACGTCCTTGACTTGACCGTCGACGAATTCGATCACGAGTTCGACGAAAGCCTGGCCGCGGCCGGGCACACCGGAAGTAGCGCGCCGCGCTCGAATGCCGAACCAGAGCACGAACAACAGACCCAGCCCGATCGACACCAGCCACGAGTCCCAATGGAACGAGCCGCCCAACACCGAGCCGGTGTTGTGGGTCAGGTGGTGGCCGATGTACTCGGACAGACCGCCGGATGCGCCGGATTCTTCGCTCACGAATTCACCCTTACGTTTTCATCGCCGCCGCGAACGGCGCTATCAGTGTCGTCACCAGCACGCCAGCCAGAACCGGCAGCCCGGGTAGGCCCGCAATGGCCAGCGCCATATACAGGCCCGCACCCACAATCACCCACTTGAGCAGGTTGCCGGCGATCAAGCGTGCCAGCGTTGCACCTGCTCCCGTCGGTCCCGCCGCGAACAGGCGCAGCGCGAGAACCGCCGTCCCCACTGTTACCGCGCCACCACCGCTCAGCACTCCGAACCCGGAGCGCCACCCCTGCAGCAGAAAGCCAGCTGCCACCAACGTCGTCACGGCGGTTTGCGCCAATACGACACGGAAGGCCAGCCGCCGTCCTGCGGCAATGGAGTTTTGCATGGGGAACGGTACCGCCCTGAACGGCTTCCAGCGCTGTAAAAACCTGCCAGCGCGGACAGCCCGACAAGGCCGAATATTATAGCTGGCGGGGGAACGCAGCCGCAACTTGGACTTTCTGGAAGGCGGCTTGGATCAGCGTCATTCGCCAGACATCAGCGACTGCGAAACCCGTGAACTTAATTCCAGGCTTGGCACCAGCAGATTATCCGCGATCGCGACTACGGCACTACTGCGTTCGGACACAGGTTGTGCCAGATCTCCCCGAGCTGGCTCACGCTGTACTCATGACCGCCGCCGAAGGTCGTGTAATAGATCGTGTGGCCATTATTCCAGCCTTGCGTGACGAACCGCGTGTGATCGCTTTGCGCATAGCTGTAATTCGGATCGCTCGTGCCGATATGGATATCGAGCGGAATCTTGCGCGGCAATGCACCCAATGCCTGATTGCATTGCGTGTCGGTCAAACCCAGGCAAGCAAGACCGGCCAGATCGCCCGCGCTGACGCCGTAGGCTGCCATCGTCGAGGCATTGAACGCGCTGCTATAAGTGTTGACGCCGAGATCGTGCATGACATGAGCGCCGGCGGAAAAGCCCCAGCCGTAGATGCGCGTGCGTTCGATGTTGTAGGCACTTTCAAGATCGGCGCGAATCGCGGCGAAATCGTCGTAGTCATTCGGTCCCGAAGTCGGCGGCACCAGCCAGGTGACTCCCGGCGAACCATTGACGTCGACCTGCTCATGCGCGACCGGCGCCGCGACGATGAATCCACCAGCACTTGCAATGCTCGACCAGTCGTCGCGGATCATCGCCGCATAGGTGTTGCCGGGGTAGGGGGCTACACCGTGCAACGCAAGCAACAGCGGCCATGCACGCGCCGACGAGTAGTTGGCCGGCACGTACAGGTAGTAAGACTGCGTACCCGAGCCCAGCCCGGCGACGTGCACTTGGCGCGTGATGCTGCCTTTCGTGCCGCCGCTGCCCAGCGACGGATTGCTCGGAGGGGCGATCTGTCCAGCTTCGAAGCCGGCGGCAAGAATCGCATCCGGATGCGCGCACACCCACGCCGGCAAAATCGCCGTGGATACCGCACTCGCCATGCTGCTGGACAAGGCAAGGGTTAATGCGGCGCACCAGCCCGCAGCCAACGAACTCAAACGCATGCTAACAACTGTATCTGCGAGCACGCTCATAAACCGTTAACGGCGGCGCAACTTGCCTTGCCCGCGCGGGCGCCGCATCGGCATAATCCCTGTCGGCATGGCCGCTGCAGTAGCGCAGTCAATGGGCAGCAACGAATCCTGGGTGGAAGTTCCCGCTGGCGGCGCCGTCTTCAGAGAAGGCGAAGTCGGCGCCGAGCTGTACATCATCGAATCTGGCCAGATTGAACTGGTGCCGCGCGGCGGCGTTACCCTCGCCACGTGCGGGCCGGGCGATTTTCTCGGCGAGATGGCGTTGCTCGATCACCAGCCGCACCTCGTCACCGCCGTGGCAAAAACCCGAGCGCGCCTGTTGCGCATCGAGGTGGCGGCGCTTGCTGACGTCTTGACCCAGAATGGCGCGATCAGCCTGAGCCTGCTGCGCCAGCTGGCGGCGCGCTTTCGACAGGCCGAGCAGCGTCGGAGCGAGAGCCGCGCGGAGCCGCCAAAATCCGGCAACACAAGGAGATCGGAACCAACGTCGGCTGCCGGCGACGCGCCGACGCCGGTGCGCAACATCCCGCCGAACGAATCCGCCGTCACGCAGCCGCCACCGCTGCGCATCGCCTTGCGCATAACCGGCAGCGGCCACACGATCGCCCTGGACCCTGCGCGCACGGAATTCCTGATCGGCCGGCCCGATCCGGTCAGCGGCGCGGTGCCGGATATCGATTTGGGTTCGTTCGACGGCAACCGCACATTGAGCCGGAGGCACGCGCGCATCCTGCGCGACGGCGGCAATTATTTTGTGCGCGAGGACACTGCCACGACGAATGGCACGCATATCAACGGGGAGCGCCTGCCGACGGGCGTGAGCTTGCCGATCAAACCTGGCGACAAGCTGTATTTCGGCTCGATCGAAATCGAGCTGATCAACGCATGAATCGCGGAGGCGACATGGCAGACGACAACCAGTGGCAGACGGCGCTTTCCGCGATCAATCTTTCGGCAATCGATGCGCTGAAGACGCTCAAGCACGAGCGCGACCAGGTCGACAGCCGCCTGCAATCGATGGATAGCATGAAGGCGAATTTTGCCGAGGCCGTGTATGAGCGCGTGCGCGAGGATTACCAGCAGCGCCTGCGCGGGCTGGATGAGAAGGCCGCGCCGCTGAAGCAAAACGCGCGCGAGCAGTACACGCAACTGCGCGCGCTGCTCGAGCGCTTCGAAGCCGAACACGATGCGATCAAGCTCGACCAGCAGGAACTGGAGCTGCGCCATCAGCTCGGCGAGTTCGACGACAAGGAATTCCAGCGCTTGATGAAATCCGTCGAGGCGACGGTGAAGGAGCGCGCCGAAGCGCGTGCACGTGGACTTGAACTCAAGAGCCGTTTTCTCGAGGCGTTCAGCAGCGAGAGCGAACTGGACACCGCGGCGCCGCATGAAGCGGCGACGGTGCGTGGCGCGACATTGACACAGGCTGATCTTGCCGCCGCCGACGCACGCACGCACGAGGTAGCGAAGGTGCTCAGCGAACGCCCACCGAACAAGACGCAGGTGATGACGGCAATCAACCTGCCGGAGAGTCCCGCCACGCGCGCCGTCGCGGCGCCGGAAGGCGCGACGAAAGTGTTCAGTGCCGCGCGGCTGGTGCCGCAGAATCCGGAAGCAGGCAAGCAGACTTTCGCGCTGACGTTGCGACCGATGAGCATCGGCGCCGACAGCAGCAATGACATTCGCATTGCCGGCCCCGGCGTCGACGCCAAACATGCGCAGATCACGGTCAGCATGGGCGGTTTTACGATCGTGGACCTCGGCAGCAAGCACGGCACGCGCGTGAACGCCGAAAAGGTGCGCGAGCGCCCGCTTGCGAACGAGGACGTCGTGCAGATCGGCGCGGCGCGGTTCGTGTTTAGGGAAGGCTGAAAATGGATGTTCGCGAATTGGCGCTGCATGCGGCGCGCCTGCTGCGCGTGCCGCAAGCGCAAAATCCGCGGCCGCAAGTCGCGGAACTGGTGCACGCGGCGGCGCGCCTGCTGGGTGCGGCGCCCTCTCGTGGTGCCTCGCCGCCGCTATCGGCGTTCGCGCGTCAGCGCAGCGCGGCGGCAGTTGCTGAGCCGGAAGGAGTCATGGCCCGGCTGCGCAAATTGTTTGGCAAGTCCTAGGGCTGCTCGCGCGCGAGCGTGACCAGCGTCAGGTCGTCCGACTGGGCTTCACCGTCGGTGAAGCATGCGACTTCCGCGAGCAGCGTATCGAGCGCGGCCTGCGCGCCGCCGCCGCTGTCGGCCAGTGTTTTCACAATGCGCTCTTTTCCAAAACGTTCCTTTTTTCCATTGTGCGCATCGTCGAGCCCGTCGGTGTAGAACAGCACGCAGCTGCCGGGTGCGAGGGTGAGGTGACGCGCCCGGAACACCGAATCCGTCATCGCGCCGAGGGGCAGTGCACCCGCTTCGCCGAGTTCGCCAATGCCGCCGTTGGCGGCGCGCAGCAGTGGCACCGGATGGCCGGCGTTGGCAAATTCCAGCATTGCCGACGACGGGTCGAGCGCGGCCGCGAACATCGTTACGAACATGCCGGGTTCCAGCTCCTGGTTGAGCTTGCGGTTGAGGCCGGCGAGCAGTTCCTCCGGGCCGGCGAGATTGCGCGCCAGCACGCGTACCTGCACCGACAGGCGCGCCATATACAACGCGCCGGACACCGCCTTGCCGGAAATGTCCGCGATGACGAGGCCATGGCGGCCGTCCTTGAACTGAAAGAAATCGTAGTAGTCGCTACCGATCACGCGCGCTGCGGCATAGCTGTCGGCGATGCGGTAACCGGCGATCTTCGGCGTCGATTGCGGCAGAAAATGCTGCTGGATGCGCCGCGCCATCGCGAGGTCGTGCGCTTCGATTGCGCGCTCCGGCGATTGCGCCTGACTGCCCGCCATGATCCACGCCAGCTGGCCGGCGATGCCGGCGAACAATTCCTGATCCGCGGCACGCCAGGCGTGTTCGACCTCGGCGCTCTCCAGATACAAGATGCCGAGCACGTCGTCGCCGAGCCGGATCGGCATGCCGAGCATCGCCGCCGGCGCGACGCTCACGCGCAAGCGCGCCTCGAGCGCGTCGCGCGCGTCCTCGGAATTGACGTTGAGGCCGTTCTCCAGGCGTAGCGCTTCCTGCAGAAAGGTTTCCAGTTCGGCAAACTCCGCGCCGGCCGTCGGCATCGCGCGGCGCACGAGTGGCGCCAAGTGTTCCGCGCCGGCAGCTTGCCGGTACACGGCGGCGCGGCTGATCTGCGGAAACGTGGCCAGCACGGCGGCGAGCGCATGGTCGAGCAGCTCGCGCAGACTCTGCGAGCGACGCGCCAGGGCGCCGATGTCGCACAACAGCTTCAGACGTCCGAGCAGATCGCGTAGTCCCGCTGCGGCACCGTCTTCTGCAATGCGCGGCGCTGCCACTGACGCGCGCGCGCGGGTCGCGCTGTCGCTCGGCAGCGTCAGTGCGGGCAGCGAAGGCAGTTCGCTCGCGGCGCGGCGAAAGACGGTTTTGACTTCGCCGAATTGCAATTCGTCGCCGTCACTGATAATCGCCGGTGCGGCAAGGCGCCGGCTCTGGTGCTGCGTGCCGTTTGCGCTGTCCTGATCGCGCAGTTCGTAATGATCGTTGTGGCGCCGGATCAGGGCGTGCCGTCGCGACACGGTTGGATCATTCAGACGTACTTCGCAGAATTGGCCGCGACCGACCACGGCCGCATCGGAAAAGCTGAATACTTGCCCGGCCAGTACACCCGAGGTGACGATCAGGCTCGGCACGGGCGCGGTGTGCTCAGCCGGTTGCGGTGTTCGAGCCGAGGCCGCCGCCGGAGCGCAGTTGCTCGGCAAACGGTGCGAGATAGCGTAGCGCGCGTTCGTACACCTCGCGCTTGAACGCGACCACGTGCGTAAGCGGGTACCAGAAATCCACCCAGCGCCAGAGGTCGAATTCGGGCGTGTCGGTCAGGTCCAGGCGCACGTGCGACTCCTCGCCGACGAAGCGCAACAGGAACCAGACCTGTTTCTGGCCGATGCACATCGGTTTCTCGTTGCGCCGCACGTAACGCCGGGGCAGGCGGTAACGCAGCCAGCCGGGCGTGGCCCCGAGCACTTCGACGTGCTCCGGACGCAGGCCGGTTTCCTCCTGCAATTCGCGATACATCGCCTCGAGCGGCGTCTCGTCGCTGCGCATGCCACCTTGCGGAAACTGCCAGCCGTCGCGGAACGCGCGCCGCGCCCAAAACACGCTGCCGTCGTCGCGCACGAGGACGATGCCGACGTTCGGCCGATAGCCATCGGGATCGATCACGGCAAACTCCAAAATCTTCTGGCCTTGATTCTTCCATAGCTGCGGCGCCGGCGGCAAGGCGACGGCATTGTGCCGCCGTTTACCTCGCCCGCCGCAGCGGTTAAACTAACCAGCTTGGTTTTCTTACGTGGCTAGGTAGCTCAGACGGTTAGAGCGCGGCACTCATAATGCTGAGGTCGGCGGTTCGATCCCGCCTCTAGCCACCAGAACGCCTTGATCGATCAACGGAAACCCCGCGTTTGTCGCGGGTTTTTTATGTCCATGGACGGACGGTACGCCGAAAATGCAGGAGCAGTCCGGCGATGACCATGGACGGCGGTGTGTGCCAGAGCTCATTGCCAGCTTCGTAAGCTGCGCGAACTGTATACAATTGCACGATGCACATTTTCAAGACTTTCCAGATTGAAGCCGCACATCGGCTGCCGAACGTGCCGGCTAGCCACAAGTGCGCGCGCCTGCACGGGCACTCGTTCCGCATTGAAGTTCATGTCGAAGGCGAGCCCGGCGCGCAAACTGGATGGGTGATGGACTTCGCCGACGTCAAAGCCGCGTTCGCGCCGCTGTTTGAGCGCCTGGACCATCACTATCTCAACGATATTCCTGGTCTGGAAAATCCGACTAGCGAGAATCTGGCACGCTGGATCTGGCGCGAACTGAAGCCTTCGCTGCCGGCATTGGGCCGCATCGTTCTGCATGAGACATGTACTTCCGGTTGCGTCTACACCGGTCCTGGCGTATAGCGCAACCGCACCATATTCCGCGGCAGCCCTGTTGTCTCGAAGAATTAACCACATCAATATTTAGCGTTAAATCAAGCAGTTATACGCGCATATCCGGTAGCGCTCGTTTAATGTTGCAACGCACCAAATTCTCCGGTATAGTGCTCGCACACTCCAACAACCACGCGAGGGCTATACCATGTACGAGCAGATCAACACGCAAGTCCTGGCCATGAGCAAGAGCTTCGCCGATACCGCTTTCAAGGCGCACAGCCTCGCGGTGGAAGGTCTCGAGCGCATCGCCGACCTCCAGCTCAAGACGCTGGAAAAGAACGTTTCCGCCACGGTCGAATTCTGGTCGCAGGCCTCCGAAGTGCGTGATTTTGACGCGATGAAGGCGTTCTGGCCGAAAGGCGTGAACCTGGTCAAGGAAACCACCGAGAAGCTGTATGCGAACGGTCAGGAAGTGTTCGGCGTCACTGTGAAGACCAGCGAAGCGCTGGGTCAGCTGGCCAAGGGCACGTTCGAAGCCGCCAACGACAACTTCACCAAGCAGGTCAATGCGGTGAAGAAGGCTGCCAAGTAAGGATTAAGAATCCGCGGCGCCAAATCGCCGCAGGACGCGCTGCGCGAATCCCCTCCCCTTGTATTCCGCAGCGCAACTATAGCCGGGTGGTTAATCCACCCGGCTTTTTTTTTATGTCCATGGATGGACGGTACGCCGAAAATGCAGGAGCAATTTTTCGGCGATGTCCATGGATGGACGGTACGCCGAAAATGCAGGGAGCAATTTTTCGGCGATGTCCATGGATGGACGGTACGCCGAAAATGCAGGGAGCAATTTCCGGCGCTGGCCATGGATGGTGCATACCGGAGCAACTTTCGGTCTTGGGAGCAGTCGCTAGGCGGTGCTCTTCGTCAGCAGTGCATTAAGCTCCTGCTGTACGCGCACGAATGTGCGCCTGATCTCGGCCACGATCAGCGGTGCCTCGCCGCCCAGCGTGCCGCCGCGCGCGCCGTGCTCAAGCCGTTTGGCCAGTTCTGACAGCGACAGCGCACCGAGATTCGCGCTCGTGGATTTCAGCGAGTGCGATGGTGCGATCAGACCTTCGATGTCGCCGCGCGCTGCCGCCTGTTCCAATGCCGTGACGGATTTCGGCGTGTCTTCCAGATACACACGCACCAGATCGGTGAATTCGTCGCCCATGACGTCGAGCAGATCGCGGATGACGTCGGTGTCGAGCACCGCGCCGCTTGGAGCCGCCGCCGGCGGCGCCGAAGATTTGCCTGGTGTTGGTGGTGGTATTGGCAGCGCAGCCGGTTTGGCCGGCGCGGCGGGCAGGTCGCGCGACTTCGCGCCGGCCGGCAGCCACTTGCGCAGAGTCTGTTCCATCAGCGCGCGGTTGAGCGGTTTGGACATGTAGTCGTCCATGCCGGCGCGCAGACATTTCTCGCGATCGCCGGCCATCGCGTTCGCGGTCATCGCGATCACCGGCAGGTGCTTGCCGCTGGTTTCCTCATTCTGGCGCAAGATCCGTACGGCCGTATAGCCGTCCATGATCGGCATCTGGCAGTCCATCAGCACGACGTCGTAGCTGTCCTTGTCCAGTTGTTCGAGCGCTTCCTTGCCGTTGAACGCGCCGCCATAGCTCAGGCCCATCAGCATCAGCAGGCGTTGCGCGACCTGGCGGTTCACCGGATTGTCTTCGACGAGCAGCACGTGGCCGGCGATCGGACGCGTGGCTTCCGGCGGCGGTTCCACCTGCACGGGCGGCGCCACGTCCGGCAACGGGTTGGCGATTGCGACCGCATGCTCGTCGACGCCGAGCAATTTGAGCAGCGCATTGCGTAGTTCGCCCTCGCTGGCCTGGCGCGGCATCGTCAACGCGCGGGTGTCGGCGGCGAGCTCCGGCGGTGCGGGTTCGTCGCCGAGCAGGAACACACAACGCACGCGTTCGAGCAGCGGTTCGCGATTGATATTGCGCAACAGCGTCAGTGCGGCCGGCGGCGGAATCGCCGCAGTGTCGAGGATCAGGAAATCGTACGCCCAGCTCTCGCCCATGCTCGCCGCCGAGCGCAACTTCGAGAGCGCGTCGGGCGCGGCGGCGGTCTGTTGGAATGCCGCCCCCCAGGATCCGAAATAACTCGACAGGCGCCGCATCGTCGACGCGTCGTTTTCCATCACCAGCATGCGCGCGCCATGCAGATCTCGACGCGCGGCCGTGGTGTCGCCGAGCGCCTTGAGCAGCGGCACGCTGAACCAGAACATCGAGCCCTTGCCGACCTCCGAGCGCACGCCGATCTTGCCCTGCATCAGCTCGACGATGCGCTGGCAGATTGCAAGTCCCAATCCCGTGCCGCCGTGGAAACGGGTGGTCGACGCATCGGCTTGCGTGAACGCCTGGAACAGCCGGTTCGCGGTTTCCGGGGTGATGCCGATTCCGGTATCTTTCACCGCGAACAGGTATTCGTAATGCGTGCGCGTTTCCTTCTGTTTGCTCAGGTGGATCGTCACCGTGCCGCGTTCGGTGAACTTGATCGCGTTGCTGACCAGATTCGTCAATACCTGGCGCAGACGCGTCGGGTCGCCGCGTACGGCAATGCGCACGGCCGGGTCGATCGTGAAATTGAACGTGAGGCCCTTTGCCTCGGCGTTCTTGACCAGCAGTCGATGCACCGCGTCGAGCAGTTCGCGCAGGTTCAAACCCGTGGTCTCGAGTTCGAGCTTGTTCGCGTCCATCTTCGAGTAATCGAGGATGTCGTCGACGATGCGCAGCAGTTCGCGCGAGGACTTGTACGCAGTCTGCAGATAATCCTGCTGGTCCGGCGTGAGCTTGGTCGAGAGCACGATGTCGAGCAGCGGGATGATGCCGTTCAGCGGCGTGCGGATCTCATGGCTCATCGTGGCGAGGAATTCGGATTTCGCCATCATCGCGGCTTCCGCATCCTGCTTGGCGCGCATCAATTCGCCCTGCACGCTGCGCAATTTTTCCAGTTCTGCCTGCATCGCCACCTGCGTCGCGGAAACCTGCGCCGGTGGCAGTCTCGCCGGCGCGACCGGCGCCGGTGGCGATGGCGCGGGGTCCGGCTCGATCGCCGCGTATGCGCTCCAGCCGATCCAGCCGCCGAGCGCGGCGAGCACGAGTGGCGGCGCGATGAAGAGCGCGAGAGTCGGCGGCAGCACGAATGGGGCGACGAGGCCGACCGCGGCGACGACGGCGAGGCTCGCGCGCACGATCCACGGCGCGGCCGGGTGTAGGCGCGCGAATGACGAGGAAGAATCAGGCCGTGGCGGCATTGAAATCGAAACTCAATTCTTGTCCGGCTTGCTGCACGAAATCTCCCTGCAGATAATCGACGCCGGCGTTCCACAGTAGCGACGCGCTCTGCGCATCTTCAATGCGCGGCGCGATCACGCGCCGCTCGCTGTCATGTGCACGCACGACGATCTGGCGCAGTTCCTCGCGCAGCACCACGTCGCGCAGGCCGGCGCCGGTGTACTTCGGTGCCAGCTTCAGGTACGCGACCGGCAGGTGCTGCAGCAGCTGCAACGTGGCCGGGTCGGCATCGAACCCGCCCAAACACAAGCTCACGCCGATCGCGTGCAGCGCATTTCCGAACGCGGCGATTTCGCGCACCGCGCCGACGGCTTCCTCGAGACGGAATTCGAGCACGAGTTGTTCGCCGGAAAGCCGCCGCGTCTCCAGCAGCTGTCCAATCCAGCCCGCGCGTTGGGCGTCGCGCGCGGCCTCGATACCCTGGCTGACAAACAGCTTCACCGGCCGGCGCTGCCGTGCGCGTTCGGCCAAGACCAGCATGCAGCGCGAGACGACCCAGCGGTCGATGTCGCCGGCGATGCCTTCGCGCTCGGCGATCGGCAGGATTTCGGCGGCTGTGTACAACTTGCCGTCGGCGCCGCGCAGGCGCAGCAGCGACTGGAACGCTTCCTCGTCGCCGCCTTGCAGCGAGACCATCGGCTGAAACAGGAGCTGGAAATCCTCGGCCGCGAGCGCCGCTCGCAACAGTTGACCGAGCGACTCGTCGACTTGCGCGCTGAGCGTCGATGCGGCGCGATAAACGCCGATGCGGTTGCCGCCCGGCGCGCGCGCTTCGGCGAGAGCACGCTCGGCCGCATTGAGCATGGCGCCGACATCGCCCAGACCCGCGGCAAACGCGCAGATGCCGAAACCGAGACTGACCGTGAGCGTCTTGCCTTCGTGCTCGAACACTTCGCGCGCCGTGCGGTCGCGCAGGTCGGCCGCGAGCCTGGCCAGCGCCGCATCGTCGCCGCCATGGCAGAGCAAAACGAAACTCGTGTCGCCATAGCGCGCGGCCAGATCCTTCGCCTCGATGTGCGAGGCGATGAACGCACCGACCTGGTTGAGCAGGGCGTCGAAGTTGGTCAAGCCAACGCGCTCGCGAATCTGTCCAGCGCCGTCGATTTCCACATACAGCAAGCCGCCGCTCAAGCCGGCCGCATCTTCGCCGGCGAGCATGGCATTCAGGCGATCCAGCACATGTGCGCGCTGGTACAGGCCGGTAACCGGGTCTTTCGGATTCTGCGCCTGCGCACGGCGGCCGAGTGTGCGCGCGCGACGCACGCGGTTCGTCACCGCGGAGATCAGGTGCTTCGGGCGGATCGGCTTGGACAGGAAATCGTCGCCGCCGGCGTTCAGCGCTTCAAAATGCTTTTCCTCGTCGTGCTCGCCGGACAGAAACACGATCGGTGTGTTGATGAATGCTTCGCGCTCGCGAATGATCGCGGTCAGTTCCATGCCCGAACAGTTCGGCATGTACAGGTCCATCAGGATCAGTTCCGGATTGAAGCCTTCCAGGCGGTCGAGCGCAGCTAGCGGATCGGTCACCGCCGCGGTGTTCATGCCGGCCTTGCGCAGGATCGACTCGGCGAAGATCGCCTGTGCGCGGTCGTCCTCGACGATCAGCACGCGGAACGGATCGGCGGTATCGGCATCGAGCAGTTCGGCGATGCGGCCCATCACTTCGCCGGACTGCGCCGGCAGCGGAATGAAGCCGTCCGCACCGGCGCGCATCGCGCGCAGGCGCACCGGCAGTTCGGCCGAATCGGAAAACGCGAGCAGCGCCAGGCGCCGGCCGAGCCGCGAGCGCGCGGCCTTGATCGTGTCGCCGATCGATTCCAGCGCATCCAGGAACGGTGCGTCGATGATCACCAGATGCGGCGCGTACGCGGCGAGCACTTCCTTGAGCTCATCGATACTGTCGAGCAACGTCAGTTCGTAGCCGCTGGTCTCGATTTTCTGGTCGACTTCGCAAGCGAGCGAGTTGCCGTCGCTCAAGTGGAAAACCTTGCGCTGTTCGATACGCGTCGGTGGCGGTACCGAGGCAATAGGTGCGCTTACGGCGGGAGGTTTTGCTGCGACCGCTGCCGCGGCGGATGGCGCCGTAGCCGGCACGCCGGCGGGTTTGGCAGCGGCGGGACGCGGCTCTGTGGCGGGCGCGGGGCCGAACCGTTTCCAGTACTCCGGCGGCGGTGTCACCTGCAGTGGATAATTCGTTATCTGTGCCGGCGCGACGGTAAGCACCGCGGCCTGCGCGGCGGCCACCACCGCCGGTTCGCCACTGTATTGCACCTCGTGACTGGCGATGAGTGGGTCCAGTTCGCTTAGCAGGGCCGCGAAAGTCTCGCTTTGCGCCGCGTCCGGCAGGGCCACGCCTTCGGCGAACGGCGCGAGGAAACGCTCCAGCGCGAACAGGCGTTCGCCGATGTCGAGCAGACCGTAACGGCCGCAGGTGCCGGCGAGCGTCTGCAGCTCGCGAAACAGGTTCGTCAGCGCGTTGATGTCCCAGCCCTGGCGGGACAGACGCTGACCGCGCTTGCGCAGGGTGTCCAGGCGCTTGGGCAGGTGGCGCAGGAATGCCAGCCGTAGTTCCGCTGCTTGTTGGGTGTCGTCCTGCTTCTGCATCAGCGCCCCTCGCGGCAACTATACCAGCCCGCTCGGCGCCGAATGAGCGCGGGCGCGCCATTCATGCGGGCTTGACCACGGCCAGGATGGCGATCGCGATCAGCAGCAGCGCGGGCACTTCGTTGAAGATGCGCAGCCAGCGCGATGAGCGCGTGATGTAATCGCGCGCGAACTGCCGCTGCAGCCGCACTAGATAAAGGTGATACGCGATCAGCCCGGCGACCAGCGCCAGTTTCGCGTGCAGCCAGCTCTGCTGCAGATACGCCGGCGCGAGCGCGAGCGTGGCGATGCCGAACGCGAGCGCGAGTGCGCCGCCCAGGTGCGTGATGCCGAGCAGGCGCCGCTCCATTACGATCAATTGCGCGCGTACCGCCGGCACCGTGGATTCGGCGTGGTAGATGAACAGGCGCGGCAGATAGAACAGGCCGGCGAACCAAGTCACGACGAAGGCCAGGTGCAGAGCTTTGATCCACAAATACATGAGCGCGACGGAAGCGGACGGACGTCACAGTATAGCTGCGCGCATACTCCAGCTCGCTTGACCCGCAGTGCGGGCGGGGCTATAAGGCGCTCCCCTACCGGCAGCTCGCAACGGAATCAGCGCATGGCCAAGGTTCTGCCACCCCCGGTTCTGATCGTGCGTCCGCAGCGCACGCAACGGCGCTGGGGCAAAACCGTGCTGTTCGGCCTGGCATGGGCCGGATCGTTGCTGCTCGTCGTGTGGCTGCAACAGCGTTTCGGCATCCTCGCCGACCAGAACGCGGTGGCGCAGGCGGCGCGGGAACGCGGCGAAATGCTCAAGCAAGTAGCGGTAGCGCGGCGCGGCGAGCAGGTCGCGGCGGCGGCGAACAGCGAGCTGCAGCAGAACCTGAGCGATCGCCAGGAGGAAATCGCCGGCCTGCGCGCGGATCTGGCGTTCTACAGTCGCCTGACCGACGGCCACAGCAAGCCGGAAGGACTCAGCGTGCACGGCATCCATCTGAAATCCGGCGCCTCGCCTCATGTATACAATTTCACGGCAACCCTGACGCAGACGCTCAAGTCCGGCGAAGTCAGCAGCGGTCACCTGCGGGTGAGCGTAAGCGGCGTGCGCGCCGGCAAGCTCGTCACGCTCGGCTGGGGCGAGGTCGCGCCGAACCAGGACGCCTCGGGACTGTCGTTTTCGTTCAAGTATTTCCAGCAGGTTGCAGGTACCCTGATGCTGCCGGATGACTTCACGCCGAACCGCATCCGCGTCGAAGCCGGTGTCGGCGGCGACAACGGCCGCACCGAGCAGGAATTCGCCTGGAACGACGCGCTCACCGCCCCGGAGGTTGCCGATGTTCAGCACTAATCGAAAAGAAGCGCGCACTGCGGCGGAAGCCACGACGCTGATCGCGACCGGCACCGAGATCAAGGGCGACATATCCTTCAGCGGCCGCCTGCATGTCGACGGCAAAATCGAGGGCGCGATTCGCGGCCACGGTCCGCAGGCGATGCTCACGCTGTCGGCGCACGCTGCCGTCAGCGGCGAGGTGCAAGCGCCGCATATCGTCATCGATGGTTCGATTACTGGCGATGTCACCGCGAGCGAGCGCCTGGAGTTGGCCAGCAACGCGCGCGTGGAAGGCAACGTTTATTACAAGCTGCTGGAGATGTCGGCAGGCGCGCAGATCAACGGCAAGATGGTGCATCGCGCCGAGCCACCGAAGCAGTTGGCAAAGCCGAGCACGGAAACCGAGGATCTCGGCGCGCAGCCGAAAGCGGCGAAGGCTTGATTTCCGTCCCCCGCATCGCGATCTACAGTGACATGACCGAAACCGAAACGCCGAATTACCAGAGCCTGGATGAAGCGCTCGTGTTCACGCCGGCCGCCGCGCACAAGGTGCGCGAGCTGATCGCCGAGGAGAACAATCCGAACCTCAAACTGCGCGTGTACATCTCCGGCGGCGGCTGCTCGGGTTTCCAGTACGGCTTCACGTTCGATGAGCAAAGCGCGGAAGACGATCTGGCCGTGATCAGGGACGGCGTCACGCTCGTTGTCGACCCGCTGAGCCTGCAATACCTCATGGGCGCTGAAGTCGACTACACCGAAAGCCTGCACGGTGCGCAGTTCGTGATCCGCAATCCGAACGCGAAGACGACCTGCGGCTGCGGGTCCTCGTTCGCGGTGTAAGGTGACTTCCAGTTTACGCAGCAGCGCCAATACGTTCGCGGCGCTCGAGCTGGACCGCTGCGCCGAGCAGCGCGAAGACGCCGCGGCGATCGCCGCACGAGCATGCGCGGCAAGCGCGCGCTATCTGATCCTGCGCCCTGACGGCAGCGCGCTCGCGTCCGCTGAACGGCGCGCGCTGTTGCAGCTGGATTGCGCGCTGCGCGAGCATGCCGGCGAAACGGCGCCGACTTTTCTCGGCCGCGCTGACGATACCGATCATTTTGTCGTAAGCCTCGATGAAGCGCGGGCGGCGCACATCGCTGCCGAGCATCGCGGTGAATTTCTCGACCTGCGCAGCGCCGGCGCGCTGTTGCCGGCGTTCGACGCCGGCCTGTTCGCCTACGCGCGCGGGCTAGCGCACTGGCAGCAGCGCACGCGCTGGTGCAGTGCCTGCGGCGCGCCGCTGCGCCTGGAAGCGGCCGGCCACCGCGCCCAGTGTACAAATCCACAATGCGGCATCCCGCATTTCCCGCGCACGGATCCGGCGATCATCGTCATCGTCAGCCACGAGCGGCGCTGCCTGCTCGGGCGCGGTCCACAGTGGCCGCAACGGCGCTATTCGACGCTCGCCGGTTTCGTCGAGCCGGGCGAGACGCTCGAACATGCGGTACGTCGCGAAGTCCTCGAAGAATCCGGCGTGCGCGTCGGCGCGTGCGACTACCATTCCTCACAGCCGTGGCCGTTTCCGGCCTCGATCATGCTCGGTTTCACCGCCGTCGCCGAAGATCCGACGATCCGGCTCGGTGCCGAGCTCGCCGAAGCGCGCTGGTTCAGCGTCGATGACCTCGTCTCCGGCCTGCGCGCTGGCGAGATCAAGGTTTCCTCACCGCTGTCCGTTTCCTACAAGCTGGTCGAGCACTGGCTGCGCGAAACGGCGGACATTGAATTGCGCGAACTCACCACGGGTGAATCCACCGCGGCGCCGACGACAGGGTAGAATCGCCCCATGGCGATCAAGTTCGTTGCGATCCTGCTGGTGCTCTTCCTCTGTCATGCCGCGCCGGATCTGACGCGGCTGCGCGAGTTTTCCTGGTGGCGCAAATGGCTGCAGCAGCTCGGGCGGCCGCCGTCGGCGGGCGCTGCGCTCGCGCTCGGCGTGATCGCACCGGTACTCGTATGCGCGCTCGTGCAGTGGGCGCTGCGCTGGCCCTGGTTCGGCCTGCTCGAATTCCTGTTCGCCGCGGCCGTACTGTATTACTGCTGGGGCCCGCGCGATCTGGAACGCGACGTCGAAGCGATCGACAAGGCGAGCGACAGCGCGCAGCGAGCCGCCGCGGCGCAAGCGCTGAAAATCGAAAGCAACGGCGCGGAAATCGCCTTCGACGCCGAACATCTGGTCGTCGCGACGTTCCACGCCGCGCTCAAACGCTGGTTCGGCGTGCTGTTCTGGTTCGCCGTGCTGGGTCCGTGCGGCGCGCTGCTGTATCGGCTTGTGCAGCTGCTGGCGACGGCGGCGGACTTGGGTGATCGCGCGCTCGCGCAGAAATTCGCCGCACTGCTCGATTGGGCGCCGGCGCACGTAATGGCGTTGGCGCTTGCGCTGGCCTCGAATTTCGACGCCGTGTTCACGAGCTGGCGCGATTATCACCGCGCGCATCCCAGGGGTTATGCGAGCCTCGACCTGGGTTATCTCGACGCGATCGCACGCGCGAGCGTCGATGCCGATAGCGCCGCAGAAGCGCACGACGCGCAGGTCCCCCTCGTCGCGCTCGACGAGGCGATGGTGCTGGTGCGGCGCGTGCTCGTGGTGTGGCTGACGCTCATGGCGCTGCTGGTGATCGGCGGATTTTTCTGATTTCCTAAGCTGCGTCGCCGCGCAATTCGCGCACCTGCGTTTCCAGCGTCGCAGCGGTCGCCTGGTCGGGCGGCACCGGCGTGCCAGCGACCAGCTCGATTCTCGACCAGAACCGGCGCGGCAGACGCGCGCGGCGCAGTGCCGAGTCGCGGCGGCTGAAAATGCTGCCCCACAGGCCGCGCAGCGCCAGCGGCACGACCGGCACGGCACGCTGGGCGAGGATGCGTTCCAGCCCCGGACGGAATGGCTGGATCGTGCCGTCGCGCGTGATGCCGCCTTCCGGGAAGATGCAGACGATGTTGCCGTCGGCGAGTTCCTTGTCCACTTCGGCGAACGCGCGCTCCATTAGCTCGGGGTCTTCCTTCTTGCCGGCGATCGGAATCGCCTTGGCCGCGCGGAACAGCTGCTTCATCACCGGGATGTTGAAGATCTTGTAATACATCACGAAGCGTACCGGGCGACGGATGCTGCCGAGAATGATCAACGGATCCATGAAACTGATGTGGTTGCAGACGAGCAGCACCGGGCCGGTTTCGGGAATGTTGTCGAGACCGCGCTTGCCGATTCGGTACAGCGTGTGGATCAGCACCCAGTCGACGAAGCGCAGCAGGAATTCCGGCACGAGGGTGTAGATGTATATCGCGACGACCGCATTCATCAGCGCGGTCGCGAGCAGCAGGCCTGGAATGCTCAAGCCGGCCTTGTTGAGCAGCAGCGCGGAAATCGCCGCGGCGACGACCATGAACAGCGCGTTGAGAATATTGTTCGCTGCAATCACGCGCGAGCGCCGTGCCGGATCGCTGCGCGTCTGCACAAGCGCGAACAGCGGCACGATGAAGAAACCGCTGAAGATCGCCATCAGCGCCAGATCGATCAGCACACGCCAGATGTGTGGTTGGGCGAGCATCGCCGGCACGTCGCGGCCGAGCGCACCGGCCGATCCGGGGTGCGCGAAATACAGGTCCATGCCGAACACGGTCATCCCGATCGAACCGAACGGCACCAGACCGATCTCCACCTTGTGTCCGGACAGGCGCTCGCACAGGATCGAGCCCAGGCCGATGCCGATCGAGAATACGGTCAGTATCAATGTATACACGCCGGGCCCGCCGCCGAGCACTTCCTTGGTGAAATTCGGCAGCTGGGTGAAATAAATCGAGCCATAGAACCAGAACCATGAGATGCCCAGGCAGGACAGGAACACGACGCGATTGCCGCGGATGTAGCCAAGATTGCGCCAGGTTTCGCTGAACGGGTTCCAGTTGAGCTTGAGCGCGGGGTCCGGTGGTGCGGCCCTTGGCATCGCCAGCGCGCAGAGCAGGCCGGCGACGCCGATCGCAACCGTCGCGGCCGCGACGAGCCAGACGCCGATGCCGTCGATGCGGATCAACGTGGCACCGAGAATCGTGCCGAGCAGGATCGCGACGAACGTCGCCATCTCGATCAGGCCGTTGCCGCCGACCAGTTCGTGATCGTGCAGCACCTGCGGCAGCAGTCCGTATTTGAGCGGGCCGAACAGTGTGGAGTGCAGGCCCATCATGAACAGCATCGCCAGCAGCAGCGCAATGCTGTTGGTCAGAAAGCCGATGCCTGCCGCGATCATGATGACGATTTCCATGACCTTGACGAGCTGGGCGAGCCGCGCCTTGTCGTATTTGTCGGATAGCTGGCCGCTGGTGGCCGAAAACAACAGAAATGGCAGGATGAACAGACCGGCGGCGAGGTTGCTGTAGAAGTTCACATCGGCAACGCTGAGCCGCACGCTTAAGAACGCGACAAGAATGACGAGCGCGTTCTTGAACACGTTGTCGTTGAACGCGCCGAGTGCCTGGGTCAGGAAGAACGGCAGGAAGCGCCGTTCGCGCAGCAGCTGGAACTGGTTGTGTTCGGCCATGGTCCTATCCCCGGTTGCCGCCGAGGGTAGCAAAACCGCGCGCGCCACAGGTGAACTGGAGCGTGGGCGCCGGCGCGGCTACACTGTGCGGCTCTGCTGCGTCATTCCTCCGGATATCCTCGCTTATGAAGATCTTGCAATGCGTGTTTTGCCTGCTGTTCGCGGGCGTCGCCGGCCTGCACGCGGAAGCGCTGGTCAAGCCGCTGCCGAATCCCGACTTGAGCAAGCTCGCGCCGGACGTCGCCAAGTCGCTGCGCGAGGCGCGCGCGCGATTCGACAAGGACAAGATCAATCTCGAAAGTGAAGTGCTCGGTGCCGGCTATGCGCAGCTGGGCGGGTTGTATTTCCGTGCCGGCCTGCTCGACGTCGCCGATATCGCGTTCTACGACGCGCATCAGCTCGCGCCGAAAGATGCGCGCTGGCTATACCTGCGCGGCGTGCTCGCGAACGGGCAGAAACGCTCTGCGGATGCGCGCGCGAATTTCGAAGCGGCGCTCGCACTGGATCAGGATTATCTGCCGATCCGCTATCGTCTCGCCGACACGCTGATCGAACTTGGCGACCTGGACGGCGCACACCAATTGCTCGACGCGGCGTTCGCGCAGCGCAAGGACATCGCCGTATTGCCGGCGATGCTCGGTCGTCTGGAAATCCGCCAGCGGCACTATGCCGAGGCGATCACCCATCTGCAGGCGGCGCTCGCGCTCGAACCGCAAGCCAATGCGCTGTACAAGGATCTGGCCGAGGCTTACACCGCGCAAGGCAATGCGCAAGCGGCGAAGGACGCGCAAGCGAAAGCCGGCGCGATGCCACCGAGCCTCGCCGATCCGTTGGTTTCGGGGTTGGTCAGCGGCGCCGTCACGGCCAGCCCGCCGAGCGGTCCGCCGTTGAGCGGCACGCCACTACAGCAGGCGCGCCAGTTGCTGGCGCAGCGCCGCTTCGCGCAGGCGCGCGACAAGGTCGATGAGGTTTTGAAGGCGCAGCCCGAGGACGCCGAAGCGCTGGCGCTCGCGGCGCGGCTGGACGCGCTGTTCGGCGAGAGCAAGCATGCCGCCGGCGAAGCCGAACATGCGATGAAACTCGCGCCGAACAGCGCAAGCACTCAGTTAAGCGCCGGCATGGTCTACGAATTCGCCGGCGACGACGCCAACGCGAGGACGCACTATCAACGCGCCGTGCAGGCCGACCCGAGCCAGCCCGATGCGCGCCTGCTGCTCGGCAACGCGCTGATGCGCCACGGCGACTATGCGCAAGCCGCCGAGCAATATCGTCAGCTCGCTGCGATCGCGCCGGCGAACGACAACGCCGATGCGCGCGTGGCGGCAGCGCTCGTGGCCGCCGGCAAATGCAGCGATGCGCTCGCCGACCTGAACGCGAAGCTTGCCAAGCGCGCGCAGGACGGCGATCTCATGCAGGTGTTCGTGCGCGTGACGAGCACGTGCCCGGCGGCGAGCGCAGCCGAGCGCGCCATGGCCCTGGATTACGCGCAGGCGCTGTACAAGCAGCGCCCCGACGCGGGCGATAGTTCGGCGCTGGCGCTCGCGCAGGCGGCGAACGGCAAATTCGACGACGCGCAGAAGTCACAGGCCGAGGCGATTTTCCAGGCCGTGCGCACCGGCGACAGCGCGAACGCGAAACTCTATCGCGAGACCATGCAGCAGTTCGCGGCGAAGCAGGTGCCGGATCGGCCATGGCCGGCGCAACACCCGTATTTTCATCCGCCGGTGCTGGCGCCGCTGCTCGGCAACATTCCGCGCTAGGAACTTCTGAGCAAGCTGCCCTAAAGCAGCGTCAAACGCGCCCGATCGCGCGATAGCCGATGTCGAGGCGGTAGAACATGCCGTCGAAGCGGATCTTGCGCACGGCCGCGTATGCCCGTGACTGTGCGTCGGCAAAATCGCTGCCGAGCGCGCAGACCGTGAGCACGCGCCCGCCGTTGGTGACAATTGCGTCATTTTCCACTTTTGTACCACCGTGGAACACTTTCGCACCCGGGCCGAAGTCGGCGTCGAGCCCACTGATCACGTCGCCGCCGCGCACGTTGCCGGGATAGCCGGCCGCGGCGATGACGACGCCTAGCGCCGGCCGTGGATACCAGGCGACGCTCTGTTGTTCGAGACGGCCGTCGAGCGCAGCGTCGATCAGGTCGACGAGGTCGGATTTCAGGCGCAGCAGGATCGGCTGCGTTTCCGGATCGCCCAGGCGTACGTTGAATTCGATCACGCGCGGCGCACCGTCCTTGTCGATCATCAGGCCGGCATAGAGAAAACCGATGAAAGGCGCGCCTTCGGCCGCCATGCCGGCGAGCGTGGGTTCGATGATTTCGCGCAGGATGCGCTGCTCCACGTGCGGCGTCACCACCGGTGCTGGTGAATATGCGCCCATGCCGCCGGTGTTGGGGCCAAGGTCGCGCTCGTCGCGACGCTTGTGATCCTGGCTCGTGGCCAGCGGCAGCGCGCGGCGGCCGTCGCATAACGCGATGTAGCTGGCTTCTTCGCCTTCGAGGAATTCCTCGATCACCACGCGTGCCGACGCCTCGCCGAGCGCGCGCGCGCCGAGCATGTCGCGCAGCGTCTGCTCGGCATCGGCGAGCGTGAGCGCGACGACGACGCCTTTGCCGGCGGCCAGGCCATCGGCCTTGATCACGATCGGCACCGCCCGCGCGCGCACGTAGGCGAGTGCGGGCGCAAGCTCGCTGAACACGGCGTAGCGTGCGGTCGGGATGTTGTGGCGGATGAGAAAATCCTTGGCGAACGCCTTCGAGCCTTCCAGTTGCGCGGCAACCTTGCGCGGCCCGAAGCAGCGCAGCCCCGCGCCGCGGAAGCGATCGACGACGCCGGCGACGAGCGGCACTTCCGGGCCGACCACGGTCAGGTCGATATTTTCCGCGTGCGCCAAGTGCAGCAGACCGTCGAGATCGGTCATCGCCACGGCCGCATTGCGCACGCCGAATTCCGTCGCGGTGCCGGCGTTGCCGGGCGCGACAATCACTTCGCCGACGCGCGGCGACTGCTTGAGTTTCCAGGCCAGCGCATGTTCGCGGCCGCCGGAACCGATGACGAGAATTTTCATGCTGGATCGAGATTCGGGATTCGAGATTCGGGATTCGAAAGAGATACGCTCCACAAATCCCGAGTCTCCAAACTCGAATCCCGGTTCTTAATGACGAAAATGCCGCACGCCTGTAAATACCATCGCCATACCGTGTTCGTCAGCAGCGGCGATCACATCGGCATCGCGCATCGAGCCGCCAGGCTGGATGACGGCGCGGACGCCGGCTGCGCCCGCGGTGTCAATGCCGTCGCGGAACGGGAAGAACGCATCGGATGCCATCACGCTGCCGCTGACCTCCAGTTGCGCTTCCTCGGCCTTGAGCGCGGCGATTTTCGCGCTGATCACGCGGCTCATTTGGCCGGCACCGACGCCGATCGTGCGGCCTTCGCGGGCGTAGACGATCGCGTTGGACTTGACGTACATCGCCACGTGCCAGGCGAACAGCAGGTCGCGCAGCTCATCGGCGTTCGGCACACGCTTGCTCACGACTTTCAGGTCCGACATCAGCAGGGTGTCGCGATCGGTGTCCTGCACAAGCAGGCCGCCAGCGATGCGCTTGAAATCCAGTGCGCCGGACGCCTGCTCCGGCCATGCGCCGCAAGCCAGAACGCGTACATTCGGTTTCTTTGCGAACGCTGCGATCGCCGCGGCGTCGATTTCCGGCGCGATCACGACCTCGACGAACTGGCGCTCGAGGATCGCGTTCGCGGTTGCGGCATCGAGCGGCTGGTTGAACGCGATGATGCCGCCGAATGCGGAGATCGGATCGGTCGCATACGCCTTGTCGTACGCTTCGCGCGCAGTGGTACCGAGCGCCACGCCGCACGGGTTGGCATGTTTGACGATTACGCACGCCGGTGCCTTGCGGAACGCCTTGACGCATTCCAGCGCCGCGTCGGCGTCGGCGATGTTGTTGTACGACAGTTCCTTGCCGGCAAGCACTCGCGCGTTCGCAACCGTGCCGGGCAGAGCGCGCCGCTCCACGTACAGCGCCGCGTTCTGATGCGGGTTCTCGCCATAGCGTAAAACGCTGCTGCGCACGAAGCCCAGGTGCAGCGTGGCCGGAAACTGTTCGTGATGTTCCTCGTGCGTGTGCGCGCCGAGCCAGTTGGCGATCGTGGCGTCGTAATTGGCGATCTGCGCATACACCTTCGTCGCCAGTTTGCGCCGCAGTTCGAGCTTGGTGCCGCTGTCGGCGCGCAGCGCCTCGATCAGCTCGACATAATCGGCGGGATCCACGACCACGGTTACGCGCGCGTGGTTCTTTGCCGCCGCGCGCAGCATTGCCGGTCCGCCGATGTCGATGTTCTCGATGGCTTCGTCGAACGAGCAATCCGGCGCCGCCGTGGCCTGTTCGAACGGATACAGATTGACGACGAGCAGATCGATCGGCGCGATGTCGTGCGTGGCCATGATCGCTTCGTCGATGCCCGCGCGGCCGAGCAGGCCGCCATGGATTTTCGGGTGCAGTGTCTTGACGCGCCCATCCATGATTTCCGGAAAGCCGGTCACGCTGCTGACATCACGTACCTGCAGGCCCGCGTCGCGCAGCGATTTGGCCGTGCCACCCGTGGAAATAAGTTCGACGCCGAGCGCATCCAGCCCGCGCGCGAGATCGATGAGCCCGGTCTTGTCGGAGACGCTGAGCAGCGCGCGCCGGATCGGCACCAGAGTCGCATCGAACATGAAAACACCCGCAGCAGTGAGCGGATGATTATACCCGCCGAATCAGCCCAAGCCGCGCAGGGCGAGTTTCTTGCGCAGTGTCGCCCGGTTCATGCCCAGCGCCGCGGCAGCCTTGCTCTGGTTGCCGCCGGCCCACTGCAGCACTTCGCGCAGCAGCGGTGCTTCGACTTCGTTGAGCACGAGTTCGTACAGGTCGTCCGGCGTATCGCCATCCAGATCGGAAAGGTAACGGCGCACGGCGCGCGCCACGCATTCGCGCAGCGCAGGCTGCAACACGGACTCGGCCGCCGGATCGGCGTGCAGGACAGGAGCGGCATTCACGACGAGCGATTCCCTGATGAGCCCGCCGGAAAAAGCAAAGACGCCGGCGGGGAGGCGAGTCTAGCGCCAACCCGGGCGTGAAACAAAGCCTGCGAAATCTTCAGGCCGGAATGCGCCGAACATCACAGAAACTTGAACTCGAACGCGACTGCGTTCTTGCCGGGATCGGCGACTTCGAACACGAGCGCGGCCGTGGCCCCTGGCGCCAGGCCCGAAGCGAGGCCGTGCGCATCGCCCAGATATTCCTGCGGCAGGAAACGCCGCATCGCGATGCGGTTTTCATCCAGGTCGGACAGGGAGATTTCCACGGCCGGAAACGCCTGCGCAAAATCCGCGTCGTTGCGCAGCGTCGCCGAGATGATCAGCGCGTTCGGCACCGACGGGTGCGGGCGGATGTCGCGCGAAAGCAATTGCAGCTTGATTGGTTCGTGACGCAGCGGCAGGCGACAGCCTAGCGGATCACAGATCCGATCGAGCACGCCGCGCACGCGTGCATCATCGAACAGGTTGGCGCGTTCGGCGTAACCGATCTGGGCGAGCAGGCACAACAGCAGGCCGGTCGCGCCAAGCCGCCATGGCCAGCTGCGCGTGGCCGGCCGCACGCGCCGCGCGCGCGCGAACGCGGGCGTGCCGCCGCGGCGCAGGCGCGTCGGGCGTTCGTCTGGATCGAACAACAGTGCCTGCTGGCCGCCGCTCGGGCGCAGCGCAGGCACAGCGAGTTGCGGTGGCGAACCGCCACCAGCATGAACCTCCAGGCGTTGTACCTGTTCGCTCGGCAACTGGTCGGCGAGCGTGCGCAATGCATCGAACACCGCGTTGCAATGACCGCAGCGCACGCTGCCGTGGCTCTGCGCGAGCAGCGTCGCGCCGACCTTGTAGATCGTCAGGCATTCCGGGCACTGGCTATACATCCACCAATGTTAACGGAACGGCTGCGCTTTATCCGCCAAAGCCGTCTGCGAAGATGTGATCGACACTGCAATATGCCGACGGCGCAGTCAGGAACGGCGCGGTGATCACCGGCGGGCTCGCGTAAGCCCCGCTGCCGGCGGGTTTTGGTCCGTCAGCCGCGCCCCACCAATTGTAGAAAAATAGCGTCGCCGTGTCGGTGAAGACACCCGTCGACGCGGTGTCCACGAAGCAGTTATCGGTGGAATTGAGCGGTGCGCCGCCAGTGCCGGCAATACCCGGGTTGACGAACCCCGCCGACGACACGAGCTGAATGTCGATGCCGTCTCCGGCGCTAATCATGTTGCGCGCCACCAGCGCATTGACGCTCAGCTCGACACAATCGTTGGCGCTCGACGATGGACCGGCGAGCGAGGTGATGCCATCCGCGGCCACATTGACGAAGTTGTTCACTATCGCCGTGCCCGTACTGCTGTTGGCGGCGGCTATGGCTGTAGCGAAGAAGGTTCCGTCGCTGGGATTGACGATTACGTTCCGACAGTCGTCCCAGCCGCCCAATCCATTGCAGCCGATCAGCGTGTTGCCGGAGGTATTGATGCTGATTCCAACACCGATTCCAATTGGCAAGACCGTGTGACCATCGCGACCAACGCCGATGTAATTGCCCGCGATGACGGTGTCGGTGGCGCCTTCCAGGTCGATCTCGTTGGCGGAATAGGGTGGCGCGTTGACCACGCCAACAATGTTGCGCTGGTGCGCTGGTGGGCCGTCGCTGAAGCCCGTTCCAATGTGGGTGCGAGCGGCGCCGGAAACCGCAATGCCGTAGCCGCTAGGCAAGGGCGTCAGACCACTGTGATCAACACCGACATAGTTCCCGGCAATCAGCGTGTCGTCGGCGCCGAAGGTAACGCTGATGTTCGTGCTGCTGTTGGCGGATATCAGATTTGGAAACCAGTCGCTGGCCGTCGCTTCGCCGATCGTTGCATGCTTGGCGTCGACATAGATTCCGTAGACATTCGGTTGCGCCGTCGTGCCCGTTGCATCCATGCCGGAAATGACGCAACCAATTGTCGTAGCGTCGCTCTGAATCCAGATGCCCGTGCCGCCGGACCCGGAAAAACCGGAAAGCGCCAGACCGCGTATCTTGCTGCCGGTAGCAGCACTGCCGAGATAAAGCCCGTAACCCACGATGCCACCGTTGATGATTTGCACGCGCAAATCGGGTCCCGGTGTGCAGATCGTGCCGCCCTGTGTCGTGGCGTCGATGAACACGGTGTTGTTAATGGTCGGCAGCTTGTCGTTCAGCGAAATCGTGTGCACTGCACCGACGGCGCCCGGGATCGCAAACGTGATTTTCGACCAGGTCGTGGCCGGATCTGCGCAGCCGTTGTAGTCCCCGTGGATGTCGACGGCGGTAATCGCCTCGCGCAGCGAGCACGCTGCGTTGTTGATGTCCTCGTCGGCTTCGGTGTTGACGACGATATCGGCATACGCGCCGGTCGTGAACAACGCGACGAGCACGGCGAAAACAAAGCGGCGGGAAAGCTCGAACATAACAGCCCTTTGCGCGTGCGGCGCGGCAGCTTGCGGTGCAACGGGCACCTTAATGACTTTTACATGGCCGCGCCAGCGGGCTTATTGGCCGCGATGCGCAGCCAATGCTCACGCGAGGTGACTTGGAACTGTTCGAACCATTCTTCGCAACGCGCCAGCAACTCGTTTTGCTGGCCGTCCAGGATTCCGGACAAGGCCAACGCGCCGCCGGGTCCGAGGCTGCCCGCGAACACGGGCGCGAGCTCGGCAAGTGGGCCGGCAAGAATATTCGCGATCAAGACTTCCGCTTGAATTTGTGGAAAATGCTGCGGGAGATACAAATCCAGCCGCTCGGAGACGCCGTTGCGTTCGGCATTGTCGCGACTTGCGGTGAGTGCCTGTTCGTCGTTGTCGACGCCGATCACGCGTGCGGCGCCGAGTTTGAGCGCCGCGATTGCGAGCACACCCGAGCCGCAGCCGTAATCGACGACAGTTTTGCCGGCGAGGTCGGCGCCGTCGAGCCATTCCAGGCATAGCGCGGTGGTGGGGTGCGTGCCGGTGCCGAACGCGAGGCCCGGATCCAGACGCACGATAACCGCGTCGGCATCATTATTCGGCGCTTCGATGTTCCACGGATAAATCCACAAGCGCCGGCCGAAGCGCATCGGCTGATACGTGTCCATCCAAGCGCGCGTCCAGTCCTGATCGGCGACATCGCGGAATGCGAGCTGTTCGGGCGCGATCTCCGGCACGAGATCGCCGAGCGCGTGCACGAGTCCGGCGCGATCGGTATCGGCAGAAAACAGCGCTTGCAGCACGATGTCTTGCCACAACGGCGTTTCGCCGACGCCCGGTTCGAAAATCGCGTGCTCGTCCGGCGTTTCGGCGTTCGCATCCTGCAGCGTGATCGCCAGCGCGCCGAGGTCCTGCAGTGCCGCTTCGACGCTGGTTTGCTGACTGGCGCGCAACGTGAGGGAAAGTTCGAAGAACGGCATGTGCTATCCGAGAGTGTGGATTGCCACTGTCAGGTTATTCCTGGCCGACGACTCGTAACGCTCGAAAAATTCCCGAGTCATAAAAATTTGATTCCGGTCCAGAAACGATTTCAGGATTTTTCTGCGCTCGCGGCGATAGAGCAAGCCCGGGATCCAGCGATACTCTTCGCGCACCTGCTGCTCGAACAGGGCATAACGCTCGGAATCCGAGCCGAGGATGGACAGGTCGACGTCGATCAAAATCGCCATATCCCGGTTCGCGGCTGCCGCATCATGACGAGTCGCGAGAATCAATTCTCGTGTCAGGGCGATCAAGTTCTCGGGCGCTCCGACGTCGATCAGGAACTGTGTGGCCCAGTCCGCGCTCTTTTCCTCGTTGTCGTGAGCGTAAGGATTGTAGACGGCATCGTGGAACCACAGTGCGAGCTCGATCATTGCGGGGTTGTCGGCTTGCGGGCGAAGAATGTCGAATTGCTTGATGCAGTCGTCGATGTGCCGGGCAGTGTGGTATCGCCGATGCCGTTCGCTGTATGCGGCCGCGAGTGCTTCGAATATCGTTTCGTTCGAGGGGAAGCCAAAATGAGCCATCAAGGCATTCCAGCGTTCGACGTTCATCGCAGCGATCTCGGAGCATCGTCCTTGCGCAGGCCGAATGCCTGCAAAAGATTCTTGCCAGACAGCACAAAATAGAGCCAGGCCTTCTTCCAGCGGTTACCGAGAAGAACGATGTGGACGTGCCAGCCCTTTTCGCGACGCGCACTGTATCCGCTGTAAAGAATCGAGAACGCCTGTTCGTCGCCGGTGTGCTCCTTGGCGAGTTTCTGCGCTTCGACGAGCCCGATCGACAACATTTCGCGGACGTCTTCGGCGCTGGGCTGCCCCTGTGTAAGCGGAAATATCAGCACATAGTAATTCGGGATCAGGTCGCGTCGAATGCGACTCAACTCGCAACGGCGTCCCGAAGTCAGCGTCTGCTGGGTCATGTGATCGAGCTTCCTTCCGCTTGGTTTCGTCCGAGCCCGGCGAGGAATCGCTGCACGGGCCGTGCGAAATCAACTCAACTTGATCGCCTTTTCCTTCGCCTCGGCGATGCGCTTTTCCAGGTAATGGATATTCTGCCCGCCCTGCTGAAAGCCGCCGTCGGCGAGAATGCGTTGCTGCAGCGGAATATTGGTCTTGACGCCGTCGACAACCATCTCGCCGAGCGCGATGCGCATGCGCGCGATCGCCGTTTCGCGGTCGCGGCCGTGCACGATCAGCTTGCCGATCATCGAATCGTAGTTCGGCGGAATGCGGTAGCCGTCGTAGATGTGCGTGTCCATGCGCACGCCGGGACCACCCGCGGCGAAGAAGCGCTTCACCGTTCCCGGCGACGGCATGAACGTGTCCGGATCTTCGGCGTTGATGCGGCATTCGATCGAGTGGCCGGTGAGCTTGATGTCGGATTGCTGGATCGACAGCTTCTCGCCGGCAGCGATCAGCAACTGCTCGCGCACGAGATCGACGCCGGTGATCAGTTCCGTCACCGGGTGCTCGACCTGGATGCGCGTGTTCATCTCGATGAAGTAGAAACGCCCGTTCTCGTACAGGAATTCGAACGTGCCGGCGCCGCGGTAACCGATGCGCAGGCATGCTTCCACGCAGACCTTGCCGATCTGTTCGCGCTGTTCGGCGCTGATGCCGGGCGCGGGCGCTTCCTCGACCACTTTCTGATGGCGGCGCTGCATCGAACAGTCGCGCTCGCCGAGGTGGATCGCGTTGCCCTGACCGTCGGCAAGCACCTGGATTTCCACATGGCGTGGATTCTCCAGGTATTTCTCCATGTATACCTGATCGTTGCCGAATGCGGCTTTCGCTTCGGACTTCGTCATCGCCACCGCATTGTTCAGATGCGCTTCGGTGTGCACGACGCGCATGCCGCGGCCGCCGCCGCCGCCCGCAGCCTTGATGATCACCGGGTAGCCGATCTCGCGCGCAATTTTCGCGTTGGCTGTAGCGTCGTCACCCAAGGGGCCGCCGGATCCTGGCACGCACGGCACGCCGGCCGCTTTCATTGCCTTGATCGCCTGGACCTTGTCGCCCATCAGGCGAATCACTTCAGCGGTCGGGCCGATGAAGATGAATCCGGATTGCTCGACGCGTTCGGCGAAATCGGCGTTCTCGGAGAGAAATCCGTAGCCCGGATGGATCGCTTGCGCGTCGGTGACCTCGGCTGCGGCGATGATCGCCGGCACGTTGAGGTAACTTTCCGCGGCCGGGGCCGGGCCGATGCACACCGATTCGTCGGCCATGCCGACATGCTTCAGATTCCGGTCGACGGTGGAATGCACGGCGACGGTCTTGATGCCGAGCGTATGGCAGGCGCGCAGCACGCGCAGGGCGATTTCGCCGCGATTAGCGATGACGACTTTGTCCAGCATTCTCATCAGCCGATGACGAACAACGGCTCGTCGAACTCGACGGGTTGCCCGGTGCTCGCGAGCACCGCGACGACGGTGCCGCTGACGTCGGATTCGATCTGGTTGAACATCTTCATCGCTTCAATGATGCCGAGGACGTCCCCGGCCTTCACGCTCTGGCCGACTTTCACGAACGGCGCCGCTTCCGGGTTCGGCGACGCGTAATAGGTGCCGACCATCGGCGAACGCACGATGTGTCCGGGCGGCAGCTCGCGACCGGGTGCGGGCGTGCTGTTGTTTTCCGTCGGCATTGGCGCTGCTGCTGCCGCGACCGCACGTTGCGGCTCGACGTGCACATGCGTGACGGGCTGCGCCGCGTGGCCAGCGAACGAGCCGGTCGGCATACGGCTCAGGCGCACGGATTCCTCGCCTTCCTTGATCTCCAGTTCGGAGAGATTGGACTCTTCCAGGATGTCGATGAGCTTTTTGATCTTGCGCAGATCCATGGGAGAACCTCGAAAAGTAAACTCAGACTGCGCGCGCGAGCCGCGCCAGCGCGGCGTGCAGCGCGAACTTGTAGCTATCGGCGCCGAAGCCGGCCACGACGCCGACGGCAAGGTCGGAAAAATAGGAATAGCGGCGAAACGCCTCGCGGGCATGCACGTTCGACAAGTGCACTTCGATAAACGGAATCGCCACGGCGGCGAGCGCATCGCGCAGCGCAACGCTGGTGTGCGTGAACGCCGCCGGATTGATTAGGATCACCGCCGTGCCATCGGTGCGCGCATGCTGCACGCGTTCGATCAGGTCGCCTTCGGCATTCGACTGCAATGTGGCTAGTTCATGGCCCGATGCTTGCGCGATCGCTGCAAGATCGGCGTCGATCTGCGCCAATGTCGTGCGACCGTACACTTCCGGCTCGCGTTCACCGAGCAGGTTGAGGTTGGGGCCGTGCAGTACCAGGATTTTCGCCACGCCAGCTGCGGTAGGTCCGGCTGCAGGGGCCGGTTCGGGGGCGGGAGTGTGCGGCAGTCGGGCGTGGTTGTCCAGTGCACGATCCCGGCAGGATCGCTGAACTTAGCCGATGTTAGTCGAGATGCGGGTGCAACCAGCGCTGCAGGCCGTTGTCGGAAAAACTCCCCGCGCGCTGCGCCAGTACGTTGCCGTCACGGCCGAGCAGCACGCTATACGGCAACACGCCGCTGCCATCGCCGAATTGGTACAAGGTCTCGTTATCGCCTCCGATGAGAACCGGATAATTCACCGGGCTGTCTTTGAGAAACGAGCTGACCGCATCGGCGTCGTCGATCGCCACACCGACGATCTCCAGTCCCTTGCCGGCAAGATCGTGTCGCGTGCGCTCCAGCAGCGGCATTTCCTCGCGGCACGGCCCACACCAGGTCGCCCAGAAGTTCACCAGCACGAGCTTGCCATTCCATTCGCTTAAAGCATGCCGCTGCCCGCCGATGTCGGCAAACGCCACGTCGGTCAGGCGCTCGCCGGATTTGAGCGAGGCGCCGGGTGTCACGAGCTTCGCCCGGCCGACATACGTGCCGGCGTACAGGCCGAGCAGGGCGCCGACCATCGCAACGGCCACGATCAGCAGATGCGAACGATCGAACTTCACTTGCGTGCAGCTTCGATGCGCGCGACGAACTTCTCCGCGTCCTCGAAACCGGCCAATTGCAGCACCGCCTTGGCGCTGCCGTCGGCGCCAAAGAACAGCGTATCCGGGGGGCCGACGATATGGAACTGCTTCATCAGCGCCTGATCGGTGTCGTCGTTGGCGGTGACGTCGGCCTGCAGCAGCACGAAGTCGGCGAGCGCGCGCTGCACCTCGGGCTTGGTAAACGTGTAGCGTTCCATTTCCTTGCACGACACGCACCAGTCGGCATAGAAATCCAGCATCGCCGGTTTGCCCGCAGACTTCGCCGTCGCCAGTTCGCGTTCGACATCGGCGAGCGATTTGATCTTGCGGAATGGCAGCGCGTCGGTTTTCGTGGTGCCCGCACCGGCGCTGCCGCCGACACCGCGCAGCGGCTGCAGCAGGTCACTGCCGCCGGCCGCCGCGCCGATCAACTCGGCCGCGCCGCCGATCAGCAGCACGATGCCGAGCGCTTTCCACAGCGTGCGCCAGCCCGATGCACCGTCTGGCACGCGTTCGAGTGCGCCGAGATAGACCGCGCTGGCGACGCCGAGCAATCCGCTCAGCAGCATGATCCATTGCACGTCGAGCACGCGCGACAGCATCCAGATCGCCAGACCGAGGAAGGTCACGCCGAACACGGCCTTGACCGCGTCCATCCACGCGCCGGCGCGCGGCAGCAGCTTGCCGGCGCTGGCGCCGAACACGACGAGCGGCGCACCCATGCCGAGCGCGAGCGCGAACAGCGCGAAGCCGCCGAGCACAGCGTCGTGTTTCTCGGCTATGTAGAGCACGGCAACGGCGAGCGGCGGCGTCACGCACGGGCCGACAATCAGTGCCGACAGCGCGCCCATGATGGCGACACCCACGAGCGAGCCGCCCGACTGCTTGTTGCTGACATTCGCGATTTTCGATTGCCACGAACTCGGTAACTGCAATTCGTAGAAACCGAACATCGACAGCGCGAGCAGCACGAACAGTCCGGCGAACGACCACAGCACCCACGGCGTCTGGAACGCCGCCTGCAGATTCTTGCCGGCGAGACCGGCGATGACGCCGGCCAGCGTGAAGATCACCGCGTTGGCGAGGATGTAGACGATGCTGAGCACGATCGCGCGGCGCGTGGAAAGATTTTCGCCCGCGCCGGCGATGATGCCGGTCAGAATCGGAATCATCGGGAACACGCACGGCGTGAAGGCGAGCCCCAGGCCGGCGAGAAAGAACACACCGAACACCAGCCACAGCGACCCGCTCAGGGCTTTCTGCAATTGACTGTCGCCGCTTGCCGACGCGCTCGCCTGTGCCGGCGTGGGAGCGCTGGCGCCCGTGCTCACAACTCCACCAGCGGGCAGCACCACCTCGAGCGTGCGCTCCATCACCGGATAGCAAATGCTGCCTTCCTTGCAGCCCTGGAAATCGGCGGTCAGCGCGAGCATCTGCGTGACCGCGCCCGAGCGTGTCAGCGGCAGCGGAATTTCGACCTGATCGAAATACACGGTCGTCGCGCCGAAGTTTTCGTCAGTGTGCTGTTTGCCGGGCGGCCACTTCGGCGCGCCGAGCGTGACGTTTTTGTCCGCGCTGCTGAACCGGGTCTTGTCGCGATACAGGTAATAGCCTTTCGGCATCGTGAAGCGTGCGAGGATTTCGTTCGGCCCGGTCGCGATCGCCTCATAGACGAACGCCTGCTCGGCCGGCAGCGGTTGGTCGGCGCCGAGCAGCGAAGTGCCGGGTGCTGCGAGTCCATTCGTCAGCGCGGCTGGCGTCGACGGTTCGGCTGGCATCGCTGGCGTCGCGTTCGGCAGGCTGACGAGCTGCGTGACTTTCTGCGGCGGGAAACAGATTTTCGGATCGACCTCATGGCAGCCCTGGTAACGCAGCTCGATCGCGATCTGGTTCAGATCCGCGGGCGCGTCCAGGTGCTGGGTCGCGCTGAAGTCATGGTGATAGACCTCGACGTCGCCGAGGAACTCATCGTGCTTCTGCTCGCCGCGCGGCAGGTCGAGCGCATTCAGCATCAGCCCCGGCGTCACTGCCTTGGTCTTGATCTGCTTGCGATACAGGTAATAGTCCTTGGCAATCTTGAAGTCGAACTTCACGGTCGCGCGATCGGACGCGGAGGCCTCGACGATGAACGCCTGTTCGACCGGCAGCAGACCGGGTACGTCTTCGGCGCAGGCGCAAGCGCCCGCGAGCAGCAGGCCAATCGTTGCGAATAGTCTCTTCATCCGGGGATTGTCGCAAATTGGGAGAACGAAATGACCGGTGCGGACGCCGTCGGCTTGCGTCAGGCGATGGTTTCGCTTGCGATCCAGTCCAGATACGGCGTGTGGCCGAGCGCGATATCGACCGCGATCACCTCGGCGAGTTCATACGGATGCAGTTCGACGATGCGCGCGCGCAGCGCGTCGAAACGCTCACGTGTGGTCTTGATCAACAGCAGGCATTCGCTGTCCCGGCAAACTTTGCCTTTCCAGCGATAGGTCGACGCGACGTAGGGAATGCGGTTGACGCACGCGGCAAGCCGTTCCTCGACCAGTACGGCGGCGATGCGCTCGGCGCTCGCTTCATCCGGACACGTACATAGCACGACCATGGCGCTCATGCGCACATTATCGCCGATGCGCCCCTGCCGTGATGAGGATGCTGACGCCGCGCTTGGCGCGCAGACGGCCGAACTAACGCGCCGCGACGGCGGGGCGCAAGCGCTCTTGAAATCTCCGCCGCCGGCAGCACTTAACAGGCACCGCTGCGCGGCGGTCTTTTCAGCCGCTTCGTTCGCCGCTAAAATTGGCACTCACTACGACTGAGTGCTAACAGTCGTTAAAGTTTTCTTTCCATTCAATCAGTTGAGGAAGTGCTATGAAGCTTCGTCCGTTGCATGATCGCGTCATCATCAAGCGCCTGGAGGCCGAAACCAAGTCGGCCGGTGGCATCGTCATCCCCGATACCGCAGCCGAAAAGCCCATCAAAGGCGAAGTCGTCGCCGTGGGTTCCGGCAAGATTCTCGAGGACGGCAAGGTGCGTCCGGTCGGCGTCAAGGCCGGCGAGAAGGTGCTGTTCGGCAAGTACTCCGGCACCGAGGTCAAGGTCGACGGTCAGGAACTCCTCGTCATGCGCGAGGAAGATTTGATGGCGGTCATCGACTGATCCAGTCGAATTCGATTGCACTTTGCGAATAAGTATACTTTGAGGAGTTTTTCCAATGGCTGCTAAAGAAATCCGTTTTTCCGAAGACGCGCGCGCGCGCATGCTGCGCGGCGTGAATGTGCTGGCGAATGCCGTCAAGGCGACGCTGGGTCCGAAGGGCCGCAATGTCGTGCTCGAAAAGAGCTTCGGCGCGCCGACGATCACCAAGGACGGCGTGTCCGTCGCCAAGGAGATCGAGCTGGCTGACAAGTTCGAGAACATGGGCGCGCAGATGGTGAAGGAAGTCGCGTCGAAGACGTCCGACGTCGCCGGCGACGGCACCACCACCGCGACCGTGCTCGCGCAGGCGCTGATCCGCGACGGCCTCAAGGCTGTGGCCGCGGGCATGAACCCGATGGACCTCAAGCGCGGTATCGACAAGGCCGTGATCGGCGCCGTCGCCGAGCTCAAGGCGCTGTCGAAGCCCTGCAACACCTCCAAGGAAATCGCCCAGGTCGGTTCGATCTCCGCGAATTCCGATTCCGACATCGGTGACCTCATCGCCAAGGCGATGGACAAGGTCGGCAAGGAAGGCGTCATCACCGTTGAAGAAGGCTCGGGTCTGGACAATGAACTCGATGTCGTCGAGGGCATGCAGTTCGATCGCGGCTATCTGTCGCCGTACTTCATCAACAACCAGCAGTCGATGCAGGCGGAATTGGAAGACCCGTACATCCTGCTGCACGACAAGAAGATCTCCAACGTGCGCGAGCTGCTGCCCGTGCTCGAAGGCGTGGCCAAGGCCGGCAAGCCGCTGCTGATCGTCGCCGAGGAAGTCGAAGGCGAAGCGCTCGCCACGCTCGTCGTCAACACGATCCGCGGAATCGTCAAGGTCTGCGCAGTCAAGGCGCCGGGCTTCGGTGATCGCCGCAAGGCGATGCTCGAAGACATGGCGATCCTGACCGGTGGCCAGGTGATTTCCGAGGAAGTCGGCCTGTCGCTCGAGAAAGCCACGATCAAGGATCTGGGCCGCGCCAAGAAGGTGCAGGTGTCGAAGGAGAATTGCACGATCATCGACGGCGCCGGCGAGACCAAGAACATCAAGAGCCGCATCGATCAGATCAAGGCGCAGATCGAAGAGACCTCGTCTGATTACGACCGCGAGAAGCTGCAGGAACGCGTGGCCAAGCTCGCTGGCGGCGTGGCGGTGATCAAGGTCGGCGCTGCGACCGAAGTCGAGATGAAGGAAAAGAAGGCGCGCGTCGAAGACGCCCTGCACGCCACGCGTGCGGCGGTCGAGGAAGGCGTGGTGCCGGGCGGCGGTGTCGCACTGATCCGTTCGCTGGATGCGATCAAGAAGCTCAAAGGCGACAACGAAGATCAGAACCACGGTATCCTGATCGCCAAGCGCGCGATGGAAGCGCCGCTGCGCGAGATCGTGGCCAATGCCGGTGAAGAGCCGAGCGTGGTGTTGAACAAGGTTGCCGGCGGCAAGGGCAATTACGGTTACAACGCGCAGACCGGCGAATACGGCGACATGATCGAGTTCGGTATTCTGGATCCGACCAAGGTCACGCGTACGGCGCTGCAGAATGCGGCCTCGATTGCCGGCCTCATGATCACAACCGAAGCCATGGTTGGCGAAGCGCCGAAGAAGGAAGATGCGCACGCCCACGGCGGCGGTGGCGGCGGCATGGGTGGCATGGGCGGTGGTATGGATTTCTGAGTTATCCGCGCGCTGCTTCGCAGTGGCGGATTAACTCGGCTCGTTCGAGCCTCCTTGCGGAGGCTCAACTCGCCGGAAGTCCAGAGCCAGATCAAAAAGCCCCGCAGTGATGCGGGGCTTTTTTTTGCGTACAAAGCGCGACTACGGCTGATCTGCGGCAGCGATTGCCCAACGCCCGCACGCATGGCAAGGTAGCGTCGAGCCTGGAGGACGCGTGTGGCGGATATCACCGAACTGGTCGGCAAGGCGCGCGTGGGCGACGCGCAAGCCGCGCAACGCCTGTTCGCGGCGCTATACGACGAGCTGCATGGGCTCGCCGCCGGCCAGTTACGCGGCGAGGATTCGATGCGCACGACCTCGCTTGTGCATGAAGCTTTTCTCAAGCTGGCTCGCCATGACGGGCTGGCAATCAACGACCGCGGCCATTTCTTCGCGATCGCCTCGCGCGCCATGCGCCAGATCGTGATCGACCACGTACGTGCGCGCGCTGCGCTGCGGCGCGGTGGCGGCGTGCAGATCGCGGCGTTGGAAACGACCGCGCTGCAGGCCGTCGCGGCCGATCGCGGCGATGAAGTGCTCGCGCTCGATGCGGCGCTCGACCGTCTCGCCGCGATCGATCCGATGCTCGCCGCGTTGGTCGAACTGCGTTTCTACGCCGGTCTGGAACTGGCGCAGATCGCCCTGCTGCAGGAGCGCTCGGAACGCTCGCTCAAGCGCGACTGGCGCCGCGCGCGCGCGTTCCTGCAGCGCGAGATCGCGGCGGCCTGATCCCATGCCGACACGCGCCGGCCGCTGGACCGAGATCAGCGCGTTATTCGACGAGCTGGTCGAGGCGTCGACCACACAACGCGCGCGGCGGCTGGCCGAGATCGCGCGTGACGATCCGGAACTAGCTGCGCAGGTGCAACAGCTATTGGACGCGGACGCAGCACCCGGCGGATTGCTCGACACTGGCGCAGCGTTGCTGCCCGCGCGGATCGCGGCCGATGGCGCTGCCGGCCAGGAGCCGGCCGACAGCCTGGCGGGCGTCTGGCGCCTGCTGCACAAGCTTGGCGAAGGCGGCATGGGCGTGGTCTGGCTCGCCGAGCGCACCGATGGCGCCTATGAACAACGCGTCGCGGTCAAGTTGCTCAAACGCGGCATGGACAGCCACGCCATCCTGCAGCGGTTCTTGCAGGAGCGGCGCATCCTCGCGCGCCTTGCGCATGCACACATCGTGCGCCTGATCGATGGCGGTATGAGCAGCGATGGGCGGCCGTACTACGTGATGGACTGTGTCGATGGTGAGCCGATCACCACGTATGCCGCGCGCCGGCATCTGGATGTCGCCGCGCGCGTCGCCCTGCTGGCGACGGTCGCCGAGGCGGTGGCGTATGCGCATACGCAACTGGTCGTGCACCGCGACCTGAAACCCTCGAACGTGCTGGTCGATGGCGCCGGTGCACCGCGCGTGCTGGATTTCGGCATCGCCAAGCTGCTCGAAGAGAGCGGCGAGCAATCGCTGACCGGCACCGGCACGCGCGTGCTGTCGCCCGCCTATGCCGCGCCCGAGCAGATTCTCGGCGAGGCGATCGGCACGCCAACCGACGTTTACGCGCTCGGCTTGATGTTGTGCGAACTGCTGGTCGGCGAGTTGCCGCGCCGGCGTTCGACGGCGCCCGCGCAGCTCGCACACGACGCGGCGCACGAGACCAGTGCGCGCGCGAGCACGCTCGCCGGACAGCTGCCGAATGCCGGGGTTGCCGCATTGTACGGCGCAGATTTCGATGCACGCCGCCTGGCGCGCGCGCTCAGCGGCGATCTCGATATCGTCATCGCGACCGCGCTGCAGCGCGATCCGCAGCGCCGCTATCCGACTGCCGCCGCTTTCGCCGACGACCTGCGGCGCTGGCTCGATCGGCGACCGATCACCGCGCGGGCCGAGTCGGCCGCGTATCGCGTCGGCCGGTTCGTGCGCCGGCATCGGCTCGGGGTCGCCGCGGCGGCGCTCATCGCCGTGTCGTTGCTAGGCGGTCTTGGCGTCGCGCTGTGGCAGGCCGACCAGGCTCGCCAGCAGGCGCAATTGGCACGCCAGCAGGCGGCACGCGCGGAACGTGTCAAGGCGTTCCTGGTCGACATCTTCCGCCAGAACGACCCGGCCATCGCCAAGGGCGCGGAGCTCAGCGCGGCGCAAATCCTGCGCCGCGGGCGCAGCGAACTGGATGCGGCGCTGGCGAACGATCCAGCCACGCGTGGCGAGTTACTGGTGACGATCGCCGAAATTCAGGGCAACCTCGGCGCTCCTAATGACGGCATCACCACCGCAGAGCAAGGTGTCGCCCTGCTCACCGCGCAGGTACCTGCGGACGATGCGCGGCTGGCGCAGGCGCGTGCCGTTCGCGGCCAACTGTACGGTTACCTCGACCGCCATGCCGAAGCCGAACGCGACCTGCGCAGCGCACTCGCGATTCTCGCCGCGCAAGCGCATCCCGACCCCGAGCAGGTCGAGCGTGACACCTCGATCCTCGCCGACGTCGCATCAGTGACGCAATCGCCCGCCGCCGCCGTCGAGCTGCAGCGCAGCGTGGTCGAGGGGGCCGCCAAGCGCCTGGGCGAAGCGAGCCCGGTGCTCGCTGACTACCGTATCTCGCTGGCGATCTTTCTCGAGGAGGCCGGCGATTACGCGCAGGCGGAAGAACAATATCGCCGCGCCCTGCCGGTGCTGACGACGCGGCAAGGCAGCGTGTCGCCGCGCGCGTGCGAAGCGCAGCGCAACTACGCCGGGCTGCTCGACCGGCTCGGCCGCAGCGCCGAGGCGGAGCCGCGCTTCACACAGGCGCTGGCGTGCTTCGCGACGCTGTACGGCACCGATACGCTGCCGTATGCGCGTACGCTGTTCTCGCGCGCGATTCTGCTGCTGACCCAGCGCCGCTATGCCGAAGCCGAAGCGGATTTGCGCAAGGTGCTGGCGACGCCGGGCGACAGCGCCCACTCGTCCGGACATACGCATCGCTACCTCGGCCGCGTGCTCGACGAACAAGGCAACTACCGCGCCGCGGCGGACGAGTACGCCCAAGCGGAACAGCTGTATCGCGCGGCGGATTTGCCGCATGACATCCAGCGTTGGCGTGCGCGCGCCGACTACGGCTACGCCCTGTATCGGCTCGGTGACACCGAGCATGCGCGCGTGGCGGTCGCGGCGGCGCTGGCCGGACTGGATGCCGAGAAGGGCGGCACTGACGTTCCGGAATACATGCGCCCGTTGCGCGCGCAGGGCGAGATCGCGCGCGCCGCGGGCGACTTGCGCACGGCCCTCGCCGCCCACCGTCGCTGGCATGCGCTGGCGAAGAAACTGTACGGCGCCGACTCGCGCGATGCTTACCAGGCGGCGTGGCAGCTCGGACTCGACCTCGTCGCGAGCGGCGACGCCGCAAGTCTCGCCGAGGCCGCCGCGTTGTTCGAATCCGCGCTCGCGCTCGCGCGCAAGGACGCCGCACCGGAACTGGCGCAGATGCAGCGCAGCCAGCGCGATCTACAGGCACTCACGGCCGCAGCCGATGCACATGCCACTGGCCGCTGATGACGGAGTCGATGGGTCAGTCGATGCACAGCGCCTGCTCGAAACCGTCGTCGAACAGCAAATCGCCGGCCAGACCATCGCCGCTCAATGGCAGCGACATGCCCGCGCCCGAGGCGGCGTCGCTGGCGTGATACTGGATTGACGCTGCGTTGCTGTTGGCTCCAGCCGCACTCGGATGGAACGCAAGGTCCAGCGTGCAGGCCGCGCCGGGCGCCAACGCAAGGCCGACGCTGCAGGTGCTGGCGACGAGCGGAAAGCGCGTGCCGCCGCCAGCGACGCTGTCGATCGTCAACCCCAGCGTACCGCTGCTGCGCGCGGTGATGCGCACTGGCGCCGAGGTGGCGCCGACCAGCGTCGGCTTGAACGCACAGGTGCGCGGTTCGAAGCTCAATCGCGAGAATGGCGTCGACGGTACGCCGGTGCCGAGCACAGTCGAGTACACCTTGACCGGATTCGGCGCCTTGAACGCGGTATCGGTGAACGGCACCAGCAATGCGGTCGTGCGCGGATAGGCGGGCTGTGCGCCCACCGGCGCGAACGTCACGTCGATCGTGCAGGTCGCGCCGGCTGTGAGCGTCTGCCCGGCGCAAGTCTGCGCGGCGATCTGGAACGTCGCGTCGCCCAGTGTCGGCGTCTGCACGGTGACTGGGTCCGGCATGAGGTTGCTGAAGGTGAAACGTTTCGCCGGGCTCGTCGTGCCGGCGATGACGTCGCCGAAATCGTGCGGACTCGGGCTCAGCATCGGCGCCTGCGCATCGGCTGGCCGCACGATCTGGATGACATGCACCGAGATGCAATCTTGGGCCGACTTCGAATAGTCGAAGTGCGTAGCGTAGTGACGCGGCGCGGCGAACAGCGGCGTCAGCGGCATGTGCCGGATGTCCCACAACGTGGCGGGATTTGCGTTCCGCTGATGCCCCAGGTGCGGCACGCTGCTGCCCGGCCACAGCGACAGGCCATCGTGCAGGGTTGTGTATTTGAGCGTGTTGGCCGTGCCGAGGTCAGGACGCCCGGGCAGTGCGTTCCAGGTCAGCGAACCGTCGGTGAGCAGACCCTGTCCGTCCGACGCGTGCACGATCGCCTCGACGCTGCCGCCCGCGTAGTCCATGTCAAATTCGAAATGGGCGCCTTCGATATTGCTCTGCATGCCTTCGTAATGCGCGATGCGCACATCGTTGGCGGGATTGCCGTCGTCGAAATAGACGATCAGCGAAACGCCATTTGCGCTGTGCCCCGGTTTGGCAGTGAGGCCGGAAAATGCGTAATCGCCGTTGCCGTGCAGCGTCACGTGGTCGGTCACATCCGCGCGAAACGTCGCCGCGCTCGGCGGCAGCGTTGCGTCGGCGCTCGGCCAGCAATCATTGCTGCCGAAGCCACCGACACGCGTGCCGACGATATCACTGCCGTCAAAATGAATTTGTGCCTGATCGTAGTCGGCATCGCCGCCGGTCAGCCCCGCGGCCGGGAACTCGATGTCGATGCCGTTCCAGTACAGCAAGGCCAGCGTCACGCTGCCGGACGTCCCGGCGAGGTGCACCGTTCCGCTGCCACCGCCTTGCGTCAGCGGCGCGCCAATCCCGCCGACGCCAGCGACGGCGTAGTCGGTGCGTTCCAGTTCCAGGTATTGCTGCATGGGCGTGTTCAGTGCTCGCGCGGGTGTGGCGCCGATGGCGAGCGCGAGCCCGGTTGCAGCGCTCAACGTGAGGATGTTCATGAGAGTTCTCCGCCTTTGGTGCGGTTAGGGTTTGTTCCAGCGCGACTTGTGTGCAGGTTCAGTCGAAGCCATCGGCAAAAATGACGTCACCGGCTTCCACCGCGCCGGCATCGCAGCCCGCGCCGAGCGGCCGTGCGTAGCCGCGCTGATCGACATTCAGGCAGGGCATGCCGTCGACGCCGGCATCGATGGCGACGCTGCCCGCCGCCGGCAGATAGGTAGGGGTGTGGCCGCCGTGCGCGCCGAGCGTGCCGAGCGCGAGCGCGCTGTTGGTCGCGTCGACCAGGTTGCTGCCCGTGTCGAAGCCGCAGGTATTGCCAGTGCCCTCGACATTGCCGCTGGCCGCGACCAAGGCGTCTGCGGCGTAATTGCAGCTGCCGCGCAACAAGTTGTTGTACAGGTACATCGACACACCCTCCGCCGCACCGAAACCGCCGATGGCAGTGCCGCTCACGCCGGCGGAGGTGAGGGCGGGACCGACGATCGTCACGTGCTGAACCTGCAGCGAGGTCGCCTTGCCGCTAGCCGCGTGGAAACCGATCGCGCCGCCGCGTGCGCCGCCGAATCCAATCGAGTCGGTGCGAAAGGTGTTGCCGGAAAACGTGCTGTTGCGCACGACCAGCGACGCCCCGCCGGCAGCGCGCACCGCGCCGCCTACATCGGCATTGCCAGTGTTGTCGATGAACGCACAGCGGTCGATCGTCACCGAGTCGCCAAGTCCGTCGACGATGTCAAGCGCACCGGCCTTCGGGTCGGCCCCGCCGGGCGCGGCGTTGTCGCGGAATTCGCTGTCGCGGACCGAGACCAGGTGCGTCACACTCAACGGCCGCGAATTGCCCAGGTAATGCAGGCGCTCGATGTCGATTTCCGGAGGGCTGAGGAAAGCGCCAGGGCCAATACTCGCGCCGCGCGTCGTGGCGGTGATCGTGGTATCGGAGAAGGTGACCTTGCCGGACGTGCCGATCACCATGCCGGAATCGGCGCCGGCTCCGGGCGCGAGCGCGCCATCGATCGTCACGCGCAGCAGTTCGATGTCGGTGCCGTTGGTCGGTGGCACGTCGTCAGGGTCGCTGCGCAGGTAGGCGACATGACTGTCGAAGATCAGGCAGTGGTCGAGCTGATTGCATTGGATGACGGCGGCCGCCTCGCTCTCGCCGAAGTGGAAGCTGGCGTCTTGCGAGGTGCCGCGTACGCGGACCGTGCCATTGGGATTCGGTACGCGCACATGGAACAGCGCCGCTTCGGCGCCGGTGATCGCGTCAAACTCGATCTTGCCGGCGGCGTCGAGCGTCAGATCCTCCATCGAAAATTGCGCCGCGGTATCCAGTCGAAACAGGTCGTCGCTGCCGTCGCCGAGGACGAACGTCTGCGCGCTGCCGCCGCCGTAGATACGCAGGCCACCGTGCACGACCAGGGCCGGCGCGGACACGGTGTAGGTGCCCGGTCCAATATCGATATTGTCGAAACTGGACGCGTCTGCGCTGACTGCATCGACCGCCTCGCGCAGCGAACAATCGTTGGGCTGGCAGCCGTCTGGCGGCGGGTCGTCCGTTCGCGTGACCGTATAGGTCGTGCCGAGGGCCGCTTGAACCGAGGAGGACAAACACAGCAGCAGGAGTGCAGCGCAGCGCATTGCTTGGCGAAACATGGCGTCATCTTCCGAAAAGGCCGCACCGGGCCGTCATCCGATACCACGCAGGATGGCGCTGCGCGGGGCCAAATCCGGCTGGCTGCAAACGTCCGCAAGCCGGCCGCCGGTGCTCACACCGTGTTAATCCCACCAGGCGTAAAAAACAGGGGTGTCCCACGGAAGGAGCGCATCGTGCACCGATCAATCGTTTTGCTGAGCGCCGCGTTCGCCGTTGCGGGCAACGCGGCTGCCGTCACTTCCACCTTGCCGGAAAGCGCGGGCTACGGCCCGAATCCGACGTTGCCGGACCCGCAGTTGCACAAATTGCCGACGATGAAGATCGCGCCGACGCGGCCTTGGCGTGGCGAGGAGCAGCCGCAGCCTGCCGAAGGCCTGCAAGTCAACGCGTTCGCGCGCGACCTTGCGCATCCACGCACGTTGCTCGTGTTGCCGAACGGCGATGTGCTTGTTGCCGAGACCGACACGCCGGACAAGCCCGACGACTACAAAGGCATCATGGGCAAGATCACCCAGCACGAACAAAAAAAGGCTGGGTCCGGGCACGGCAGCGCCAACCGCCTGATGCTGTTGCGCGATACCGATGGTGACGGCGTCGCCGAGACGAAAACGGTTTTTCTCGAGGGCCTGCATTCGCCATACGGCATGGCGCTGATCGGCGACA
>Ga0163163_10000240_pt1 | contig 55940 bp, 60 predicted proteins | sample S65metaG_FD_119766 | JGI IMG/M metagenome (GOLD analysis project Ga0163163, IMG submission 119766) | Switchgrass rhizosphere microbial communities from Kellogg Biological Station, Michigan, USA - S6-5 metaG | ecosystem: Host-associated > Plants > Roots > Rhizosphere > Soil | place: USA... | reverse complement strand
CGATGCGTTTCGCCCCGCCGATACCGACGCCAGAGCTCCCGTCGTGCCTTTCCACTCATCCGCCATGGTTGCATACGCCACCCTCCCTGAAGCGGCGTTGCATCGACCCATTGAATGCACCTGGCTTCATGGTGAGGCAAGGACGTTCAGCGATTGGGCATCAGTCTTTCGTAATCGTCGTGACCATCCCCATGACGTAGTGCATGGTGGCCTTGTCGCCGACCTCGAGTCCGCGCGGGACGGACTCGCCGCCGACGCGCGCGTGGCGCACTTCCTCTTCCGGATCCTCGGGATCGACCCAGAACACGTCGAGCGAGATCTGACCGTGGATGGACACCGGCTGAATACGTTTGATGATGGCGGTACGCGTGCCCTTGAGCATGGTCCCTAAGATCTTAGAGGAGCGGACCCGATATGCAAGCAGGTATCCTGATGTCATGAGACACCACCTTTCTCGTCCGGCGCTGCGGTTGCTGTCCTTCGTTACCGGCGTCTGCGTGCTGACCGGCGTGAGCCTCCGCGCGCATCAGGCCGCCCCCGCGGCGGCACCGCTGCCGAGCGCGAAAGACATCGTCGCCAAACATGTGGCGGCGATCGGCGGCGAGGCGGCGTTCAAGGCCGTCAAGTCGATTCATGCCAAGGGCACCTTCGAGCTCCCGGCGCAAGGCGTCAAGGGCGACCTGGAGATCATTGCGGCGCGACCCAACAAGATGATCAACCGGGTCGAGATTTCCGGCGTGGGCCACGCCGAAACTGGCTACGACGGGAAGAACGCCTGGTCGATCGACCCGCTCGCCGGGCCGTCTCTGCTGACAGGCCGCGCACTGAGCGAGATCGGGGAGGACGCCTGGTTCGACGGCGCGCTTCACGCGTCCGACCGCGTCAAAGAGCTCACGACGATCGCGAAGGTCGAGTTCGACAAGCGTCCCGCGTACCAGGTCAAGGTCGTCCACATCTCTGGCGTCGAGCAGATGGAGTACTACGACGTCGAGACGGGGCTGCAAATCGGCTCGGAGAGCCAGCGCGAGACGCCGATGGGCGTGTTGCCGGTGAAGGCCATGCTGCGCGACTACACGAAGTTCGGCGGATTGATGCAGCCGACCGTGCTCGTCCAGAGCACGATGGGCATCGATCAGGTCATTCGGATCTCGTCGTACGAGTACAACGACGTCGCGCCGACCGCGTTCGATCCGCCGCCCGCAATCAAAGCGCTCATCAAGTGAGACCCGGACGCGCGCTGTTCGCGCTGATCATCGCGGCGTCGCTCAGCGCCGCCCCGGCAGCTGGACAAGCCTGGCGCGCGCAGGCGCTCGCCAGCTTCGACGAGGTCTGGCAGACCGTTCACGACACGTTCTTCGACCCCACCTTCGGAGGCCTCGACTGGGACGCGGTCAAGACCGAGCTGCGCCCAAAGGTGCAGGCCGCGGATTCGGCGGAGACCGTTCGCCAGATCATCCATGACATGCTCGGCCGGCTGCACCAATCACATTTCGTGCTGCTCTCGTCGGAGTCCGTGGCCGACACGCTGCCGGGCGAGGCGCTCGTGCCCATCGAGATGCGCGTCGCTCCGGCCGGGCTCGTGATCACGCGCGTGGTGCCGGGCTCGACCGCGGAACACTCGCCGCTGCGTGCCGGCGACGTGATCCTGTCAGTCGGCGATCAGCTCGTCTCGGCGTGGGCGAGCGCCGCCGCCGGCAGCGACGAGCGCGCGCGCAATCTCGATCTGTATCGGAAGGCGTATCGCGCGATCCACGGCGACGCCGGATCACGCGTGTCGCTCCGCGTGCGCACACCGGCCGGCGAGGAGCGCAACGTCTCCGTCACGCGCACGATGGAAACGGGCCAGGTGGTGAAGCTCGGCAACCTGCCGCCGCTCCACGTGACCGTCGACACACGCGAGGTAGCGTCACCGAAGGGACGCCGCGTCGGCTACATCGGCTTCAACGTCTGGATGACCACCGTGAACGGTCCGATTGATGCGGCGGTCGACAAATACCGTCAAGCGGCGGGCCTTGTGATCGATCTTCGCGGCAACCCGGGCGGTCTGGCCGCCATGATCTCGGGTCTTGCGGGCCACGTGATGTCCGAGCCGCTCCTGCTCGGCAACATGCAAATGCGGGAGGCGCAGACGTTTTTTAAGGCGAACCCGCGTTTCTCGACCGACGATGGCCGCCGCGTCACGCCGTTTGCCGGGCCGGTCGCGATCCTCGTCGACGAGTTGTCGGCGAGCGCATCGGAATGTTTTGCGGGCGCCCTCCAGAGCCTCGGCCGCGCGCGAATCTTCGGCCGCCAGACGATGGGGCAGGCGCTGCCCGCGTCGACGAAGCTGCTCGCGAACGGCGACGTACTGATGTACGCCGTGGGCGACTTCGTGACGTCCACCGGACGCCGGCTCGAAGGCGAGGGCGTGGTGCCCGACGAGGTCCAGCCCCTCTCGATCGAGGCGCTGGCGGCCGATCGTGATCTCGCGCTCGAGGCCGCGCTGCGGTGGATCGACACCGGTCCTGTCGTTGGTAAGTAGCTAATAATACAGAGGTTACAGGCGGGCAAGGTATTTCTAGTTGCCGAAGGGCGCCCCTTGTTGCTATCCTCCGGTGACCTGCAAGAGCGCACTTCCTGCCGCTTCCTGGTGGCAACGATTCTAGGAACGAGCGCGCCCGAGCAAATATGGGCCCCGAACGTCGGGGCCGGCGCATTGAGAGCAATGAAGTCCCGTCGGGAGTACTGAATGGAGCAGCGCCCGCTGCGTCTTGGCGACATCGTGGACGACTACTGTCCACGCGAACGACGCATTACCAATCACGCTATTGTCGCCCTCGTTGACCAATCAATCCGGCAGACGCGATGCGCGACGTGCGACGCGGAGCATGCCTACAAGGACGGCAAAGTGCCTCGACGAAAGAAAAAGGACGAAACCGACGCGCTCTACGACGAAGTGCTAGCCGACGTGACCGGAGGGCAACTCGTGCCGAAGAATCCATCCGAGACCGAGAACGCTGCCCTCGAAGCGAAGACCACCGAGCCACCCGCGACGACAACCGACACCACGACCACGGACGAGCCGCCGCAGGCCGACGACATCTGGCCGGCACATCGAACGCTGATCCGAGCCACGCTGCCCAAGGTCGAGGGCGGCGAACCACCTCCGCGGCCGATTCCCGAGTTCACGATGCATCAGCGTCAGGGGCGGGGCGGCCAAGGCTTCCGGTACGGCGGACAACCTGGCTGGTCGGGCAACGGCAACGGACATGGCAATGGCCGCAACGGGTTCCGTTCGGGGCGACCCGGCGGGCCAGGCCAGGGCCAGGGCCACCCGGGTGGCGGCGGCGGTCGTCATCGCCATCGCGGCGGCGGCAAGAACCGGCAGCCGAAGTAACGCCTCCTCCCGGCGTTCATGAGCACTCCCACGCTTGCGCACGGCGTCGGCCTCGTTGTCGGCGTCGCCAACAAACGATCGATTTCATGGGCAATCGCCCAGGCGGCCGCGCGCGAAGGCGCCGGGCTCGTCCTCACGTATCAGAACGAGCGTCTCGAAGAGAACGTCCGTGAGCTGGGTGCGACGTTGCCGGCGCCGCCGCTGTTTCTGCCGTGCGACGTCGGCAGTGACGAGCAGCTCGACGCGGTGTTCCAGGCGATCGAGCGCGAGCGTGGCCGGCTCGATTTCGTCGTGCACGGCGTCGCCTTCGCGGACCGCCAGGATCTCGACCGGCCGTTCTACGAAACATCGCGCGAGGGATTCAAGCTGGCGCTCGATGTCAGCGCGTACTCGCTCGTCGCGCTCGCGCGCCGGGCCGCGCCGCTCATGGAGAGGAACGGCGGCGGCAGCATCCTGACGCTCAGCTTCCTGGGCAGCGAGCGCGTGTTTCCAAACTACAACGTGATGGGCGTGGCCAAGGCCGCGCTCGAATCGTCCGTGCGCTATCTCGCGTCGGAGCTTGGCCCCAAGAACATCCGCGTGAACGCGCTGTCCGCCGGGCCGATCAAGACGCTCGCCGCGGCCGGCATTTCAGGTTTTTCCAGCATTCTGCAGACTTACCGGGACCGCGCGCCCCTCCGCCGCACGGTCGAGACGGCCGAAGTGGCTGACGCCGCGATGATGCTCATCGGCCCGGCCGGTCGCGCCATCACGGGCGAAGTCCTCATCGTCGACGGCGGCTACCACGCGATGGGCGTGTAGCAGAAGGCCCTAGGCCCCAGGCTTGGGCGCCGGCGCGGCCGTTCCTGCTTGCGCCCGGTAGTACTGCGACTGAAAGTTCTCGATCAATTGCTTCATCGCGACGGCGTCGCCTTTGGTGTGCCCGTGGCAGACGACGGGATCCTGCCCGCCCGATGTCTCAATCAGCACATCGGAAAACAGGACGTGCGTGTTGATCTTGATAGAGGCGACGTGCGCGAGATGGATGGACTCTTCCTGCTTGCCGATCCATCGTGGTTGCACGAGCGTCACACTCGACGGCGAGATGATGACCTGTGAGGGGAACAGGCGATTGCCGCGCGTCCAGCGACTGGCAAGAAATACGTGCTCCCCCGCACCGCGTCGGCCTTTGAGCCACGCCCAGAGGCCGACCACGGCGAACACGCCGACGACGATGATGAGGACGAGATAAACGTAGCGGAGCGAGTCCTGATCGAGGCCGTTCATGGGCGAGAATGGTAAGCTAGCGGCGAAGAAAACGACATCACGAATCGTCTTCAGGAGTTGACGTGCCGCATCGTGCTCCCGGGTCGCCTGCGCGCGGCCCACGTCAGTACCTCTCGGGCCGTCCCATCACGTACTACCGGCCGACCGGCGATCCCGCCGTGCGGAATTTGATCGATCACGGCTTCCAGGCGTTCAACGCGGGCCGGCTGTCGGAAGCGTGCCGCATCTTCTCCGACAAGATGCTGCACCCGAAGAACGACACGACGATCGGCCTCACGGTGGCGGGCGCGATGACGCCGGCCGGGCTTGGCGGCTGCGTCATCGAGATGATGGATCGCGGGCTCGTGGACTTCGTGATCAGCACGGGCGCGAATCTCTACCACGACCTGCACTACGCGTTGAACTTCACGCTCCGCCGCGGCTCGCCGTTCCTCGACGACCGCGACCTCTACAAAGCGGGCGTCATCCGCATCTACGACGTGCTGTTTCCGGCGACCGTGCTGCTCGAGACCGATCAGTACATCCGCGATTTTCTCAAGCGATCCGGCATGGATGGCCCGGTCGCGACCTCGGAATTCCACTACCGACTCGGCCAGGATCTGCTCCAACGGCGCCCGGGCTGTGACGACTACTCCGTGGTCGCGCGCGCCGCGAAACTCGGCGTGCCGATCTACACCTCGTCGCCCGGCGACAGCTCGATCGGCATGAACGTCGCCTGGCACGAGCTCATGAACAACAGCAAGCTGATGATCGATCCCAATCTCGACGTCAACGAGGTCTGCGCGATCATCCTCGCCGGCAAGAAGAACGGCTGCGTGATTCTCGGCGGCGGATCGCCCAAGAATTTCTACCTGCAGGGACAGCCGACGCTCTGGGAGGTGTACGGCATTCCGAAGGGCGGCAACGAGTTCTTCATTCAGATCACGACGGATCAGGTCGTCTGGGGCGGCCTGTCTGGCGCGACGCCATCGGAAGCCGTGAGCTGGGGCAAGGTGAATCCCGGCGTGCTGCCCGATACCGTCGTCACCTACGCAGACTCGACGATCGCGTTTCCGCTGTTCTGCGAGTACGCGGTTGGCAGCAAGTACGGCAAGCGCAAGCGGAAAGAGCTCTATCACGAGCGCGAGGCGCTGGTCGCAGACTTGAAGAAGCAGGCGAAGAAGAGCGGAAGAAAGAAATAGGCCCCAGGCCCCTGGCCCCGGGCTTGACAGGCATGTGATGGGAACTCTTGCTTCCGAGCTTCGTCCAATCGCCGCCGAGCTGACGGACGCGCCGCGTGTCTACGTGGACGCGAACGTGCCGCTCGGGGCCGTCACGGTGATGCGTCACGAGTGCCACTGGGACGTTCTCTTCGTGCTCGAGCACGACGATCTCCGTCGCGCCGCCGACGCCGAGCATTTTCGCCGCGCGCTCGATCTCGGCCGCACCCTCATCACGCTGGACCACGACTTCTTCGACGATCGGCGCTTTCCGCTCGAGTCCAGCCCCGGCGTCGTTGTCTGCTCGGCGCCGGATGAAACGGGTCTCATCCGGCTGTTGCGCCATCTCGATCAGCACGTGCTGCGCGTGGGATCGGGCGAGTTGCCGCTGCGAGGACGCAAGGTGGAAATGACGCCGGACGTGTTCGCCGGGCAGTCCTGAGCCGGCGTCCTTCACGACATGCCACGGACGTTTTTCTCGAGCGCCGATCTCGTGCTTCCGGATCGACTTCTGTCCGGCCACACGCTCGTGATCGAAGGCGACCGCGTCGTCGAGTACACGAGCGGTCCGCGCAGCGTCGGTCACGGTGAACGCCGCATCGATCGGCCGGGGCATCTGATCGTGCCCGGCTTCATCGACGTGCACGTCCACGGCGTTGGCGGCGACGACGTGCTCGACGGCGACGGCGCGGTCGCGCGCATTGCGGCGGCCCTGCCGCGCTGGGGCGTCACCGCGTTTTGTCCCACGACGATGGCGTCGACGCCCGTGGCGCTCGGCGCGGCGCTTGCGGAAGTGAGGCGGCTGCGCAGCGCCCCCCGCGCGGGCGCGCGCGTGCTGCCCGCTCACCTCGAGAGCAACTTCGTCAACCCCGAGTACCGCGGCGCGCAACCGCTCGCGTGTCTGCGCCGTCCGCCCGCCTCGGCGGCGACAGCCGGCCCCTCGTCCTCCGACTTCACGGGGCGCGATGTGCTCGAGGTGATAGATCACGCGCGGCCCGACGTCGGCATCATCACGATGGCGCCTGAGCTCGAGCACGGCCTCGCGCTCGTTCGAGCGCTCGTGGCTGGAGGCGTGCGGGTGTCGCTTGGCCACTCCGGCGCGACGTACGAGGAGACGCAGGCCGCGATTGCCGCGGGCGCGCGCCACGCGACGCATCTCTTCAACCGCATGCGTCCGATGACCCATCGCGATCCCGGACTCACGGGCGCGGTCCTCGCGAGCGACGAGATCGCCGCCGAGTTGATCTGCGACGGGCATCACGTGCACCCGGCGGTGATGAACGTCGCGATTGCGGCGAAGGGCCCGTCGCGCGTCATGGCGATCACCGACGGAACAGCGGGATCGGGGCTGCCGCAGGGATCGCGAGCGCGCCTGGGCGGCGCGTCGATCACGGTTCGCGACGTCGCGCGCCTCGACGACAACACCATCGCGGGCAGCGTCCTGACGATGGACCGCGCGTTCGCGACGCTCGTGACGCAGTGCGGCCTGGACATCGTGCAGGCGACCGAGATGTGCTCGACGACGCCGGCGCGCGAGCTCGGGCTGACGGGACATGGCGCAATTGCGCCCGGGGCGGCCGCCGATTTCGTCATCCTGGACGCGCGGCTGACGGTGGTGGAGACCTGGATTGCCGGGGAAAGGGCGTGGCCGGAACCCTCAGCCAGGTGATGTCGTCTTGATGGGTATGCGCCGGACCCTCGTGCTCCCCTCCCTGGTCGCTATGACCCTCGCCGGGCCAGCGTGCGTCGTCAACGTCGATCAGCAGGGCTACATCGAGCACGAGGAGAAACGCTTCGACGCCGCGGGCCTCGTCGATCTGCATCTCGAGACGTTCGACGGCAGCATCGAAGTGCGGTCGTGGGATCACCCGGAAATCGTCATCGACGTCGAGAAGCGCGGCGCGGACAAGTCGGCCGTGTCGCGCATCGAGGTCGTGGCGAATCAGTCGGGCAATCGCATCGACGTGACGGCTCGGCACAGCGGGCCCTCCGGCGGGTTTACATTCAGCGGCGGTGGCAGTTTGAGCGCCAAGCTGATTGCAACGGTGCCGCGGAAAATCGATCTCGTCGTCAAGAGCCGGGACGGATCGCTGCTCGTCGAGCGGCTCGACGGCAAGCTCGACCTGCGCACGAATGACGGCCGCATCCGCGCCATCGAGACGAGCGGCCAGCTCCTCGCGGAGAGCGATGACGGTTCGATTGAATTCGAGGATGTCGCCGGGCAGGTCGAGGCGCGCACACGTGACGGCAGCCTGCGAATCTCCGGCACGCCGAGCGTCCTCCGCGCGCAGTCGGGCGACGGATCGGTCGTCCTCAAGATCCGGCGCGGCGCCGTCATGACCGAGGACTGGTCGGTGACGACCGACGACGGGTCGATCTCGGTCGAGCTGCCCGAGGGCTTCAACGCCGAGATCGAAGCGGATCCGGGGTCGGATGGCCGCGCGCGCAGCGAACTCGCACTGGTCAATGTCACGGGCGGCACGCGCACTGAGCGCATGCTTCGCGGCCGCGCCGGCACGGGCGGCCATGCGTTCCGGCTGCGCACCAGCGACGGGACGATTCGCCTCACGAAGTAGTCAACGCACCCGGCGCCAGGCACCTGGCACTCAGCACCTCGACGGTGCAATAATTCCCCGTCCCCCGAGGATCGTTCAGATGGGCCCAAGGCGCATGCCCGTGTTGCCGGCTGCCGCGCTGTCGGTACTCTGTGTCTCCGCGTTGGCGGCGCAACAGCCCGCGACGCCGCACGCCAGCCCCGTCGTCACGCCCGCGCCCACACTGCCGACGACGGCGCTCGCCGGAACGTGGGCGTTCGATGAAAAGGGAACGTTCGAGGATCAGCGCAACTGGCGCCGGCCGGTCGTCGGCGAGGCGACTGCCCCGCATGCGGGATCGCCGGCGTCCGGCGGCAGCTCGATGTATGGCACGGGGTCGCCCGGACCGGGCATGCCGCTCGGCTACGGCGGGCCGCGCGGCGCCATGGGCCTCTTCGACAACGACATCCGCCGCGCGATGCGCGATCTGCTGGAGCTCGCGCAGCAGTACACCATCGACGTCGGCAACGACACGGTCACGCTCAGCGACGATCTGCAGCGCGCGACGACGTTCGCGACCGATGGCCGCCGGGAGAAGCACCGATCAGGGGCGACCGAGTACGAGTCGAAGACGTCCTGGAACGCCGACAATCAACTCGTGCAGGAACTGTCGCGCGGGAAAGATCTGAAGGTCCATCTGATCTGGCTGCCGGCCAACGAAGGCAAGGCGCTGTTCGTGTGGATCAAAGTCGAGAAACCGACATTCACGCCGCCGATCAAAGACATCAAGCGCGTGTACGTTCGTTCACGGTGACGTTCAGCGTCGAACGAGCGAAGGGTCGGGTCTGGCTCGCGCCAGGCGAGACCCGACCCCAACTCATCTGGGCCACTCAGCCGCGTATTCAGTCGGATCAGGCAGCCCGGCCACCCGAAAGGCGTCCTGGCGCTCGCGGCACTTGCTGCAGCGTCCGCAGTGCCGGTCGCCCTGCGGGTTCATGCACGACAACGTGAGCGCGAGCGGCACGCCGAAGTCGAGGCCGCGCCGCACGACGTCCTCCTTGTGCATGTCCACGAGCGGGGTGACGACGTCGAGTGGACGGCCGAGTCCCAGTGACAACGCGTGCGACAGCGCCGCGATGAACTCTGGCGTCGCGTCAGGAAACGGATTGCCGGCGAGCGGGCCGAGCGTGAGCCGCTCGACCTTGAGCCGCGCGCACAGCACCGCCGCTTTCGACGCGAGCACGATGTTGCGCCCTTCGAGATAGACGTCTTCGTCCGGCGTGTCGTACGCCGGCGGCCGGCCGACGACGGCCCAGTGCGTCGGCGGATAGACGTCGCGCATGTCGAGATGCAGCGTCGTGACCGGCTTGACGTGCCCGGCGAATGGCGCGACCGTCAGAAGCCGCGCGATCGCGCGCGCCTCGGCGTCTTCCCACGCCAGCCCCGCGCGAACGTGGATCGGCCAGACCGGATCGTAGACACGCCGCTCCATCGCGAGTAGAACCGCGCTGTCCAGCCCGCCGGAGAACAACACCGCGGACGCTGCCATGCAAGTAAGTTACAGTGAGACCATGTATCTCGTCACCAAGCGCATCGAGTTCTGCTACGGCCATCGCCTGCTCGATTACGACGGCATCTGCAAGCATCCGCACGGACACAACGCGGTCGTCGAAGTCGACGTTCGCACGGATCGGCTGGACAGCCGCAACATGGTCGCGGACTTCTCGGACATCAAGCGCGTGGTGAAGGGCTGGATCGACGCCGAGCTCGATCACAAGATGATCCTGCGCCACGACGATCCGCTCGTCGAGCCGCTCGAAAGGCTCGGCGAGCCGATCTACAAGCTCGAGAGCAATCCCACCGTGGAGCGCATCGCGAAGCTCATCTACGACATGACACGGCACTACGGCATCGACGTCAAAGCCGTGCGTGTGTGGGAGACGCCATCGTCGTTTGCAGAATACGAGGAGTAGGCACTAGGCAGCAGGCACTCGGCACTAGCCGAGTGACCCGGGTGCGATGCCAGTGCCTATTGCCGAATGCCTAGTGCCTGATCCCGAAGCGTGATCTCTACTGTGCTCTGAGCAAGAGCACCGGTACCTTCACCAGGTGCCTGACCTTGTCCGCGGTGGCCCCGTGGAGGACGTCGGCAAGGAACCGGTGTCCGTGGGTCGACATCGCGATCAGATCGACGTCGCGATCGACGGCGACGCGGACGAGCTCGCTCGCGGGATCACCCATGGCGAGCTCGGTCTCCACCTCGAACCCGCGGCCCGCGAGATCCTCTTTCAGCGTGCGGAGGTACGCGCGATCGGCCTGGATTTCCTCGGACTCCCGAAGATTGAGCTGATTGTAGTGGCGAGCGGCCCAGCCATCGGCGACGTGCACGAGTAAAAGCCTCGCGCCCGTCAGCTGCGCGAGCTGCGTGACGTGCTCGAGGATCGTGCGATCTGCGCCGGAGTTCTCGACAGCGACGAGAATATGGCGGTACATGGGCGGGCTCACGAGAACGTCTGGACGAGCAGCCAGGCATTCAACACGACGATGATACTCGCCACGAGCCACGCGAGCGATCGCATCCAGGCCGGCGAGACGAACGGCCCCATCATGCGGCGATCGCTCGTGAAGATCACCAGTGGAATCACGGCAAACGGCAGCTGCAGGCTGAGCACGACCTGACTGAGAATCAGGAGCGCGCCCGTGCCGCGCTCGCCGTACAGCATCACGACGATGATCGCCGGCACGATCGCGACCAGCCGGGTCAGCAGCCGCCGCAGCCAGGGCCGGAGCCGGATGTTCATGAAGCCTTCCATCACGATCTGTCCGGCGAGCGTGCCCGTGAGCGTGGCGTTCTGCCCGGAGGAGAGCAGCGCGAGCGCGAAGACCGCGCTCGCCACGCTCGAGCCGAGCAGCGGCGAGAGCAGTTTGTAGGCGTCGCCGATATCGGCGACATCCTGGTGGCCGGCGTGGTAGAACGTCGCCGCCGACATCACGAGAATCGCCGCGTTGATGAAGAGCGCAAACATCAGCGCGACCGACGAGTCGATCGTCGCGAACCGGATGGCTTCGCGCTTGCTCGGCTCGGAGTCGAGGTAATTGCGCGTCTGCACGATCGACGAGTGCAGGTAGAGATTGTGCGGCATCACCGTCGCACCGAGAATGCCGATCGCGATGTAGAGCATGCCGCTGTCCTTGAGGATCGCGGTCGTCGGCACGAAACCCGCTGCGACCGCGCCCCACTCGGGCCGCGCGAGCCACACCTCGAACGCGAACGCGCCGGCGACCATCAGGATCAGCGCGACGACCAGCGCCTCGACGTACCGGAACCCGCGATGCTGCAGGTACAGCACGATCAGCACGTCCGCCGCGGTCAGGATCACGCCCAGGAGCAGCGGCATGCCGAAGAGCAGGTTCAAGGCGATTGCGGCGCCAATGACTTCAGCCAGGTCGCACGCCGCGATCGCGATCTCGCAGAGGATCCAGAGCCCGATTGCCGTCGGGCGCGAGTAGCGATCTCGACAGGCCTGCGCGAGATCGCGGCCGCTCGCGATGCCGAGCCGCGCCGACAGTGTTTGCAGCAGGATCGCCATCAGATTCGAAAGGCCGATCACGCATAGCAGCGTGTATCCGTACCGCGCGCCGCCCGCGAGGTCCGTCGCCCAGTTGCCCGGGTCCATGTAGCCGACGGCCACCAGGTAGCCGGGTCCGGCAAAGGCGAAGAGCTTCCGCCAGAAGCTGCCGGTGACCGGCACCGGTACGGAGGCATGCACTTCGGGAAGGCTGACGGACGATCCGGTGGGTCTTCGAGTCTCAGTAATCACAATTTTGATTAATCAAAATCGCCTATAAGGATAAAGGGTTACAGGGACTTCGTCAACTTCAGGTTTGAAGGCGAACCAGGATCCGCGAGGCGGCCCGCGTCCCGAGCGTCGTCTCGGAGCCCACCGCGGACCGCAGGCGCACGGCATCCGAGCCCGGATCCCTGGCCTCGACGACGATGCTGCTGCCGGGCATGAGGTGGTGGTCCTCGACGTAACGCAGGAACTCCGCGTCCTGATCGAGCACGCGCGTCACGACCAGCGGTGTTGCGAGCGGCGCACCGAGGAGATCGACCTGATCGATCGCTGCCGCGTCCGGCATCGTCCCTTCGGCGGTCGGGATCGGATCGCCGTGCGGATCGACGAGCGGATGGCCCAGCATGGCGTCGATGCGATCGACGAGTTGTTCGGACACCGCGTGTTCGAGCCGCTCGGCTTCGTCATGCACGTCCGTCCAGTTCATGCCGAGGACCTTGACGAGAAAGAGCTCGATGAGGCGGTGCCGGCGCAGCACTCGGCTCGCGAGCTTTTCTCCCGCGGCCGTCAGGCGCACGCCCATGTACGGTTCGTAGCGCACGAGCCCCGACTCGGCCAGCGTCTTCACCATCGTCGTCGCCGTGCCGGGCACGACGCCGAGCGCGTTGGCGACTTGACCCATCGGGACGAGGCCGCCGCTCGAGGCCATCTCGGTCTGCGCGAGGTAGATCGTCTTCAGGTAGTTCTCGACGGTCTGCGACGGCAGCATGGCGGTCCCATTATCATGCCATCGTGTCCAAGCCGCCGCTCGACGCCGCGTTCGCCACGCCGGAGACCAAACGTCGATACGTGCGCCGATTGTTCGGGACGATCGCCGATCGCTACGACTTCATCACACGGTTCCTGTCGTTTGGACGGGACGCGAAGTGGAAGACGCGGATGATCGACGGCGTGGAGATCCAGGCCGGCTGGCGCGTGCTCGATCTCGCGTGCGGGACGGGCGACCTCGCGTTTGATGCGGCGAGCCGCGGCGCGCACGTGGTCGGTCTCGACATCACGCCGCGCATGGTCGAGCTGGCCCGGGCGAAGGGTGGAGCGGGCGGACCCGCGTGGATCGTCGGAGACATGACCGCGCTGCCGGTTCAGGCGGGGGCGTTCGATCTCGTCACCACCGGATACGGCCTGCGCAACGTGCCGGATCTTCCTGGTGCGCTGGCCGAGATCCATCGCGTGCTGCGGCCGGGAGGCCGCGTGTGCTCACTCGATTTCGATCGCCCGGAAACCGGGTGGATCCGTGCGGTCTACCTCACGTATCTCACGGCTGTCGGATCGTCGCTCGGCTGGGTGTTGCATCGCGATCCCGACACGTATCGTTACATTCCCGCCTCGATCCGGCGGTATCCGGGCGCGCGCGGCGTCGTCGCGCTGATGGAGCAGGCCGGGTTTCGCGACGTGCGGCACGTCCGGGTGCTGGGCGGGTTCATGGCGATCCACACCGCGCGCAAGTAGAATCCCTGCATGGACACGTCTGATCTCCGCAAGCGAATCCTGCGCGCGCTCGACGACGCGCGGAAGGACGCGACGGCGCGGCGCCAGGTGGTCGACGCTGCGGCGGCGGCGTATCAGGAGTTCCTGGAGAACACAGTGGCGCCGCTGGTGCGGCAGGCGGTGACCGTCCTGCGCGCCGAAGGCCATGCGTTCACGGCGAACACGCCGGCCGGCAGCGTGCGTCTCGTGTCGGACGCGTCCGCGCAGACCTTTCTCGAGTTCGAGCTGGACGCGACGGGCCCGGAGCCGCAGGTCATCGGCCGCGTCAGCCTCACGCGCGGCCGTCAGGGCGTCGTTGTCGAGGAGCGCCCGATCGCGCCAGGCAAGCCGACGAAGGATCTCGCGGACGACGATGTCGCGGCGTTCCTGGTGACGGAGATTCCGAAGCTCGTCATGAAATGACGCCGGGAGTAGTTTTGCGCAATTGTTGTGCCGTTCGGCCAGGTACGGCTTTTGCGCAAAACTACTCCCGGCGTCATTTCATTTGAGCGTCCGCACGATCCCGCGCGCTTCGAAAGCGCTGATGTGCTCATCTAACAGGCCCAGATCGTTGTGCAGCACGCTGCGTGTGTGTTCGCCGAGGCGCGGCGGCGCGGTCCGCACGCGGCCCGGCGTCGCCGAAAGCTTGATGGCGAGGCCCAGATTCTTGATCTCGCCGATGGCGGGATGATCGAGCGTCTCGATCATCGAGCGGGCGATCGCCTGCGGATCGGAAAGCGCCTCGGCGATCGAGCGGACCGCGCCGCACGGCACGCCAACGGCCCGAAGGGCCGTCAAGACGTCGGCGAGCGAGCGGCGCGCGAGCGCGCTCGCGATTATCGGCCGGAGCGTGCTGTACTCGCGCACGCGTTGTGTGTTGGTGAGGAACCGCGTGTCGCCGGCCAGGGTCGAGAGGCCGACGGCGTGGCAAAAGCGCTGCCACTGATCGTCGTTCCCGACCGACAGCACGAGGACGCCGTCGGCGGTCTCGAACGTTTCGTAAGGCGCGATGGCCGGGTGACGATTGCCATGTCGCGTTGGCGCCTCGCCCGTCGCGAAGTACTGGCTGGCCTGGTAGCTGAGGAGCGCAAGCACGGAGTCGAAGAGGGCGATGTCGACGAGCTGACCGCGCCCGGTCGCATCGCGGGAGCGGAGCGCCAACAGCAGTCCCTGAAACGCGAACATGCCTGCCGTCTGATCCGCGACCGCGACACCCAGCCGGACCGCGGGCCCATCGGGCATGCCGGTGATGCTCATCAGGCCGCCTTCGGCTTGCGCGATCGCGTCGTACCCGGCTTCTTCGTGACGCGGCCCGGTCTGGCCGAAGCCCGAGATCGACACGTAGATCAGCCGCGGATGACGCGCGTGAAGATCGGCGAAACCGAGGCCGTGCGCGGCGAGTGTGCCCGGCCGGAAATTTTCCACGAGGACGTCCGCGCGGGCGATGAGCCCGTCGAGGATGCGCCGGCCGTCAGCCGTCTTGAAGTCGAGCGCGACGCTTTCCTTGTTGCGGTTGACGCTGAGGAAGTACGCGCTTTCGCCGTTCTGGAAGGGTGGCCCCCACGCGCGCGTGTCGTCGCCGCGCTCCGGATGCTCGATCTTGATCACGCGCGCGCCCATGTCGGCGGCGAGCATCGTGCAGTACGGGCCCGCGAGAACGCGCGACAGATCGAGGATGGTCACGCCTGCGAGCGGCGCATCCGTCATAATCTCTCCGTGGCCTTTCCGCGCGTCATCGTGTTCTCCGGCGACAGTTGACGGCCCTGCGAGCGGGTGAAAGAGTTGCTTTCACGAGCCGGCGTGCCGTTCGAGGTCAGAAACGTCGAGATCGATCTCTCCGCGTATCGCGATCTGCTCAATCGCGGCTTCCGCACCGTTCCCGTGACGCTCGTCGGCGACGACCCGTCGCCCTCGGCGATCATCGGCTTCAACGAGTCGGCGCTCAAGCGCGCGCTCGGACTCGGCTAGCCGCGTCATTGCTGAACAGCCTTGCCCCACCATGAAGTCATGAGGCTCATGAAGTTCGGATGAAGCGTGACTGAACCGGCGTCGATCCGACGCCCGGCTTCGCCGGGCTCGTGGGTCTCGAAGAGTGAGAAACAAGAGCGCCTGCATCCGATGCGCTTTTGTCTTCTCACTCTTCGAGACGCACGAAGGGCCGCCAGAGGCGGCCGTCGGATCGACGCCGGCCTTCATGGAACCTCCATGAGTCTTCATGGCTTCATGGTGAGGCGAGGATGTTCTCCTTCGCGTTTGACCACCGTGATCAGATCCGCGAGCAGCGCGTACGCTGTCTTCTCGAGCCCGTTGTCGCGCTGCGTGATCACGATCCTCCCCATGGGCCACGTGTCGAGCTCGAGCGCGTTCGCTTCGCCCTCGAGGATCGCGAGCGGATCGGTCGCGTCGAGCTCGCGCAGCTCGACGGCCGCGTCGATCGCGCCGCCGGATCGGCTCGCGCTCGCAACGAGCTTGAGGCGCATGCCGCCGGCCATCGCCGCGCGCGCACGGGGCCCCGCACTGGCATCGACGCCCGCGCGCCGGACCTGGTGCGGCGTGATGTCGGCGTCGAGCAACACATTCGCGAGCGCCGCGGTCTTGGCGGCCGCGTCCCAGCCTTCGAGATCGAGCGACGGATCGGCCTCGGCGACGCCCGCCGCCTGCATCTCCGCGAGCGCTTGATCGAACGGCTGGCCCCGCTCGAGCGCTGCGAGAATGAAGTTGGTCGTCGTGTTCACGACGCCGCGAAATCCGCGAATCGTCGACGCCGGCAGCGCCTCGCGCACCAGATTGAAGACCGGGATCCCGTCCATCACGGCGCCCTCGAAGAGGAAGGACACGCCGACCTGACGAGCTTCGTGCGCCAGCGCGCGATACGCGAACGCCGCCGGGCCCTTGTTCGCAGTGATGACGTGCGCGCCCGCGGCGAATCCCGCACGCACGTGAGAAATCGCCGGCTCGCCCGACCGGATGTCCAAGGTCGTCGTCTCAACCAGTACGCGGGTCTCGGCGCGCTGGGAACGAAGCTGCGCGACCCACTCCAGCGTCGAAGGCCGGGACGCAGGTCCAATTGCGCCGCCTTCGGCGACCACACGCGCAGCACCGATGGCGTCGAGACCCGCCTCGTTGTACGCGCAGCCATGACGCTTTGTCGCGATGCCGACGATGATCGGCTTGACGCCGAGCGCGTCCAGCGCCGCGCGCGACTCCTCGAGCAGCTGGACGAACCGCCGCGCGACGTTCCCGAACCCGACGAGCAGCAGAGCGACCGTCACAATCGAAGCGCGCCAGTCCGCATTGGCGCTAGAGTGTACCGGAGGAGTCCACCGATGTCCCGACTGGCCACGATCGCCGGTATGGTTGCCGTGCTCGGCGTGTCTGCCGCCGCGCAAGCGGCGCCGCCCCTTCAGGTCCAGGACTCCGCGCCCAACGGCGTCATCGTCACGCAAGGCGAGGCGACGCTGACCGTTCCGCCGGATCGCGCGTTCGTCCAGATGTCGGCCGAGGGCCGCGCGCAGAAGGCGGGAGACGCGCAGCGGCTCGCGGCCGACGCGATGACGTCATTGCAGACCGCGCTCAAGAGCGCCGGCGTCCCGGTCGACGCGATTCGCACGATCGGCTACACCCTCACGCAAGAGAACGATTACCTGAACGGGCGCCAGCAGTTTCGAGGCTTCCTCGCGCGCAATCAAATCGAGGTGCGCGTGGAGGACTTGGGCAAATTGAGCTCGATCATTGATGCCACCGGGACGTCCGGTGCGGCGTCGGTGTCAGGGCTGCGGTTCGACGTGAAGAATCGAAGCACGGTCGAGCAGACGGCACTCAAGCAGGCGGTCGCCGACGCGATGTCGCGCGCGACGGTGATCGCCGCCGGCGCGAATAAGACCATCGGCGGCATCGTGCGAATTCAAGAACAACGCATATCGCAGCCGGGACCCGTGCGCTACGCGATGGATTCGTTCAGCGGCGGCCGCGGTGGTGGCGGCGGACCGACGCCCGTCGAGCCAGGCGAGGTCGAGATTCGCGCGCAGGTTACGCTGACGGTGGCGATTAAGTAGCGCTCAAACGAGCGATCGCTTCGAACCAACGGCTGTCAAAGGGGTCGGGTCTGGCTCACGCCGGGCGAGACCTGACCCCGCTCAGTTGAGGCGTTCAATCTTCACCAGGTCGTCACTCGGCGGCTGGCCCGTCAGCTCTTCTTTGATCACGCGCCGCATCGACAGGCTCAGCTGATCGGGAATCTCCAGCTCCTTGGCCGAGCTCACGCCCAGCTCCTTGAAGCGCCGCGCGCCCGGCAGGACCTTCGTCTCGAGCGAGCCGACGAACCGGTCGTAGCTGTCCGCGGCCTGTTTGATATTGCGGCCCACGCCCTCGAGATGCTCGACCATCGTCGAGAGGCGATCGTAGAGGTCGCGGCCGATCTGCTGGATCTCCTCCGCGTTCTTCGCGAGCTGCTGTTGCTTCCAGCCTGAGGCGATCGCCTTGAGCAGGCCGAGCAGCGTCATCGGCGTCGCCGGCACGACGCCCACGCTCGACGCATATTCGAGCAGCGAGTCGTCCTGTTCGAACGCGGCCTGGAGCAGCGGCTCGAGCGGCAGGAACATCACGACGAACTCCGGGGACGGCTGGAACTGCTTCCAGTATTCCTTCGCGCCCAGCGTGCGGACGTGATCCCGCATCTGGCGGACGTGCGCGGCAAGGTGGCCGTCCCGCACCGACGGCTCCTTCGCCCCGGCGGCGGCGAGGTACGCATCGATCGGCACCTTCGAATCGATGACGATCGTGGCCTCGCCCGGCAGCTTCACGACGAGGTCCGGCTGCTGACGGCTGCCGTTCTCGGTCGTCGCCGTCTCTTTCTCGATGAAGTCGCAGTGCTCGATCATCCCGGCCAGCTCGACGATGCGCTTGAGCTGGACTTCGCCCCATTTGCCGCGGACGTTTGGTGAGCGCAGCGATCGCGTCAGGTCGTCGGCCGCCTTACGCAGCTGCTCCTGCGAATCGCGGAGAATGCCGAGCTCGGTTTGGACGGCGCGGTACGCCCCTTCTCGCGCGTTGTCCACCTGCGCCAGCTGAGTCTGGACGCGCGCCAGCGTTTCGCGTACGGGACTCAGGAGGTTCTCGGCGTGCTGCACGAAATCCGCGCGGTTTTCCTTGAGCGCGTCCTTCGACAGCGAGCCGAACGCTTCGCGGAGCTGGATTTGCGTTTGCGCCACCAGCGCGCGCTGGTCGTCGAGCGCGCGCTCGGCCGCCTCGAGCTCCGCGCGCAGCCTTGCCGCGTCGGCCGCGAGGCGCATCTGCCGCATCAGGAAGACGATCGTGACCAGGGCCGCGCCCACCAGCGCGCCCAACGCCGCCGCCATCAGGCTGGACATGCTCTCGATTGTACGCCCCGGTGTGACAGGTCTGGGCAGGGCAGTCGGGCGCTAGACTGAACAGGTGACCTCTCGCTACGAGCGCCAGGTGATCCTTCCCGAGCTGGGGGAGGCCGGTCAGGAACGTCTGGCCCGAGGACGAGTCCTCATCGTTGGCGCGGGCGGATTGGGATCGCCGGCGGCCCTGTATCTGGCCGCGGCTGGCGTAGGCCGCATTGGCCTCGTGGATTTCGACCGGGTCGATGAGACGAACCTGCAGCGGCAGGTGCTGTACGGTACCGCCGACGTCGGACGCATGAAGCTCGACGCGGCGGCGTTGCGGCTGCGTTCGATGAACCCCGACCTGGTCGTCGATCTTCACCCCGAGGCCTTTGGTCCAGCAAACGCGCGTGCGCTTGTCACCGCCTACGACGTCGTCATCGACGGCACCGACAACTTTCCGACGCGGTATCTCGTGAACGACGCGTGCGTGATGGCGCGCACGCCCAACGTGTATGGCAGCGTCTTTCGCTTCGACGGCCAGGCGTCCGTCTTCGCGATGCCGAACGGGCCGTGCTATCGCTGCCTGCATCCAGAGCCGCCGCCGGCCGGGCTCATTCCGAGCTGCGCGGAAGCCGGCGTCCTTGGCGTGTTGCCGGGCCTGATCGGCATGATTCAGGCGACCGAGGCCATCAAGTTGATCACCGGGATCGGCGAGCCGCTGGTTGGCCGCCTGCTCCTCTATGACGCGGCCCGAATGAAGTTCCGAGAAATTGGGCTGCCGCGGGATCCGGCGTGTCCTGTCTGCGGCGATCGGCCGGTGATCACCGAGCTCGTGGCCTATGATCAGGTCTGTGCGCCTGCACCGGTTGGCCAGACTTCAGGGAGAGACATGACCGCCAGCGAGCTGAAGGCATGGCAGGCCAGCGGGCGCCCGCATGTGCTCGTCGACGTGCGCGAGCCGAGGGAGCATGCGGCCGGGGCGATCGATGGCGACGTGCTCATCCCGCTGGGGCAGCTCGCCGATCGAGTGGATGAGCTTCCGGCAGGCACGCCGATCGTCGCGTACTGCCAGGGAGGGGGCCGAAGTGCGCGAGCCGTGGCGCTGCTCCGGGAGCTCGGCCGCGAGGCCCACAATCTGGTCGGCGGATACGTCGGTTGGCGCGCATCGTAAAGCCAAGCTGAACAACCATTTACGGATACCTGCCGGTTCGTCTCGAGCGGCAGTATCTTGCCGCGTCCTGCCTCGTTTATGTAAAATGGACTGGTTCGGTCGGATATCGGCCAGGCAGGTCCACTATGTTGAGGCTCTCCAAGAAAGCTGATTACGCCCTGCTCGCGACGCGGCACCTGGCGGCGCATGCCGATCGTGGCGCCCTGTCGGCGCGGGAGCTGGCCGAGGCCTACGACATTCCCTCGGAGTTGCTCGCGAAGGTGCTGCAGCAGCTCGTGCGCTCGGCGGTGCTCGAATCGCATCAGGGCATTCGCGGCGGCTACGGCCTGGCACGGCCGGCGGGGGCGATTACGGTCGCCGATGTGATTCAGGCGATCGACGGGCCGTTCACGGTCACGGCGTGCTCGGAAGTCGATCACAGCTGCGATCAGTACTCGAAGTGCAACATCCGCGACCCGCTCTGGCAGATCAAGGACCGCATTGTGTCGGCATTGGCTGCCACGTCGATTGCGGACCTCGCGGTCGACCTGAAATCCGCGCCGCCTCCGGGCGTCGTGCCGATGGCGGTGGTGAGGAAATAGATGATCCACGTCACTGAGAACGCAGCGTCGCAGATTCAGAAGCTGCTCGAGAAACAGCAGCTCGACAACGGCGGCCTCCGCGTGGGCGTGAAGGCGGGCGGGTGCTCGGGCTTCGAGTACGTGTTCGAGTGGGAGTCCGGGCCGCGCGCGGACGATTTGATCTTCGATGCGCCCAACGGCGTGCGCGTGTGGATCGATCCGCGCAGCCATCGGCTGCTCGACGGCACGACGCTCGACTACGACACGAGCCTGCTGAGCCGCGGCTTCATGTTCCAGAATCCACACGCGAAGAGCACATGCGGATGCGGGACGTCGTTTTCTATATGAAGACAGTTGATACCGCGAGGGAGCGAGCGTAGCGAGCCCCGAAGCGTCCGCGCGTGGGGGTGGGGCCCCACGCGATGTGAAGAAGAAGACACATGTCCACACCAACTGAGACAGTCGAACAACTCGCGACACGCGAGTACAAGTACGGATTCGAGACGACGCTCGAGACCGACACGTTTTCGCCGGGCCTCAACGAAGACGTCATCCGGCGCCTCTCGGCGATCAAGCAGGAGCCCGAGTGGCTCCTGGAATTCCGTCTGAAGGCGTACCGCGCGTGGCTCCCGATGAAGGAGCCGACGTGGCACAACCTCAAGATCCAGCCGATCGACTACCAGGCGATCAGCTACTACTCGGCGCCGAAGAAGAAGCCGGAGCTCAAGAGTCTCGACGAAGTCGATCCCGAAGTGCGCAAGACCTTCGAGCGCCTCGGCATTCCGCTCGAGGAGCAGAAGATCCTCTCGGGCGTCGCCGTTGACGCCGTCTTCGACAGCGTCTCGGTCGCGACGACGTTCCGAACCAAGCTCGCGGAGCTCGGCATCATCTTCTGTTCGTTCTCCGAGGCGGTGAAGGACCATCCCGAGCTCGTGCGCAAGTATCTCGGCTCGGTCGTGCCGTACACGGACAACTTCTACGCGTCGCTCAACTCCGCGGTCTTCAGCGACGGCTCGTTCGTCTACGTGCCGAAGGGCGTGCGCTGCCCGATGGAGCTCTCGACGTACTTCCGCATCAACGCGAAGAACACCGGGCAGTTCGAGCGCACGCTGATCGTCGCGGACGAGGGCTCCTACGTGAGCTACCTCGAAGGCTGCACGGCGCCGATGCGCGACGAGAACCAGCTGCACGCGGCGGTGGTCGAGCTCGTGGCGCTCGATCGCTCGACGATCAAGTACTCGACGATTCAGAACTGGTACCCCGGCGACGCGAACGGCAAGGGCGGCATCTACAATTTCGTGACCAAGCGCGGCACCGCGCACACCGACTCCAAGATCACCTGGACGCAAGTCGAGACGGGCTCCGCGATCACGTGGAAGTACCCGAGCTGCATCCTGCAGGGCGATCGCTCGGTGGGCGAGTTCTACTCGGTCGCGACGACGAACAACTGGCAGCAGGCGGACACCGGGACGAAGATGGTTCATCTCGGCAAGCAGACACGCAGCACGATCGTCTCGAAGGGCATTTCCGCGGGCCATGGGCAGAACACGTACCGCGGTGCGGTCAAGATCGGCAAGAACGCGCAGGGCGCGCGCAACTACTCGCAGTGCGACTCGCTGCTCATCGGCGACAAGTGCGGCGCGCACACGTTCCCGTACCTCGAGATCAAGAACACCTCGGCGCGCGTCGAGCACGAAGCGTCGACGTCGAAGATCGGCGAAGACCAGATTTTCTACTGCCGCCAGCGCGGCATCGCAACCGAAGACGCCGTCAACATGATCGTCAGCGGCTTCTGCAAGGAAGTCTTCCGCGAGCTGCCGATGGAGTTCGCAGTCGAAGCGCAGAAGTTGCTGTCAATCAGTTTGGAAGGCAGCGTCGGCTAAGGATCAAGTTTGAAGTTCAAAGTTTGAAGTTCGAAGTGCAGACACAGTCAGAAAACTTCGAACTCCATACTTCAAACTTCCAACTTGTCAAGAAGGAGTCAGTTGTCGTGTTACTGGACGTCAAAAACCTTCGTGTTCGCGTTGAAGACAAAGAGATATTGAAAGGCCTGAACCTCTCGGTGAACCCGGGCGAGGTGCACGCCATCATGGGCCCGAATGGCTCGGGCAAGAGCACGCTCGCGCGCGCGCTGTCCGGCCATCCGGCGTACGAAGTCACCGGCGGTACCGTGACCTACGACGGCAGGGACCTGATCGCCATGGCGCCCGAAGAGCGCGCCTGTGAGGGCGTGTTCATGGCCTTCCAGTACCCGGTCGAAATCCCGGGGATCAACAACACGTACTTCCTGAAGGCCGCGCTGAACGCGGTGCGCAAGCACCGCGGCGAGCAGGAGCTCGACGCCGTCGAGTTCATGCAGCTCGTGCGCGCGAAGGCCAAGCTCCTCGAGATGGATCAGGCCATGCTCGGCCGCTCCGTCAACGAGGGTTTCTCGGGCGGCGAGAAGAAGCGCAACGAGATCTTTCAGATGGCCGTGCTCGAGCCGAGGCTCGCGATTCTCGACGAGACCGATTCGGGCCTCGACATCGATGCGCTCAAGATCGTCTCGCATGGCGTTAATGCGCTCCGCAGCCCCGATCGCGCGATCGTCGTCGTGACCCACTACCAGCGGCTGCTGAACTACATCGTCCCGGACTTCGTGCACGTGCTCAACGACGGCCGGATCGTCCGGTCCGGCGGCAAGGAGCTCGCGCTCGAGCTCGAGAACAAGGGCTACGGCTGGATCGAGCCCCAAGCGGCGGGAGCGAAGGCGTAGTCATGGCCCACGTCGCAGAACGACACGAGACCTACGCGACGAGCTTCGACGCGTTTCGTCGGACGCCGGCGTTTGGTCAGGGGCCGCTCGCGGATGCGCGCGAAGCCGCGTTCGGCAGGTTTCTCGCCCACGGATTTCCGACGACGCGTGAAGAGGAGTGGAAGTTCACGAACGTGGCGCCGGTGGCGGCGACGCCGTTCGTGCCGGCAGCTGCGGCGACGCCCGATCGCGCCGCGCTCGAGCCGTGGCTCTTTGCCGACAGTAGTGCCGCGCGCATCGTCGTCGTGAACGGACGCCGCCATGCGGCGTTGTCATCGCCGCAGCTGCCTGGCGGCGTGACTCTGCGTGCGCTCACGCCAAGAGAAGTGCCTGAGGCCCGCGCCGGCGCCACGCCGTTCGTCGATCTCAACGCCGCGTTCTTCGAGGAAGCGATAGTCCTGGAGGTCGCACCCAACACCATCGTGACCGAGCCGATCGACGTGCTCATCGTCTCTGCGCCGGGAACGATGCCGACGCTGGTGTCGCCGCGCCTGCGGATCGTCGTCGGCGCTGACTCCGAAGTCACGATCGTCGAGCGCTACGCCGGCCTGGGCGGCCAGCCGAGTCTCACCAACGCGGTGACGGACGTCGTGCTCGGACCGAACGCGCGCGCGAATCACCTGAAGATCCAGGACGAGCCGCTCTCGGCGTTCCATCTGGCGAGCCTGTTCATTCGCCTGGATCGGTCCAGCACGCTCATATCGCACGCCATCACGTTCGGCGGCCGCATCGCGCGCAACGACATCGTCGCGGTGCTCGACGGCGAGGGCGCCGAGTGCACGTTGAACGGCCTGTACATCGCGACCGGCGAAAGCCTCGTCGACACGCACACGACGATCGATCACGCCAAGCCGCACTGCCCGAGCCACGAGCTCTACAAGGGCATCCTGGCCGGCAAGTCGCGCGCGGTGTTCAACGGCAAGATCATCGTCCGGCAGGACGCGCAGAAGACCAACGCCAAGCAGACGAACAAGGCGCTGCTCTTGACCGACGACGCCCAGGTCAACACGAAGCCGCAGCTCGAGATCTTCGCGGACGATGTGAAGTGCACGCATGGAGCGGCAATCGGTCAGCTCGACGACGACGCGCTGTTCTACCTGCGCGCGCGCGGCATCAGCCTCGGCGAGGCGCGACACATGCTCATCGAGGCGTTTGCCGGCGAGGTGCTCGACGGGATTCCCGTCGCGCCCGTCCGCGAGCGGCTGATGCAGGCGATGGAAGAGAAACTGGCGGGGCGATAACGTGCTTCGGACACCGGCACTCGACGTCACGGCGATTCGGGCGGACTTTCCCGTTCTGGACGAGCTCGTGCGCGACAAGCGCCTGGTGTACCTGGACAACGCCGCGACGGCACAAAAGCCGCGCCAGGTCCTCGACGCCATTCAGCACTACTACGCGCACGACAACGCCAACGTCCACCGCGGCGTTCACATGTTGAGCGAGCGCGCGACCGCCGCGTATGAGGCGGCGCGCGAGACGACGCGGGCGTTTCTCAACGCCGCATCGGTCGGCGAGATCATCTTCACGCGAAATGCGACCGAAGCCATCAACCTGGTCGCGCGGGCGTGGGGCGACGCGAACGTGCGCGCGGGCGATCGCGTGCTCATCACGGCGATGGAGCACCACTCGAACATCGTGCCGTGGCAGCTGCTGTGCGAGCGGGCCGGCGCGACGCTCGATGCCGTACCGATCGACGACCGCGGCGATCTCGTCATGGACGAGCTCGAGCGACGGCTGGCCGCGCGGCCGAAGATCGTCGCGGTCGCGCACCAGTCGAACGCGCTCGGGACGGTCAATCCGGTTGCCGAGATCGTGCAGCTGGCCCGGCGCGCCGGCGCGGCTGTCCTGATCGACGGCTCGCAAGCCGTCTGTCACATGCCGGTGGATGTGCGCGCGATTGGCGCGGACTTCTATGTCTTCACCGCCCACAAGCTGTACGGGCCGACCGGCATGGGCGTGCTCTATGGGCGCGAGGCCGTGCTCGACGCGATGCCGCCGTTTCTGGGCGGCGGCGACATGATTCGCACGGTGACGCTCGAGAAGAGCACCTGGAACGACCTGCCGTACAAGTTCGAGGCGGGCACGCCGCACATCGCTGGCGCCGTCGCCCTCGACGCGGCAATCAAGTACGTGCTTGGCGTCGGCTACGACGCGATTGCCGCGCACGAGGCGGCGCTGCTCGAGGAAGCGACGAGCGCGCTCGGGGCGATTCCCGGGGTGCGAATCGTTGGCACGGCGAAGCGCAAGGCCAGTGTCCTCTCGTTCGTAATGGACGGCATCCATCCGCACGACATCGGCACGGTCGTCGATCGCGAGGGCGTCGCGATCCGCACCGGCCATCATTGCGCGCAACCCGTCATGGATCGCCTGGGGATTCCTGCCACGGCGCGGGCATCATTCGCGATGTACAACACGCACGACGAGGTGCAGGCGCTCGCCAGCGCCGTTCGCCGTGTGAAGACGTTGTTGGGGTGAGTCGTGGGACTGTTCTCGAAGCTGAAAAACGCGGTGATTGGAGAAGCGGCGGAGACGCCGACATCAGCGGGCAGTTCGCCGGCCGCGACCGTGCCGCCGCAGGATCCGCTGTTCACGCCGCCTGAGGCGTGGAGCATCGACACGGACGCACTCACCGCGCCGCCCCCGGCCGTCGAAGGTGACGCGCCGCAGGTCGGTCCGGCGGATCCGACGGAGACCGCGCGCTTTCAGCAGCCGATCATCGACGTCATCAAGACGGTGTACGACCCGGAAATTCCCGTCGACATCTACGAGCTCGGACTCATCTACGACATCATCGTCGACGCGGATCGCAAGGCGCTGATCAAGATGACGCTCACGAGCCCCGCGTGCCCGTCCGCGCAGCAGATCCCGAGCGAAGTGCGCTTCAAGGTCAAGGCGATTCCCGACATCACCGACGCATGGGTCGAGATCGTCTGGGAGCCGCCGTGGGGCAAAGAACGGATGTCGGAAGCGGCGAAATTGTCGCTGGGGTTCTTCTAGAAGCGCTCATGTCATTGGGCTATTGGGCCGCACGATTCAGCCGGCATTGCGCGTCCCGAGACCGCTTCGGAGTGCGCAGCGCCTCAATAGCCCAATGGCTCAATAACCCAATAGCCCAATGACCCAACAACCCAATTGCAATGTCAGATCTCTCCGACCTGTACCAGGAAGTCATCCTCGACCATAACCGCCGGCCGCGGAACTACGGCGTGCTGCCCGACGCGTCGCGCAGCGCACGGGGCCACAATCCGCTCTGCGGCGACAAGCTGACGCTCTACCTCAAGATCGACGGCGATCGGATCGCGGCCATCTCGTTCGAGGGATCCGGCTGCGCGATTTCGAAGGCGTCGGCGTCGCTCATGACCGACGCCGTCAAGGGCGGAACGATCGACGAGGCGATCTCGCTGTTCGATCGCTTCCACGCGATGGTGACGACGCCGGTGGGCGAGCCCGTGGACGACGAGTCGCTGGGCAAGCTCGCCGCGTTCGCCGGCGTGCGCGAGTTTCCGGTGCGCGTGAAATGCGCGTCGCTCGCGTGGCACACGCTCAAATCCGCGCTCGCGGTGGACAAACCGGCCGTGGTCCACACCGAGTAGACGAACGTCGAGCTCCGATGTCCCGCTATCAGTTCCTCGTCGAGACCTACCGGACGGAGCGGCTCAAGACACTCAGCGTGTGGTCGCAGATTCCAGAGGACCGCATGCACTGGCGGCCCGAGCCGCGCGGCCGCACGCCGCTCGAGCACATGGTGCACCAGTGCCTGAGCGAGCACGCGTGGATGTCGTCGATGCTCGGGATCGCCGTGACGATGCCCGTGCTTCCGGATCCGGAGACGCGGCTCGGCTTCCTGCAGACGTATGCGGCGTGTTCAGGTGAGCGTCTCGCCGCGCTTTCGACGAAGCCGGACGCGTGGTTCGAGGAGGACGTCGCGTTCTTCGACGTTCCGAAATCGCGCGCGTGGGTGCTCGTCCGCCGCTTCACGCACTCCGCCCATCATCGCGGTCAGCTCAGCGCCTATCTCCGGCTCTGGAGCGAATCGCTGTTCTCGGTTTACGGTCCGACCGCCGACACCGGCGGCCTCCCCAAGAACGGCGCGATCGTCGTGTACCGCTATGCGTCGGTTGAAGCGCTGCTCGAAGCCGAGCGCGCAGGTGAGCAGGAGCCGCGTCTGCCAGATCCAGGCGCGCTGCCGGTCACCGAACGGCCGGACTAATCGCTGCCGCGTCGAGCACCCACACTCCCCGGCCGTAGGTGGAGATCACGATGACGTTGTCGCGCTTCTGAAACTGCAGATCGGACACCTGCACCGAAGGCAGGTTGCCGCCAAGCACGTCCCACCGCTCGCCGCCGTTGATCGAGATGAACACGCCGAAGTCGGTTCCTGCGTAGAGCACGTTCGGTGAGCGTGGATCCTCGCGGATGACGTTGACCGATCCAGCGGGCAGATTGGCCGCGATGCTGCGGAAGGTCTTGCCGTAATCGGTCGACTTGTAGAGATATGGCGCGAAGTCATCGTCTTCGCGCCCGCGCTGCGCGAGGTACACCGTCGCTTCTGCGTGCATCGACGGCACCATGCGTGAGATCCACTTGCGCACCGGCAGGTGCTCCGTCAGCTCCGTCCACTCCTGCCCGTCGTCGATCGTCGTGTGCATGCGGCCGTCGTCTGTCCCGACGTAGATCAGGCCCTTCTTCCTTGGCGACTCCGCGATCGCGACGATCGTCTGATACGGAATCGCCGACGGGTTCTCGCCGAAGTGCGAGGGATCGTTGTCGCTCAGGTCCGCGCTGATCTTCTCCCAGGAGTCGCCGCGGGTTTTCGAACGAAAGAGAAACTGATAGCCCGCGTACACGATGCTCGAGTCGTGCGGGGAGATGAAGAAGGGCGCCATCCACTGCGCGCGAAGCTCGGCGTCCGGATCCGGCGGCCGAATTTCCTTGCTCTGGCCGCCCTGGGCCGCGCCGGCGGAGAGGTCTGTGCGCGTGAACGCGCCGTAAAACGAGTGCGAGTACACGATGTTCGGGTTGTTGGGATCGACCGCGTGGTTCGAGCCCTCGCCGCCCGGCGCCCGCTCGAAGTCGATCGGGCGGATCACGCGGCTCGCGCGGACGTCGATCGCCCCGCGCATGCTGCCGATGTCCTGAATCGAGCCGTAGGCGTGCACCGGCTGCGCCGTGTCGAGCTCGATATCGTAGAACTGCGTCGTGTGCGCCGACACCGCGAACTTCCACTGCTTGCCCTCGTCGCTCGTCAGGTACACGCCGCCATCGTTCGCGCTGTACATCACCGACGAATCCGCGGGATCGATCCAGAGCCCGTGGTGATCGCCGTGCGTGCCGCCGATGCGCGAGAAGGTTTTGCCCCCGTCTCGCGAGACGTTCAACCCGAGACCGAGCGTGTACACGACATCCGAGTGATTGGGATCGACGCGAATCTGCCCGAACACCCATCCGTACGTCCCGGAGTGGTTGTCGAGGTACGTCGATGTCGCCTGATCGTAGCGGCTCGTCTCGCGCCATGTCTTGCCGGCATCGTCGGATCGATACACGTCCGCGCCCTTGATGAAACCCTTGCCGGCGGGCATCGGCCGATCGTACGGATCGCGCTCGCCCGGCGCGGGAATCCGGCCGATCTCGTAGTTGTCCACGAGCGCGTACAGCACATTTGGATTCGAGCGCGAAATGTCGATCCCGATCCGTCCGCGATACTGCGGCGCGGGCAGGCCCTGACTGACGTCCGTCCACGTACGGCCGGCGTCGGTCGTCTTGAACACTCCGCCCTCGCTGTAGCCGGGCTCGACGCGCGGGTCGCTCCACTTGCGCCGGATGCGCTGCCACATCGCGGCGTACAACGTGCTCGAGTCCTTCGGATCCATCACGAGATCGATCGCGCCGGTGCGCGGGCTCTTGTAGAGAATCCTCGACCACGTCCGGCCGCCGTCCGTCGTCTTGAACACGCCGCGATCGGCGTTGTCCGTCCATTCGTGGCCCGACGCGGCGACGTACACGATGTCCGCGTTCGCCGGATCGACGACGATCCGCGCGATTGTCTGGGTGCCGGTGAGGCCCATGTGCTGCCAGGTGACACCCGCGTCGATGGACTTGTAGATGCCCACGCCGGGCATCGACGCGCGAAAGATGTTGGCCTCGCCGGTGCCGACCCAGACGATATCCGGGTTGGACGGGGCGACGGCGAGATCGCCGATGCTCGTCGACGGCATGTTGTCGAAGATTGCCTGCCACGATGCGCCGCCGTCGTCGGACTTCCACACACCGCCGGTCGCATAGCCGGCGTAGATGCGACGCTGGCCGTTGCGGTTGGCCACGGCGATGTCCGTCGCCCGGCCGCTGATGTTGGTAGGCCCCAGAAACATCCACGACGCGTTTGTGTGCGGCGACGCCTGCCGCATCGTGGTGTAGCTCTCGTAGGCGTGCCGCAGATAGTCGGCATCGGCGACGACGGCCGAGGGCGCCTGCGCGAGGAGGACGACCAGTCCGGCGCTCGAGGCCACGAGCGCGCCGAACAGCGTGATTCGCCGGTGCATGAAATAATAGTAGCCCGATGCCTCACGCGCCCGTCTATCTCGACTCGCACGCGACGACGCCGGTGGACCCGCGCGTGCTGAAAGCGATGCTCCCGTACTTCACGGAGCACTTCGGCAACCCGGCGTCCGCGTCGCACGCGTGGGGCTGGAAGGCGCAGGAGGCGGTCGAGGCCGCGCGCCGCGAGGTCGCCGCGCTCATCGGCGCCACTGCGAAGGAAATCGTCTTCACGAGCGGCGCGACCGAGTCCAACAACTTCGCGATCAACGGCGTGGTCGCCAACACGCCGGCGGAGCGGCGCGGGATAATCACGACGGCGATCGAACACAAGAGCGTGCTCGAGACGTCGAAGCGGCTGGGCGCCGCCGGCTGGCGCGTCACGATTCTGCCGGTCGGGCGAGACGGACGGATCGATCTCGCGACGCTCGCGTCCGCGCTCGCCGCGCCGACGGCGTTCGTGAGCGTGATGGCCGCCAACAACGAAATCGGCGTGATTCAACCGCTCGCCGAGATCGGGGCGCTCGCGCACGCCGCGGGGGCGCTCCTGCACGTCGATGCCGCCCAAGCCGCGGGCAAGATTCCGATCGACGTCAATGCGATGCATGTCGATCTGCTGTCGCTCACGGGCCACAAGATGTACGGCCCGAAGGGCTGCGGCGCGCTCTACATCCGCAAACGCACCGAGCTCGCGCCGTTCATCGTCGGCGGCGGACAGGAGCGCGGCATGCGGTCCGGCACGCTCAACGTTCCGGGCATCGTGGGGCTCGGGCAAGCGTGCGCGATTGGCCGGGCGGAGATGGCGGCGGAGAGCGCGCGGCTCGCCGCGTTGCGCGATCGGCTGCTGGCCGGACTGCGCGCGGGCATCGATCGCGTCACCGTCAACGGATCGCTCGAGCACAGGCTGCCGCACAATCTCCACGTCAGCTTCGCGGACGTCGATCACGCGTCGCTCGTGCTGGGCATCGGCGATATCGCGGTGTCGTCGGGATCGGCGTGCGGGTCGGCGTCGGCCGAGCCGTCGCACGTGCTGCAGGCCATCGGCGGCGACGCGTCCGACACCTCGGCGACGATCCGCTTCGGGATCGGCCGGTTCACGACCGAAGACGAGATCGACTACACGATCGAGAAATTCACGACCGTCGTCCGCAAGCTGCGCGATACCGCGCCGGGCGCGGCAACCCGCACCACCCCGACTGCCAATGAAGATCACCGTCGCGCATAGCCCGGATTCCGATGACGCGTTCATGTTCTACGGACTGGCGAGCGGCGCCGTCCGGACGGACGGGTTCGAGGTCGACCAGGTTCTCTCGGACATCGAGTCGCTGAACCGTGCCGCCTTCGAGGGCCGCTACGAAGTCACCGCGGTCTCGTTTCACGCGTACGCGCACCTGGCCGATCGCTACGCGCTCCTGCCGCACGGCGCGAGCATGGGCGACAAGTACGGCCCGATTCTCGTCGCGCGCGAGCCGATGACGCGGCCGCCGGGCAAGGGATCGCTCGCGGGCCTCAAGATTGGCGTGCCGGGACGCCTGACGTCCGCGTTCCTCACGCTGCAGCTCTACGATCCGGCGTTCGAGTACGAGATCCTGCCGTTCGATCAGATCCAGCAGGCCGTGGCGTCCGGCAAGGTCCACGCCGGACTGCTCATCCACGAAGGCCAGCTCACCTACCGTGCCGAGGGCCTCCACAAGGTCGTTGACCTTGGCGAGTGGTGGTTCGAGCGCACGGCCGGGTTGCCGCTGCCGCTCGGGGGCAACGTCATTCGGCGCGACCTCGGTCCGGAGACGATGAAGGCGGTGTCGAAGATGCTGCACGACAGCATCGCGCACGCGCTGGCGAATCGCGCGGCGGCGGTCGAGTACGCGCAGCAATTCGGTCGCGGGCTCGACACGCGAGACACCGACACGTTCGTCGGCATGTACGTGAACGGCCTCACGCTCGACTACGGAACGCGCGGCCGCGCGGCGCTCGAGCGCTTCTTCGCGGACGCCTACCACCAACAGCTCATTCCCAAGCCGATCGCGGTGGAGTTCGTGTAAGTCAGGCCCAGGCCCAAGGCCCCAGGTCGAGGTGCACGATGGCAGCGATCCGATCCTTGTTGTGCGCGATGGTCGTTGTCACGGCCGGCGCGCTTCACGCGCAGGATGCGCGCATGGTGAAGGTCACCGTGCCGCGCGCCAACATTCGATCGGAAGCGAACGATCGCGCGCCGGTCGTGACGCAAGTGCCGTCGGGCACATTGCTCCAGCTGCTCTCGGTCGAGGGCGACTGGTTTCACGTGCGCGTGCCGGTCGGCAGCATTCGGATCGAGGCGTACATCTCCAAAAAAGTCGCGGCGCTGACCTCGACGCCTGGCGCCCTGGCGGCGCCGGCTGTTGCGGCGCCGGCACCCGCACTAGTCGGCGTCATTGACGGCATGTCGGTGGCCGTCGATCTGAGCGGCACCTCGACGTGGGTGACGCCCCATCCCGCGAAGCTGAGCCACGACGGACAAACGTGGGCGTGGGTCGTCGACGGCAGCGACGCGGATCGCGTCTTCGACGATCGCCGCCCCTCGTTCGTCGTCGTGTTCAAGGACGTGCCCGGCGTGAGTGCCGACGATCTCGCGCCGATGCTTGTCCGGCTCACGCCCGCGCCGTCTGGCGGCCGGCTGGTCGCCGCCGCGCGCGGCAGCGAAGATCTAGCGTCGCGCGCCGCCGCGGACTGGGACCTATCGAGAGATCTCAAGCAGGACGTCGTCCGTTCGGAGAGTCAGCTCCTCGAGCGCGGCGCCGTCAAGATTCATCCGGCCGCCGATCTCCCGGCGGGGCAGTACGCCGTCGTCCTGCGGCCGAGCTCAAAGAAGAAGCTCGCCGGCGCGGATGTGTTGTCGTCGAGCGGCGCCGGCCGTGCCTTCGCGCTCGCGTGGGATTTCGCGATTAGATAGGGCGTCGTACCGGTCGTACGACACGCTACTTGTGTAGCGCCGCGAACATCAACCCGACGCCCTCGACGACGCGCGGGCCGGGGACGAGGACGCGCTGGTCGGCGATGATGTGCAACTGGCCGTTGCGGATGGCGGGGACCGACGCGAGCGTGTTCCACACCGCGCGTTCCTTCTCGAGGCGCGCCGCGGACCAGCCTTCGTCGGGCCGCAGCTCCAGAATCACGTCGGGCGCCCGCGCGAGCAGCGCTTCGACCGAGAGCTGCAGGCTCTGGCGCTGTACGTCGCCGAACGCGTCCGTGCCGCCGGCGACGTCGAGCATGTCGTGCAGGAATCCGATCCCGGCGCTCGCGAACATGCCGCGCAGGCTGCCGGCGTCGCGCTCGAAGATCAGTGCCGTGCGCGGTCGCGGTCGGCCCGCCGCGCGCCGGCGGAAATCCGCGAGACCGTTTTCGATGCGATCGGCTTCGCGCCGCGCCTCGGCGCTCCGGCCAATCCGATCGCCCAGCTTGCGGATCGTCTCCGTGATGTCGGCCAGCCCCGCGTGCTCGTAGTTGAACACTGGCAGGCTGGCCCGGCCCAGTCGCGCCACCAAGTCGTTCTGCGTGCCGTAGACGATCACCAGATCCGGCTTGAGCGAGAGGATCCGCTCGAAATCCGGATCGACGAGCGCGCCGACGCGCGTCCTCGTCTCGACCGCCGGCGGATAGTGGTCGTAGCTCGAGACGCCGATGACCGCATCCCCGGCGCCGATCGCGAAGAGCATCTCGGTGACCGCGGGCACGAGCGAGATGATCCGGCGCGTCGCCGGAGCCGTCGCCGAGGTCTGTTGGCGCGTCTCGACGCGCGCGGTTCCGCTGCTCCACGTGAGCCCGAGCGCAAGCGCGCCCGCCAGTCCCGTGCGAAGCCATGTGCGTCGTGTCATCGGCGCCTCAAGAGCAACCAGAGAAAGAAGGGGCCGCCGATGAGCGCCGTCACGATGCCCACCGGCAGCTCGAGCGGCGCGAACGCCGTGCGCGCAAGCGCGTCGCACGCCACGAGAAATGCGCCGCCAAAGAGCGCCGACGCCGGCAACACGAGACGATGATCGGCGCCGACGACGAGTCGGGTCAGGTGCGGCACGATGATGCCGACGAACCCGATCGGGCCGCCCACCGACACGGCGGCGCCGGTGGCGATCGACGCGCTGAAAAACGCGACGCGCTGCACGAGCACGACGTTGACGCCGCGCGTCCCCGCCGCCTCGGCGCCGAGACTGAGCAGGTTGAGCGGGCGCGCCAGCCAGGCGAACGCGACGAACGCGACGACGATGAACGGCAGCGCGGCAAAAATCGGCAGATAGCTGGCGACGTCGAGATCGCCCATGAGCCAGCGCAGCGCGCGATACGTGTCCGCAAAGTTGCTGACGTACTGCACGAAGAGGATGAGCGCGGAGAAAAACGCGTTGAGCGTCACGCCCGCGAGCAGCAGCACCGTCGTCGAGAGCCCGCGATGCCGCGCGCTCGCCAGCGCGTAAACGACGAGCACGGCCAGCAGCGCGCCGGCGAGACTCGCCGTCGCGACGCCGCCGACCGGCCAGGCGGCGCCAAAGGTGATCGCAACCATCGCCCCGAGCGCGGCCCCTGCCGAGACGCCAAGCGTGTACGGCGTGGCCAGCGGATTGCGCAGCAGCCCCTGAAACACGACGCCCGCGGCCGAGAGCGCGCAGCCGACGAGCGCGGCCGCAAGTGCTCTGGGCAGGCGCGCGAGAAAGAAGATCTGCGCGTCGACGTTGTCGGCGAACGGTACGGCGCGGGTGAACACCCGCGCCAGGTGCAGCCCGGTCGATCCGATGAACGGCGCGCCCAGCGTGACGATCACGAGCGTGACGCCGCCGAGCGCCACGACCGGGAGGCCGCGTTTCAGGGGCGTCGCGGTCATCGCCTCACAAACGGTGCGGCGGCCGCAGCGTCGATGCCGTAGAGCGTGCCCACGGAGGTTGGCGTGAGAATCTCCGCTGGCGTTCCTCGGGCGAGCACGCGTCCGCCGGCCAGCAAAACGATCTCCGTGCACACGGACGCCGCGAAGTGCAGGTCGTGCGTCGACAGCAGCACCGTGATGCCGCGTTCCTTTCGCAGCTTCGTGACGAGCGCGCCGATCTCGAGCTGATAGCGGAGATCGAGTGATGCTGTGGGCTCGTCGAGAAGCAGCAGACCGGCGCCCTCGCCGTTGGCCGTCTGTGCGAGCGCCGACGCGATGATCACGCGCTGCTTCTCGCCGCCGCTGAGCGATCGAAACGCGCGCTCCGCGAGCGCGCGCGTGCCCGTCGATTCGAGTGCGGCATCGGCGATGGCCAAATCGTGCGGCCCCTCGACCTCGAACGCGCCGAGGTGCGGGTAGCGGCCCATCAACACGATTTCGAGCGCCGTGTAGTCGAAGGCGAGCGACGTTTCCTGCGGGACGACCGCAATCCGCCGCGCGAGCGCCGTGGGGCGGAACGATCGCACGTCCACGCCGTCGAGCCGGACGACTCCCGTCTGGGGTGTGAGTCCCCCAGACAGGAGCCGCATCAGCGTGGTCTTTCCCGATCCGTTCGGGCCCAGAATGCCGACGGCCGTGCCTTCGGCCAGGTCGAGCGAGACGTCGTCGATGACGAGTCTCGCCGGCGTGTAGCCGAAGCGAAGATCACCGGCCCGTAGTAACACGTACGCCTATCATGGCGGATCGGCCCAGCGCCGGATAGCCAAACGCTTCCTCGTAGGCGCGATCGAAGAGGTTGTTCACGCGGGCCGTGACCATCAGCATCGGCGTGATTCGGAACGAGGTGCCGATCGACGCGACCGCATAGCCGGGATTGTCGAACGTCGGCGAGCCGAAATTCGGTTCGAGGTCCGTCATCGTGCCGTGGCCGTTGACCGTGCCGAAGACGAGCGTCCGGCCGGCGGTCCACGTCACGTCGAGCGCGCCTTGCTGCGGCGGCCGGCGGTACAGCTGGTCACCGACCTTGTACGGCGCCGGCGCGAACGTCGGCAGCCCGTCAACGCCAAGAACTTCGGTGTCGAGCCACGTCCACGATCCTCGAACGGCGACGCCTCTTGGGAAGCGCGCGCTCGCGCCGAACTCGAGGCCGCGCGCCCGGGCGTTGGCGATGTTGTCCGTGCGGTACTTCGCCGGACCGGCGATCGCGGTGGGCACGGCGACGATCAGATCGTCGTAGTTGTTCGAGAACCAGGTCAGGTCCAGGATCAGGGCCGCGCCCGCAAGCGCCTGTTCGATGCCGAGGTCGTAGCTGCGGCTCCGCTCGGGCTTGAGATTCGGGTTGTTCGTGAAACCGATCTCGAACGTCGTCGGCGGCTTGATTCCAGTGCCGGCGCCGCCGCGGATCTTGGTCCAACCCGCGCCAAAGCCGGACGTGGGTTCGGCGCCTGCGGGGCGAAGGTACCACGCCGCGGAGATCTTCGGATTCACGGACCAGACCACGTCGGCGTCCAGGTCCGTCGGGCGCCCGAATGGAGAGCCGTCGCCGGCGAGGGCGTCGCGCGAGATGCGCTCGACGCGCAGGCCGCCCGTCACGAAGGCGCGCTGGCCGAGGACGGGACGCGCCTCGACGAAGAAGCCCGTGTCGTTGCGGTTGATCGGCAGCTTGTCCTCGAAGTCGGGTCCGGTGACGAACGAGTTCTCGGCGCGCTCGTGCGTGTACTCGACGCCGCCTGACAGGCCGAGCGCCCGACGGTTGGAATCGAACTGGTATCGAAGCGTCGCGCGCCGCGTGCGATCGAACGTCGGATCGCCGAGCACGGTCGGATCCGTAAAGGACCCGTCGACGAACTTCCCGTTGAGGTGGGCAAAGGTCACGTTCGCGTGATGACGCAGGCTGCTGGCCGAGCCGAACTGCGCCGATGCGCCGAATTCGCCGAGCGTGTTCGTGCCGCGCGCGAGCGTGTCGACGCCGCCGTAGCGCTGGAGTGGGTCGGAGCCGTACGGGCCGGGAAACCCGCCCTCATTTCGGCCGCCCCGCACGTCCACGCGAATGCTGCGGTCCGGACGGTCGGACCAGCCCACGCCGCCCGAGGCATTCACGCGGCTGTAGTCGTCGTTCGTCACGCGTGTGCCCAGGTTGTCGCGAAACCGTGTGTCGCCATCGGTCGAGAGGCCGTCGATCGCCGCGCCCCACCGCCACGCGCCCGACGATCCCGCGGCCGAGGCGCCGCTCTCCCACGTGCCGTAGCCGCCGCCGTCGACGTATCCCTGCGCGCGTGTGGGGCCACCCTGCTTCGTGATGATCTGCACGAGGCCGCCGATCGCGCCGCTGCCGTAGAGCGCGCTCTGCGGGCCGCGGACGATCTCGATGCGCTCGATGTCGCCGGTGCTTAGATGCGCCGCGTCGAAGCCGCCGCCGAACGAGTTCTGCGGAATACCGTCGACCAGGACGAGCGTGTAGTCGGATTCGCCGCCGCGCGGGAACAGCGACGTCACGGCCCCGCGGCTGCCGGACTGCACGACGCCCAGGCCAGGAACGAACCGCAGGCTGTCGGCGACCGTGGTGATCTGATGCGCGTCGAGATCGGCGCGCGTAATCGCCGTCACGCTGTCGCTCGTGCGCGAGAGCGCCGAGTCCACCTGCGTCGCCGACACGAACACCGACTCGCTGCGGGCCGCGAGCGACAACTTGAACGTGAGATCGAGCGACGAATCCTGCGCGACGTCGATCGTCTGGACCTTCGCGCGCAGACCCGGAGCGACGACGCTGACGTCGTAGCGGCCGGGCGTGAGCGTGACGGGCGCGAAGCGGCCGTCGGCGTCGGTCGTGACCTGGGCCACGATGGTCTGACCGCGCAGGATCAGCACGCCGGCGTGCACGATCGGCCGATCCTGCGGATCAACGACGCGCCCGCGAACGGTGTCGGCGAACGCGGGTCGCGCGACGACGCTCAGGATCAAAAACACGAACGCAGTCAGTGTGGGAAACCGGCCGGATCGGCCGGTGAACGGACGAGTCATCTGGACCTCCATCGGCGTGTGTCGCGCCGACCCCGCGCAGTGCGCGGGCGGAAGTGACGGCCCAGTGACCAGGTTTCCTGACTTGCGGATCGACGTCGAGCGCTCTCGTCTTCCCAGGCCAACCGGACCGCGGATCTCAGATCCGCGCCGGCTTCCAAGTGACGTCTCGAAGGCGAACCCTCGAGCGCGAGCGCCGACTCCCCGCTGACAGTGGCGCCACCGTGTGGGATTCACACCCACTTCCCAATGGTCGCCGGGCGAGCGTCGGTTGTCTCGGCGAGTATAGCATGTCAAAATGAGCGGCATTTCCGCGGGATCGTCGTCCGCGAGACCTCTGCAATGAGCAAGCGTTCGACCGTCACCGTACGAGAACAGCCGGTTGCCAGCCGTTCGTCGGCGACCGGCGCCTTCCGCGTCCATGGCGAGTCGTTCGTCGTCAACACCGAGAGCCGCGTGCACATCGTCGACCTGACGCCGCAGGTGATGGCGCTCGTGCGCCAGATCGGCATCACGGAGGGGATCGCGCACCTCTTCTCGATGCACACGACGTGCACCCTTTTCATCAACGAGTTTCAGCAGGCCCTGCTCGCCGACATTCACGATTTTCTCGAGCGGCTCGCCGCGCGCGAGGGCGCGTGGCATCACAACGACCCGCAGCAATCCGATTGCGACCGCCTGAACGCAGACTCGCACCTGCGGGCGATGGTGCTTGGACACGAGTTGACGCTGCAGGTGAGCGGTGGCGAAGTCGTGCTCGGGCAGTGGCAGCGGATTCTCATGGCCGAGCTCGACGGCCCACGCGCGCGGACGTTCCGCGTGCAGGTCATGGGTACCTCGACGTAGTGCAGCGCCGCCTTCAATCCCTCGGGCTCTCTGACATCGCCGCCAAGCTCGACGCCGGCGAGCGTCTTTCTCTCGACGAGGGCGTCCGCTTGTTCCAGTCGCCGGACCTTCATGCGGTCGGTTGGCTGGCGAATCGCGAGCGCGAGAAGCGCCACCAGGCCCGGACGTATTACAACTTCAACCTGCGGCTCGAGGCGACGAATGTCTGCGAGGCCAGTTGCCTGTTTTGCTCGTTCGCGCGGCTGCGGCCGGGCGACGCGCAGGCCTACACGATGTCGCTCGAGCAGGTGTTCGACAAGCTGCGCGCGCGCGCCGACCAGCCGCTGACCGAAGTGCACGTCGTCAACGGTCTGCATCCGGATCTGCCGCTGTCGTACTACACGGACATGCTGCGGGGTCTGAAACGGATCCGGCCGGAGGTGCACCTCAAGTGCTTCACGGCGGTCGAGATCGCGTTCTTCGCGGATCTGTACGGCATGACGGACGAGGCCGTGCTCGTCGCGCTCAAGGACGCCGGGCTCGATTCGCTGCCCGGCGGGGGCGCGGAGATTTTCGCCGAGCGTGTGCGGCGGAAGATCTGCCACGACAAGGCGGATGCCGATCGCTATCTGTCCGTGCACCGCATCGCGCACCGGCTTGGCCTGCGGTCGAACATCACGATGCTCTACGGACACATTGAAACGATCGAGGAGCGCGTCGATCACATGCTGCGCACGCGCGCGCTGCAGGACGAGACGGGCGGGCTCCAGGCGTTCATTCCGCTCGCGTTCCATCCCGACAACAACCAGATGCGCAAGCTGCCCGCGCCGACCGCGAGCGACACGCTGCGCGTGCACGCGGTGTCACGGTTGATGCTCGACAACGTGCCCCACATCAAGGCGTTCTGGATTGCCACGGGCGTGGACGTCGCCCAACTCGCGCTCTGGTACGGGGTGGACGATCTCGACGGAACCGTGCAGGAAGAGAAGATTTACCACATGGCCGGCGCGCGGACGCCGGAGACGCTCACGACCGCGGATCTCCGTCGCCTCATCCGTGCGGCCGGCCGCGATCCCTACGAACGCGACACGCTCTACAACATCGTGACGACCGCGGTTGAGGCGTAGGCAGACGGGATCAAGTTCGAAGTGTGAAGTTCGAAGTTCGAAGTTTCGGACTGTCCCCCGTGACGCCGACCTCGGTCTCTAACTCGAACTTCAGACTTCAAACTTCTAACTTCTGACTTCGAACTTCCCCTTGTGGTAGGCTGGATTTAGTCCAGATCCTGGTCCGGCGATAGCCGGGGGCACGTGCGCCCGCGCAGGATTTGGCCTTTTTCATCTCTAAAGAGTGTGAAATTTTTCACAAGCTCCGGGATGGGACGGGAGGGCGGCCATGGAGATCCAGCTGCTCACTGACTACGAGAAGACACGGCTCACCGATCGTCAGCCCCTGCCCGATCGCTACCTCCGACTGCCGGACGCGGAGATGCAGTTACGCATCGCGGCGGCGAAGGCGGCGCTCGGCGACCGCCTCGTCATCCTCGGCCATCACTATCAGCGCGACGAGGTGATCCAGTTCGCCGACGTCATCGGCGACTCGCTCAAGCTCTCGCAATACGCGGCCGCCCGCGGCGGTGCCGATTACATCGTCTTCTGCGGCGTGCACTTCATGGCGGAGAGCGCGGACGTGTTGTCCGCGCCGCATCAACACGTGATCCTGCCGGATCTCGCGGCAGGCTGCTCGATGGCCGACATGGCCGCGATCGATCAGCTCGAGATGTGCTGGCACGAGATGCGCACGCTCGGCGCGCGGAACGTCGTGCCCGTGACGTACATCAATTCGGCCGCCGCCATCAAAGGCTTCTGCGGCGAGCATGGCGGCATCGTCTGCACGTCGAGCAACGCGGCGCGCGTGATGGAGTGGGCATGGTCCACGGGTGATCAGGTGCTGATGCTGCCGGACCAGCACCTCGGCCGAAACACCGCGTATCGCATGGGTGTGCCGCTCGATCAGATCAGTGTGTGGGATCCGGATCTACCGTACGGCGGCCTCACCCGCGAGAGCTTCAGCCGCGCGCGGCTGATTCTGTGGAAGGGGCATTGCAGCGTCCACACGCGTTTCAGCGTCAAGCAGATCGAGCAGTTCCGCAAGGCACATCCCGCGGGCAAGGTCATCGTGCATCCCGAATGCACTTTCGACGTCGTGCAGGCCGCCGACGACTGCGGCTCGACCGAGCACATCATCCGTACCGTCAAGGCGAGTCCGGAGGGATCGGTGTGGGCGGTTGGCACCGAGATTCACCTGGTCAACCGACTCGCCAGGGACGTCGCGCCCGCTCGCTCAGTCGTGACGCTCGACGCGCTCGGTTGCCTGTGCTCGACGATGTTCCGCGTTTCGCCGAATCATCTGTTGTGGGTGCTCGAAGGGCTGATCGACGACGAGGTCCACAACCGGATCGTCGTGCCCGAGCCGACGAAGAGATTTGCGCGGGTCGCGTTGGATAGAATGCTCCAGGTGATCTAGAAAGGCGAAGAAGTCAGCTCGGCGGCTTCGCCTCACGATACCGACTTTCGGACTTTCTGGCTTCCCGACTTATCGACTTTCCGACTTTCCGACTTTCCGACTTTCAGGAGACGTTATGGCCCACCAGTTGCCCGCTCTTCCGTACGACTTCGCGGCGCTCGAGCCGCACATCGACGCGCAGACGATGCAGATCCATCACGGCAAACATCACGCGGCGTATGTGAACAACCTGAACGCGGCGCTCGAGAAGCACGCGGATCTGCAGTCGAAGAGCGCCGAGGACCTCATCAAGAATCTGAGCGCGATTCCGGAGGACATCCGCGGCGCCGTGCGCAACAACGGCGGCGGCCACGTCAACCACACGATGTTCTGGCAGATCATGGGCCCGGGGAAGGGCGGAGCGCCGACGGGGCCGGTCGGCGACGCGATCAAGGGCGCGTTCGGCAGCTTCGAGACGTTCAAGGAACAGATGAACAAGGGCGGCGTCGGCCGCTTCGGCAGCGGCTGGGTCTGGCTCGTCTCGGCGGGCGGCAAGCTCGCGATCGAGAGCACCGCGAACCAGGACAATCCGATGTCAGACGGCAAGACGCCGATCTTCGGCATCGACGTCTGGGAGCACGCCTACTACCTCAAGTACCAGAATCGCCGGCCGGACTATCTCGGTGCCTGGTGGAACGTGATCAACTGGGACGAGGTCAACAAGAGGCTTCGATAGAAGTTCGGTGGGTTCGACGGGTTCGGCAGGTTCAAGATCAAAAGAGCTTTACGGTGACGACTGTGCCTGCCTCGACGATGTCTACCGCAGCCGGAATCTCAATGAACCCGTCAGCATTGGCCATGCTCGTGATGTCGCCCGACGCCTTGAACGCAGGCTCGGCGCGGCCGTTCTCGACGCGGACCGTGTAGAACTGATGGCGGCCCGCGGCTGAGACGACGCGGCGGGCGAGCGGCAGATCGATCGTGTGCGGCTCCCAAGCCGGGAGCCGTGCCATCTTTCTCAGGAACGGCACGACGAGCATGTACGCGTTCGACAGGCACGATGCCGGGTAGCCGGGCATGCCGAAGAACGAGGTCTGGCCCAGCCGCGCGAAGATCGTCGGCTTGCCGGGTTTGACCGCGACGCCTCGAAAGACCAGCTCACCCCGGCGCGCGATCACGTCGAGAATCAGATCCCGATCGCCCACCGAGCTGCCGCCGGAGAAGACCACGAGGTCTTCCTGTCGCGCCTGATCGATCCGCTCGACCAGCGCGTCGATGGTGTCGCCGACCGTTGGCATCGCGATCGCGTGGCCGCCGTGACGCGCGACGATCGTCTCGAGCGTAAAGCGATTGATGTCGTAAATCTGTCCGGGCGCGAGCGGGGTGCCCGGCTGCACGATCTCGTCGCCCGTCGAGAGCAGCGCGACCGTCGGCCGCGCGAACACCTCGACGCGCGTGACGCCGGTGGCCGCGAGCGCGCCGATGCGGCTCGGCGTGAGTACCTGACCGGCGGACACGACGGTGGCGCCGGCTGCGAGATCGGCGGCGCGGCGTCCGACGTTCTGCCGCGGCGTGACACCGGAGAGGAAGCGCACCGCGTCGCCAACGCGCGCCGTTTCCTCGACCATCACGACCGCGTCAGCCCCCGTGGGCATCGGCGCGCCGGTCGCGATCTCCATGCACTCGCCGGCGGCGAGCCCGCGCGCAGGCAGGTGACCGCTGAACACGCGATCGACACACCGGAGCGAGCGCGGCGCGCTGGCGCTCGCGCCCGTCGTCTCCGCTGCGATCACCGCGTAGCCGTCCATCGCCGCGCGGTCAAACGGCGGCACGTCCCCGCTGGCCCGCACGTCGCGGGCCACGACGCGCCCGTCAGCGTCCAGGAGGGGGAGCGACTCGGTCCGCTCGATCGGCCGCGCGGCGTCGATGACGGTGCGCAGCGCGTCAGCGAAGGCGAGAGTGGAGGTGATGGGTCGCATCAATCTTTCCTCAATGCTCGCGGGGCCCCACCCCCGCTCGCTCGGCTCGTCTCGCTACGCTCGCTCGCCGGGCCGCGGGCGCTCCTCATGCCGCATCAATTCCCGCACGACGTGCCCGAGCTCCGGCAGGATCAGCCGCTCCATCGCGAGCCGGACGGCGTGCTCCGAGCCAGGCAGCACGAAGATGGCGCAGCCGCCGGAGACGCCGGCCGTCGCGCGCGAGAGCATCGCCGCGGGCCCGATCTCGTGGAAGCTGAGCATCCGAAAGAGCTCGCCGAAGCCGTCGATCTGCTTCTCGAAGAGGGCGGTGACCGCCTCGTAGGTGGAATCGCGGTTCGAGATGCCGGTGCCGCCGGTCGTGATGATCACGCGCGCGTCGCGGCGGGCGATGGCGTCGCGCAGAATCGCCGAGACGTCCGCCGGCTCGTCGCGCACCGTCCGCCGCGCGGTCACGGTGTGGCCCGCCTGTTCGAGGAGCGAGGCGATCGCCTGGCCGCTCGTGTCGTTCTCGAGCGTGCGCGTGTCGCTGACCGTGAGAATCAGGCACGCGACCTGCGACGGCGAGAGCGCGCGATGCTCGGCGACCGACATGGAGAAAATGTATCATTCCGGCGTGCGCCACCTGCGGTTTGCCGTCCTGCTCGCGCTCTTCATGGCCGCGGCGCCCGGCGGACAGTCGCCCCTGCCCGCGACGATCGACAAGCCCGCCGACAAGTGGGTCGAAGACACGCTGAAGAAGATGACGCTCGACGAGAAGATCGGGCAGCTGCTCGTCCCCGCTGTCGACTCGACGTACCTCGCGAGCGACACGGACGAGTTCGATCGGCTCGCGGCGAAGATCAAGAACCTGCACGTCGGCGGCTTTCACGTCTTCGGCGGCACGGAGCGCTCGCCCAACGTCCTGCTCGATCCGAACTATGGCACGGTGATTCTCGGCCAGCCGCTGGCGGCGGCGTCGATCCTGAACCGCCTCCAGGCGCTCTCGGCGCTGCCGCTCTTGAACACCGCCGACTTCGAGGCCGGCGTCGGCTTCCGCATCGCCGGCGCCACGGTCTTTCCGCGGCAGATGGCGGTCGGCGCGACTGGCGACGATCAGCTCGCGTTCGAGGCCGCGCGCATCACCGCGATCGAGGCGCGGGCGCTCGGCGTGCACGTGGACTTCTCGCCGCTCGCCGACGTCAACAACAACCCGCGCAACCCGGTTATCAACACGCGCAGCTTCGGCGAGCAGCCCGACGCGGTCGGCAAGCTGACCTCCGCCTACGTGCGCGGTTTGCACGCCGGCGGCATGCTGGCCACGCTCAAGCACTTTCCCGGCCACGGCGACACCGACGTCGACTCGCATCTCGGCTTGCCCATCATCACGCAGCCGCGCAGCCGGCTCGATCGCGTCGAGCTTCCGCCATTTCTCGCCGGCATCGCGTCGGGCGCCGACGCCGTGATGACGGGCCACATCGAGCTGCCCGCGCTCGACAGCGCCGAATTCAGTCCCGCCAGCCTCAGCAATCCCATCGTCACGGGATTGCTCCGCGGCGAGATGAAGTTCGACGGGCTCGTGTACACGGACTCGATGGGGATGGACGCCGTCTCGCGCAAGCTCTCGCCCGGCGACGCGGCGGTCCGCGCGATCAAGGCCGGCAACGACATCATTCTCAATTCGCCGGACGATGCGGCGGCGTTTGCGGCCATCAAGGCGGCGGTCGAACGCGGTGATCTTCTGGCCACGCAAGTCGACCAGTCGGTGCGCCGCATTCTTCGCGCGAAGGCGCGGCTGGGCCTGCACCGCGTCCGCTTCGTGTCGCTCGACGACGTGCCGCGCCTGGTGGGCGGCCGGGAACACGCGCTGGTCGCACAAGATGTCAGCAAGAAGGCCATCACGCTCTTGCGCGACGATCGCAATCAGGTGCCGATGCGTGCGCCCCGCGAGTCGTCGGTGCTGTACCTCTCGGTGCTCGACTATCCGTCCGGCTGGCGCATCGCCGCGCCGAGCCGCACGATGATTCCCGAGCTGCGCCAGCGCTGGCCGAATCTGACCGCGATCGAGCTCTCGGATCGATCGACACCCGACCAGATCGATCTGGTGCGCGCCTCAGCGACGCGGTACGACGCGATCGTCGCCGGCGTCTTCGTCCGCGCCGCGTCCTCGAGCGGACGCCAGGATCTGCCGGCGCCGCTCGCGAAGCTTCTCGCCGATCTTGCGCGCGCGACCGCCCGCACGCCCAAGCCGTTCGTGACCATCTTCTTCGGCAATCCCTACGCCGTTCTGGCGGCGCCCGATCTGCCCGCCGTGCTCGTGACCTATGACATCTACGATCTGGCGGAGGCTTCTGCCGCTCGAGCGCTCGCGGGCGATGCGCCGATTACGGGCCGGCTGCCGATTGCGTTGCCGGGGATGTTCGAGGCGGGCTGGGGCGTCCTCAAGTAACAGCCCGTTCACGCGGCCCGAGGTGGCAGCAGGTACAAGGTCATCGCAAAGACCAGGTACACCATCAACACCAGCACGCCGATGAACCACGCCGAGCGGCCGCTGTTCGTGACGAGCGACGCGGTCATCGTGGCGATGAAGATCATCACCACCGCGCCCGGCCAGAATTGCAGGCTCATCGGCGCCGGACCGAGCACGTAGCTCATCAGCACGAGCACGGGCGCCACGAACAGCGCGATTTGCGCCGCGCTCCCCAGGGCGATGCCGACGCTCAGGTCGAGCCGGTTCTTGCGGGCGCCGGAAAATGCGGAGGCCATCTCCGCGGCGCCGCCCACGAGCGCGACGACGATGAAACCCACGAACGCCTGAGTCATCCCCAATTCCAGCGCGGCGTCCTGCACGGACTCGACGAACACTTCGCTGACGAGCGCGACCAGCACCGTAACACCCGCAAGCGTCGCCAGCGCCAGCCCGAGCGGCCACGGCGCTTCGTCATCGTCGCCGTGCTCCGCGCCGCCGAAGATCTCGGGATGAGTCTTGAGCGTGAACAGCAAGCCGAGGCCGTATGCGGCGATGAGCAGCACCGAGAGTCCCAGGCTCAGGCTCTGCACGAACTCACTGGCCGGCGCGGGATCGGCCGCACCGACGGCCGAGGGCACGAGCAGGGCGACGGTGGCCAGAAACAGCAGCCCCGCCTGAACCCGCGCGTTGACCCGGTTGAATTCCTGGACGTGGTGCTTGAGTCCTCCGAGCAGGAAGGAGGCCCCCAGCATGAACAGCGTGTTGGTGACGATCGCTCCGGCGATCGAGGCCTTGACCAGCGTGTATTCTCCCGCTCGCAGCGCGGCCAGCGCGATGACGAGCTCCGTCAGGTTGCCCAGCGTCGCGTTGAGCAGGCCGCCGACCGTGTCGCCCGTTTTCGTGGCGACCGACTCGGTCGCATGACTGAGCAAGGCGGCCAGCGGCACGATCGCCAGCACGGACAGACCGAACAAGAGCGTGTGCGCGTTCGGCCTGAGTTTCTGGGCGGCGAACACGACGGGAATGAACGCGAGCAGCCAGAGCAGCGGGTTGCGGCGGATTTCCTTGAGCAGGGGAGTGATGATCGCGCCTCCTCCGAATGTGCAGACGTGACCGCGCGTCTAGCCTACTTCAGGCTCGGCCGGGGATGTTTGAAGCGAGATGGGGATGATGAGATAATCGCGGTTTGCGCGCCCTTAGCTCAGTTGGATAGAGCGTCTGGCTACGAACCAGGAGGTCGCAGGTTCGAGTCCTGCAGGGCGCGCCACCCCTTTTCACTCTTGTAAATCCGGGCCTCAACCGCTTCGAGGAGTCTCCCGTAGTCGGCCTCGGGTGTGTCCTCCGGGCCGATGTCTTCCGCACCTGTGCCGCTCCCTGTGAGCCACGCCGGACGTTGCACGGCGAGGCCGGTAAACAGCCGGTCGAACCGCGTCGCGGCTTCGAACGTGTAGCCGTCGAGCTCACCACCGATGGGGTGGGTGCGCGGCGTGAATGTGATGCGGCCGCGCAGCACGCGCTGCAGAACCATTCGTCCTTGGGTCACGGACGACCGGAGCAGCCGGCGCCACTCCGAGAGCCGGTCGTCAATCACGGCCGGCGCGAGACGCGGCACCGGACGCAGTGCGACAAGATCCGCAGAGATCGCCAGCGCTCGGGCTTCGAGTTCACGCAGCTTGGAAACGAGGCTCGCCACGTCCGCGTGTCCTTGGGTCAGGACGTCGGTCACGACAGCGATGCGCTTCTGAATGTCCTTCCGCTCGCGCTCCAGCATCGCTCGCTGTTCCGCCACCTCGTCACGCTCCGTCAACCGTACGACCTGCTCGATGGCCTCGGGTGTCAGCGCGTGCGTCTCGATGGCCGCGAGGACTGCTTCGTTCATGTCGTCGACGGAGACGCGCAGTGTGTTCGTACAGGTGCCGAGCGCGCGGTGGCGGTGGCAAATGTAATAGGCGTACTGGCCTTTCTTGTTATTGCTCCGCTCCACCACGAGGCCACCGCCGCAGACGCCACAGGTGGCAATCCCGGCCAGCAGGTTCTGGACCGCATCCTTGCGTGGTCGGCCAGAGAGCCGGCCGGAGGCGAACCGAACGGTCTTGCCTTCAACGTCGTGGCGTCTAGATTGCACACGTTTCCACAGCGAGTCGTCGATGATCCGCAGGTGCGGCACCGCCACCCGATGCCACTCGGACGCCGGCCGGTCGGTCGTGTCCAACTTGCCCCACGAGTTACGCTTCTTCGTTTTGCCCCAAATGACAATCCCGCGATAGGTCTCGCGGCCGAGCACAGCGCAGACGGTGCTCTGTGACCAGACGCCGATCTGCGTCAACCCGTCAACCCGCCGTCCGTACTTGGGTGCCGGCGCACCATCGGCGTTGAGCCGCTTCGCAATTCGCTTGATGCCGAGACCGCTGTCGTACAGCTTGAAGATCTGTACGACGATGGCGGCTTCGGTCGGGTCGATGACGCGCTCGACATGAGAGCGCAGTGGCCGGCCGTGCGCGTCGACCCCTTTGAACACGTCGACGTTCTTGTAGCCGAACACACGGCCGCCCACGACCTTGCCCGCCTTGTGCAGTCGGACGTGCGCCTCGTGGACGCGTGCGGCCGTGGCCTCGCGGTGCGCTTCGTCAGCGAATCCCTGAATGCCCGACACGACCTTGTCGATCGCGTTGCGCGGTATCAGAGAGCGACCGTGCGTGTACTCGAAGATTTCCACGCCAGCTTCGGCCAGTCGTTTGATCGTGTACGCGGTCTCGCTGGCCTCGCGGCCAATCGACTTCTGCTCGGACACAATGAGGATGGAAAACGGCGGGTCCGGCAGGAGGGCCAGCATTCGCTGGAAGCCGGGTCGCCTCTCAAACTCGGCACCGGAGATGCCATCGTCCACGTAGACGTGTTCGTCCGGCACGGTCCAGCCACGTGCCAGAGCGAACGCCCGAGCGTTGTCGACCTGGCGCGTGACGCTCTTCGCCTCATCGGCGACGTGCTGCTCTGTGGATTTTCTGGCATAGATGGCGGCAATCATGACTGGCTCTCCCGGCGAACGGAGAGCTTGCGGACCTGTGCCCGCAAGCTCTCTAACCAACTGCGTACCTCGTCACGAATGGCCTGCTCATCGCGCAGACCATCGCGATCAGGGTCGGTCACGGTGAACGTGACGACGAGGGTGAACGTGCGCGGCATCACTTCTTCCCCTTCGTGCCGGCCGCTGTCGGCGGCGTGGGGAGCGTGGTAAACGCATCCGGCTTCGCCGCGAAGATCCGCCCCGCAGGACGGTGGGTCCACCCGAGCTTCTCAGCCGCTTGTGCCTGCTTGCGAATCGCCCCCTTCGCCAGATCGAAGTTCGTGTGCCGCTCCGTCATCCCGCGTGTGGACTTCTTCGCCACGACATCGATCGTGGTGGCGGTCGTCATCCCGGTGCCGTCCGACTTGCGAATCGCCAGCAGCACCAGCTTCGTCCCAGGCGCGGTGAGCGTGATGGAGAAGGTCGTGGGCTGTTTCGTGGGCGGTGTCGTGGCGGGCATGGTCATTTCGGCGGTGGCGGCTGTGTGCTTCGTCATTTTTCAGTTCTCCTCGTAGCGGGCCGAGCCGTGATTGACTCGGGCCGGTTCCGAGCGAACCATTCGTCCTGGTTGTGGCGCGCGACAAGCGATTTTTTCCAACCCCGTCGTCGTAGGGAGCCGCGACTCGGAAGAAAGGAAAAAAGCGCCGGCAAATACGGACAAGGACACACACATCCTGTCCGTGATTTACCGACGCTTTATGTGCCCCTCCGTCCGGCCCTTGCTAGGGCGGGTCTACATCCGGGGCGAAGTGCGTCAGAGTAGGGAGCGCCTTCATGGGTCGCGTCCCCGGGCGTGGTCGGAGCGAACCCGCCCGCCACTCGCAACTGTCTCAGGCTCGCACACGGTCAGAAGGGAAAGCAAGACGACGACTTCGGCGGAACTGCTGGCGGGGCTCGTCCTGGAGGGACCGTGGAGGGCCGGATCGGGACCGGAACCCCACCGGGTGGCCTAACACCTTGGGGGTTCCACCTCTCACTCTTGGGAGTCCTAGGTCCGCGTTACTGGTCCATAGGACAAGTGTGGCAGGACACAGCTAGGTGTAGAGTCGGCGCGGGGGAAGGAGCCATTTTTATGTTCCACCGAATAGTGCTCATCGTGCTCGTGTGCCTGATTGCTGCCTGTGGTAGTTCCTCACCGGCGGCCCCGTCGATCGCACAGGTTGGTGGCGTTTGGACCGGCAATGTGACCCAAACGGGTGCCACGAGTACGACCGGCGAATGTCTGGCGTTCTTCCAGCAGTCGAACGGTGGCAGCGACCGCTACACCGTGTCCATTACGCAAACGGGTAGCGACCTGACGGCGACAGCGAGTTCACAGTCTAGTGGGCAGAGTTGTAACTACACAGGCACTGCGGGGGCCACCACGGTGTCTCTAAATGCGACCGCTTGTAATCCGGTTGGGTATGCGGTGGTCTGCAACGGCCTTGCGCGTGACGTCGTTATCAATGCGCGGAGCGTCACAGGGACGGTCAGCGGCAATACCATTAGCGGCACTACGGGGGAAACATGGAACGTAGTCGTGCACAACACCTCGACGCCGGTGGGCATCGTAACGGTCAACAACACTTTTTCGATCGTCAAGTAGGCGCAAGGGCCACGGTTCGAGAGAACACCAAACGTTGAAGCGACAATCGCCCGCGGTGGGTCCAGTGGCCCACGGGGGTACTACCAGGTCCAGCCCTTCCCTCCAACTCCGGCTTCCACGCTTCGGCGACATCGAACACACGCGCTTCGTTCTTGCAGACTTCGGAACGCATGAGTTCCCCATCCACACGCGCCGTCACTTCCCACCCGAGCGGGTGTGTGCTCAACGAGCAGACGGCCGTGCGCTTCTGTTTGTGCAGCGTCCAGAGGGCGCCGAGGGGTTCAGCGCCACGGAAGTTGTCGAACGCGCGAAGGGTGGGCATAGTTACGCGAGCAGCGCGGTGATGAGAAACCACAAGGCGATGGCAGCGTCGAGAGCAAGGAAGTAGAGGCGGACTCCGTAGAAAATGACCTTATACGAACCTTCCGCCCAGACCCTGGTGTAGATCGCTGCATGCTTGGGAGTGTTCGGGTCGTTCGTCAGTCGCGCGATGGTCAGGAAGCGGATTAGCGCTTGATGCTCACTGCGCTCGTTATCTACGCGTAAGTGAAGGCTTGTCCATGCAACCCTCACATAGATCAACGCGGCCGCGGCCAGCATCACCCGCTCGAATTGTGAGCCGTTCACTCGAACGACTGCGACAATCAGAATGGTCTCAATCAGGGAAAACGGCCAAGTTGAGAGGCCCCACCGTTCCGCCGCGTTTGGAAGTTGGAGCGGTTCAGTAAAGTTCCGAAGGGCGGCTTCATATACGTCCGAGGTCTTCGCCATGAGGCTCATGGTAACCGCGACCTGCTCCGAGTCCCACCACACTTGCGGACGACAGCCCGCGTTAGAATCCTGCCCGTGCCTCCAGCCAAACGCGCGCTCACCCGAAAGCAAGAGAAGGTGGTCAGCAGCATCAAGGCCAGAATGTATGTATTGGCGCTCGATGTGGACGCCATCATCGCGCACCCAAATCCAGAAACCCTGACGCTGCGCCTCGAAATGGCACGAGACAGGCTCACGCGCAGCGAAGTCATCACCAGATACCTCCTGATAGACGAGCTCCTCAGCTACATCGTTTGCCGCCACTACTTCGGCAACCCTCGTGCCGCGAAGGTCATGAAAACGAAACGATTCCGGACCTTCAATCACTTCATCTTGGAAAAGCTCTATCTCCATCAAAAGCTCGACCTCGCCAGAGCCATTCACGACATCCCCAAGTGGGTGTCCTCGGACGCCGCGGCACTCAACGACTTGCGCAACGCCGTGGTCCACTCCTACTTTCCAGAGAATCGTCGCAAGAAGGCGGAGTGGAAAGGCCACGACATCTTCACGAACGAAGGTTTTGACGGTTTTATTGCTGACATGAGTCCGCTTGGGGACTTCTTTTTCAAACTCTTGGGATGGAAGGTCTAAGGCACACGCGAGACAATCGTGGCGATGGTGTATCTGACGACACTGACACGCCCGCTGCCCTCAGGCAAGGTGTTGGTCCACAACCGCGTCAAGGGGACACGACGGCTCGGCAGCCGCGGCTTCCGCGCGTGGTTGAGCAAGCCAGACCCGACGCGCTTGACGGTCTGTCGCTGCGGCTGGGCACGTGACTTTGGACCCCACTACCGCGTGAAGTGACGCGAGCGATTCTCCCTTCATCACGAAACCTGCTCCGAGTCGACGCCGCGCTCGCGGGATGATGCTGGACGGGAAAGGGCACTAGCTAGCCCATTCTTTGGCCGGAGAACGTCAGCCCCAGCCAGTCCTGGACAGCCCAAATTAGCCGGAACCAAGGCCGGTCCGACCCGGTGACTTCCTCTTGCTGCGCGCCGAACGAGTGTGTAGCGTAGCGGCATGTTGACACACGCCCCACGCCGACTCGGTGCTGTCACCTTGCTCGTCCTCATCCTTTGCGCGACTGCGATTTCAGATCCTCTCGCTCAAACCAAGTCTTCGACACCGCCACAGTCACCTCCGTTGATGATCGGTGGCCAGAGCTTTCGCGTTGGCATGTCGCGAGAGGAAGCGATGGCCCTCGTCGAAAAGTGCTGTCGTTCTAAGCCCGGCGGAGGAGACAGCGTCTGGCTGCTTGAGAAGTTAGTGGATGTCGGTTTTATCGGCTGGATTGAATTCAAGGACGGCCGCGTTAGCAGTCTGAATGCGGACGTGAAGGGCGGCGGCAAAGACGCCGCCGACTTCGTGACGGCGTTCTACCGATGCCTCTTGGACGGCCAACCGACAGCGCGAGGCGCCGTCAATTTCTACGCATATTCGATGGAAGCAACCGGTGGCTCCGCGCGATTCATCCAACTGACTTTCCCGAACGGTCGGATACTTCGCATCTCCGTTAACGCTGCAGACAACGGGCAGTCCGGCACATCCCTCGAAGAGTTCCGCTAGAGGGCCCTGCACTTCTTACAAGCTCCTGTGTGAGGAGAATAACGCGTGACTCGATGGATGACAGCGGCGCTGGCGCTCAGCGTTCTGGGAACCTCGTCGTGTGACAAGCTCACGTCGACGCGTCAGGCTCCACGAGTGACGCTGGCGGAACGCACGTCATGCCACGACTCGGTCGAGAAAAGTTGGAACGCCAATCCAAGCGCCGGACCTGGCAACGTCGGGCACGGTTCGCTGGCGACAAGCGACGGACGATGTCTCCTGTTTTGGCACTCATCGGAATACACCGAGGCCCATAGCAATTTCTGGTTTGATATTGAAGACGTGTTCACACACGAGACCCTTGCATCCGGGTTCGATGGGTGCACGTGGAAAGATCCAAAGGACGTTAGTAAAGGCTGCCAAGATAAGGAGAAGAACGTCTGCGTGTTTCGCCACACAGGCATGGAGTGCTCGGTCGTGCAGCAGCGGGTCCGAGCAGAGTGGCCCGACCTCTACGAGGTCGTGAGCGGCATCGACAGCTGGAAAAAGTAACCGTAGCGCGCTGGGAGTCAAATCCGATGAGACCCATTGTCCGCCTAGCCGTTATTCTCCCCGCTCCTCGTCCTCATCGTCATGTCGGGCACGTCCTCCGCCTAAGCTCCACCATCGCTCGTCTGCACGATGGAGCGGATCGCCGTTGCTGAAGTGGACTCGGGGTGGGAAGCTCGCGACGAGCGGTGACGTCAGCACCGGCGAGATGGTCCTTGCCAACCTGGGTTCCGATTCACCAACAGCGACGGCCAATGTTGGGGCAGTCAAGCTGCAAGTTGAGTTGCTCTATGCATCCCGCAAACACGCGAAGAACGGAGCGTGGCCATCTGCCCTACCGGACTAACGCGCAGCTGTCCATGAGCACGTTCATCATCTTGCCTCTGCCGCGGCACTTGACGCGAACTTGGTCACCTTTCTTCAACGCGGCCAACTGATCTTCATCGCCTTTCGAAAACATCGCTTGGACGCCCGTGAAGCTGGTCTTATCGGGTCGAAACGTGATGTACGGCGTGTTGAGGATGTCTTTGCCGATGATGTCGACGGTGCCTGACACCTCGAGGAGCTTGCCCTTGTAGCGCTGGTCCGCGGCGACTTCATTGGCCGTGTAGGCCTGCACGAGTTCCTCGGCCTCCACTGAGATATCCGGCAATCGTGTCGGGCTTGATGGAGGTGGCGGACTCCCTCCGCCGCCTGATGGAGGTGGCGGACTCCCACCGCACGCCAGCATCCAGCCGACCAGCAGCGTCCACGCGACGAGTCCGGCACGCGCCGGCGTCCGGGGGGCGTTGGTCTGAGATGTCAACCGCACAGATCCTCCTTTGGGGAGGCGATCCGGCGCAGTCTACCGCGATTCACGACGCGTGACACGCCGTCGACGACAATGAGGATGTAGTGGGCGCGTGCGACGAGCGGCCCCGATCACGGCGTCTCGCCCGTCGCCGCTTCACGCGGGAGCTGACGTCATCCGACGGGAGCCGGGACCGAGCTTTCGCGGTCGGTGTATGCTGCGCATCGGCACCTGTGTGGCTGAGCATCCCGCCATCATTCCTTACGACCCGCATCGCGGAGCCGCCGATCTCGGACGACTCTGGGTGCTGAAGAAAGGCAAGCAAGAGCTGTCGCTGTACCTGCACACGCATCCGCTGCCGGGATGGGAACTGCGGCTCAACATCGATGGCGAGCTGCGAGAGAGCAAGACGGTGCGCACTCAAGACGCGATCTTCGAGACATCCGAACAGTGGAAAAAGAAAGCCGAGCGCGAAGGCTGGATGCCTACTCATTCCTAAACATGAACACGATTCCAGGCGTCGAGTCCGACGATCTCCCAGTCCGCATGCGAGCCTCGATTTCGCTCGCGTGGTCGCTGCTAGCGAGAAAAATAGGCGGCGGGCTGATCGCGATAAACAAGGAAGCGTCCTTGCAGCTGCATTTCGGCTATGTCTTACAGCAGGTGCTGCCGTTGGTCACGTTTCATGAATCCGACAAGCTTGAATTGGAGTTGGAGACCGGGGCGAAGATCGGCCAGTCTGTCTGTGAAATCGACGTGCTGCTTACCGGGACCTCGCAGTCTCGAACCCACCGCATCGCCATCGAGCTGAAGTGCTACCGCACGCTGGCTTCGTCGGGTGGGAAACGCGGCGCGACTGACATCTTCATGAAAGACGTCTACGAAGACCTCGCGATCTTGGAGCGCTATGTCGAGTGCGGGCAGGCAAACGAGGGCGTCGCGCTCGTCATGAACGACATGGAGCGCTTGGTTCGCCCGACAGACAAGACCGCGAAGTGCTGGCATTACGATATCTCGCACGGCGCCGCATTCGGCCCAATCACACTTGACACGCCGATTGGTGGCAAAGACGTCAGCATCGCGCTCAATCGCCGATACGAGCTGGACTGGCGGCAGTATGGCAAGTTTTGGTTCCTGGAAGTGCAGGGCCGCGTCCCATCCGTATGAGCGCGTCGTGTCATTTGAAGGGCCATCGGTCCACGCGAACAAGCATCACCTGTCCCGACGGAACGAGATTCATCCCGTCACGAGCATTACGATTCAGTAGAACCACAGGAGTTCCGCCGCTGGATGCGCGCGGCGGCGCTCAGACCTTCTTGTCCCCGTAAAGTTCACTCACCACTTTGCCGCTCGGTAATGGCTGTTGTTCTACACCCCAAGTCTGCTCCAGAACCTTATCAATGATTTTGCCAACCGCTGTGTCGGGTTCCTTCATCGAAGCTGCCATGCGGTAGCACATTACGACGTTGTGGATATGCATTTGACGGTTATAGAAGTAAGTCAACTGCGCGATTGAGCTTCGATACACCCATAAGAAAAGGGCGGCAATCATTTCAATGACGGTGCTGCCTGCGAGGGCAACAGTCTTGACGTCTGTCTTTTGTGCCTGCGCCTCAGCCTGCGGTACCCGCTCGGCAGCTGTTTCGGTTGGCGATGGTTGTGCCGGTGCTGCTTGCGAGGCGTTCTGTGCCGGTGCTGGTTGCGCGGCGTGTGGTGCCGGTGCTGCTTGCGAGGCGTTCTGTGCCGGTGCTGGTTGCGCGGCGTGTGGTGCCGGTGCTGCTTGCGAGGCGTTCTGTGCCGGTGCTGGTTGCGCGGCGTGTGGTGCCGGTG
>Ga0163163_10000239_pt1 | contig 56166 bp, 49 predicted proteins | sample S65metaG_FD_119766 | JGI IMG/M metagenome (GOLD analysis project Ga0163163, IMG submission 119766) | Switchgrass rhizosphere microbial communities from Kellogg Biological Station, Michigan, USA - S6-5 metaG | ecosystem: Host-associated > Plants > Roots > Rhizosphere > Soil | place: USA... | reverse complement strand
GTCTAATTAGGTTCCAAGCGATCGTGCCCGTTGAAATGCTCCTTCGCAGTATTCTCCCGGGTATTTGTCATTCCTGATTCGTCATTAGCCCCGCTTCAACCTTCCAGCTTCTTCTTGGCGGCCTCAGGTATTTCGATCTTCGTGCCGCCCACGTCTTTGATTTCCGTAGTCGTGGTCCCGTCAATATCTCTCTCATTATCACCCACGGTGACAGTACCGGATTGTTTGAACTCATATTTTGTCAGCACGCCATCTTTGATCCAAAGCTTTACCGAACCCTTTGCGTTCTTTGGTTCCGGCGCGTCTGCTCCCCGTCGCCGTCCAAAGGTGAGCAATTCTTTCGCGCCCGCCTCGGTGAGTTCTCCGGAATAAACATCCTCGTCCTTCTTGAGCTCCTTGGTTTTGGAAACAAGATTGGCTGCTTCCTCGGCCGGCGTTTTAAAATTCTGTAGGCGACGTGTTAAAAACTGTCGACCTCGCGCATTTCCGGAGGTGTTGTTTTCCAATTCCGACAGGGATTGCCAACCTTCTTCCGGAAGTTTCACGACAGCCTTCCCGCCTTTCAAGAAGGCTTCCCTGGTGTTATCACCTGCCGTCATGGATAAGCAGGCCAGACCCTCTTGATTGACCTTGCCTTCCGTTGTGGTGCTGAAATTTCCGAAATCCAATGTCGTTTTCCAGCTATAGTTTTCTTTTTGGCCCAGCTTTTTAGCCGCAGCTGTGACCTCTTCTTTCGAGTCCGCCGCCAGGACTGAAACAGTTACTATGGTTAATATGCCGACAAGGATTTTTGCTTTCATAGAAAGTGCTGAATTATGGCGTTTGGTTTTTCCTGTCTCAAACAAAAGCCAATACCGCAAATGCGGAGTGGCTGTAACGGAATGCTATAAGGAACTAACTCCAATTTTGGCTCTACGCAAGGGCAAAACAGAAAGGCCGGGTTTTAACCCGGCCTTTCCGACACATTCTACAATGAGAACTAAATTCTTTTCGGCAGCCACACACAGACCACCGTCAACACGCCAATAAACTACATCATTGGGTATTTGCTGCCAGTCACCAGTACTGGTGACAAGTGTCAAGTCACGTTCCTGGCCTGGCGAAAAATAAACCACCAAAACCAAATTGTCCCCAATGCTCCACAAACCGCTGCTCCAATAAAATTGGCCCGGGGACCTAAGCTCCATAAAGCAGCGCCAAGAAATGAGCCGCTGGTGACAATGCAATCCCTTATCAGGTAGTAAGCACCGTAAGCTCTTGATCGGTAAGACGATGGAGCTTCGCCAATAATCATCGCCTTGCGAGCAGGTTCGCCGAATTCTTTCAAACCGCGAACCACAAACGCCAGGGCCAGGAATCCCAAACTTTGCGCGAACAACAAGGTCAGCGGGAAAAGCGTAAAAAAAACGAATGTCACCAGGACAAACGGGTGTTGACCATGCTTCCTCGCAAGGTGCGCGACCGGAATATAGCAAAACATGGCAGTCACCATTTCCAAACTCACAAGCACGCCAAATTGCTGCGCACTGATTCCCAGGTGATTCATAGCCCATAGCACAACAAAAGCAGAAGGGATCCGTTCGCAAAAGCGAATGAGAATATCGCTCACGAGCAGTTCGCGAAGCCTTGGTGAAAAAGACCGAACTACGGTTGAGAAACTGGTGGATTTAAGTGGGGTATTAGTTGCGGAGATAGGGCTTGGAGCAGGGCGGCCTTTCTCATCTGATTGGCTTTGCTCCAACATCAAGCCCTGAAATCCCATCGTCAGCAGCGTCAGAGCGATACAGATCAAAAGGCAATACTCGACGCCCTGCTGAAATCCATACTTTGTGATCAACCATCCCCCGGCAAGAGGCCCAAGCATCATGGGAATCCGGCGCACCATGGATTGAATGCCAATGCCCATCGTATGTTGCCCTCTCTCGAGCGAGGTCGCCACTATTGTAAAGGTTGCCGGCAAGGATAACGCGCTCCAGGCCAAAAAAAGGAAAGACCCCAACAGTAAGGCCAGCCAATGATGCCATTCCAATACCAGGATGTAACCAGCCAGCGATAAGCCACTGAAGAACAGCAGTGACCGGCGGTGTCCCCAATAGTCCGTCAGCCAGCCGCCGGGATAGGCATACAATGCTCCGAGCAATGTTTGCAGAGCATCGAAAAGGCCAATAATGAAAATACCCGCGCCTAAAGTTTGCAGATATTTGGGCGCGAACCCCAGCCAAAGCTTCTCCCCCGTGCCTGCCAGGACAAGCGCGATCAGCAACAATGAAACGTCGCGTCTGAGTGCTAGAAATTCGGCAATGCTCCGAAACCGGCTCATCCGTTCGATCCAGCTTACCCACCCAGCACAAACAAGCAATCGATAGCGATTTTAGACCAGTTGCTTCTTTTCCGCTTGCCACAGTAACTCACACGCAGACACTAATCGCTTCTTAAAAATAATGCTTATGAGAAAAAAGACTTCTGCCTCTCCCAAAGTCGGAATCATTATGGGAAGCGACACGGATTGGTCCACGATGAAAGGCGCGGTCGACGCGCTCGCGGAATTTAACATCCCAAACGAGATTCGAGTAATTTCTGCGCACCGGACACCGCACGAACTCTCCACTTACGCTACCAGTGCGTATAAACGCGGGCTCCGAGTCATTATTGCTGGCGCCGGTGGCGCGGCGCATTTGCCCGGCGTGACGGCTGCGCTAACGCCGTTGCCGGTGATAGGTGTGCCTATTGAAAGCAAGTCCCTAAAAGGGCTGGATTCACTCTTGTCCATCGTTCAAATGCCGAGCGGAATTCCTGTAGCCACCGTTGCAATTGGAGGCGGCCGCAACGCTGGATTGCTGGCGGTTGAAATCCTGGCAGTGGGTGACGTGTCGCTGTGGAATCAGCTGCTGAAGTTCAAAGAGCGCCTGGCTGAGGAATCGCGCGCCAAAAACCGGAATCTTCAAACGACATAAGGAGCATTGGCCGCCTCTCCTATGTCCTGACTGAGCCCTGAGCCGGAGATAGGAGATAGCGGATAGCAAGTGGAAAATAGCAACTGGAACTACTTTTGAAGGGCGGCGGAGGCGGTCAGGCCATCGTGGATGACGGCGCGGAAGGCGCGCAGGGCTTGCGTGGGATTTTCCGTTCCCCACAAATTTCGGCCGATGGTTCCTCCACGCGCTCCGGATGCAATTACTTTTGTCATCATTTGCAAAGCGCTTTCGAGCGTTTCGCACTTGGGCCCGCCTGCGGCTACGACTGGAACGGGACTTGTAGCAACAATCTCACGGTAGGATTCAACGTTGCCCGTGAACGGAACTTTGATCACATCGGCGCCACATTCGATGCCGCAGCGCACGGCCCACAGAATATTTTCGTGATCATAAACAATGGTTGGTGCTTTGCTGAAATCTCGCGGGTAAATATGCGCAATGACCGGGAGCCCGAGTTTGTCCGCCTCCGAAACCATGTCGGCGAGGATTTTGAGAAACTTTCCTTCGTTGGGACCGCGGACTCCGAGGGAGACGGCAATGGCGTCGGCGCCAAGGCGAAGCACTTCTTCGGGCGTGGTGAGGCATTCGATCACGGCGTCGTCAGCGGTGAAGCAAACGGATTGGATGATTAAAGGGATGGCGCCGGCGTGCGGTTCCCAAACCGCTTTGGCTACGCCTTTGAACATGGTGATGGCATCCGGTTTGCCTTCTACGATTTTTCGAATAGTCTGCGGCAGGTCGACCAGGCCCTGAGGCAGACCACGTTGGTAGCCAATGAAATGGTCTACCGCCACGGAGCAGAGGCGTTTTGAGGGGTGGGCGAAGATGCGGTTCAGACGGATCCGTTTGGCGAGGTGCATGGTAAATGATAACGATTCAAGCCGCGGACGTTAGTTTGCAGATGGTAACAAAGCAATTCGACATTTTGGGCTTAGGGGCGGTGGCGGTGGATGACGTGATTTTCGTGAACTCGTATCCGCCACCGGATTCAAAGGCCTGCGTGCTGAACCGTCAGCGGCGGTTGGGTGGAATGACGTCCATTGCGCTGATTACTGCCACGCGATTGGGAGCGTCGTGTGCTTATGCAGGAGTGCTGGGGCACGATGAACTTTCGCGTTTTGCGCTCCGCTGTTTAAGAGACGAGAAGATCGATGTGTCTGCGGCCAGGCAAACCCCGCACGCGCGGCCAATTCATTCGAACATCGTGGTGGATCAACAACGCGGGACGCGCAACATATTCTTTGATGTCAGGAAAGTGGTCGGGGCAAGGCGTGATGTACCTGCAGCGTTGATTGCAAAGTCACGGGTGTTACTCATCGACAACATGGGTGTGCAGGGAATGATTCGCGCCGCGCGTCTTGCCCATCGCGCTCATGTGCCGGTGGTGGCTGATTTGGAAAGTGGTCACGATCCCGGTTGCAGTGAACTTTTGCGACTAACGGATCATTTGATTTTGCCACAAGAATTTGTGATGGCATTCACCCGGAAAAAGTCCGCTCTGGACGCGCTTAAGGCCGTGGCAGCGGACAGCCACGAAGTGGTGGTCATGACCTGCGGCGCGGAGGGATGCTGGTACATGGAGCGAGGAATGAAAGCGCCGAGGCACCAGAAAGCATTCAAAGTAAATGCCGCCGATACGACCGGATGTGGAGATGTTTTTCACGGAGCCTACGCTTTTGGGTTGGCGCGCAATCTATCACTTGAAGAACGAATTCGATTGGCTTCGGCGGCCGCGGCTTTGAAAGCGCAGGAAGGAGGAGGAATCGAAGCAATACCGTCTTTGGGAAAGGTCCGCAAATTGATGAACCATGAGCTCGACGATAAAACAGATTGAAGAAGGGCTGGCGCAGTTGCCGGTTTTGGATATTCACACGCACTTGATCGGGGGAAGGTTGGGAGCGCGCGGCCTGCATGATGTTCTGCTCTACCACATGGTTATTTCAGATCTGTATTCGGCGGGGTGCCCTTCGGGCGCGCGATTGACGCCCTATCCCAACTGGCCAGGTGAGGAAGAAACGAGCAGACGCGTCGAGGAAGCTCTCCCATTTCTGCCGGCGATTCAAAACACGAGTTCGTTTTGGGGGGTGCGTTTGATTTTACAAGACCTGTACGGTTGGCGCGAGCCGGTCACGAAAGAGAACTGGCGCAAGCTGGACGCGTTGATTGGCGAGCGAGCTGATGATCGAGCGTGGCACCACTCGATTTTGGATCGTTTAAAGATTTGCCGCACGGGTACTGAGATTGCGCGGCGCGGTAAAGGGGAGGACGACGAACGGTTGCAATATGCGTTGGAATGGGGCTTCTTCACACGATGCCAATGGGGAGAATTTGATACCGCGCTTTACGAATTGGAACATTGCTGGGGTCGCTTACCGGAAAGTCCTACCCCCATTGGCCCGGGTGGGCGGCCACGAACAGAACGCACAATTCACTCGTTGCGCGATGTTCAGGATGCCGTGAATTACTATGTAAATGCCATTCCATATGACCAGATTCTTTCAACGGCCACTCATCTATCGACTGATATTAATTTTCGGCTGGTGACCGAGGCGGAAATGGAAAGTGCGCTGACGCGGCGCGCGCAGGCTGGCATCCTGGAGCGGGACGTATATGCCAGCTATATCAACGAGCTTTTTCTCACTGAATTGGAGAAGCGAAAGATCGTATTCCAGTTCAGTTTTGGCGCTGAACCTTTGCCATTTGAAACCGGGAGCCGATTGAACCAGGAGAGTATTCGGCAGTTAGGAGAGATGGTGGCGCGGCATCCCAAGCTACGCTTCCAATGCTTTCTATCCAGCCGCCATGGAAACCAATCGCTGTGCACACTGGCGCGCGAACTGCCCAACTTGAGCCTCGCCGGATATTGGTGGCACAACTTCTTTCCGGAAATTATTCGACAGGTTATTTCAGAACGTTTGGACATGCTCCCTTTGAATAAGCAAGTCGGTTTTTTCTCGGATGCATACTGCCTGGAATGGACTTACGCCAAAGCGATCATCGTTCGACGCCAAATGGCGAAGGTGCTGGCGGAGCGCGTTGACCAGGGGCAATATTCCGCGGAGGAAGCCCTGCGGATCGCGGGAACGATTCTTTACGAAACACCGCAACAGTTGTTGGGGATGGAACCACGGCAAACTTAGCATTGCCGAGGAAAAAACCTGGAGCCAAACCCCAGAGCTTAATACGGTAGGCAACGGCAGATGACACCAAAACCTTTAGCAAAGCTGCTTTTGATTTCGGCAATGGCGCTGGTATTGGCACGCAATTTTTTGCCGCTCTGCTTTGCGGCGCCGGAAAAGGGGACTGTTGCGATCGGTTCGCGGGTTGAGATGTTCGTGGATGATTGGCTGATTGATGCTAACCGCACTCGTGGACAAATATCGCTCGAACTGCAACGACCTGTCAGGCGCGAGGTCGTGCTCGTTACCGACAAACCGTGGGAAGGACCAGATAGCGCGTACTACACTGTTTTCCAGGACGGTCCGCTCGTAAGGCTTTATTATCGTGGAATTGTCCCTGCCGGCGACACCTCGAGTGGCCAGGTGACTTGCTACGCGGAAAGCAGCGACGGTATTCATTTTACGCGGCCTAATCTGGGTTTGGTGGAATTCCAAGGTTCGACTGAAAACAATATTATTTATCGCGGTGTGGAAGCTCACAATTTCGCGCCATTTCTCGACCCAAACCCGGAAGCCAAACTCGACGAGCGTTACAAAGCATTGGCTGGGATTCAAAGCAAGCTCTACGCCTTTGTCTCTTCTGATGGGATTCATTGGAAAAAATTACAAACAGAGCCTGTGATGACCAAAGGCGCTTTTGATTCCTTGAATCTCGCGTTTTGGGATAGCCGAGGCTATCGATGTTTTTCGCGTCATTTCGAGGATGGAGTCCGTGCGATTCAGAGTTGCACCTCGACAGATTTCATTCATTGGAGCGACCCGGTGCCGAACAGGTATTCGACCAACGCGCCGAAGGAGCATTTCTATACCAATGGCACGCGCCCTTGTCCGGGTGCTCCACATATCTATCTCTCCTTTCCAAAACGGTTCGTTCCGGAACGGAAAAAGTTTGCCAACTACAATGAACCGGGTGTGTCCGATGCGGTGTTTATGAGCAGCCGGGATGGTGTGAACTGGGAGCGGACCTTTTTAGAAGCGTGGTTGAGACCGGGTTTGGACAACCGGAACTGGACCCAACGAAGCAACATGCCGGCCTGGGGAATTGTGCAACTTGATCCGGCGGAGTTCTCCATGTATGTCAGCGAACACTATGAATGGCCGGATAATCGGCTCCGCCGGGTGACTGTTCGCAGGCATGGATTTGCTTCCGTCCACGCGGGGGCAAATGGTGGTGAGTTCACTACGCGGCCGGTGACTTTTACAGGGAAAAACCTGATTTTGAACTACGCCACTTCGGCGGCTGGCTCCGTTCAGGTGGAACTTCAAGACGCGCAGGGCAAAGGAATCGAAGGCTGGACTCTCGGGGATATGCCACCACTTTTCGGCGACGAATTGGATGCAGTAATCCACTGGAAAACGAGTGCTGATTTATCTGGCTTGGTGGGCAAACCCGTCCGGTTCCGGTTTGTCCTTAAAGACGCTGATTTATTTGCTTTGAGAGTGGGAGGTTAAGTTCTCTTCCCACACGCAGGCAGAAAGAAGTTGCGCCTGAGGGCGCCAATAATTAAGGGTGCAACCAATGAATAGCACACGCATCGCAGTGCTGGGACTCTATCGGTCCGGTTCAACAGTCGTAGCCGGGGTTTTGCATCACCTGGGAGTCGATATGGGTGCGCCTTTTTATGGTGGGTATTACGAATCGGATTGGGTGTCCAAGCAGTTGCGGATCTGGTGGGATGAACGCGGAGAACTGCAGGAAAAGGTGCAGCGACCAAAACGAGTCAAGGTTTTGGCCGAGTGGATGAAAGAGCGGGAAGCGGCAGGCGCTCGGTGGGTAGGGATTAAACATCCACTGCTGTCGCTCTGTGGGGAAGACTTGGTGCAGGCCTGGGGAGAAGAAACTCGATTTATCCGATGCTGCCGGCCTCTGGATGAATCCGTCAAATCGATGAAGACGGGTATGGGATATAAAGGGGACGCCGAATTGAGGCAACGGACATTATTCGATGAATTGGATCGTTTTCTTGCTGGACGACCGCACTTACAGGTGGGTTTTTCTGATATGATGGAACACCCGGAACAGGAGATCAAAAGGATGATCGAATTTCTGCAGATTACACCCGAGCCGGAAAAGATCGCCCTGGCGATCCAATCGATTACTCCAGGGAAACATGCCAAGGTCGAAGCCGAACGGCGTGAAGCAAAACGCGCCAGCAAGCGGTATCAGTTAAAACAATTTTTCAAGAATTTGGTAAATAACGCGGAGAGGAGAGTGTCGAGGGTCGAGGAGGAGGGGAGAGGGAGAGAGGATAGAGAATAGCGAATAGCGAATAGCGAATTTTGGGATCCGGCGGCACTCGACACTCGTACTCGGCTCAGCGATTTTGAAAGTGAGTGCTGAGGCCCATTTCGCAGTGGCTCGAATGTTCGTTCAAGGCATTTTGCAATAGCTGGTCGTTCGCGGAAAGATTGTCGCGGCTGGCAGGCAAATGCCACAGATGATAACACAAAGCCCAGCCTCGGACGTCCAGCCGGCGCACTCGGCCATTCATTAAACGAACCGCCAACTCCGAATCTTCGCGGCCCCATCCGATAAAAGCTTCGTTGTAGCCATTGACTTTGATCAAGTCCTCACGCCAAATGCCGAGATTGCACCCACGAACGCCTCTAAGATCGTGGCGATAGCGACGAAGCGGGACGGGCCAGCGATAAGCATGCTTTAGACCTCGAAGCTGTCCACTTACCAGAGCCCGACGACGGTCACGAGCGAAATCGGCCAAGCCGAAATAGGACGCAGCCCGCTTCTCGATGAGGGCGCGATGCCCCTGGATGAATGTGTCGGGTCGAGCGAGTCGGCGATGATCCGCGATGAACTGAGGATGAGGAACAGTATCTCCATCGAGGAAGACCAAATAGGATTGAGTGGCTTTGGCAATCGCCAGGTTGAGGATGCGCGCACGGCGGAACCCCGCTCGTTCCTGCCACACCCGAAAGGTCAGACAAGAGCCGTCTGCGGCCCAGCGTTCAAAAACGGCTGCGGTTTCATCCGATGAGCCATCATCCGCAAGAATGATTTCCTCAGGGGGTTCCGATTGACGCCCTACCGCCTTGAGGACACGAGAAAGAGGCTCCGGTTGATTGTAGGTGTTGATGATTAAGGTTAATGACGGAAATGCAGTCATTGTTTCAAACGTACCTCAGGAACGACGAGATCGCCTGCCCTTTTGAACTGCGCCTCGAGCACTTTGGTATAACGTGTCAGCGTCGAAAAGGCGCCGACCCACGCGATGTAATACCCTGGCCATCCATCCAGGAATCCAAGCCGCAAAACATAACCACGAAGGAATTTCCAGATGGGCCGAAAAATGAGGTCCAGCCACGTCGGCTTGCGTCCTTTAGCCACGGAGTCGCGGACAAATAAATCAGAATAGTGCGGGATTTTCCCCAACTGCCAGTTGATGCTTTCGTTGCTGAAGTGGAGCAGGTCGGAACGCAAGCGTCCCACGGAACCATTCACCTCGAGCCTTTCGTGGATCTGACCTCCGCTATAAAGCGCGAAACCTTTTCGCCACAGCCGAACGACCCGATCCGGATACCAATCCCCGTGTCGAATCCAGCGGCCGCAATAATAGGAACAACGAGGGAATTCGAAAGCGCGATAGGTATCGCTTAAGGCAGGGTTGCCGATAGCCGCGGCAATTTCTTCACGCAAATTCTGCGTTACTTCTTCATCGGCATCCAGGGAGAGGATCCATGGAAACGATGCTTTCTCAATCACAGAATTTTTCTGCGCGACATATCCCTTCCAGGGCTCGCGAAATACTTTTGCGCCGCTCTTCAGGCAAAATTCTTCGGTTCCATCGTGGACATCCTCATTAAGCACGACGAGAACTTCGCCTGCCCAGCCAGAAACACTGGCCAGTGCCCGGCCGATCCTGTGGACTTCGGCGCCAGAGATGATGCAAACTGAGATCGGAAGCTTCGGCATGCTAGTACGCTACTCAATCAATTGGCGCTTTGGCAAGTTGCGCAGACGGGATTGAAGAAGAGTTCGATGAGGTTTTTTGTTGAGCGCCAGACGTTTCGCACGGGGAAGTCTCCTTAATGGAAGATGAAAGGCCTTACTGCTGAAAAAATCTCGCCTTTGCTTTGTTCCACATACATAATCAATGGTGTCTCCCGACAAACATTTTGCTAACGGTGTGGACCTGCAAGCAAACGAACCGCACACAGCACAAGGCGAGGTCACATCGCTTAATTTCCAGCTATTCCGCTTGATAAAGACAAGCCCACTTATACTTGTAGCAGCCATCGCCGCTTGCATTTTTGCGATTCGGATGATGGCGCCGCCCAATTTGCTCGATCAAGACCAGGAACGTCCAGCCTCCTACGTGCTGGACGTAATTAAGAACGGGAACTGGCTTTGCCAGCGGGATTGGACGGGAGCCATCACCTCCAAACCTCCTTTGTACACCTGGCTCTGCGCAATTGCGACTCAGCCATTCGGACGGATAAACCTTTTTGCTTTGTATTTGCCAGGCGCGTTAGCAGGGTTTGGCATAGCCTGGCTGCTCTTCCATTTTGGTCGGGTGAGCTTTGGTGCAAGGTCCGCACTATTCGGGGCACTCATGTCGATGCTTACCAGCGCTGGGTTCAAGGAATTTGGTTTGGCAAGGACGGATGGAGTCTTCGCTTTTATGGTAACAGGCGCTGCGCTGTTAGCGTTCAAAGCCTGGATGACCGGTCGTGGCTGGACCTGGTTTTGGCTGATGACTGCGGCGGCCACACTCACGAAAGGGCCACTCGGTCTGGTGTTGCCGGCCGGTGGATTGTTAGCCTGCGTTTGGGAGAAAAAATCGGGCGATGCTTTGCCGATCCGCGGCGCGTATCTGAGAGGGGCTCTCTTGTTTATTTTGATAACTGCCGGATGGTTGCTGGCTTCTTATTGGCAATACGGTACGCCGGTGTTGAAAAAATTGCTATTAAAGGAGTTCGTGGGGCAAGCTGCGGGTACAACGGTAAAACACGCCCCCGGCACTTTAATTTACCAGCCGCCTTTGTATTATCTGGGGCGCGCTGCTCCCTGGAGTTTGCTCGCTTATTGGGGACTTTGGCGGATCTGGCGGCGCCCCTCCGCCGAAATCAACGCGCGACGGCTCGAGCGCTTTCTCTTCTGCTGGTTTGCCGTCGGTCTGGCGCTTTTCAGCATCGCTCCACATCAGAGAGCGGACCATCTTTGGCCGATAATGCCCGCCGGGGCCTTGATTGCTGGGGTGGAATTGGCGCGGTTGACGCAATCCTTTTCTCCCAGGGTGGTCTATCGTTGTAGCGCGGTGGTGATCATTACGATCTTGCTTGGTTTTTCGTGTTATTATTTTGGGCCGGGCGCCCGGGTACCAATTATTAGTCAGACGGTGGCGATCAAAAAACTAGCGGCAGCAATCGAGCAAAAAGGCGGCAAAGAATTTCCTCTCACTCATGTGGACGACCCGATCGGTCTGCAGGTTTATCTGAATACCTTGCGGCCCCGTGTTTCCTACGAGCGAGCTGCGCGATTACTGCGGGGCTCGCGACCTGCCTTTGTCGCCATAAACGATTTGAAAAAATTGGAATCCGCGGGACATGAGGATAACAAGCTTTCTTATACAAAATTACTGTCCACCGGTAGCGGCAAGACGAATGTTACCTACATCATTGGGAATCGCTCGACCTTCGAACGAGCAAACTCGATGGCATGTTGCTTCGGACCCATTTTTATTCACACTAGCGATGCGTGGCTTCTGAACCTTACCGAGAAGGAAGCTTGTTTTGAGATTACGACCGAACCAGGGCAAATTCTGGTGACCAATGAATCTCCCGAGCCCCGTGATATGAGTGTTTGCTTCTTCAGCAATGGAGTGCACCAACCACGGCGAAAGAAATTGGCAGGGAACGAAAGCTGGATTCCACGCATGTGATTCAATTCCCTGGATTCGAAGAGTTCACGCTTTCATTTTCGGGGTTGCCGGGCCCGAGTTCTCCTTCCCACCTTGCCACTACGGCTGAGGCCAGGCAATTGCCCACGAGATTCACGGTCGTGCGCGCCATATCCATTAATTCATCCACGCCTAGAATTAGAACCACTCCTTCCAAAGGCAGCCCGAATCGGACCAAAGTTCCCGACAGAATTACAATGGAAGCACGAGGGACTGCAGCCACTCCTTTGGAAGTCAGCATCAAAGTCAGCATGATCATCAGTTGTTCTCCCAGGGAGAGGTGAATTCCAGCGGCCTGTGCCACAAAAACGGAGGCAACGGCTAAATGCAGGGTGCTCCCGTCCAGGTTGAACGAATAGCCAGTGGGCAAAACGAATGATACGATATGTTTCGGCACACCAAAGCTCACCATTTTTTTAAACGCCACCGGTAATGCGGCATCGGACGAAGTGGTGGTAAAGGCAATCAGCGCCGGTTCTTTGATCGCCCGCAGGAATCTGCGAAGAGGGATGCGAGCCCAAATCGCCACCGGCAGGAGCACGATCAAAATAAAAACGATCAATGCGCAATAGAGTGTGAGCACAAGCTTGCCCAGGCTGGCAAGAATGCTGATTCCTGAATGCCCTATCGTCACCGCCATCGCTGCTCCTACTCCAAAAGGCGCGAACATCATCACGATCCCCGTGAACTTGAACATGACTTCGGAAACCCCTTCAAAAAAGTTGAGTATAGTCTCTTTTGGCTTGCCAGTCACTTTAGCCAGGGCAATGGCGAAGATAATGGAAAAGACGACCACTTGGAGGACATCATTGTTGGCGGCGCTTTCAAAAAAATTTTTCGGAAACGCATGCACAATCATCTCCGCCAGCGTAAGTTTTTGGGGAGGGGTGCTGACCGTTGAATGGGGTGGGAGTGAGACGCCCGCGCCAGGCTTAGCAATATTCACTGCGGTGAGCCCAATGACCAGGGCTAGCGTGGTGACAATTTCAAAGTAGATAAGGGATTTGAGGGCCAGTCGGCCCACCGCTTTGAGATCTCCTCCATGGCCCGCGATTCCCACTACCAGCGTGCTGACGATGATCGGCACAACGATGCACTTCACCAGGTTCAAAAAGATCGTGGAAACAATCTTTGCTCCTTGCGCCTCTTGCGGGAACAACCAGCCGAAAAGGACTCCGCCCGCCATCGCAATCACGATCCATTGCGTTAGCGAAATGCGACGTAATAAGGCAATCATTCAGGCCTCAGGTTCGAGGCGAAATTATGCATGCATTCAGAAGACCAGATTTTTGTGCCTGAACTCCAGCTAATTATCTCGATGAACGGGGCCGGGAGGGGGTTCATGGGAGACTTTCAAGATAACGCATGCCCGCACGGAGCAAGATTGCGAATGCACCATCGGGCCATGAACCAAAGCCCGGTGTTTGCTCCCCTCTCCTATCCGGGGGGGAGGGTTGGAGCGAAGCATATCGGTTCAAGGAGAGAAGCAAAACCCAATCGTGCCTACTCACCAATGATCTTCACCAAAACCCTTTTGCGCCGTCGCCCATCAAACTCGCCGTAATAGATTTGTTCCCATGGCCCGAAATCAAGCTCGCCCTTTGTGATGGCCACGACAACCTCTCGTCCCATGATCTGCCGTTTCATGTGCGCATCGGCATTATCTTCGCCTGTGCGGTTGTGATGATACTGAGAGGTGGGCGCATGTGGCGCGAGTTTCTCCAGCCACACATCGTAGTCGTGCAGGAGACCTTCCTCAGCGTCATTGATGAACACAGAAGCGGTGATATGCATGGCATTCACCAGGCACAAGCCTTCCTGGATTCCACTTTTGCGAACCAGCCCGTTGACCGTGCTTGTAATATTTACAAAGCCACGGCGGTTGGGAACTTCAAACCAAAGATGTTCTGTGAGCGCCTTCATTAGCAAATTTTTAGCGATGCGCAATGGCCAGGCCGTTCCGCGTAAACCAGTCCAATTCACGGTTGGCAAGCTGCAGTTCTTCAGCGCTCTGCTGCACAAGCTGCACTAGTTCCCAGTTGCGGCTTTCCAGATTCTCGTTTGTCACTTCACTCATAAATTGAGCCGGCGTTAAACCATAAAAAGGCTGCCGGCTTCGATTCGCTTCGGCAACTCATTTCCAACACGACGGTCCTTTGTTCATCATAGGCAGAGAGCCTCGTCCGCGTTGACAACCTAATCTGCGAACTGCTCGCCTTCATCCCGGAATATTTTGAGTTGAATTGGTCATTCATACCTGTGTGTGGAATGACGACATCGGCTGTTCCAGTCCTGGGACGAAAGTCCCATCGCCGGTTCATGACTGGCCGCGTGAACCTAACCGCCTCACATTCAGCGAACCAGAGCGCAGACAAATCGATCCAAAGGTGAGACCTCGCGCAATTTTGTGGAACCACTTTCCTCCCGCGCTCTCACACCCACCCAAATGCGAAACTGATTCGTTTGGAGCAGTGACATCTCCTTGCTCCAGTCAGATGCGCGAAAACAAACAAACTATGAAACAAGTTATGATGAATGAACGAACCAAAACGAAAACGTCAACTGAATCGCCGACTTCTCACCCGCTGAGAACCTCAGCATTAGCGGCTTTATCCACCGGCAAGCTGGTTGCTGGCGCGATGAGTTTGCTCCTGCTGGTCTCTCAAGCATCAGCGGACTCTTTTGCCTTTTCGACCGGCAATCCGGATGCAAAAATCGCCACCCTATCGCGTCCGTCCAGCCCGGGCAAACTCCAGACCGAGACCGCCGACGATTTCATCATCGTCTCAAACACCACGCTCATCAGCCAGGCGACCTTCACCGGGCTGATTCCATCAGGAACGCCACTGAACAGCGCCTTGAATGTTGAAATTGAGATCTATCACGTTTTCCCCAATGACTCCGATACAAACCGCACGCTGCATGTCCCGACGCGGGCCAATTCACCCGGGGACGTCGAGATTGACGATGCCACGCGTGATGGCTTCAACGGCAGCCTGAGTTTCAGCGTCACGCTTGTCAACGCCAGCTTCACGGCGTCGAACTCCGTTGTGAACGGCATTCATGCGGCTACCAACCAAACAACCTTCGGCGAAGGCCCGGTGACCGGCGAAGAAGTTTTGATCAGTGTGACGTTCAATCCGCCAATCTCGCTTCCACCGGGTCATTATTTCTTCCGGCCCGAAGTGCAGTTGAGCAGCGGCGATTTTCTGTGGCTGTCCGCCCCCAAGCCTACCGCCCCTCCGCTGTTCGTGGGCGACTTGCAAACCTGGATACGCAACGATGATCTGGCGCCGGATTGGTTGCGCATCGGAACTGACATCGTCGGTGCGGGCGCCTTTAATGCGTCTTTTTCACTCTCCGGTGAGACCGACGCGGACGGTGATGGAGTTGCGGACTCTTTGGATCTCTGCCCGGGCACTCCCGCTGGCGCTATTGTAGACGCAAACGGGTGCAGCATCGACCAAATCGTGCCGTGCAGTGGGCCAGCTTCGGGCGGAGCGTGGAATAATCATGGCCAGTACGTCTCTGCCGTCGCGCAGGCGGCCGAAGCGTTCGTGGAACAGCGTTTGATCAGCGAGGCTCAGGCGGAGGAGATCGTAGCGCAAGCCGCTCAGTCCAACTGCGGGGCCAAGAGGTTAGCGCCGACAGCACTTCGCTCCAATCAGAAGCATCGAAACAGATAAACTCTACTGGCAGACGAGCAACTGAACCAAGATTAAACACCCCGGTCGAAGTCAAGCGGCTTCGACCGGGGAAGCAAAACTGCCTTTCCACTCACAACGACCACGCAAAATGAATGAACGCATGGGAACCATCTCTTACAGCACATTCAGGATATAGCATGAAAGGCGCTATCCCCTTCATCCGAGCGGTCGTTCCAACCTTGTTGGCTTTAACCCGCTTCGTGGCTGCAAATTGCCATTTGCGAAGTTCCCTCCGGGAGAGGGTCTTTAGTCCCATAAAGTTTGGGGAACTGACGCCTCGTCCAGGCTTCCAACCTTGTGTGAACACTAGAACCGTCTTTTGCATTATTCAGGCCCTGTCTCTGATGAGCCTCGCGGCCCCGACCCTGGCGCAGGAAGTATCCTTTCCCGATCCGGGCCTGAACGCCGCTGTCCGCGCCGCACTGCAAAAGCCTTTCGACCCGTTGACCGAGCAGGACCTGCTCAGCCTGACGAACCTGAACGCCAGCCGTCGAAACGTGAGAAGTATCGAGGGCCTGGAAGCGGCGCGCAATTTGGTCACCCTTGATCTCCAGATCAACCGCCTCATCAATTTCTCCCTCCCGAGCGAGTTGACGAAACTGATCACGCTTGACGTTAGCGTCAACCCACTTACTAACTTTTTCGTTCCGAGCGGGCTGACGAATCTCGCCTCGCTCACACTCGAATCCGATGGACTCACCAACCTGACCTTACCCGCGGGTCTGACCCGTTTGATCAACCTTGATCTCGAGAACAATAATCTCACCAGTTTCAACCAGCTTTCGAACCTGACCGGCCTGATTGCTCTCGACCTCGGCTTCAATTCATTCGCCAATTTTTCTCTTCCGGGCGGGCTGACGAATCTGAGCTCGTTCTATTTCGCAGGTAATCCACTGACCAATGTCGTCTTGCCTCCGGGGTTGGCAGGCATGACCGATCTGAACCTGTCCCAGAATCTGCTCACCAGCTTCACCCTGCCTACAGGCATGACCAACCTGATGGAACTCGACCTTTTCTTCAATCAAATCACGAATCTGACTCTGCCCGCTGATCTGCGGAATTTGACCAAGCTTGACCTCGATTTCAATCGGCTCAGCAGCCTCAATTTCCCTTCGAACCTGATTCGCCTGGGCTTTCTTCACCTGCGCGCCAACCAGTTCACCAACTTGAACGTCCCTGCGGAGTTGACCGGGCTGACCTATCTGGACGTCAGGGAGAATCCCCTCACACACTTTACGTTGCCTGGCAGTTTAAATCATTTGGCCAGTCTCGGCATCTCCAAGACCGAACTTACCCAGCTCACCTTGCCTTTGGGTCTGACCAATTTGACCACGCTCTTCCTTGCCGAGAATCATCTGACCAACCTCGTGTTGCCCCCCGATCTATACCGATTGGAGACGCTTAACGTTGGCGGCAATCAACTCACCAGCCTTAACTTGCCATCGGGCCTGACCAATTTGACCGGCCTTTTCTTCGTCGCCAATCAACTGACCAACGTCACGTTGCCTCCGGACATGACACAGTTGACCGAGATTGGCTTCCTAAGCAATCCGCTCACGACCTTCGTTCTGTCCGAACTGACCGCTACGAATTTAGCAGGAGACGTCGCAGCACTGCGGGATCAAGGCGTTTCAATTTTCACGTACCCTCTGGAAGTCCAACTGGTCCGGCCACAACCGTTTGTGGGAAGATTCCAATTTGGAATCACCGGGCCACCTGGAGTGTACGCCGTTCTTGGATCGACCGATCTCGTGGTCTGGAGCCTGGTGGGCCCTGCGACCAACTCGCTCGGCAGCATCAACTTCAACGACGTGACAGTAAACTCCTCTCCGCAGAAGTTCTACCGCGCGTTATTGCAAGGCCCGCCCAAGAACATGGTGTTCATCGCGCCCAATACTTTCATCATGGGCAGCCCGACCAATGAACCAGACCGCAACAACAACGAAGGTCCGCAAACCACGGTGACGCTCACGCGCGGCTTTTGGATCGGCAAATATGAAGTGACCCAGGGCGAATACCTCTCGGTCATGAACACGAACCCGAGTGCCTTCCCAGGCGATCTGAGCCGTCCGGTTTCCAGCGTGGGTTGGCCCGACGCTACCAATTACTGCGCGAAGCTTACGCAGCGGGAACTGGCGGCGGGGCGCATTCCCGCCGGGAGTCAATATCGTCTTCCGACGGAGGCCGAATGGGAATGCGCCGCGCGCGCCGGCACCATGACGCGGTTCAGCTACGGAGACGATCCGGCCTACGCCAGCCTGGGGAGTCACGCTTGGTACGCCGCGAACAGTGGTTTCACGCCGCACTCGATCGGGCAGAAGCTTCCTAATCCATGGGGACTGTACGACATGGAAGGAAACGTCGTGGAATGGTGCCAGGATTGGTTCGGCCTCCTGCCTGGCGGCATTCAGACCGATCCGACAGGCCCAGTTACCAGTACGAGCGGGCGGAAAGTCACTCGCGGTGGCGCTTTCGACAACAGCCAACAGTCCTGCCGGTCGGCCGGGCGGTCCTTGTTTAACGCCGGCCCGTTCGACACTGATACGGACCTCGGCTTCCGGGTTGTGCTGGTTGCCGGACCTCAATGAAAATCACCTGTAACCGTCATGGAAATTAACCTTGCGCCATCCGTCCTGACAACCGGGTGTGCCTACACTTCAACCAATATGAAGGATCGAACGCGCCTCAAACGAAACCCTGCCATCGGCAATGATTGTTGGAGCGCTATTCGCCGGCGAACCGCCGTGCAGCGTTCTCGCCAACACGCGTTCCCAAGGGAGGTCGTTTCGCCTAGTCGGCCAGAGTTCGCCAGGCACGCCCGGCAGTTGATGATCTGTCTGGGCCGGCTTTCGACGCCCACCGCCACAAAGGTGTTCCTGCGAATCCGCTCGCAGCCGAACTGAAGACCTTAGCAATTCACAAGACGAACAGTACAAATCAAACAACGGAGCTGGCAAACTGTCAGTTCCACAACCAGGAGAAAAACATGAAAGAAAAAGCAAAAATACGGAACCAAATGAACATCGGATGGAAATCGGCGCTTGTATTCATCGGAACGGTGCTGCTCTGCGCATTTCAGGGTCAAACAAACGTGGCGAGTGCCGCTCAAGGAAGCCCGAACGGCGCCGCAAGTCAGATGCCCGCTTACTACGATGGTGAATTATTCACCGTCAATATGTTCGAGGTGCCTGCCTCCGACCCGATAATCGCGCACAACTCGAGCGCCAACATTATCTATGCAACAAACGATCTGGACGAAGAACAGGACTTCGTTCCTGTGATCAATGCCATCCAGGGCGACGGATTCAATCCTCTATGGTTACAAGTCCTCATCGTTTTTAATCCGGGGTTTACGCCCCACCAGTTCTTCTCCGACGTGGAAGTGGAGGCGGCGGCCGCCGGCGCCAATCCAGAAATCACTCTCGTCGTGACGGACGAAGTTTATCGCTGTTCGGTTGTTGGCAGGAAATAGACGAGGACCAATGAACCTCCCCGCCGCAGGCGGGGAGGTTCCGGTTATACGTCTAATCAAGCACGGCTACCCTGACCTGACGAATTTGACGGCGCTTGTTATCCGAGGCAATACTTCTCGCCGACTCGCCGACCTCAACTTACCGCAGGGCCTGACCACGCTGGAAACGCTGGATATCGACAACAATGTACTCTCCCACGTGATCTTGCCCGCGGGCATGAAGAGTTTGTTCAGGCTCAGCCTCCCGGGCAATGAACTCACCAATCTCAGGCTGCCTGCCAAACCAAAGTAGTCCTGTGTAAGGCAAGCAACCGAAAAGCTAACACTTTCACGAAGGGAAACAGCCATGAAAAATCGAAGCAATTGTTGGGACAGATCCACAGAGCCGACCCGATTTGAGCGCGTCGTATTGCACGTCCGGTGCCTGCTGCGCGACCACAAATACGGCTGGCACTTCGCCGGCATCTGGCGCGAGGTCACGCGCCATTAACTTAGCAGGCAAATACCGAGCAAAGCGCTCGCTTTATGGGCGATCTCGTTTGACAAAATCAAGTTGCAAATGGGGTGGTCGACGGGATTCGAACCCGCAACATCCAGAACCACAATCTGGGGCTCTACCATTGAGCTACGACCACCACTCACAAGAACAAGCTAATTTTTGCAGTGCCACGCGTCAAGTTTTCAACTGGGCACAATCAGAAGAAACTGCTTGCTGTTCCGTACTTGTTTCAGAGTGCGGCCCTCGACTAAAGTCGCGGTGTGGTCACACTTCAGCGCAGCAAACTGTTCGGCCAACTGCCTGCTCATGAGCTGAAAGCTTTGCAGCAGATTGTATCCGAAGTACGGTTTTCTGCAGGAAGCGAGATTTTCAAGGAAGGGGATCGTGGTGACGGAATGTATGTGGTCAAGGAAGGGCTCGTGGAAATTTCCGCTCTGTTGAACACACAGGTTCGACATGTCTTTTCTCAAGTCGGCCCCGGAGAAATGTTTGGCGAAATGGCGGTAATCGATCAGAAACCTCGCTCAGCCTGTGCCATGGCTCGTCAATCAACCTCGCTTTATTTTATTCCCAGCCAGGGGATGCAGGCGTTAATCGAGCGCTGCCCTTCATTGGCTCTGGCCTTATTACGTGAGATTAGTCTTCGATTGCGCGAGTTCAACCGTCAGCACGTCCGCGAGGTTCTTCAGAGTGAACGCCTGGCCATTATTGGCCGATTTGCCGGTTCGATCGTTCACGATCTTAAAAATCCCTTGAACATCATCAGCATTACAGCCGAATTGGCCGGAATGGAAAAGGCTTCTTTGGAAACGCGGCAGCAAGCCAAATCTCGAATTCGCAAACAAGTCGAACGCATCAGCGATTTGATTAATGAAATACTCGATTTCACCCAGGCGACTCACGGCGAGTTTGTGCCCGCATTGACAAATTATGGAGCGTTCGTCGAGCAGTTGGCCGAAGACATCCGTCCGGAGATTGCCTTAAAATCCGCGGAATTGGAATTGGAACCACCGCCTGAGAACCTCGAACTGTTCCTAAACCCAAAACGGTTGCGGCGGGTTTTCGAAAATCTTATTCACAATGCGACGGATGCCATGCCGGATGGGGGAAAAATCTTTCTGCGTGTGCGGCCCAACAAAAAAGAGGTTGTAACCGAAATCGAGGATGGAGGGACCGGGATTGCCCCGGAAATTGCGGGCCAATTGTTCGAAGCGTTTGCCACGCACGGCAAAGCTTACGGAACGGGCTTGGGACTCTCCATTTGCAAACGCATCATAGAAGATCATCATGGGTGGATATCTGCCCGCAATGAACCACAGAAAGGCGCGGTATTTTCCTTCGGGTTGCCCTTTCCTCCGGGAAGGGTTAATTGAAACAAATTCAGGGTAATGTTGCGCACCTGCATTTGCTGAGCAAAGTTCTTGGGGCGTAATCCAGCCTTTTAACCAGACAACGCCAGAAAACGTGAATCGTATCCGTCTTTTGCCTGAACAGGTGGCAAATCAAATTGCCGCCGGTGAGGTGGTCGAACGCCCTGCCAGTGCCGTAAAAGAACTGGTTGAGAATGCACTGGACGCTCAACCGACTCATGTCACAGTCGAAATCATGGCCGGTGGACGCAGCCTCATCCGAGTGACCGATGACGGTACCGGCATGAGTCGTGATGACGCTTTACTTAGCCTGGAACGCCATGCCACCAGCAAAATTCAACGCTCAGAAGATCTGGCGGCCATCACCACCATGGGCTTTCGTGGCGAGGCATTGCCGAGCATAGCCAGCGTCAGCCGCTTCACCCTCACTACCCGCGAGCGAGAAGGAAGCTCCCCAGAAGGCACCCAGATCGTTATTGCCGCAGGCAAGATTCTCGAAGTCAAAGCTGCCGGCATCGCGCCGGGTACCAGCGTGGAAGTCCGCCAACTTCTTTACAATCTTCCCGCGCGCCGGAAATTCTTGCGCACAGAAGAAACCGAGGCTGCGCATATCCAGCATTATCTGACACTGGCCGCCCTGGCATTCACGGAAGTAGCGTTTACTTTTAAGAAAGATGGACGGGTTATCTGGCAATTGCCCGCGATCAGAACTGGAAATGATGGCGCGGGAAAGCCGGACGCGTTGCGGGAACGCTTGCGCGCGCTTTCTACCGACCAACACCGACTCCTTCCCGTCGATTACCTGGGACGGAGTATGGATGAGGAATCGAATGCAGATTCTGATTTCCATATCTGGGGATTTATCGGCGCGCCCGGAGTCTCTCGCTCCACTCGCGAAGAGCAACATCTCTTCGTCAACCGACGGCCCGTAGAAAATCGTGGGCTGAACTTTGCCCTGTTGGAAGGTTATCATACCGCGCTGATGAAGGGACGTTATCCGGTCTGCTGTTTGTTCCTGGAACTCAATCCCGCAGCGGTCGATGTCAATATTCACCCCGCCAAACGGGAGGTGAAATTTCATCAGGAAGGCGAAGTCCGGCGATTTGTCGCGCGAGCGGTAAAGGAGACCTTGTTACGGTTTCATAGCGCCGGGCCGAGCGAAAGTGGTCAAAGCCTTTCTCTCGCCTCGAAGCAGGAGGCTTTGCCCAAGTTACCTGCCACGTTGCAACCCGTTTCAGTACAGTTGCCTCCTAAACAAGAACCGTTGCAAATGGGTTTTGCCTCGAGCCCAGCATCGGCTCGAGCCTTGGTTGCCAAAACCTCCTCAGTGATACAGCCCCAGCCCAGTGAAATTCCGACCTCAGCGCTGTCGTCGCTCCAGCAAGGATTGAACAAACCGATGTCGCCTGAGGTTTCCGTTATCGCTCCCACATCGCCTAAAACTCCTCCGCTCCCCCATTCATCTCCTGGGCAAACTTCTGAGCCATTGCTGAAAGTGGATCTCCGCCTGGTAGGGGTTATTGGCAAGCTCTACGTTGTGCTCGAGTCCGACCGCGGGTTGGTCCTGCTGGATCAGCACGCAGCTCACGAAAGAATTCTTTTCGAACAAATGCTAAACCGGCTGGAAAAAGACGCCCAGGCGCCTTCGCAGCGGTTGTTGCTTCCCGAGACGGTGGAATTGTCGGCGCGAGACGCCCATTTTTTACGCGAACAATTGCCTGTCCTCACCCGGCTGGGTGTGGGATTGAATGAGTTTGGCGAACGCACCTTCTTACTGGATGCCTTGCCTCCCTTCGTCAAATCAGCCGAACCTCGCCTGTTTGTGCGCGAGTTGGTCGATCAGCTAAAAGCCGCTGGCCAGGAGGTGAACACCTTGCGCCTGGGCGAACAGACCGTCGCAAAAACCGTTTGCCGCCATGCCGTTAAGGCTAACGACCCTCTCCGGGGTCCGGAACTGGAAAATCTCGTCGAAGATCTGCGTCGCTGCGCAATGCCCTACACCTGTCCGCACGGTCGGCCGACGTTGATCGAAATGAATTTCAAGGAACTGGAGAAAAAGTTTGGACGGGTGCAATAGGCGTGGGGAAATGACGAATGACGAATGTCCAATGACGAAAGAAGCCCCAAGCACGAAGGTTGAAGCTACGTTCCACTGCTTAGGCTTTCGTCATTAGGATTTTTTTCATCATTCGTTATTGGCCATTCGTCATTTCTGCTCCACTCCCCAATCACCTCGACATCCCGCCCCTTCTGTGTTATCAAGCGCCGTGCGTTCGCAATGGCTCAACCAGATCACCCGCGTTGTGGTCAAGCTGGGAACGGGAATTCTGACCGACAGTCGGAAACAACCCGATCTGCCCCAACTGGAACAATTGGTGACCCAAATCGCTGAGCAGCGGAAATCCGGCAAGGAAATCGTGGTCGTTTCGTCGGGTGCCGTTGGCGCGGGAATGGGAAAGCTGGGTTTTGAAAAGCGGCCTCGCGATTTGGCGGAGTTGCAAGCTTGTGCCGCGGTCGGCCAATCGCGACTGATGGCCATTTACGAAAAGCTGTTCGCGCAATTCGATCTGAGCGTCGCTCAAGTGCTGCTCACGCATGACGACTTGCAACACCACGAACGCCATCTCAATGCGCGTAATACGCTGGTCACGCTGTTGGCCCATGGCATTGTGCCAATCATCAACGAAAACGACGCCATCTCATTCACCGAGCTCAAATTCGGTGATAACGATTTGCTTTCGGCATTGGTTGCCTCTTTGTTGCCGGCCGATTTACTCATCATCCTTACTACCGTGGATGGGGTGATCGAAAACTTTGGCAAGGCTAACCCGAAAACGTTCAGAACGATCGAAAACATCGATGGCGAGATTGAACGATTGGCCGGGGGCACTCAGAGTGTCACAGCGGTGGGCGGCATGTCTTCCAAAATCCAGGCTGCCAAAATTGCCGTTCGCTCCGGTATTCCTTTAGTGATTGCTTCGGGCCGCAAAAAACGTGTCCTGGCTGAAGTCCTTGACGGCCATGAGGAAGGTACGCTGTTCGTACCCAAAACCGGTAAATTGCAGGGTCGCAAACGATGGATTGCTTTCTTTCATCATCCTAAAGGTGCTCTTTTCGTGGATGAGGGTGCAAAAAAAGCTCTCCGTGAAAACGGAAAAAGCCTTCTGCCACCTGGGGTGGCACGTTGCGAAGGAGAGTTCGTAGCCGGAGATGTGGTCCGTCTTTGTGACCTCGACGGGACAGAATTCGCCCGAGGCATCAGCAGGTACAACTCCGCTGAGATCAAAGGCCGTCAACTGAAACGAGTGGAACTGATTCACAGAGACGATTTGGTTATTTTGTAAAGGTACCATGACATCTTCTATAAACGAACTGCGCCAGGTCATGGCTCGATTACGCTCGCCGAAAGGCTGCCCGTGGGATCGAGAGCAGGACCATATGACGCTGCGTTGGCATGCGGTCGAGGAGGTCTATGAACTGCTCGATGCGATCGAATCTCGAGACGACCAGGAAATGATCGAGGAATTGGGCGATGTGCTGCTTCAAGTTGTCTTTCATTGCCAACTGGCCCAGGAGCGAGGCTCGTTCAACCTCGACGCAGTAGCCCGGCATATCACCACGAAACTCATCCGACGTCATCCGCACGTATTTGGAAACACCAAGGTCAAGGATGTGGCTGAAGTGTGGAAGAATTGGGAAGCGATTAAACGCGCTGAAAAACACGGAACACGGCACGCGCGAGCTTCCGTTTTGGACGGGATTCCGCGGCACTTACCAGCTTTGTTGCGGGCCGAAAAGCTGGTGAAAAAGGCTAAACGCGGAAAATTGCTGGATGCGCAGAAACTCAAACGCAAGACGACCAAGACGAATCTGGCCCGTGAGCTTTTCCAGTTAGCCACGTATGCTCAGGGCAAAGGATGGTCTGCCGAAGAGCTTTTGCGGAACGAGATCGGGAAACAGGAACGTCTATTGCGTCAAGCTGAACGCCGCACCACGGGCAAACGGGCTTGTTAAGCGTGCGCACGAATGCATCTAATTTCTTGTCGGGATCTAAGCCACTTTCATTAACACCCTGCTTTAGCTGGGTGGATGGGGCCGATGTGGAACTGGAACCGCTTCAGCGGTTTCCCCGACGAGTTTTGCAACGAAGTGGCGAAGAAACCGCTGAAGCGGTTCGGCCTCGTCAGCAGAGCGCCATCACCCCGCTTAAAGCAGGGTGTTAATGAAAGTTGCGCACGTGGCATCTAACTAATCAGCGCCATTATCAAAAATGGGACGCACTCCTTGCCCACTTTTTAGTGACAACCGCCCCAAAGATACTGACAATACCTTATGATCGATTCGCGGTACAAAACATTGGCAGCATTGCTTGTTAATTATTCCACTGCACTGAAGAAAGGGGAGCGTGTCTTGCTGGACATGATTGATGTTCCAGACGAATTCACCATTGAATTGATGCGGGCTGCCCGCAAGGCCGGCGCCATACCACTCATCGAAGTGCGCCATACACGCGTGAATCGGGAAATCGTCCGCGATACGAACGAAAAGCATGCAACCCTTGTGCGAGATCTGGAACTGGCTCGCATGAAAAAGGTGCAGGCTTATATCGCGATTCGCGGGACCGAGAACGCCAATGAAAACTCAGATGTGCCCTCCGAAAGGATGTCGCTCTATTCACGCCTGACACGGCCGGTCCTCAATTATCGGGTGAACAAAACCCGCTGGTGCGTGCTGCGCTGGCCAACACCGAGCATGGCCCAGGGCGCAGGCATGAGCACGGAAGCTTTTGAAGACCTTTATTTCAACGTCTGCACCATGGATTATCCCAAAATGGCGCGTGCCATGGTGCCGCTTCAACGGCGTATGCAAAAAGCGAATGCAGTTCAAATCAAAGGTCCTGGCACGGAGCTCAGATTCAGCATCAAAGGTATCGGCGCTCAAATGTGCAAAGGTGACCGAAATATTCCCGATGGCGAAGTCTTCTCCTGTCCTGTAAAAGACTCCGTCAACGGCTCCATTCAATTCAATACACCCACTCTTTATTCCGGCACAAAATTCGAGAATGTCCGGCTTGAGTTCAAAAATGGTAAAATCGTCCAGGCAACCTCGAATAATACGAAGCGACTCAATGAAATCCTGGACACCGACGCTGGCTCTCGTTACACGGGTGAATTCTCACTTGGATTCAATCCGTACATTCTGAATCCCATGTGCGATATTCTGTTCGACGAAAAGATCGCCGGTTCGCTCCATTTAACGCCCGGCCAGGCTTATGAAGATTGCGATAACGGAAATCGCTCCGCAGTGCATTGGGACATGGTTTTGATACAAAGACCCGAGTGGGGCGGTGGGGAGATTTGGTTTGATAATGAACTGATTCGGAAGAATGGGAGGTTTTTGCCGAAAGATTTGAAAGCACTGAACCCGGAGCATTTGAAGAAATAAATACTGCAGCAAAGCTGGTTTCAGGTTTGCTCCCGTTCTTATCTCGTTGCTTTCATTGCCTATACCTGCTGGGATTCAGCGTCACGCCCTTTTCAAAGACTTAAAAAAACTAATCCAGAGTATTTGAAGAAATGAAAACTGCTTATGCTGGGTCATTGCGCTCTTGCGCTCAGCCTGACTTGCGGTTATTCATCCGGAACGTGTCGAGGGTTCCGTGCGGCTGTTCCTGGTGCTGAGTCACCGATTTGGCAGGCGATTGGAGCGGAGCAATCCGCCTCAACGTACTGTCGCGCGAAACCGATGATACGGCAGGTCGATCATCTGTGCCCGTTCGGAACACGTATAACAGCTTTTGATCGGAGTAACGGCTATGGCTTACACAAGTGCGTCCACGAAGCAACGCGGGTTTGGTGAAACCATGCGCCCCGATTTATGGTGGGCGCAGCCTGCATTTGTATTTATTGGCTTGTCCACTTTTATCGTTTATTCAACCTGGGCAGCCTTGCAAGGAGAGCATTACACCTACGGCCCTTACGTCTCTCCTTTTTATTCTCCCGAAATATTTGGACCTTCTCCGCATAGCTGGTTTGGACCGAAGCCTGGATGGTGGCCTGGATTTATCCCATTTTCGGCGGCGTTGTTTATTCTTTGGATGCCCGCGGGATTCCGGCTGACGTGCTACTACTATCGGGGCGCCTATTACAAAGCGTTCTGGGCAGATCCGCCTGCGTGCGCTGTAGGTGAGCCACGCAAGACTTATCTGGGCGAAAGATCGTTCCCGCTGATCATGCAAAACATTCATCGCTATTTCGTTTATGGGGCGGTTCTTTTCCTTTTCTTGCTGGCCTACGACGTCTGGTTGGCGGTTTGGTTTGTCGATCCTGCCACTGGCAAAAAAACGTTTGGCATGGGGCTAGGCACTCTGGTGCTCGCAGTCAATGTGGTGATGCTTTCGGGGTACACACTTGGTTGCCACTCGTTACGCCATTTATTTGGCGGATACCTGGATCGCCTTTCTCGAGCGCCCAAACGCAAGCGTCTGTACGATTGCTCCAGTTGCCTCAATCGGCGTCACATGTTTTGGGCCTGGACGAGCTTGTGCACGGTTATGTTCGCAGACGTTTATGTCCGCTTCTGTTCCATGGGTATATGGAAAGACATTCGGTTTTTTTAGCTCTAAATCGGGATCCAGTTTTAATGGAAAACACTTTACTTCTCTTTCGGTGATTTTTGCATATGGCTGATTATCCCATCATCGAGCACGACGTTTTGGTTATCGGGGCCGGAGGCGCCGGTTTGAGGGCTGCCATTGAAGCTTCCGCTGGGGGGGTATCCGTCGGCCTGGTTTGCAAATCGCTTCTGGGCAAGGCCCATACAGTGATGGCTGAGGGTGGGATTGCCGCGGCGCTCGCCAATGTGGATGATCGCGACAATTGGAAGGTTCATTTTTCTGACACGATGCGCGGTGGCCAATACATAAATAATTGGCGTATGGCTGAACTGCACGCCCAGGAAGCCCCTGCGCGCGTGCGTGAACTCGAGGCCTGGGGCGCGGTGTTTGACCGCACCGGAGATGGCCGCATTTTGCAACGAAATTTCGGCGGACATCGGTATCCTCGCCTGGCGCACGTGGGCGATCGCACCGGATTGGAGATGATCCGCACCCTGCAGGATCATGGCATTCACCAGGGGATCGACGTCCACATGGAATGCACGGTAGTGACTTTGTTAAAAGATGGCGAGCGTGTTGCCGGTGCATTCGCCTACGAACGTGAACGAGGGCGGTTCAAAGTTTTCAAAGCCAAGGCGATCGTGTTGGCGACTGGCGGTATCGGGCGCGCTTATAAAATCACAAGTAACAGTTGGGAATATACTGGGGACGGGCACGCGCTGGGTTATTACGCGGGCGCTGAGTTGATCGACATGGAGTTCATTCAGTTCCATCCTACCGGCATGGTTTGGCCGCCAAGTGTGAAGGGAATCCTTGTCACGGAGGGCGTTCGCGGCGAAGGCGGTATTTTGACCAACAAAGATGGCAAACGTTTCATGTTCGACGAAATTCCGGAAGCTTACAAAGCGCAGACGGCCGATAGTCCGGAAGAAGGCTGGCGTTATTGTCAGGGCGATAAGAATGCGCGCCGGCCGCCTGAATTGCTCACGCGCGACCACGTCGCCCGGTGCATTGTTCGTGAAATCAAAGCAGGCCGCGGGACCCCGCATGGCGGCGTTTACCTTGATATTGCCTGGCTGAAGGACAAAGTGCCGAATTCGGTCGAGCACATTAAGAAGAAGCTGCCGAGCATGTATCATCAGTTCAAGCAGTTGGCGGATATCGATATTACTCGGGAACCGATGGAAGTAGGTCCTACCACACATTATATCATGGGCGGCGTGCGTGTGGATTCGGACACACAAATGTCAAAAGTGCCTGGCCTTTTTGCAGCGGGCGAATGTGCTGCCGGTATAAACGGGGCTAATCGCCTGGGCGGGAACTCGCTTTCAGATTTGTTGGTGTTTGGTAAACGTGCGGGCGAGTTTGCCGCGAAATATGCGAAGGAAAACTCCGCCGCTAAAATAAGCACCGGCCAGGTAGACGAGGCCGCCAAAACCGCGCTGGCCCCTTTCGAACGGGGGGCAAAGGCAGCTCCTTCCGATGGCGGGCCTTATCCCATCCAGCAGGAGTTGCAGGAAATGATGCAGGATTTGGTCGGCATTGTCCGCAGGGAAGACGAAATGTTGCGAGCTCTCGAGGGGATTAACAAGCTATGGGACCGCGCGAAAAAAGTCGGCGTTTATGGCAACCGCGAATACAATCCAGGCTGGCATACAGCGCTGGACTTGACCAACCTGTTAACTGCAGCCGAAGCCGTCACTCGCTCGGCTATCGAGCGCAAAGAAAGCCGCGGTGCACAATTCCGGGAAGATTACCTGGACAAGGATCCCGCTTTTGGAAAGGTAAATATTGTGTTGCGCAAGGCAGCGGATGGCTCGATGGAAGTTCGCCGCGAGCCTATTCCGCAAATCAGGCCGGACCTCCAGCAAATCATCCAGGAAATGAAATAACTTCATCCGATGAACAAGGCAACGTTTAGAATTTGGCGATCTGACGGCACCACCGGGAAGTTCGTCGATTACGAAACTGAGGTGAGTGAGGGGATGGTCGTGCTGGACGCTGTGCACCAGATCCAGGCTAGCCAAGCCAACGATCTCGCGTGCCGCTGGAATTGCAAAGCAGGAAAGTGCGGCTCTTGTTCGGCTGAGATTAATGGCATGCCTAAACTAATGTGCATGAGTCGTCTCAACGATCTGCCGCTCGATAAACCAGTCACGATCGAGCCGATCAAAGCTTTTCCTTTACTAAAGGACCTGGTGACCGATGTTTCCTGGAATTTCCGAGCCAAGAAAAAGATCAAGCCTTTCAAACCGCGCGCACCTGATGCGCCGGATGGCACGTGGCGAATGGCGCAGGAAGATATAGATCGGGTTCAGGAATTTCGGAAATGCATCGAATGTTTTCTTTGCCAGGACGTTTGCCACGTCTTGCGCGATCATCAACTGCATGAACAATTTATCGGCCCGCGATACCTGGTCCACGTCGCGGCCTTGGAAATGCATCCGCTGGACACCGAAAACCGGCTTCAGGAATTGAAAGACACTCAGGGAATCGGTTACTGCAACATCACCAAGTGTTGCACCAAGGTTTGTCCCGAGCACATTACTATCACCGATAATGCCATCATCCCATTGAAAGAGCGCGTGGTGGATGAGTTCTACGATCCCCTTGCCAAACTGCTCCGTAAGCTTAAGCCAAGAAAAGAAGGACAGTAGTTCCTATCTTCAAACTGGTCCTGAGTCGGTGTAGGTTTAGCCATAATGCCGAGTCCATGGGGTGATTTCTTAGAAATCCAGAGGATCGCCCCTTTTTTGTCGTCCCGACTTGGCATTATCCGAGTGTTATTCCGGGAGTAAATCGAATGCATTTGCATCGTCACCTGTAATGGTGGCCGGCGTCTGCTCGACATCTTCTCCAAGCCAGTTGTAACCTGCCGCGCGATCGGGGATGATGTCCCGGTAATCCGTCATCCTTGTGGCTTTCATCTCCAGTGGCTGAAAGATCTTCTCGTACAGAAATTCTGCGTACTTCTTCCCACTCACCTTCTCGATGATTTGGCCCAGCAGATAGTAGTTGGAGTTTGAGTAGCGCCACTGCGTTCCCGCTGCAAACTGGAGTGAGCGCTTCTTTACCGCCGTGAGGAGTTCGTCGGGTGTGGCGTCCAGGCGCAGTTGTTCGAAAAAGGGTGGAATGTCCGAGAAATCCATGATCCCGGAGGTTGTGTCAGTAGATGACGGACAGTGACATCCTTCCAGGATGCGGGAGAATCGGGCAGGTATTTTGCCACCCGATCATCGAGCCCGATCTTGCCCTCCTCCACCAGTATGAGGATGGCCGCTGCCGTGAATTGTTTCGTGATAGAGAGGATTTCGTACACTGTATCCGCTGTCGCGCCCGCGCGTAGCTCAATGTTCGCGAAACCGTAGCCTTTCGCCAAAAGCACCTTCCCGTCGCGGACAACGCCGATGAATACGCCGGGGATATGCCATGTCTGCATTTGTTCCCGTACGTAATCATCCACCCGTTCGGCGTATCCTCGGCGCTGCGCAGCCAACACCAATAGAGACGCCGAGATCACGGCGGAGAACTTTTTCATAGGTAATTTTAGTAGAGATCGTAGATCATGTTCGCGATTAGCGACGGGGCGGGAAAGGTGCTCCGTTCTCAGCAACGACGTACACGAAAATCATCGCCAGTATCAACAGGCACACCCCAATGATCAGCAGGTTGATGATTTTGAATTTGACCGTGACCTGAAGCTCCCGACGGACGCGGTCGACGTGAAAATGCAGGATCGCCAGCAGATTCAACGCGAGCGCGATGAGCGGACCACCAACGAGGAGCAGAGGTGGCAAAAAACGGAAGACGGACCGGTCTATGTCGGCCATCTTCTCTTCGAGCGCGGAAAATAGGGGGATTCCGATTCTAAAACCATACTTCAGGATCACGCCGAAAATGAACAGACACGGGAGGGTAACCAATAAAATACCAATCCAGGAAGATCGCTTCGCGCTCACCAGGACGAGCCTGAGCTGCCTTTGGTGCGTCGCGCTGGACAGCTCGGGTCGTTTGATACCTTCCAGCTTCTTGATCAACTTTTCTTCGTCCATATTGGAGCCTTTATTCCAATGGCTATAATGCAATCCTCGCCAAAACGTTGCAGATCACAGGAGATGCCTTAGTTTCCTGATTCCTCGTGAGAGCAGGGATTTGACTGTGCCTTCCTTCTTGTTGAGAATCTCAGCTATCTCCTTCACGTTTTTGCGTTCAAAATACCGCAGCATGATGACATCCTGGTATTTGATCGGGAGTGCCAGCATCTTCGACCGAATTGCGAGAAAGTCATCGGATTCTCGAAACTTTCGTTCAGCTTCCGCCCTCTCAGCCTCCAGGGTCTGCGGGTCAATCGGCTCGAACCCGATCTCTTCCATGAGCTGATCGAGCGAAACGATCGGTCGTCGCCACTTCCGGAAATACATCCGCACTTCGTTCGTTGCGATGCGATAAAGCCAGGATGAAAACGGGATTCCTTGCCACCTGTATCGCCAAAGGCTCTTGAACGCCTTGAGGAAGACTTCCGAGGTAATGTCTTTCGAGGCATTCCAGTCCTCGACGCGGCGAAACACATACCCAAAAATGGCGTGATAGTGCTGCTCGAAGAGGATACCGAATGCTTCGGGGTCCTTCTTCGCCCGTTCAATAATGGAGCGCTCGTCGGCCAATTCAGTCTTGCTTATCCAGGTAAAATGCACGTTTTTCAAAACGTTGCACAAAATCCGATTCACACTTCGGGTTCTGGATAGAGATTTTTCAAACACCGACGTCTTTTCTCTCTTTTGGAATTGGATTTTCCTAGGAAAATGACACCCGGATAATGCCGAGTCACAAATACAAAAATGGCATGATTCCTTCGGTCTTCAAAGGGATCACGCCATCAACTCGGCATTATCCGGCGCTACAGAAAATATTCTATAGTCTACTGGGAGAACCCCCCGGATTATTACGCTATGGTATCTTTGAGGAATAGATCATCGATACTGCATGGTGAGCCGAATTTCTAAAGGCTACGAAGATCGCTTTCGTGACTTGCTCCTGCGGGTCAATGCGCGGCGGTCGCAACAGGGAATTCACTGGATGCTGGCGAAAGCGAAACGAGTCAGCGAGCAGGAAGGTATCTCCTTCAACGAATCATTGGAGAAACTCTATCAGGCGGTGTCTTCACGGGGTTACTTTTGTCGTCCCAACCAGGATCCACTGTTACGCTTTTTCTGCGACAGCGGTCTGGGCGGCCTTGCGCGCTGGCTTCGCGCCGCCGGGTATGAGACATGGTGGAAAGCGCAAATTCAGGATGAAGAACTGCTGCGCCAAGCGCGCCAAAACGGAAGCATTCTGCTCACCACCGATAGCATGCTCATGGAGCGGCGTCTCGTCCGCGAGCGAACAATCCATGCGTTCTGGCTGCCGCCAACGCTTAAGCTTGAGAACCAAGTTGAGGTGGTATTTCGGGAATTCCAACTGCGGATCCGTGAGCCGCGCTGCATGGTTTGCGGCGGTGAACTTGTGACTTCGGATAAAGAAAAACTCCGCGAGCGGATCCCACCCCGAACGTACCGCTGGCTCGATGAATATTTTGTGTGCGGACGCTGTGGCAAGGTATTCTGGCGCGGAACGCATTGGGAGCGAATCCTGCGCCAATTGCAACGGGTCCAATCAAAAAGCTGAGTTTTTGGCGGAGTGTCCGTGCTTGGACGCCGCACGGGGTTGTTATTCCTAAGACGGTTTAACGCCAAGGGCGACGATGTGCACTCCATTGTTGGACCCGAGGGGAGCACTCCGATTTGTGCGCCTAAAAAGCTAAACCGCAGTTTACCCCATATCGACTACCGGGAATTGCAAAGACTGTTTAGCGATGCCGTGAAAAGAATCATTCTGAAGAGCAGAGCCTGGGTCATCGGTTTGGTCGCCCTGCTGATTTTGGTACATGTTTCGGCGCATTCAGCAAGTTGCCTCATTCCACCACCTGGAATTGTTTCCTGGTGGCGTGGAGAGGGAACCGGGTTGGACGCTGTGGGCATCCACCACGGAACTGTCATGGGCGGAGGAGGATTCACGCTCGGCAAAGTTGGCCGCGCATTTTCTTTTAGTGGAAGTGGGGATGATTTTATAGGACTTCCAGTAAACCTGTTTCCCATGCCTAAACTCGATCAGAATGGGAATGCGCCATTCTCCTTTGAAACGTGGTTCAAAACTACCGCGAGCGGAGTTATTCTTGGTCAGCAGGATCAACCTCCGTTCAATACGGTCCTAAGTGGAAATGTCGCCGCTCTTTATGTCGGCACTAACGGACTGCTTTATGCTGAGTTTTTTTGGGGCGCCGAAAATCCTCTGCAGACCACGAATAGTGTTGCCGACGGAGAGTTCCATCACGTGGCAGTCACGTATGATGGAAGCTGGCAAAGGCTTTACCTGGATGGCAACCTTCTGGGAAGCCAATCGTTCGCGCAAATCGGATATGCGAATGATTACTTTTACCAAATCGGCACTGGCTGGTCTGATGGGTGGCCCGAAACGCCCGGCGGTTGGTTTCCATTTAATGGTCTAATCGATGAATCAGCCTATTACTCTCGTGCGCTTACGTTGGCAGAGGTCCAGGCTTTATATCAGGCAGGCAGCGCCGGTAAATGCGCTCCGCCCGATGTTCCTACGCTGGTGCATCGGTATAGTTTTAACCAGGCTCCTGGACAACAGACTGTGACCGACTCGATCAGTGGGTCCGATGGCTTCATTTATTTCGCCAGTTCTTCCGCACCGTGGACGAATGGAACACCCGATGGCAGCGATTTCACGGGTTCTGGAACACTTCGGTTGAATGGAACCAGCGGTTACGTAGATCTACCACCCCGCTTGGTGTCATGGTTTTCCAATGCAACCTTTGAAGCCTGGATCAAATGGTTCGGACCTTCGACGAGTGTCTGGCAACGTGCATGGGACTTCGGCTCCAGTAATGGCGGCACCAATGCCGCGGGTAACGGCACCAACTATGTCATCTTCACGCCAGCCCGCGGAGGAACGGAGTTGCCTTCCTTCCAGGAAACTACTGTGGACCCTTTTGGCAGCGAAGTCGATCCTGACTCGCTGATCCTTTCTGGAACAGGAAAATTCCCAGTGGGTCAGGAAGTGTACGTGGCCGTGACTTACGACCCAGGTGCCGGCAACGCCCAAATGTACTTCAACGGAAACCTGGTGAGTTCTACGAACAAAAGTTTGAACCCACTCATTGTAATGACCGATTACAACAACTGGTTGGGTCGTTCGCAATGGACTCGCGATCCTTTTTTCAATGGTGAATATAATGAATTTCGGATTTGGGACGGCGCGCTGACTTCACAAGATATTGCCAATCATTATGCCGCCGGACCGGATCAGCAATTCGTCAGGGTGCGTCCTTATATTTGGATTCAAAAAGCGAGCAGCGAAGTGGTGATTTCCTGGTTCACCAATTATGCCGAAGGGTTTACGTTGCAAAGCATTTCGAATTTAACCTTGAACAATTGGTCAGCCGTAACAAACGCTCCCATCGTAACCAACGGCAGCTATTTCGTGACGCTAACCACAACCAACACCCGCGCATTTTATCGATTGGCGCGATAAAATCTCCTCCCGCTCCCTCGCTCCCTGATCCCGCTTCACCGCTCTTTCTCATCCTTCAGGATAGTCAGGAACTGTTTCATTGCCGGCGAGAGCACCTTGTTCTTCTTGTAAATCGCGGCCAAAGGCCGGAAGAAATCACCGTCTTCGAGATTCAATTGCGCTAGAGTTTGCTTGGACACTTCCTGAATGACTGTTCCTTGCGGGACAATCGCCACGCCCGCGTCTATCTCGACTGCCCGTTTCACCGTCTCAATGTTGTCAAACTCCATGACATGATCGACCTGAACGTTGTTTTCTTTCAGCAGCCGATCAATGGCCTTGCGCGTGGGAATGTCCGGCTCAAAGCCGATAAATTTCTGGCCGCTCAGGCTTTTGATACGAACACTCTTCCCCTTGGCAAAGGGATGTTGAGGATGGACGATCAGGACGAGGGGATCTTTTCGTAATGGATACACTTCCAGTTTCTGGTCGCGCTGGGGATAAGCCACTAGTCCCAGATCCACGACATTGCCAATCACATCTTCATAGACCTGGTTAGCCCGCCGGTATTCGACGTGCACATTGACGGTAGGATAACCTTTTAGAAACCTTTTCAAGTAAGGCGGCAAATCATGGAGGCCAATACTATAAATGGTTGCGACACGGATTGTTCCCGAAATGATATCCTTGATTTCCTGCAGTTTGCTTTGAAGCGCTTCGTAAGTGGCAATCACCTGCTTGCTGTATTCGTATAAAACCTGGCCTTCCCGGGTGAGACGAAATTTCTTTTTGCTGCGTTCGATCAAGAGCGACTTGAACATCCGTTCGAGAGAACTGATTTGCTGGCTGACCGCCGATTGGGTGACTTCGTTGATCTGAGCGGCCTTGGTAAAACTCTCCGTGTCCGCCAAGTCACAGAAGACCTTCAGGCTTTCAATTTGCATAAGAATAATGAATATGGGGCGGCAAACAGATAATCAACTAATGTTTTCCACAACTCACTCAGAATTCTAATTCTAATTGAAAGATTACTAATATGAAAAGCAATTTCGATTTTGGCAGTCACATCAGGCGTTCCTCGACAAGTACCACAGGAGTATGCCTCGTCCCCTGGCACAGCAACGTTCGAGCAAATCAAAGCTGAGGATCGGCACGCTCCAACTGCCACGTTCTTTCCACATTCCCAGGCTTGCGAACTTCTCAATCTAACGACTCTTTGGTGCTCCCGTTGTTGTTCCTTCAAGGAATGTTTACTCTCGTCGAGTGCATTAGAGATCGTGATGTTTGCGCGATGTGCCAGACTGGCTCAGGCCATACAGGTTCGCAAAGCTTTTCAACAAACGGCCTGCCGAGTTCTTCACACGTTCTGCGGTTGCCAGCACGTCGGAATGCGAGAGCGCTTTCCTGGTCCGTCCCGCTGCCAGGTTAGTGATGCATGACAAACCCGCAACACGGAGATCACACTGTCGCGCAACGATGGCCTCCGGGACGGTGCTCATCCCAACGACATCAGCACCTAATCGGCCAAAAGCGCGAATCTCTGCCGGCGTTTCATAGCTTGGTCCACAGAGCGCAAGATAAACGCCGGACCACAGTTTCATTCTGCTTTTCTTTGCTGCCAGTTTCAGCAAGCGTTGGAGCCCCGGATCGTAAGCACGGGTTAAATCCACAAAACGCGCACGACCGTCTGCCATTTCACCGCGCAGGGGGCTTGTGCCCATGAAATTGATATGGTCCGCGATTACCATGAAATCACCGGGGTGGAATTTGCTGTTTATTGCCCCGGCAGCATTAGTGAGGAGCAAGTCGCGAATTCCATAGGCGGCGAGTACGCGAATGCCAAAGGTAACTTTTGACATATCATGGCCTTCGTAAAAGTGGGCTCTCCCGGATAATGCCAGCACCGGGGTGCTATCCAATGTCCCAATCAATAGCTGGCCTGCATGGCCACCGACAGTTGTGCGCGGGAAACCGGGTAGTTTATCATAGGAAATCCGCGCATCCACTTCCAATTCAGCCAATGCGGTTTGAAAACCGCTTCCTAAAACCAGAGCCAGGGTGGGTTCCAGGCTGGATAACTTTCTTAGCTGCCGGGCGATGGATTGGGGATCAATTTTTTTGATCAATCGTAATTCCGCAGGTTAGACTCTTGAATGCCGTGGCTTTCAATTGGGACGCTGAGCCGGAGGCTCATAGCCTCGGTGCCAGTAGAGCTGCCACAGATTCTCCAGCCGCACCATTTCCACATGCGCGTCCGCAAAACTCACCGCAATGCCGCCTGGCAACTTTTGGCCCGACGCAAGATTTCGGGGGGCCGATTTTGGGCTGCCATTCAGGTGGCGGGAAATGGTGCAGCGCCCCATGCGTCCCCCGTCCAAACCCACGTCGCCTGTGAACAAGTTGCGAGCAGGATGGCTTTTCGCATCGGGCCAGAGATCCGGCCAGACCGCATCCATAAAGAAGGGCGTTTTGGAAGGCGATGTAATGGCCGTGTCCCTGATGAAATAAAGGTTTTTATCAGGAAACCACTGGTTGGCGCCTTCCCAGGTGTAAAGCCAGCTATTCATGCCATAACTGCCAGTGTAGTTGGTTGTACCGGCCCAAAACCACGCCGTGGCTGCGTCCCCCTGGGTCGTTCCGCCGGGATTTTTAGTTGGCTCTGGCGCATTAGGGCAAAGCCGGATTGAGTTCACACGCGCATAATGGGCAATTAAAGTTTCCATCCAGAGCGAAGCAACGGCGCCGTAGGCAATGCTTCCAGGGGAGGCTCCAGACTCGTTTTGGTAGAGCGCCGCGGCGGTAGTCAACTGCTTGAGGTTACTAACGCAGTTAATCTGTTTAGCTTTGTCCTTCGCGCGTGACAGCGCGGGGAGCAACATCGATGCGAGGATCGCAATGATGGCGATGACGACGAGCAGTTCGATCAGAGTGAAGGCTTTTCGCCCGGGGAATCGCAGGACAATTGAATGATTTCTCATGAGGTTTCACGTCGAAAGACTGCCGCCTTACTTATAGGCAGACTTTCGATGACAGCCAAGCCGATGTTTCAAAAAAACTGAGCGCCAAGTCGAAGCTCTTCACACCCGCGCGTGATAAGAGGCTCATTCAAATAAAAATCTAACTCAGAATAGTGGTTTACGCTATCACTCAATTGGCCTATGTGAAGGCTTTTTGGGTATTGAGAGGCAGAGTTCCGATTCCTACTGCTGCGTTGAGATCATGGCCACTATTTAGGGCCATGTTAAGGCATGGGCACAACACAGCAGCGCCGCCACAAAGAGGGCGAAATGAGTTTTAATTTTCTAAATGCGTGGGGGCTTTGTGCGGATTATACAACAATTAAAGCAATTCCGTCTATTACTCACTCGGACTATACAGATGAGCAAAAGCATCGGATTTCAGATATTCGATTCAAGCTTCTTGCGGTCGCTCGAATTACCGCCAATTCTCTATCTATAGTTTTATCAACCTGTAATACTTGTTCACACTGGACGAAATAGTCACAGATACCGGGCTTGTAGAACCACCGGCGACATTGCTCCACCCAGCCGGGTTATTTAGATTGGAATTTTCTTGAAGAACGAATCCCGGCAGAGGCCAGGAGAGTGTCAGTTGATTTCCAGAGCGAGAGAAACTAATCAATGGCCCTAAAGTCATGCTTTGCGCCACTTCGGCTGTTGATAATATGCGACCATAAAATTGGACGTCGTCCAGGTAGCCATTATACCGCCGCCAGTAACTGTCGTAAGACTTGCCCAATTCAATTTCTTCAGCTGGATCCCATGACCATGGGCCAGAGTTTGGATTTGAGGCTGCCAATTGCCCGTCCACATAAATGCGGATAAAGCCATTCGCTCCCTGATCATAAACGTAGGCGACATGGTGCCAGACGTCATCGGTGACAATATTCGTGGTTGCAAACTGGTTCACATGGAAATAGTGACTAAACGCCTGAACAAAGAGAGTGCCATCGTCGACCAGGGTAATCACATCCCCGTTGTCAGTCCTCCGGTCGAAGATGATCGAGGCATAATCGCCAAAATTCAGGTCGTTTCCGGCAGATTTCATCCAAAAGGCAATGGTTCCTCTAGTGGAATCAAAATCCGCGTGAGCTGGGACGGCAATTTGGCTTCCAGGATCCGCGGGGGAAAATTGCATCACACCATTGCGTCCAGAAACCGATGCAGCCCAGGTGGCTAATCGATTTGTTCCCGGGTGCCTTGAGCCGGGAGCGCTATCAGCGATGACGTTGCCGACCGGGGCGGCATCGAAGTTGTAGCGGGCGACCAGGCTGGCACCGAGCGAAGGTCGCGGATTTACTGTGAGGATAGCAGGAGCGCTGGTAATGGCCCCAAAAGTGGCATTGCTGGCGACGAGGGTGTAGTTCCCGGCGCTTGTCAGCTGCACATTTGTTAGGGACAAAGATGTATTGGTTGCGCCCAGAGCATTTCCATTGAATCGCCACTGGTAAGTAGCGGTCATATTGGCAGCGCCAGTAAACAGGAGGTCATCTCCAACAAAAGCCGACTGACTTGCCGGCTTAACTTCGAATTTGAAACTCGGAGGAGCAATGATGGCCACCTCAGCCGCGCTGAGGGTTCGGTTATAAAACCGGACCTCATCCAGCGCCCCCTCGAAGCCAAACCAATAACCATCGTGTGACAACCCCAGTTCGAGCCGCTGATCGGGGGCCCAACTCCAGGCCGCAGAGTTGGTCTGGAACCCACTGGTGGCTCCGTCAATATAGATACGAATATAGCCGGTCTCGGATTGGTCATAAACGTAAGCGATATGATGCCAAATTCCATCATTAACCGAGCCTAGAGTGGAAAAAGAATTAGCGCCCACCCATCCGCCACGCGCCTGGACAAAAATCGTCCCGTCATCTTTCATCGTGATGACGTCACCATTACCGTCGAGACGACGGTCAAAAAGAATGGAGGCAAAATCCCCTGGACCGGTATTGCCTGAGGATTTCATCCAAAAGGCGATTGTTCCAGTAGGCGAGTTGAATTCCGGGTGAGCTGCGACGGTGATTTGGGTAAAGGCAAGATCGAAGTGCATCAAGCCGCTGCGACCGCTATCGGAGGCGACCCAGGTAGCACCCTGATTGGTTCCGGAATTGTTTGAAGCGCTGGTATCCACTACCACATTGCCTACGGGCGCCGCACCGAAATTCAATCGCTCAACCAGGGAACTGTCGAGGACAGGATTCCCCGCGTAGGTCGCCGCAATTTCACTTGCCGAGAGCATCTTATTGTGGATTTGAAAATCGTCCATCAATCCAACAAAGACTCTCCAATAAGTGTCCTCGGAACTGCCCAATTCGATCGCCCGACTCGCGGGCCATGTCCAAGCCTGGCTGTTCGCCTGGCTAATATCCAGCGCGCCATCTACGTATATTGAAATCGAGCCACTTTCTGACTGGTCATACACATAGGCGATATGGTGCCAGATGTTGTCATTCACCACCTTGGTTCCGGTGATTACGTTTGCATTGTTATAATTTGTGTGGGCCTGCACAAAGATAGTTCCATCATCCGTTAGCGTAATAACGTCCCCTTCAGAGGTTCGACGATCGAAAAGAATGGCGGCATAATCCCCGCGAACCAGATTGCCGGGAGTTTTTATCCAGAAGGAAATTGTGCCGGTGCTTGAGTTCAACGCCGGGATCGCGGGAATCGTTATGCGATTGGCAATCGGGGCCTTGAAATCCGTCACGCCGCTGCGCCCATTCTCGCTGGCATTCCAAACCGCAAAGAAGTTAGTGCCCGGATGAGTTCCGTCGGGACTGCTATCCACGATGACATTGCTGACGGGAGCCGCATCGAAATTGAAGCGCATATGTAAGGAAGAATCGATTACATCTGCGGCAAGGGCCCCGTAAAAACTGGCAAAGACCAGCAAGAACAGGCTAGGAAGGAAGCTCCACCCTTTGGGGAAACACATTTTCTCCTTTATTCGACCGTAGGAAATCGACCTTGCGCAGAAAATAAGGGATTGCTTGGAAAATGGTGACATGGATCCGGGATGAAGTGCGTTCATATATAACTGGGAGTATGAATTTTGTAAATGCAGTGCCCGTTTCGAGTAGGACTCCAGCAAACGAGAAAACCAAAACACGGCACAGTCTATACATAATAATATACTCTAATGTCGTACACAAGGACTAATACTCAATCGGACTACTGCGGGAATGGCGCAAGACCATTATTCGCGGAGTCTCGCGAACTGCTTCTATTGCTGCTAAGCCATTTCCAAACTTGTGGAGCGAGCTCGGCTATCTGTTTCCATCCAAGTCGCGAACCCATCCGCGATCACGGCTTTGAACAGGCTTGACGCTGAAGGTTGATTAGCCGCCTGATTTGCGCGTGCCAGCCAATACGTGGAAGTATGTTTTTCCATTGGATGTAACACGAGTCGAGCGGCCGCTCCCAATTCGTCAATGGCTGCGTCATACTGACCCAGCAAAAAACGGGCTCGCCCAGCCGCGAGATGATATTCGTACTTCGCTGACCGGCTGGCCGGCTTCTCATCGGTGAGTTGCCGGGCCCGGGTTAAGTCTGCTTCGACACCAGCAACATCCCCGTTCATGGCGTGCCAGCAAGCTCGCGTACGTACAAAAATATGTTCCATGATCTGGTTGGACTTGAGCTCGCTTCGGGTTCGCTCGAGGGCCGCACCGAGCTTTTCCGCGTCGCCGGCGTCAACGTAAACCAGAGCCATTCCCAGGTTTATTGCCGGCCCAAAAACGCTGGAGAGTTGCTCGTCCATCTTGCGCGCTGTTTCCTGAAACATTTTATCTTCGGCAACGAGTTTGAGCTCGTCCGGTTTTAAGAATTTGTCGAATCCCGAAGGTTCGTAAAGGAGCGCGTCCAATGCTTCCTGGAAACGGCCTTTCGCCATAAGCACGCCAGAAATAAGTGCCCGTGCCGGGTCGGACACGGCTCCGGCACTTGCCTCGATACCCAACTGCAGGGCAGCATCGAGATTACCCAGGCTTAATTCGATGAGGCCCTCCTGCATCGCAAGGTTGCTAGCGCCGTCGGGTGACGCCTGAGCTTTATTCAACTCAGAGCGATCCGGGTCGGCTGCCAAGCTTCTACCAAATCGAACGACCTCCTTCGCATCCGCGTATCGGCCCAACCGCAGCAGGATGGTTGCCTGCGCTGGCAAAATGGCAATCTGAACCTTAGGACGCCTGGATGACTTGCGCGCAGCTTTTTCAGCCAATACCAAGGCGCGTTCGTGTTCGCCTTGATTGGACAAATGCAGCGCATAGTCCGCCTCCAGTAAACCCGGGATAACAAACCGCTGGAACAGGAGTAGCATCGGTCGCCGGCACTTGATGCCCGATTCAAAGTGCGCATTGAGCTCGCGCCATTTGTCTTGAGCGCCCAACTCCGCTCGTTTCAGGCTCCATCGCTGTGCAAATCTCATATCCGAGAGGAACCAGAACAGACCAACACCACCAACAATCGGGAGCCACAAGAGAATCTGCCAGATCGAATGCATGAGTTAAGAGACGGCGGCGGCGGGGCGCCGGATTCGGACCCCATTAAGAATCATGATGCCGCTATCGTAGCGGCCTCTTGAAAAAAGCCAAATCAGAACAACGACGGCGGTTGCTCCACCGACCGCCTGGCGGACTCAACGTGATACGTCGTCTGGCATTTCGGACAAATCAGGTGGAACTCGTAATAATAGTCGCGGCCCGACTTCCACTTCCCCTTTCGCTTGACGACCGGGGTTGAACATTTCCCGCACGGCTCGCCTTCCTGCATGTCAGGACGGGCGCCTTCCGTCTCGAGTTTATTCTCGTAACCTTCGTCCGCCGAGAGATTGGGTTGCCGCAAGGCCGCCATCGCAAGCTGATCGCATCGCTCGTTTTCCAGATGGCCCGCGTGGCCTCTTATCCAGCGAAATTCCACCTGGTGCCTCTGGCACAAGGCATCCAGCCGCTGCCACAAATCCACGTTCTCCGGGCGCTCAGTCCGTGTGCGCCACCAGCTTTTCTTTTTCCACCCCGCCACCCAACCCTCAGTCATCGCCTTCACCAAATACTGCGAATCACTGTAAAGCGTGGCCTTACAAGGCTGCTTTAATAACTCAAGCCCCGCAATCGCGGCGAAAATTTCCATCCGATTATTGGTGGTCTTTCGAAACCCGCCGCTGACCTCAGCGTGCTTTTTGGGATGAACTAAAACCGCGCCATACCCGCCCGGTCCCGGATTCGGTTCGCACCCGCCGTCGGTATAAACCTCAATGTGAGGCAAATCATCTTTCATCAAATCTATTCAACCCGTTGTTATGTAAGGCTTCGTTCACCCCATACCCGACCCACTGCTGCAGACGGCCAAGAGGCAGGATCGGTTAGGTCAATTACTGAGAATATTTTGGCGCATTCATCATTCTGGACGCAGAGTGAACCCACCTTTCCAGTCCACGCGATAACCATGGCAGTGGGTGAAAAGGGTCGAGGCGAATTCGATCTTTTCACCCGCCCTGAACTTTTCTTGGCCGAATCTTTTGGCCGGAATTTCCACAGCAACGATGGTCCTGGTATTCATGTACTCACCGGAAATACTCGCGACTCGCAAATTCGGTTCGTTGAAAATTGGCCTGGCTTTGGCTCCGATGCGAGCCCGAATCGGCGTGTTAGCCTGGCCGACGGAAATAATCCATTCGCTGCGGTCCATTTCAGGCACGGTTTTGTTCCGATAAAAAGCCTCCTCAACAATGTCCTGCGCGTACAGGCCAAGGTAGATCGCTTTTCTGTCCCAGCAAATATATAAGTCCGCCACCGGGAATTCGGAAACGGGTTTCACATAACCTTTCTCGCGATCCCAATGCTTGAGAGCCAGCATCGGCTTGAATTCTCCAAGTGGATTTCGCGGTGCCGGCGGGACACCTTCCGACGCATCAGGGCGTGCAACCTGCCGTTCGCTCTTCATCCTGGCTAAATCAAGGCCCGCCGCAATGGCCGTGAGCTTCTCATAAGGTTTATTATAAATATCGATGAGGCCGAAGTCGAAATTCTCACCGTCGAAACGACCATGAGCCGGTTCGTCGAAGTATTGAAACCAATCCGCGCCGATGACATACGGAATTTTGACTAGCGCCTCGATCGTGGTACGAAACCCGGCTGTGCGTTCTTTCTGAGTAGAAACAGTTGGAAAAATCCCGCTATTATTTTTGTTTCCGCTGCGATTTTGTTGCGCCGTCATGTAGAACTCGCTCACAAATATTGGTTTCCCGGTCAATGCGCGCAATGTTTGGAGATAGAACCTGGGAAACGTTCCATCGTTCCACGCAGCGTTGAGATTTCCGGACGCTGCCTCCACATGACTCGCACAAGCCTTCGCCACTTCCGGATAGTAAAATGACTGATAACGATCCCCCAGGACCAACCCGCGTGGGTCGTACGTGCGAATCACTTCCCGCACCAGCGAGTAATAGCGTTCCGCCATCAGTGCTAGAAAACGACGATAGGTGCGAATCCCATTGCTGCCGGGGCGCAGATAAAGCATGCCGCGTTGGTCCAGTTCTTCGAAACTTCCAACATTTTCCTCTTCGAAATCCTTCAACAATTCCCGCCAATCATCGTGGTAAATCTCAGCGCAATAGTTTGATCAAGCGCTGCCGTTGCCCGCTGGTGGGTGCCTGTTCCAGTGTCATCTTGAACAGAACCGCGTTCCACCAGCCCATTTCGTTATCGCTGTAATAGCCAAGCACCCGCGGATCGGCTCGTAACGGCAGAATCTGGTCCCGCCCCACCTGATGCATTCGCGCGATAATATTGGTGTCCCACATATCCCACCAGGGAACACCACATGTTGAGCCGACGTGCAGCACTGGCGTAAAGAATACCTCCGCATCCTGGCATTCCTTCAATGCGCCGAAGTCGCTCCATCCGCCGACGGTGGTGAATTTCCAGGTCTTAAGCCGCTGCAACGTATCCGCTGCCCAATGATTTGAGTTCTGGTAATAGCGGAATGCCGCATATCCAGGATTTGTCGGATTAAACTCTTCGCGAGATGCGCCCTGGTTCACAACGCAGACGCCAAATGAGAAGAACCGTTCGCCATTTGGTTTGGTCAGCCAGGCAGTGCCGTTGTGGTCCTGGATCGAAAAGGACCCATTCGTCGTCGCCCCAGCCTTTGCCATCCATAAAACCGCGAGGCTCGTAGTGAACAATCCAGCTCGTATGATCAGCACGGCATTCAACGAGTCGAGGCTATGCCTAAGCGATCACTCCCTAAGCCAGCAACGGCTTAACAATTTCGCCGTGGACATCGGTCAGCCGGTAATCACGCCCCTGAAATCGATATGTAAGTTGGGTATGGTTCAAACCGAAAAGGTGAAGAATCGTGGCATGCAAATCATGCACGTGGACTTTGTTTTCAATGGCGTAAAAGCCCAAATCGTCAGTTTTGCCATAAACGATGCCCGGTTTTATTCCTCCACCCGCCAGCCACACAGTGTAGCCATGAGGATGATGGTCGCGTCCGATCTGGTCGGGCTTTAACTGGCCTTGCATCATGGGCGTGCGGCCGAACTCACCACCCCAGACCACTAGAGTCTCATCAAGCAATCCGCGTTCTTTCAGGTCTCGAATCAAGGCAACGGTTGGCTGATCGGTCTCGAGGCAACGTTTCTTCAGATCAAAAACCAAATTACCGTCCGGACCGCCGTGATGGTCCCAACCGCGATGATAGAGCTGAACGAAACGGACACCGCGTTCGACCAACCGCCGTGCCAGCAAACAATTGTTCGCAAAGGAAGCGCGGCCCGGTGTGGTAGCATATTTCTCATGCATTTCCGGGGGCTCTTTGGAAATGTCCATTACGTCAGGCACGCTGGTTTGCATGCGGTAAGCCAATTCATAAGCTGAAATCCGCGTGGCAATTTCCGGATCGTGCAAAACATCGTAATGCATCTTGTTCAGGTCTCGCACCGCATCGAGGGATTGACGTCGGCGTTGTGGCGGCATTCCCGGGGGGTTGGAAACGAACAGTACAGGATCCCCCTGCGACCGCAGAGAGACACCCTGATGAATAGTAGGCAGAAAGCCGCTGCCCCATGCATTGACTGTCAACGGCTGTCCAAACCCAGTGGCGAGAACAACAAAAGCAGGCAGATCCTTGTTTTCACTACCGAGTCCGTAGCTGAACCACGAACCCATGCTTGGCCGGCCGGCCAATTGGGCCCCCGTATTCATGAATAGGGTAGCCGGGTCATGGTTAAACGCCTCGGAATAAAATCCCTGCACGAAGGCTACTTCATCCACTATGGTCGAAAGCTGCGGCAGCAACTCGGAAAGCCAAACGCCCGATTTGCCATATTGCTTAAATTTGTAATTAGTCCCCAGCACCGCCGCATTTTTCCCAATTTGCGCCAAACGAATGTTTTTAAGCACCTCCTCAGGCATTTGTTGTCCATTGCGTTTGATCAACTCCGGCTTGTAATCAAACAGATCCAGATGCGACGGCCCACCCGATTGGAACAGGTAAATAATATTTTTCGCTTTCGGCTTAAAATGAGGTCCAAGAGGCGCTGGGAGAGCCGCGTCTTCTTTGGCGGCCGCGAAAAGATTATCCTTCAGCAACGAAGTGAGCGCGAGCGCTCCCATACCAGTTCCGCATTGCTGGAAAAATTTTCTGCGAGTGGAGAGATTCAAGCGTTCAAAAGGAAGGTTCATAGAGGAATAAATGACGAAGGACGGTACAAATCCGAAGATACGAAATCCGAATTTCGAAAGAAGTCCGAAGACCCAAACCTGAAGCAGGACATCTGAACTGTTCCGTGCTGCCTACTGCAAAGAGATCTCGAGAGCAATCCATTACGGGTTCCTCCAAATGGCACCAAAATCAAGTTTAACTCCTTGGCTTCCTGCCAAAGCAGACGGGCCTCCGCCTTCATGGCGGGCTGCGCAATAGCTATCATCCGCAACCAATACTTGGTTTCTTTAGACTCCTTACGACAAGTACCGATTCGGTTCTTAAAGTCTTTTTTCGAAACACTGTCGTCTGCTTCGGCGTAATTTGCCCCCACGCTTGTACCCGCTCCGACGAGTTGATTGATCAAACGGTCATTGACCGGATTTCGGGGAATCTTAATCGCAAACTTAATGATCTCTTCACCAAACCGGGCAGTTCGTTCGCTTAGATCAAAAGGACGCTTCCCGTTTCGGGGATCCTCATGCAAAAAGCTATGCTCGGGGAGTTCACATCCCCAAAATTGCTCTTCCCAAGGGCTCGACAACTCTTCGAAAGGTTGAGACAACATATCAATTTATCCGTTCGTTTCCATTCGGGCTTCGGCCTTCGGAACTTCGGATTTATTTACATTCGTCATTCCTTTGTGATCGTTTCATCCAGGTTCAACAAAACATTCCCTACGACCATCCACGCGGCAAGTTTGCTCTTATCCAGGTTTGCGGGACGCTCGGCTGAGCCTTGGGCCAGGAGTTGTTCAGCGGCTGCAGGATCTTTTTCAAAACTCTTAAACTGCTGTTCGTAAAGATTTACCAGACGCTGACGTTCAGGGGTGGTGGGTTGCCGGGCTACACAAAGGCGAAATGCAAATTCTGCCTGTTTTGCGGGATCAGCGGGAACCTGCAACAGGATGCGTTGAGCCAGCACACGGGCGGTTTCCAGAAAGACAGGGTCATTCAATGCCGCGAGCGCCTGCAACGGGGTGTTCGAGCGAGGGCGTCGCGAAATGCAAACTTCGCGGCTGGGAGCGTCGAATGTCGCGAAAGTTGGATAGGTACAAACACGTCTCCAAAACGTATAAAGACCTCGACGATAAAGATCCGGGCCATCGCTCGTTGGCCATTCATCCATTCCGATTTCAGGCCGAAGAAAACCAAGCTCCTTCCAAAGGTTAGGAACCTGCACCGGGTAAACGCTCGGACCCCCAATTTCTGGATTGAGCAAGCCACTGACCGCCAATGCCTGATCCCTGATCATTTCGGGATCCATCCGGAATCTTGGCCCGCGAGCAAGCAATCGATTGTAGAGGTCCTTCTGCAAAAGTTGTTCATTCGCAGCGGCGTTTTGGCGGTAGGTGGACGATGTCACCATTAGCCTAAGCATGTGTTTGGTGTCCCAGGGGAATGATGAGGGACGAGTGTCGGGTGTCGAGGGGGGTACGGGCGAAGGAGAACCGTCGCGAAATTCGCAAGCCAGCCAATCCAACAGTTCGGGATGCGAAGGCGCTTCACCTTGTTTGCCGAAATCTTCGCTGGTTTTCACAATACCCGTCCCAAAGAGGCGTTCCCATAAACGATTCACCGTCACCCGGGCAGTCAAAGGGTTCTCGGGATTGACAAACCATTGCGCCAGGGCGAGTCGATTGGCAGGCTGATTAGTGGATAAAGGTGGCAAAAATGCCGGCACTCCAGGAGTTACTACCTTGCCTTTGGCGAGGAAGTTTCCACGCTCGTGGATATAGGTGGTGCGCGGTTCTCCCTCTTTCATTACCAAAGAAGTATATTTCGCGTTGGCCAACTCAGCCTCGCGTTCATTGAGGCGAAAGATCTCCCGCTCAAGCTTGCGAATTGCAGGCGAAACAGTCCGATAATGAGTTGCCAGCAGCTTCTGCTGTTCCGGCCCGCGTTTGTCGCGACTTACAGCCAGCACTTCTGCAATCGATGGTGGCACTGGCCAAAACGTTTCCGGGTCTCGCTCGGAGGTGATAGAAAGCCTCAATCTACCGATGACATGATTATTTCCGTGATAGGAATCGAATCGAAACCCTAGCTTCCTTCCCGATTTCAAACTCAGCGGTTCAGTCAATTGGGCGATGAGAAAATGAGGCTGCCCAAATTTGGGACCAATCGCCCAACCGGATTTAGGATTGTGATCGATGGCATGTTCGGCGCGATAGTATTGTTGTTCCCAATCCGCGGTGGCCTTGCTGAAAAAGATCGGGCGAGGTGTCTTATCCTTTGAGTCCTTAGTCTCAGTCATGCCGAATTCATCCAAAATAAAATTTCCAGTCTGGCCCCATCGACCGGGGCCATTTTTGGGTAGAGAAGGATCAGGTAAGACCTCCAACAACACTGCGGTAATGTTTGTTAAACTGGTTTCAGCCTCAATCTGATAAGTGTCATACGTTGGATTGAGGCCGGTGGCGAGAATCGAGCCGTCCGGAAGATTGGTGAACACTGCGCCTCCCGTTGAAATTGCGTTAGTGAGCTCGAGGACGGTCCAAATCTTTGTTTTTCCTGCCATGCGCTGTTCCCAGGCGGTTTGCTCGGCCGGTAACTTTTGTTCCGCTTCGGCCAGTTCTCGTTTCAGCTTGGAAAGACAGGAACGGACATAATCCACTTTTGATTGAATGACTGGTGCCGGGACCGCGATGCTCGGCTCGTTGCCATTGCCCCGGTCAACGGTGTTGTTGAAAAACGCGTAGAAACGGTAGTACTCTTCCTGCGCGATCGGGTCATACTTATGCGTATGGCACTCGGCGCACATCATGGTGAGGCCAAGCCATGTGGCTGCGGTTGTGGCCACCCGGTCCTTGACCGCTTTGGTGCGATATTCCTCGTCATCACCACCGCCCTCGTCGTTGGATTTTGTATTCCGATTGAATCCGGTGGCGACTTTCTGTTCTAGAGACGCATTGGGCAGAAGGTCGCCAGCCAGTTGCTCGACTGTGAATTGGTCAAAAGGCATGTTGTGGTTGAACGCATCAATAACCCATTCCCGATATGGCCACATCGAGCGTGCCAGATCCACCTGGTAACCATTGGAATCGGCATAACGAGCCAGGTCGAGCCACCAACGAGCGAGATGCTCCCCGTAATGCGGCGAAGCAAGCAATCGGTCGACAAGATTTTCATAGGCTTGTTTGCTGCGATCTTTGAGAAATCCGTCCACCTCGGCGATCGTGGGAGGTAATCCAGTAAGATCGAGGCTCAAACGTCGGATTAAAGTGGCGCGATCCGCTTCAGGGGAGGGCTCTATTTTTTCTTTCTCAAGCCGCGCCAGGATAAAATAATCGATCTCATTTTTTGGCCATTTTTTATTCTTAACCTCAGGCAATTTCGACCGGTTCGGTTTGCTAAAGGCCCAATGCTTCTTTTCCTCCGGCCAAATTCCACCTTGATCGACCCATGCTCGTAATGAATCGATTTGTTGCGGTGTCAGACGGTCTCCCTTGGCAGGCATGACGTCATCCGCATCTTGTGTTGTGACTCTTTGAATAAGCTCACTCTCGGCGCTTTTGCCGGCAACAAAAAGCGGTTTGCCTGATTTACCCCCTTTCAGGGCGTCCGTCCTTCGGTCCAGTCGTAAATCACTCTTTTGCTTGTCAGGCCCATGACATTCAAAGCAGCGTTTGATGAAAATCGGTTGAATGTCTCGCGCAAAATCAACTTTGGGTTGTTCCGCGGCAAAAAGCTCGATCGTGAAGAAACCAGCCACGAAAGTCAGCGCACTCGCCAACCTGCGATGCCGTTGAAAATGATACGATATAGTGTTCTGCTCTCTATGATTTTGCCGGCTGTTCACGATAATCAATTCTCTTCTAAATCAGAGGTGGATTCAAGCGGCAACAAAGAAACGGGCGCACCACAAATTCTTCATCAACCAGATCGTAGACTCAATTATTCCATTGTGTATAGCTTCCAATATACAGGAAGTGACAACCGCTTCGTTTCCTTCGTTTGCTTCTGTTTAAGCTATTCGGAAACTCGGTTCGCACCGGGCAGTCAGACCCGGTCCGATAAGACGGTGGACCTCGATGGCTGCGCCGATGACCAGCCGACTCAACTCATCGGTTTTCTGGAAAAGGAGATGCATGTTGCCTGTTTTACAAAAGCAAACAAGCAAACGAAGAACTTTGTCCTACACCCCAAAGAAACGGTGCGATTGAAACTGTGCTCACGGGGTGCGCCCGTCTTCGGGCGCAGCAACTTGCGGACGGACAAGCGGGTTCGAATTCGCTAACCACTAACCAATCGAACGTTGCTGCGCCCGGGACGGGCACGCTCGGATATTCGTGACGGATACCTAATGCGTGGCTGCTGCGAACCGGGACGTTTCGCGGTCCATCGCGGCTGCGGCCTTCTTTACATCCAGCGCCAAAACTTTATCGAGGCTGCGGACATAAATTCGCCCGTTGGCCAGGACCGGGTTGGCCCAGTTGTCTTTACCGCCGAGCGCCTGAAAGCTGGAAAGTTCCTTAAAGGCGGTGGGAACGGCCTCGGCCAAACCGAGCTTGCCGTTCTGTCCATAAAGAATCAGCTTGCCGTCGGCAACCATCAAAGAACCTTTTCCGTAACTTCGGTTACCCCATTTTACTTCACCGCTTTTCCAATCGAGGCACTTGAGTTCGTTGTCGTCGTAGCCATAAAGATAGCCGTCCACCAGAACACAACTATTGACGTGATTTCGCATATTCTTATTGCGCCAAAGTTCTTTTGCGCCGCTCGTGGACATCTTCAGCAAGGCACAGCCATAGCCATAGCCAGTCGAAAGAAACACCTCGTCATCGTGTAGGATCGGAGTCGAGGCGTTGACGCCGTAGCTCGTTTTCCAGAGGAATCGCCACATTTCGGAACCATCCTTCATTCGGCGGCAAATCAAGTGATCGCTGCTAAACTGAAGGAAACAGCGCTGACCATCCAGGTCGAACGCAACTAGTGAACCATAACCAGCGGCATCTGTCCCAGCCTGCCACACGATTTCACCTGTCTGTTTGTTGAAAGCAACGACAGAGCTTTTTCCGCTGACTTCGGCGATAACCCAATCCTTCTCAATCAGAGGTGAGCCGGAGAACCCCCATTGTGGCACTTTGCTTTCGAAATCCTTCTTGAAATCCTTCGTCCATTTGACAGAGCCGCGCGAGGTATCAAGACAAAAGAAGTCTCCCTGGCGGCTTACAGTATAAACACAATTGCCGTCAACAGTAGGGGTGCATCTTGTTCCCAGGTAACCATTCGGATCTTTGGAAGGGCAGGCATACTCAAGCTTCCATAGAAGCTTCCCTTTTTCTGCATCAAAACAATACACGTTGTCGGTTTCCGAAACGTTCCCCATCGTGTAGAGATGTCCTTTGCTTACAGTAATGGAGGAATATCCGATACCGATGGTGTTTTCCCAGAGTTTTCTTGGGCCGGAAGCAGGCCAATTAGCCAGCCAGCCCGTTTCTTTTGAAACCCCGTCACGATCAGGACCACGCCATTGCGGCCAATCGTCAGCCTGGACGGAAAGCGTGGAGATCGAATATACAGTCAAAACGAAATACAAGGCGGCCTTAGCCAAATCACAAAAACGCTTCATAAAAAAGTTTAACTAATGTCAACGAAGCGGGACCCAGGGGCAAGATTGATCTCCAGGAGCAGATTGGGGGGCGACCAACCGCGAGCACCCAAGAGCATCCGGAAATGGAGAGTCCACGCTTAATGCTCGATGCCTTCTTTTTCCTTCTCTCGGGCCTTCAGGTTACTGATTGGTTTGGCCAATCCGTTCTTTCGAGGAGAGAAGGTGTTGCTCCTGGCAACCAGAAAAACACCTGTGAGCAGCAACAGCGCTCCAATAGGCAGGAGAAGAATTCCCAACCCTGGATCGCCAGAATGGATAACCAATCCGCCAAGAATAAAGCCTCCCGGGACCAAGACGGTTGCCGCCAAAAGACAACCCGACACGGCGGACCGCAATTTAGGGCCCAAATTGTTCAGCATTGCGACTGTTGAGGCAAAGGCAATGTTGATCAATGCAAGCAAGGTTCCGTGCGCGTGCCCAAGAGTCCACATCAGCCGCCTGGTTTCATTTGAAACGTCGAGATACCACCCCACCTTGAGCGCGTGAAGCACTTCAAGGAGAATCCCCATAGACAGAAAAATAAACAAAGCCCACCAGCCAAATGCCAGATGGCGGTGCGCGTAAAATCCCGCCTCCCGCAGCGGTGGTGACCCGCGGTTGGGCTTGCCCACCGAAGATGATTGCACTGATCTCACGCTTGCCTTCATCTGGCCGCTCATTCCTGAAGATCCATTGAATGGTTGTCGCGCTTCTGCAGAAGCTGGTTGAACCGCTCAAGCTCGATTTGTGCCGGACCACCAATGAGCAACTCCGGCCTCGACCGTTCGAAGCGTGACCCAGGCCCCGCGCTCCACGCTTTCATCAAGGAAAGCCTGGAGGAATCCATAGCTGTTTGGAAATTCAGTTCAACGTCTCTGGATTCAGGAAGAGAACGGGCAGAACGAGCCGCGACGTAACGAACAGCAGCATAAGGGTCCACCAGCAACTGAGCCAGATAAGGCGCGAGCCAATCTTCGCCTGAAATTTTTTTCGCAGGGTCCCAACCCATGTGCCAGGCCATGAGAGCCCGCTGACCGGCGTCTCCCTTCAAAGCCAGAAGGACTGATGCGGAAGTCGTCTTGTTCTCTTGCTCGAGAGCGGGCTTGGGCTGCTTATACCAGAGCGAAAGATAATCGGCGGTCCATTGGAGAGTACGATCGAGATGGCAAAGATTGCAGGCGTTCGGCCGGCCCGTGGTAACAGTCGAACTTATTTGAGGGCTGCTGATACGATGGCTGCGAATATTTTTGAGCAGACCATATGTGGTATGCGGCATATGGCAATTGTAGCAGAGGCTTCCAGAGGACTTCAAACTATGGCGCGTGTGTTCCTGGACTTTTCCCTCAAACTGGTGGTGACATTGTAAGCAAGCGGCATTTCCGTCCATGCCCGAGCCAAGTTGGTCGTCGGGGTTGCTTTTATGTAGCGAATGACAGGATAGGCAGGAAAGGTCGCCCTTTTGATAACAGGGTGAATCGATTAACCCATTAAACTCTCGTCCGGAAACACGCACTTCACCGTCGGACCAGAAACGATCCGGGAGAAATCTGGGGTTGGCTGGCAGCCACTCGCGCAGCCAGGGTTGAGTTTCGGGTTTACTTGGCTGAATGATGGGTGTAGTGACCGCCAGTTCCTGGCCAGGCCGGAATCGAAACCCTGTGTGACTAAGTTCCTCCGTATCTGGAGTCCACTTGATGCCATGACACTGGCCGCACACTTCGGAAGCGCGCTTGGAAGACAATCGCGCTGGATTGATTATCGACGAATCTCCTTGGCCGACACGATGAAGTTTATAACGGTGCAGAGGCTGACCGTTGGAAGCAACATGATCTTGGGCTGGACCATGGCAAGCCTCGCAAGCGATCCCGAGTTCACCCACTCTTGAATCGTACGTGCCAGCTTCAGCATCGTCTCTGGGCTGACCGCCAGTCGCGTGACAGCGGATGCAGGTGTAGTTCCAGATGGCTGTTTGGGCTGGCATCGCTGGATCGCGAAGAAAAGTCTGGTCAAACGGCATCCAACGCTTCTCATCGATGAGCCAGGCAAAGGGAAAAACCATCTGCATGTTGCCGCGACCGGTAGCAAGCCAATACACTTGCATGTGGTGAGAACCGGTCAAAAGCCCGACTCTCATTTTTTGTCGAGGACCATTAGCCAAATTGCGCCCAAAGCCTGAAAGCTTGCTTGCCGCTCGGCGTTCGTTTTCCCTCCAAACCGGCTCCACCATATCCACATAAAACTGGCCATCTTCGCGAGTAAGATGAAACAACTCTCGGTCGAGTTCGAGATCCTGGTTGTCGAAATTTCCCTTTACGGTTTGAGATGAAGCAAACTGGGTCATCGTTCGATGAAAAGTCTGATGCCAGGTGGCATATTGACCGGGATGACATGCCTGGCATTTTGTTGAAGATACGTAGCCATCAGGCCGGCCCTCGCGAGGCACCACGTCGGCAATCTTCCGCTTTTCAATGGCCAGCAGCGATAGATGATGGTTCCAGATTTGCGCGGTTGCAACAACAGCAATCCAAACCGAAATAATGACGAGCTTCAATCGGGCACTAACATGAATACTTTTGAGAATCAGAACTGACGCGCAAATCAACAGGAGAAGCAAAAAAAACCATTCCAGTATCATGGATGTTCAATGGTTCTGATCCAGTTTGAGTCTATTTGTTGAAGCGGAATCCTGCAAGAGTTCCTTTCGCATCCAGATTATCTGGATCAAAAAAGGCCCGCCTTTTTTAGGCGGGCCTTTGAGAGATCCGGAATCTATCTTCGTCGATTTAGTAAGCTTTCACTCGGAAGAATTGTTGCGCGCCACCAGCGGGCAGCGACTGTGGATTAATATCATTGATGTCACTCCACGGTCCGGACAGTGAGCTCGCACTTTGCAAAATACCTGAACCAGTCCAACTCAAAGTTACGTTAGCTCCTGATTTGCTAATGCTGAGTACGGGCAACCCACTGATGCTGAAGTATCGCGCAGCCACAAGCTCTGCTACTCCCGGGGACGTCGGATCTGCCACTGTCTCAGGTGAATTGTGGCTTAGCCACGCCATGATAACCGCATTGTCTCGCCAAGCTACACGCGGAATTTCCGAGGTGTAAATCGTGGCCCCATTTTCCGGAGTTTCCCAATCACTGACGACAAATCTGCCTCCCAGCGGTGTTCCATTGGCGTTAAACATCCGGGCTTGAATCAGCCGGTTTGTGACACCGGTTGTAGCGTTTTGAAGCCCGCTATCCCAAATCGCGATCACCCGGCCGTCCGGCGCGATGGCGCCGTCCACGCGATTGGCCACGATAGTCTCACCAGCCTCGGCTACACCACGAGACCAACGCAATGTCCCATCTGCATTGATCACTGTAACCCATAGCACACCCCCGCCCGCAGCATCCACATAAACATAGGCATCATTGCCGTTGCCATGGAAACCAGTGCCGTCACCCCGGCCGCCTCCTCCAGCTTCCGGATGTCCGGTCAGTGTCGCCAAATCGATATTGGCGGAAGTCGGAATTCCAGTATTGTCAAACAAACGAATCTTG